>Ga0187892_10004402_pt1 | contig 23682 bp, 24 predicted proteins | sample MA1701073metaG_FD_139345 | JGI IMG/M metagenome (GOLD analysis project Ga0187892, IMG submission 139345) | Bio-ooze microbial communities from a basaltic lava cave in the Kipuka Kanohina Cave System on the Island of Hawaii, USA - MA170107-3 metaG ... | reverse complement strand
CCCGCATAGACTCGGTGACCGCCCTACAACTTACACCACCGCCGTACCCACGCTATTGATGGGCGGGAACAGGGCCGGCGCCTCGCGCCAGATGTCGCCTTCGTCCGCGCTGAGGAAAAGCTGACCCGTGTTCGCGCCAACATAAACCCCTGCAGTTTCCAGCGAGTCCACCGCCATGCCGTCCCGCAGGACATTCAGGTAGGCGTCCTTTTGAGGGAGCCCCTTCGTCAACTTGTCCCACGTCTTTCCCTGGTCGCGCGAGCGGTACACCGCCATCGCTGCGCCGGGCACCCAGTGCTTGTATCCGCTAATGCCCGGGCACACCCATAAGGTGTCCGCGTCATGCGGGTGGACGATCATGCTGAGACCCCACTCGGAAGGCAGGCCTTTGGTGATTTCGGTCCACTGGTCAGCGCCGTTGTCGGAGCGATAGACGCCGCAGTGGTTCTGCTGGTACAGGCGCCTCGGCTGCGACGGGTTGAGCCCCATCTTGTGGACGCATTGCCCGAACTCCGGATAGGTCGGAGGCTGGTCAGGCATCCAGATCCGGGTGCCCTTGTTGGCCGCCTGCCAGGTCTTGCCGCCGTCAATAGTGCGGAAGACGCCTGCCGCAGAGATGGCGATGTACATGCGCTTCAGGTCCACCGGGTCAAGGACGATGGTGTGCAGCGCCATGCCGCCTGCGCCCGGGTGCCATTTTGGGCGGGATGGGTGGTCATTGAGCGACTTCACGAACGACCACGTCTCCCCGTTATCGGCGCTCTTGAACAGCGCGGCGGGCTCGACACCCGCGTAGACCACGCCCGGCTCTTTCGGCCGGCCTGGCGTCACGTTCCAGACCTTCACCAGTTTGAGGCCCGACTCGGCGGGAAACGTCGGCCCGCCCTTCGGTTCGTCCCATGTGAGGCCGAGGTCAGTGCTGCGGTAGACGCGGGACCCAAACCAGGGGTCGCCGACCGCAGCGAACATTGTGCCAGTGCGAGAGTCAAAGGACTGTGCATGATGTTCTTGCCCTCGTGATATGGGCCGCGCACCTTCCAAGCTGTCCGCGCTGGTGTGCTTGACATGACAAATGCGCCCTTGCGTGTCCCCACCAGTACCAATACTTGCTTAGCCATTGCGCTCCCTCCTGTTCCCTATGAGCCGTATCACACGGGATTGCGGTTGTCTCACCATAGAGTCCGACGAGCTCAGCTTCCACCTATTTCTTTACGTCGTTTCCTGATGTCTGATAAGTGAGAATGGCGATCCCGGAGCTCAACGTGTTCATGTCCCTGAGTTTCAGAAACTTCAGATCGCTCGCGCCTTGGAACAAACGCTTGCCCTTCCCAAGAACAACAGGGACCAACGTAAGGCACAACTCATCAATGAGGTCGTGCTGCATCAGCGTGGCTACCAGTTCTCCGCTCCCTACGGCCAGGATGTCCTTGCCCGGCTGTTGTTTCAGTTTGGATACTTCTTCTCTGATATTCCCATTGATGAGCCTTGAGTTATTCCATTCGAGCGCGTTCAGAGTTGAGGACACAACGTACTTGGGGATGCTGTTCATCCGGGCGGCAAATCCGGTCTGGTCAGTCATGGTTGGCCACGCGGCAGCGAAGATCTGGTAGGTGACGCGCCCCAGAAGGAGGGCGTCCGATGCAAATAACTGATCGCGCCTGTGCTTCCGCAATTCTTCATCTGAAAATTTCAAGACCCAGCCGCCTCGCTTGCCCAAAGAGGTTTCTCGTCCCGGCGCTTCCATGACGCCATCCAGTGTCAAGAACTCCGATACGACTATCCTTCGCATATGTGCTCTCCTGCATGTCAGCTCCGTCTGCTGAGGCCCTGGTCTTCCCATCCTCTTAGCGAATCGCGACTACCACTTCGAGGCCACCTGCACGCGCACCCGCACCGCGCCGTCCTTAAGTTTGGGATTGAGCACAGGACCCAAGTCCGACGCCTCGGACATCTGGCTGACGCGGTAGCGCTCGGGCTCGCCCGCACTGGGCCGCTCGCTCGCTCAGAAGTTTGCGCTCGCGCCCGTTCAATGTGAGCGCCGCCGCGCGCTCGAACTCCCCCTGGGCCTCGTCATAGCGGCTGAGCTTCGCCAGGAGGTCGCCGCGCACGCTCGGCAGGAGGTGGTATGACTTAAGCATCGGCTCCTGCATCAATGCATCCGCGAGTTCCAGCCCCGCCGCCGGGCCGAACGCCATCGCAACTGCAACCGCACGGTTCAGCTCCACCACAGGTGACGGCGAGATTTCGGCCAGCGCATCGTATAACGCCACGATGCCGGTCCAATCCGTCTCTTCCGGCGTGCGCGCCCGAGCGTGGCAGGCGGCGATGGACGCTTGAAGCGCATACGGACCCGGAGACACACCGAGGTCCTCGGCACGTTTCAACGCCGCGAGGCCATGGTGGATGAGGAGTTGGTCCCATTGCGAACGGTCCTGGTCCAACAGCAGGACTGGCTCTCCAGATGGACCGGTCCGCGAAACTGAACGCGACGCCTGGATCTCCATCAGAGCGACCAGGGCGTGGACCTCCGCCTCGTCGGGAGTGAGCTCTGCCAGCACACGGCCAACCCGTTGGGCCTCTTCGCAGAGTTGAGGCCGCATCCAGTCATCACCTGCAGTGGCCGAATACCCCTCGTTGAACACAAGGTAGATGACTTCAAGCACCGATGACAGACGGGCCTCACGCTCTGCTCCGCCGGGTATTTCAAAGGGGACGTGTGCCGCGGCGAGAGTCCGCTTGGCCCTCACGATCCGCTGGGCGATAGTGGGCACAGGCACGAGGAACGCACGCGCGATCTCTTCGGTCGTCAAGCCTCCCAGCAGGCGGAGAGTTAGCGCAACACGTGCGTCGGTGGAAAGGACGGGGTGACAGGCCGTGAAAATGAGACGCAGGAGGTCGTCGCCGATGTCATCGTCGAAAGCCGCTTCAAGATCGGGGTTGGACATCTCCTTCATCTCCAGGTCGTGGCCCAGCTCCACGTGCTTCCGCTCCAGGTTCGCTCGCCTGCGTAGCAGGTCAATCGCACGGTGCTTCGCAGTGGCCATGAGCCAGGCCCCTGGGTTCATGGGGATGCCCGACTCAGGCCACCGTTCGAGCGCCATTACGAGTGCATCCTGTGCGATGTCTTCAGCAAGTCCGATGTCGCGTACTATCCGGGTCAGGCCGGCGATGATCTTTGCCGATTCGATCCGCCAGAGCGCATCAATCGCGCTATGAGTGTTGGACATCACACCCTCTTGGAGGCTGGCGCCTGGTCAGCGGGCCGGAACTCGCCCTGGCGTTCGCCAACGGCCTCGACGAATGCCTGGCGAACGAGCTCCCATCTTTCACGCGCCCGCCGCGTTTGAGCGCTCGCCAGGCAGTATGCGGTCAAGGTCCGCCGCCTCGGACAACTGGCGCACCTCGATCTCCCTGCCTTCACGGAGGGGGAACCTTGAGGCCCATTCGATCGCTTCTTCCTTCGACCTGACCTGTATAAGTGAGAAGCCGGCAATCAGCTCTTTCGTCTCGGTAAATGGCCCGTCGGTGACCCTGGGCCTGGTCCCGGTGAACTTAATCCGCGCGCCCATCGCACTCGGTAGCAGCCGCCCGGCTGCGAGCAGCACGCCGGCCTTCGCCATCTCATGGTTGAGCTTCGTGGCTGCGGCAACTATTTCATTGTCAGGAGGAAGGCCCGCCTCTGTGTCTTTGTTGGCTCTCACAAGCACCATGAACCGCATCGTAGTTCCTCCATCTAGTTTCGGGTCCGGAGCCGGGCCTGCGGTCGGTCACGACCGTCTGGACCCAGGCTCTAGGTATACGTCGAATGAGGCTACGCGAAATCGACAGGTCGAGCGGTCCTCGGGCTATCGTAAACCCAGGAAGCGGCGGGCTTCCTGGGAGACAATGCATCCGACAGCAGGACTGACTGGTAGGACTCAAGCCGCCTGTAGCAAATCTTCCTCGCGGACAGCAGTTCCTTAGTCTCGGCGAAGGGCCCATCGGTCCCGGTCGGCTTCGCTCTGGAGAGCTCAGTGCGCGGGCCCACCGGGATCAGCTAGAAGCCGCCATGCACAATCATCCGCCGGCCTTCACTATCTCCTCGCTGAGTTTCCTCACCCCGGCAACTAACTGCTTGCCAGGGGAACGCCTGTCTCACTGTTCTTGTTGCTTTCGCCAGCACCATGAACTGCACCGTGATACGTACTCCTGGTTTTCGGATCCGAAGCTCGGCTTCCGGGCGGTCTCGACCGGCTGGACCCGGGGTCTACCGAATTAGCGCCGGGCGATGTTGTACGCCACGGCGGCGCGGACAAGGTCTTTCAATGCGGGCTCGTCAATGTCGTCGCCTTCATTGAAATCAATGGCTCGCGTCGCTTTGGCATCAAGGCCGGCATTGAAGAGGCCTTTTGGGTCCTTCAGTGAAGCGCCTTGAAAAAAATTGAGCTTGATATGGTCCTTGAAGGGACCAACGGCACAAACAAGCCCTTTGCGAGACCACACAGCGGTGCTCCATTTCCATTCCTCTGTGATGTCGGGGGCGGCCTCGAGAATGAGTTTCCGCAGCCGGGCAAACACTGGGCCGCGCCAATCGGTAAGGCCCGCGATCTGGTTGGTGATGAGTTCAGATGGTTTCATACGGGAAGGACTCCTTAGTTTGAGTTGCGTCACGGATACGGCGAGCGAGGGCGTGTGGGACCGAATTGTCCAGAATGATCTACTTCACGCAGGGCGGTGTCTTGCCCCCTCCCCCAGCGGGAGAGGATAAGGGTGAGGGAGAAGTCCTGACCTCGCGTTTGCTCAAACGCACCCCTCACCCCAGCCCTCTCCCTCAAGGTGAGAGGGAGTGAAAGGCGAACACTGCGTCAAGTAGATCATTCCCGAATCGTCAACCTGTCTTTCGTTGACAGCGCCGCTACGTAGGCGAAATGTCAGGCCTTCATCGAGCCGCGACTACCGCTTCGTGGCCTTCTTGGGCTGCTTGGGCTGCTTGGTTTTCGCGCGCAGGCGCCTCTCCTGCTTCCTGAGCTCGGGCGTGAGCGCAGAGCCGAAATCGTCCGCCTCGAACACCTGCCGAAGCTCTACTTCTGTGCCGTCGAATGGGGCGCGCTTGAGCCATTTGATCGCATCTTCTCTGGACTTCACCTGCCATAGCCAGTACCCGGCGATGAGGTCCTTGGTGCCGGCGAAGGGCCCGTCAATCACGGTGCGCTTCGTCCCTGAGAACTTTACGCGCACGCCCTTGGAGCTGGGGTGAAGCCCCTCGCCCGCGAGCATCACGCCGGCCTTCACCAGCTCTCCGTTGTACTTCGTCATGTCTGTTAGGAGCTGTTCGCTCGGCATAACGCCCGCCTCTGAGTCCTTGTCGGCTTTGACCAGGACCATGTATCGCATCGTAGTTCCTCCTTCTAGTTTCAGTCCTGAGCCGGGCCTGCGGTCGGTCTCAACCGTCTGGACCCAGGCTCTACCTATACGTCGAATGAGGCATTTGCGTAGTGCTATTTGGGGGTAAGGACCAGGACGACGATGCCTGTGCTGAACGTTTTCGTGTCTTTGAGTTTCAGGTGTGTGGTATCGGTCCCGTCGAAGAGACGCTGGCCACTGCCTGCGGCAACGGGGAAAAGCCAGAAGTGGAACTCGTCAATGAGGTTATGCTGCATCAGCGTGCGGTCAAGTTCACCGGTACCGTACTTCAAGATGTTCTGGCCGGGCTGTCGCTTCAGCCTGGCAACCTCGGCGGCGACGTCTCGTCCAAGGAGTGTTGAGTTCCATTTAACATTTCGCAAAGTGGTTGAGGCAACGTACTTGGGAAGGCTGTTGATCCTGTCGGCGACATCATCACCCGTCCGAGATGGCCAAACTTCCGCGAAGCTTTCGTAAGTCTTGCGCCCCAGTAAAAGGGCATCTGATGAAAAAAGCAAGTCGTGGGCGTATTTGTAGTGCTCGTCATTCCAGTATGGGGCGCCCCATTTCTCGGGCGAATTGATGACGCCATCCAGCGTCACGAACGTTGATTCGACCAGTTTCCTCATGTTGGCGTGCTCCTGTCCGTTTATTGATCAGGTTGTGTTGCGCGGCCCGGGCCGGCTACTTGCCTTCCGTCCGATAGATGAGGTTGAGGACGCCGGTGCTGAAGGTCTTCGAGTCCACAATGCCTTTCTTAGTTTCAGGTCTGGAATTGGGCCTCCGGACGGCCTCGACAGGCTCATCCCCGGGGACTGCCTGTACGTCGAGCGAGGGCACGCGAAATCGACATGTCGAACGCTCCGGTTCAGCGGCGGGCGGCGAAGTGACCGTCCGCTGCAACCGGTTGTCTGGCCATACCCATTTGATCCAACACTGGCCTCTCAACGTCTTGCGAACTTGAGGTGCGTTACCTTTGGCGCGGTGACCGTCCGGACAAGCTCGAGCCCGTGCAGATCGTCCCCGACGTCGTCGAACAGCCGCTCACCGCTGCCGAGAAGCGTCGGCACGAGGTGGACCTCCATCTCGTCCACGAGGTCGGCCGCCAGGTACTGCTGGGCCGCGCTCGCTCCGCCAGCGAGCGATACATCCTTACCGCCGGCTGCTCGCCGCGCCTGTTCGAGCGCCGCCTCGATGCCGCCGGTGACGAACGTGAAGGTCGTTCCGCCTTCAAGTTCGAGTGGCTCGCGTGCGTAATGCGTGAGCACGAACACCGGGTGATGGAAAGGCGGGTTGTTCCCCCACCAACCGTTCCACGGTTTCTTGGCATCCCAGGGGCCAGGGTGTCCGCCAAACATGTTGCGCCCCATTACGGTGGCTCCAATATTGATAAGCAACTCCTCGACAACCTGCGTGCTTTCGTTGACCTCTCCGCCGTTAAGGCCATGCATCGCTCGCCAGGCTTTGAGTGGAATCACCCACTCGTGCAGCCGCTCGCCGCCCATCCCGAGCGGATTGTCCACGCTCTGGCTGGGACCGGCAACGAAGCCGTCGAGCGACATCGAGATGTTGAAACGCAGCCTGGACACGTCCTACTCCCAGGAGATTATGTTCGCCCGCTCGGCTCGCCACCGGCGGCGAAGTTCACGGCTATGCGATGACCCTCTCCAGGTCGGGTCGCCGAACTATCTTTCGGGAATTGCATACCTGACTCCGCTGCCCGTCGTCCCTCCCCTTTGCTGCGCTCAGGGTCGGAATGACGGCCCTTCGCTGGCGGAGTCAGGTATGCAATTCCGTATCCTTTTTTAGCAGCGCTGCTCCGTTCTGCTTGCCCCTAACCTCCAGCGATCGCCCCAATGACCATGAATGGCTCCTTGCCTGATACAACCCCTTCTGGCAGCAGCGTGTCAGCGGGCTCGTTTGAGTAGTCTTCCCGGCAGGCGTAGAACCTGACGAGCCGCCTGCGTTCGCGCGTCACGTGGTCGCGCACCGCCCCGCGCAGGGCAGGGTGTGCGGCCTCGAGCGCATCCAGCACAGACCGCACCGTCACGGGGCCGTCAACCTCCACCTGCACCTCGCCCTCCACGCGTGCCAGCCTCCGCAGGTGCAGCGGCAGCACGACCCGGACCACGGCAGAGTTTGAGCTTCTCATGGCGTCCCTAACCCTGCTTTATTGCGCTGGGCTCCATGAAAATCAGTTCCCAGATGTGTCCGTCCAGGTCCTGAAATCCGTGGCCATACATGAAGCCGTGGTCCTGTGGCTTGTTGTACGTTGAGCCGCCCGCGGCGACTGCTTTGCGGACCATGTCGTCAACCTGCTTGCGGCTGTCACAGGACAGGCCCACGAGCACTTCGGTGTTCCTGGTCGCATCGCAGACCTTCTTGGGCGTAAAGGACTTGAACTTGGCCTCAGTCAAAAGCATGACGAAAATGTCATCGCCGACAATCATGCACGTGGCCGTCTCGTCGGTGAACTGCTTGTTGAACTTGTAGCCGAGCCTGGTAAAGAACGCGACCGACTTATCGAGGTCCTTCACAGGCAGGTTCACGAAGATTTTGGTGGCCATTCCTGTTCCTCTTGATTAAGCCGTCAGCGGTCCTACGCGGCAGACGCGCGGTCATGGCAGCGACTGCACCTCTACAGACAGCACGCCCGGGAGGTCACGCACGATTGGCGCCCAGCTGTCACCCGCATTGGTGGAGCCGTACACCTGCCCGCCTGTGGTGCCGAAGTACACGCCGCAGGGGTCGAGCGAGTCCACCGCCATCGCGTCGCGCAGGATGTTCACGTAGCAGTCCTTCTGCGGCAGGCCCTTCGTCAGCGGCTCCCACTCATTGCCACCCGACTTGCTGCGGTACACGCGCAGCTTCCCGTCCGGGGGGTAGTGCTCCGAGTCGCTCTTGATCGGGACGACGTACACCGTGTTTGGCTCGTGGGCATGCACATCAATCACGAAGCCAAAGTCCGTGGGCAGGTCCCCACTCACCTCACGCCAGTTCGCGCCGCCGTCGTCTGTCCGCATGACGTCCCAGTGCTTCTGCATGAATAGTGTGTCCGGCCGGGACGGGTGCATTGCAATGCGGTGCACGCAGTGGCCCACTTCTGCGTTGGGGTCGGGGATGTAGTCCGACTTCAGGCCTTTGTTCATGGGCTTCCATGTCTTGCCGGCGTCGTCCGACCGGAACACGCCCGCTGACGAGATGGCGATGAATATGCGGCCCTTGTTCTTCTGGTCCAGGACTATGGTGTGCAATCCCATGCCGCCTGCGCCCGGGGCCCAATTCTGGGCTGTCGGGTGGCCGCGGAGGCCGGGCAGTTCATGCCAGGACTTGCCGCCGTCAGTCGAGCGGAACAGGGCGGCATCTTCGACACCTGCGTACACCGTGTCGGGGTTGGTCAGAGACGGCTCGAGGTGCCAGACGCGCTCGAACACCCAGGGGTTCGGCTTGCCGTCGAAATACATGTGCGTAGTCAAGGGCTTGCCAGTCTCGGCGGAGGTGTCATAAACAAACTTGTTGCTGACAGGGCCGGGCGGGCCGAACGCGGGTGGCTTCTCGCCGCCGGGGAGCGACCACGTCTTGCCGCCGTCATCAGAGCGCTGTATGTACTGCCCGAACCAGCCGATCTGCTGCCCCGCGTAGATGCGGTTGGGGTCGGCAGGCGACCCCTTCATGTGATAGATGTTCCAGCCCGCGAAGTGCGGGCCGCTGACGTCCCACTGCTTGCGTGCCCCGTCTGACGTCAGCACGAACGCGCCTTTGCGCGTGCCAACAAGTACCCGTACCTTGCTCATCGGTTACTCCCTCCTAAGTCTGGTGCTGAGCTTTACACGAAGGTCCTTAGCATAGGTGCCCTGGTGAATTTCAATACATCACCTCCTGACGATGGGCATCTTAATGAACTCGCCGTAACCAGTAATTGCCGTCTCTAATGCTTCGTGCTCCTTTTTACCCAGTTGCCTGAAAGGCTTTGTCATAATTTCAACTCTTCCATTTTTGAGGACCCTTTTCCATGTCCCCGCTATTTTGCCACCCAAAATGAGTACCGAGGTAAGCGCGTTGCCCATTGAAAGAAGTCTCTCGAGGTATCGTTCTCCGCCGAGCGCGCTCCTGTCTTTATACGCGATGGTGTATTCGTCATAAATTGACAGGAGGAGAGCTGACGGCGCCTCAGGTTTGACGGTTATGGCATTGGGAGAAAGCCAGTAGGTTTTGCCATCAATTATTTCGCGAGCCAGGTGCGGTACTGCCAGGTCAAGGCCCTGCTGTGCGTCTTGCAAAGTCAGCCCCGACCACCAGGCAAAATCCTTCAGTTGGGCAGGCCCGTGACTGACAAAATACCTGAGCGTCCACTGGGCCAGAGCTTCATCGCGGCGTAACTGTTTTACCGCTGTGGCGCGCTCTTCTAACAGTGCGTAGGTAAACTGCTTGCCTCGCCTCGGACCGCTGCAGATGAGTGCTTCGAGCTCAGCGTGCATGACAATATACCCCAGCCTCTGCCCGGCCGCCTCAATGCGGTCCTCCGAGAGACGGTCTGCGAGTTCTGGCCGGGTCAGGTAATTTTTGTCACGCAACGCTTTTGTGAGCACGGCGTGGCAGCGGGACAGGAGACCGCTGCCCAATTCTAATTTGCGGTACATGTGGGCATTTAGCGCCTGAACTCTGGGCGCCGTAAGGGCAAGCAACGAGCGGATGTCCTGCGGTACAACAAAATGCCAGGTGGGCCGCATGACATGCGTGCGCAGTATCGCCCCGTCATTGAAGTTTTTTTCTATATCGTTATCAGTGGCCTTATGCATGCGCAACCCCAGCGCCCACTTGGCAGCCGCAAAGTCCTGCGCCTGTACCGCGCCCAGCCAGGCCACTACTTTACCGGGTGTTGTACATTTCTTCTTACCGAGCAATTGATTTGACATCCGCGTCTGTTCGATATTCAACGGTTCATCATTTCAAGTCTTTCAGCAAATTACGGGCCTGCGCCACATTGGCAACTATCCCCCAACCTCTCTCCCAGCAGGAGAGGGTCAGAGCCTGCCCCGGACTTGATCCGGGGGTGAGGGAGAAATCTGAACCCGACTTTGACCCGTCAAAGTCACCCGCGGGCCGTTTTGGGATAGTTACTTGGCAACTATCCACGACGTAGCGGCTCCCGCGTCCTTCACTCCTCCCTGGCTTCGCGCTGGCCTTCGCAAGACGCCTGTTCACGGAGAACGCAGTCGCCTCACCCGGAGAGGTTGCGCCGGAGATTTTCAAATCTGTGCCTCCATAGATGATGGCGTTGTCATGCCCAAGCGGCAAATCCGTGCTCCTGTCTTGTCGAATCCCATCGCGCGGTCGGAAGCTGATCAGTCGCCCGTCGCGGCTGGAGCGGGCAACCCCGCAGGCTGCTGTACCTCCCTGCCCACCCGGTCTTTCGTCATGACCGCCGCCACCAGTGCCGCGACCGTGAAGCAGGTCAGCGCCAGGAAAGCGGTCCGCCAACCGTCGAGGAAGGCGTCGCCTGCTGGCCCAGCCGCGGCAGCCCGCAATTGGCTCAGTTGGACCTCGACGCCGCGCGCCGCCATTACACCCGCCACGACTGCCGTCGCCACCGCCTGTCCTAACACCATCCCTACGTTCCTCACCAAGTTCAGGAAGGCGCTGATGCTGCCGTAGGCGCTGCGGTCAACTGTGGCCAGCGTCGCGTTCATGTTAGGGGCCATCCACAGGCCCATCCCGACACCGTTGATGAACAGGGCCGCCATCATGAACCACATCGGAGTCTCGCGCCCGAAGAAAGCAAACGTGAGCCCAGTGGCGATGAGGGTCCCCAGGCCGCCGAAAGTGAAGCGCCGGAAGCCGAAGCGGTCAGAGAGCCGTCCGCTGACAGCGCCCATGGTCCCCATGCCAAGCGCGCCGAAGAACATCACGCCAGCCGCGGCAACCTGGCTGAAGCCCAGGAAGCTCTGCGCGTACACCGGGATGAGGAAGAATGTGGCCGCGAAGCCGACGAACCCGAGCAACCGGGTGGCTGTCGCCCATGTGAACTGCGAGTTCGAGAAGAACCGCAGGTTGATCATCGGGGCGGACACCCGCAGCTCCCAAACGACGAACACGCTGAACAGGGCCGCCGCCACGGTGGCCCCGCCGATGATAGGCGCCGAACCCCATTCCAGGCCGAATGGATTGCTGATGGTGACGACCATGGCGGTGATGCCAGCGGCCGAGAGGACTGCGCCTGGCCAGTCGAATGGCTCCCCGGCCTTGCGCCTGGTCGTGCCTATACGGGCATCGTCGAGGACGCGCAACGCGTAGACGAATGCCAGAGCGGTCGGGATTGCAAGGAACACGAAGATGGAGCGCCAGCCGAACCACTGGAGCATGGGACCGGCAACAAGCGGGCCGGCAGCCGCGCCCACCGCCACGGCCGTCGTGATCATCCCCAGGCCCTTGCCACGTTCGTCAGGCGGGAAGACGGCGGTCACTATGGCGAACACGACGACCTGGCCCATTGCACCGCCGACAGCCATTATGGTGCGGGCCAGGATGAGCATGGCCAGGCTCGGCGCCACCGCCGCCAGCGAGGCTCCCACGGCAAATAGCACGATGCCTGCCAGGAGGAACTTTTTGCGGCCCGTGATGTCTGCCAGGCGTCCCAGTGGCAGCATGATGGCAGTGACCGTCAGCGAGCTAGCGATTGCGACCCACGTCACCGCACGGAGCGTGACCTCGAACTCATCAGCGATCGTCGGCAGCGCGAGGAACGTGACGGAGAAGTCCATAACCATCACGAACAGCACCATCGCCGTTGAGGCGAATGCCTTCCATTTGTAGTTGTCAGCGGCTGCTGGTTGCGGACCGCTGGTCATTCGAGGTCCCTCACTTTGTTGTTGTCGACTGTTGCTGGTCCCGGACCGCTGGTCATTCGAGGTCCCCCACTCTGATGACCCTCAGGAGGTGCCCCGAGATTGCTTGCAGGGGTTTCTGGGCGCCCATATTTGAGTTCAGGGTGTGAGAGAAATGCTCCGGACGGCTTCATGCCTCCGCTATCTCCTCTGCCACGTATTCGGCGAGACGCTCCAGGGAGCCCGCCCAGCCGCTCTGGTGCGCATCGCGCGACCCGACTGTGCCAAAGACAGCCTGATGCAGAGTGAGCCTGGTCTTGCCATTGAGGTCGGCGAAGGTCACCGTCACCAGCGTTTCGTGGCCGGGTTTGCCATCGGTATCCTCATCGGCATAGGTGAAGACGAGCCGCTCTGGCTCCACGATCTCCCGGTAAGTGCCCCGCTTGATGAGCTCGGTCCCCTCGGGTGAACGAAGGCAGCGGCGCCAGACGCCGCCCGGCCGGACGTCCATGTGCAGGGAGGTCACCGTGAAACCCTTTGGCGCCCACCACTGCGCCGCGTGCCTGGGGTCTGTCCACGCCTTCCACACGGTCTCACGCGGCGCGTCGAAGACGCGCTCGATGATGAGCGTTCGTTCAGCCTGCTCGATAGTGGAACTATTTCGTAGAGCCATCGCCGCTCGCCTCTGTCACGCCTGCACAACTGGCCGGCCGCGCGGCCGGCAGCGGGTCATTCGCCCCAGTCCACCGGCGCTCGCGCGGGCGCCAATGCTGCCCCGGCGCCGTCATTGCCAACAGCCTTTGCACTCTGTTCTCTAGCAGGAAGGCTGGCGGGCTCCCCCCCGGTCCTTACATGCCGGAGCATGACCGTGGCCACAACAGCAGCGGCCATGACGAGCACGGTCCCAATGACGGCGGTCACCTGAAGTCCATTGACAAACGCCTGGCGTGACGTTTCGGCCAGCTGTGCGCCAAGTTCGGCGGGCAGTCCGCCCGCGGCAGCCAGCGCGCCGCCCAGGGTGTCCCTGGCCACCTCCACCGCCCCGGCCGGGACACCCGCCGGCATCCTGTCGGCTACCTGGCTGCGGTATACGGCTACGCCAATGCTCCCGATGACCGCGATGCCAAGCGCCCCGCCCAGCTCGTTCCCGGTTTCCGAAATCGCAGCCGCTGCGCCTGCACGCTGTGGTGGAGCGGCCGTGATGATGAGGTCAGAAGTTAGCGTGAACGCCGGGGCCATGCCGATGGACATGATTACCCAGGCGGTCACGACGACCGCGAGGGATCCCGTGCCAGCCTGCGCGACCAGCCCCATGCCAACGGCTGCGAGCGCCAGGCCGGCGCCGACAAGGAATGCCGGGCGGACGCGGCGGACCAGCATCGGAGCTACGTTGGAACCGACGATGAACGCGATGGCGCCTGGCAGCGTCCAGAGGCCTGCCTCAAATGGTGAAAGCCCTGCAACGAGTTGCAGGTACTGGGCCATGAACACGAAAGCTCCGAAAAGGGCGAAGATGCCGAGTGTGTTTACGCCGAGCGATGCGCTGAACGCAGGCATACGAAACAACCGGAGGTCGACCAGGGGGTTGCTCAGAGTTAGCTGCCTCCGCACGAACACAAGGCCGATGACTATGCCCGCGGTGATTGCCAGCAGCGGCGCCCAGCCAATGCCATCCTGCGCTATTAGCTTGACGCCGTAGATCGCCGCCAGTACAGCAACAAGCGACAACCCCGCGCTGACCAGGTCCAACCGCCCGGGGTTGGGGTCCTTGTACTCAGGCAGCAACTTCGGTCCGGTTGCGACCAAAAGCACCATGACGGGGGCCGCCAGGAGGAACACAGACCCCCACCAGAAATGTTCCAGCAACGCCCCGCCTATCAGCGGACCGATGGCGCTGCCAGCTGAAAACCCGGAGACCCAGACCCCGATGGCGACAGTGCGCTGCTTCGGGTCCAGGAACATATTGCGGAGCAGTGACATCGTGGATGGCATCAGGGTCGCGCCGGCAACCCCAAGCAGTGCGCGGGTCGCGATAAGCATCCCGGCGCTCGTCGAGAACGCAGCGAGCACCGACGCCACCCCGAATGCAACAGCCCCGAACAAGAGCATCCGCCGGCGGCCAATCCGGTCGCCCAGCGTGCCCAGGGTGATCAAAGAGCCGGCGATAAGGAACCCGTAGATGTCAATGATCCACAGTAGTTGCGAACTGCTGGGCTTGAGGTCCCTGCTGATTGCCGGGACCGCCAGGTGCAGCACTGTCAGGTCCATGGCGATGAGGAGCGTGGGCAGCATCAGGACGGCGAGCCCGGCCCACTCGCGGCGCCCTGCTCTCGGGGGGACGGCAACGGTCGCCGTCCCTGTTTCTGTGGTTTCGGTTGACGTCATGGAGTTTTCCTCTGGCCCGATGGAAGCGGTTGAGTCTGGGGTGGAACGGCGATACGAGCTGAAGCGTGCTTCAAGTCAGCAATGGCTGTTAGATGCAGGCAACGCTTTGGCCGGTCCGAGGGTTAACGTCTGCAGCCGAAGGGCCGCTCCGCTGCCGGAAGCGCTGTGAGGTACTCATCAACACTCCCGAGCTTTACTCGTTTCACGTAAGCTGTGTCCTTCCTGTCCTTCATTAAGGTAAATGGCCCACGTTAACGCACCACGTGACCGGGGTCAGTCCAGGCGTTCGATTGGGACTGATCTACTTGACGCAGTGTTCGCCTTTCACTCCCTCCCCTTGAGGGAGAGGGCTGGGGTGAGGGGTGCGTTTGAGCAAACGCGAGGTTAGGACTTCTCCCTCACCCTTATCCTCTCCCGCTGGGAGAGGGGACAAGACACCGCCCTGCGTGCAGTAGATCATTCTGGGTCGATTCCAGACAACTGGCGCGCCAAACTCGCTACTAACGGCCTGACCGGGACTTTCTGAGGCTTGCGCTGGCTGGTTTGCCTTCATATGCCTGCCGCAACGCCTTGATGTCAATCTTTTTCATTTGAAGCATGGCCGTCATGACCCGTTTTGATTTCTCAGGGTCTTTGTCTTGCAGCATCTCGCCCAATACAGTGGGGACGATCTGCCATGACAGACCATATTTATCTTTGAGCCAGCCGCATTGTGATTTTTCTCCACCTTCTGAAAGCTTTTCCCACAGTTCGTCCACTTCTTGCTGCGTCTTACAGTCCACCAGGAGGGATATTGCCTCCGTGAACTTGAAGTACGGGCCACCATTCAGTGCTATGAATTCTTGCCCATGGAGCCGGAACGCAACGGTCATTACCGTCCCCTTTGGGCGTCCTGAGACCTCCGCTCCTTCGTCGCCATAGCGTGAGATGTTGCCGACTTCAGAATCGTCGAAAAGCGATGCGTAGAACCTGGCAGCCTCTTCTGCTTTGTCATCGAACCACAGGAATGGGGTGATCTTCTGCATATGGCCTCCTTAGCTATTGTGCTCGCAGGACATTAAGGTATTTTGCTCTCCGTGCCCGCGCCTGCCTCTCCCGCAGGCAAGGTCGCTGTCGGTGAAGGGGTTTTCAGGTCCTTGGCTACCGTGTTCGCGCCATCGCCCCGAGGTATTCATCCAGGCGGTCCCAGGAATCCCGCAACCCTGCTTCCATACCGGACGAATACATGCCGTCGCGGTCTTCAGTCGTTGAGAAGCGCGAGGTCACCGTCACGTGCGTCTTGCTACCGGCTTCTTTCAGGACCAAGGTATCAACGGAGATATGCCCCGGCATCGCTTCGAACTCGAACGTCTGGACAATGCGCTCGGGCGGCACAATCTCGCGGAACTCTCCCCGGAACGCGTACTCGGTCTTGTCGGGCGCGCGGTGGACGTAGCGGTAGGCGCCTCCAGGCCTGAAGTCCATCTCGCAGGACGTCATCTGCATTGACCGCGGCCCCAGCCAGCGCGCCAGGTGCTCGCACGTCGAGTGCGCCTCGAACACCAGCCTGCGCGGCGCATCGAAGGTGCGCGTCATGACGATTTCGCGGTCCCCTCGCAGCGTCAGGGTGAAACCTGAGCTGTCCTTCGCCGCCGTACCCGCCGCCTTCTCAAGTGTCGCCAGGTGCCCGGCCAACTTGTCGAACGATTCGCTCCAACCCTGGCTGGCCCCATCGCGGTCCGGGCCACCTGGGATGCCGGCGTGCCGCAGGGTGAGCTTCGTCTTGCCGCCAGCCTCTTCAAACGTCACAGTTATTAGCATCTCAAGTGGCATCCCACTCATGCCGTAGTGTGCAGCAGGGACGACGTTGCCTTGAGCATCGGCGAAGCTGTCTGTGGCGACGATCCGCTCCGGTACGACTATTTCGCGGTAAATGCCGGTGCCCCAGTAGTCCTTGCCATCAGGCGACCGCATGCAGTAGAGATATTTGCCGCCTACACGGAAATCGATTTTGACAACCGGCGCCGTGAAGGCCTTTGGCCCCCACCAGTGCTTCAAGTGCTCAGGGTCCGTCCAGGCCTTCCACACGAGGTCTCGCGGCGCATCGAAAAGGCGCGTGATCACGAGCTCATCAGCCGGTGGCTTCGACGCCGTCCTGGCGGCCCGGCTGCCCCGTTCAGGTCTTTTTGCGGCCATGTCCCTTGTCCTCCGGGTGCTCGTCCTTCTTGTCGTTCCGTTGCATTTCCTTCAGGTATGCGTCCAGGCGGTCAAAACTCTCTTCCCAGTAGCGCCGGTAGCGCTCGACCCAGACCGCAACGTCTTTGAGCGGCCGTGCTTTCAGGCGGCACGGCCTCCACTGCGCCTGACGGCCGCGCGCTATCAGCCCGGCGCGCTGCAGGACCTTAAGGTGCTTGGAGACGGCAGGCAGAGTCATCTCAAAGGGCCTGGCGAGCTCGGTGACTGAGACTTCGCCCCGCGCGAGGCGTGCGAGGATGGCGCGCCGGGTGGGGTCAGCGAGGGCGGAGAACGTAACGCTCAGGCGGTCATGCGGCATGTTGTAATCAACTGATCGGATAAATAACCGACTGGTAAAATACACTCACGCTGGACGTCTGTCAAGACTCGCCTGGTGCGAGGGTGCAACGCGGACCACCTGCTAAGGCCCGCATGCTTGGTTTGCGCGCCTGTGTCATTCTGAGCCCCAGTCGCGCCCGGGCGAAGAACCGGAGGTTGTCTACTTGAGGCAGCCAGACTGTCGTTTCGAGCGGAGTCCCCCAGCGGGCCGGGGGACGAAGTCGAGAAACCCCGTGCTTCAGTCTCGCCTCAGAGCAGTTCGCCAGGACGGGGTCCCGCGACTCCGGCCGCGCCCGCCTTCGGCGGGCGCCCGGGGCCTTCGCTCGGGACGACGTACGAGCAGCGGCGTCATGTATGCAATTCGGGAAGGACCTTTTGCGGTTTCACGCCGGGGTTGCCGGACTGGGCGCCTGGCGAGCCTGTCACTCTAGTCCGGGTTACTGCTGTTCCGGCGGTGCGGGGGGCGCCGTGGCCTCTTGTTCAGCATCTCGCCTGAGGCCCATGATGCCCTCGGCCTTCCCAGTCCTTGGCAGCTGGACCATGTCTGCCAGGCCGATGCCCAGGGTCTGACGCAGCGCCTCGTCTGCCGTACCGAGCGACCGCGGGGGTGATGTTCAAGACCTTCTCGACCGGGCTTTGGCCACTGCCGTCGCTCCCGCGCCGGTTTGACCCGAAGTCAAGGGTCCGGATGCTGTCCATATCGCGCCGGGCAGAGGGATGTCTATGTCACCAATTGCGTCAAAAACGGGCAGGATGACCAGCCCGAACAGCCCCGCGCCTGTGATGGCGGCGAATATCACGGCGTCTGCGGACCATGCAAAAACTGCCCGCAAGACATAACGGCGTCTGGGTGTGCGGCGGGTGTGCGCTGGGGGCCTGCCGCCACTCGCTGCCGTGGCGGGCACGTAGGCGTTGCCGAAGTTCGGCATGGGCGTCAGCCACGGAATCGCGATTCAGAGATTGGCTGGAACTGGCGTCGCATGCCGGCCACATGATATGGTCGCAAAATAGCGTGCAGCGGGCGCAGGGCCATTGAAACGTGCTAGACCGGAGGTGAGCCGTGGTTACAGTGACAGTAGGCGGCCAGGCTGGCGCGGGCGGTCTTGAAGTGGGGTCGCATATCGCGCGGCTGATCGAGGCGCGATATGTGCACCACCTGGCGCTAAGGAAGATCGCAAGGCGCCTGAACGCCACCGTTTCGGCCGTGGCGCACAAGGAGCTCAGTTTTTCGAGCCGCTGGGCTGCCCTGCTCTCATATGTGGAGGTCGCATTCAGCCGGATGCCGTGGCACGGGATGCACCCCGCGGCGATGCCAATCTACGTCTGGCCTGTCGAAGCTCCAGACCGGAAGGAGTTCGCAGCGGAAATCTCCGACCGGGACTACGTTGCCGCAACCTACGAGACGGCGGCGGAACTGGCCGGCCAGGGTCGTCTCGTGATAGCGAAACGTGCAGGGTGCCTGACGCTGCGTGACGTGCCACATGCTGTGCATGTCGGCCTGTTTGCCTCGAAGCACGCCCGTGTGCTCAGGATGGCGGACCGGCTAGACGTCGGCTACCTGGACGCCAGCCAGGTCTTGGCGTCCCTGGAAAAGGCTCGCAAGGCGTGGTACCGCAAGCTTGGAGGCCCGGAGCCCGATGACCCCGCGCTCTTTCACGTAAGGGTCACGACCGATTTCGACAAGTCAGACCAACAGTCTGCGCGAAGAGTGCTAGAAGCGGTGCGGGAGATACACCCAGGGCTGGCTGCAGCATAGGTTGCAGGCGCCCGTCACTCCCGCAGCTGCCCCTCGTAGGCGCGTGACCCCTCCTCCTGCCGCCGCCGCACTTCATCGGGCCAGAACGTCTTAATGTAGGCGATCACCGAACGGACATCGTCTTCTGAGAGCTCACCCCTGAACCTCTGCATCGTCGTCGCCATCGGCACGCCGTCGAGCACCCACTGCACAAGCAGCCTGTCAGGGTGGTGCCATGTGTGGCCGTCTGCCTGGTGCGTGGGCGCGGCCTTGAGCGGCGGGCGCGCAGTCGCGTCGCCGTGGCACGTGGCGCAGTGTGCCTGGTACAAAGGCTTGCCGCGCGAGACAACGTCTTGCGACGGCTCAATCGGGTACGTCCCTGCGTCCGCGCTGCACGCGGCTGCGGACAGCGCGAGCAGTGGCAGGGCGGCCATACGGCGCAGCTGCAACTTGATTGTGTAAGGTACGAAAGACAAACGCGGCCCCGAAGACCAATCATATTGGACTATGCCATTGACTCAGCAGGCGTAACAGGGTGCCTTTCCGGCGTACAAAGAGCTATACGGGTCCGTCAAAGGTGAGACGGGAGACATACACCTGAACCCGGTGGGCGTGACGGAGCCGGCGGAATGCTGAGTTATTGGTATAGGCCAACATTCATATCTTCGAACGAACGGGAGTCACCTCGCGTAAAAAATATCCGGCCTTGCTGTTACGTGTAGTAGATCAAAGGCGGGATATCCTCCTGACTGAGCTGGGCGTGATGATGGCCGTCGACCGGACTAGGACTTACCGCCAAAACGGCACCCTAGCTCGCTCGACGCCCACCAGCGAAGTACCTGTAGACGCCGGCTGCGACGCCGAGGGCTGCCACACCTGCCACTACGCCAGCCACCGGGACCCACGGGAACCCGTCGTCAGGTCCCACATTGCCTCCGGGCGGTGAGACCTCAGGCGAAGGAGCGGGCGCCGGACTGGGTGATGGTGAAGGAGACGCGGTCACGGGCAGTGTGACGGTCTCTGCGGGCGGGCCGCCTGGCGCGCCTTGCGTTTGCGGCGTGGGTGTCGGGTCCGGGACCGGCGCCGGAGTGGGAGTCGCGGTTGGCGTCGCAGTAGGGGTGGCTGCCGGTGCAGGAGACGGAGTCGCGGTTGGCGTCGCAGTAGGGGTGGCTGCCGGTGCAGGAGACGGAGTCGCGGTTGGCGTCGCAGTAGGGGTGGCTGCCGGTGCAGGAGACGGAGTCGCCGTCGGTGTCGCTGTTGGGGTGTTGGACGGAACAGGGGTCTGAGTCGGCGTCGGTGTCGCCGTGGCTGTTGACGTCGCGGTCGGTGCTGGCGTCGGCGTGGGCGTAGCGGCCGGAGTGGCTGTTGGTGTTGGCGACGCGGTCGGCGTTGGCGGCAACCGTCCGGGGAACGGCTCCGGATCCTCCATCCAGGCGATCATCTCTGCTGCCGATACAAACCTCACGTCGGGATAGGTGGCCCGCGCCCAGTCCACAAACCGCTGCAAAGTATTGCGGCTGGCGATGCTCGCGGGCGCTCCGTTTGAGTCCTCGTAGTCTTGTCCATGGAGGCAGAGGTGCAGCGGCGCGCGGTTGGACTGCATACGCCGGGCAAGGGTTTCCTGCAGCATCGCCACCCGCTCGTCCTCATTCAGTACGGGTGGCGCGTGGTACCAGTCCTGGTCGCAATAACGGTCTGTCCTGGCGCCGTTTGCCTTGATGAGAGCGTTTTGGTAGACCTCCCAGACGCCCGGCTCCTGTCCCGGCGCAGTGTATTCAGGTTTAACCTCCTGCCAGAAAAGCTCGACGGCGCCCGCGCCCGCCTCCAGGGTGTGCCCGCCCCAGTAAGCATTCCGGCCGTCATAGAGCGACCCGTCCGCCATGGTCTGAGACGCCACACCCTGGGGCACCGATGCGTCGTACTTGTAGCGCAGCTGACGCAAAGCGGTGAAGAGGGCGGAGTTGTAAGCGTCACCCGGCGCGCGGAAGCCGGTCACTGCACTGCCAGGCACCCCTGCGGCTACTATCGCGTCATGGGTGGCCTGGATGGTGTTTAGCCAGTCTTGAAACGTGCGGCTGCTCGATATAGTGTGGTCGTAGGTGTGATTGCCGATCTCATGGCCAGCCTGCCAGGCCGCCAGCACTTCGGCGTCCGGATACTTGACGCCGATGTCCCTTCCGATCATGAAGAAGGTGGCGTGCATCGGCGACCCGTCGGGGTTGGTACGGGAGTTGAAGAAGTCTGGCAGCCACCGCAAGCCTTTCCAGTTGTCGTCGAAGCCAGAAACTACGAACTGAGGCACTTGGCCGGGGACCAGGCCGCCAGGCGGGTTGATGCTGAGCGGCACGGCAGCGGGCTGTGTTGACGCGGCCAGTACCACGCCGGAGTTTTCCGGATAAGAGGTCCTGCCAGGCCCTGCGTTGCTGTACAGCCGCGCCCGCACGTACGCCGGATCGGTAAGAGTGACGGTGTGTTCTCCTTCGCGCGGTGGCAAACGAGCCATGACTGACGATACGAGCGTGGCCGCGAGAAGCAGTGCTGTGAAGCGTGTGACCATCTCCATTCAGTATTCCCGAATTGCATACATGACGCCGCTGCTCGTACGTCGTCCCGAGCGAAGGCCCCGGGCGCCCGCCGAAGGCGGGCCCGGCCGGAGCCGAGGGGCCCCGTCCTGGCGAATGGCTCTGAGGCGAGATTGAAGCACGGGGTTTCTCGACTTTGTCCCCCGGCCCGCTGGGGGACTCCGCTCGAAACGACAGTCTGGCTGCGTCAAGCAGACAATCGCCCAGTATTCAATCTAGCCGATGCGGGCGTCATGATGTCCACCGAACGGACTAACCCTTCCGCCGGGGCAAGGAGGCCCGTTCCCTGGGTCCGGTCTCAGCAGGCGGGACCCTTCGGGCCGCGGGCCATTAGAACGACATTTGCGCGCGCCTTTGGGCACGGGCATTGCGGCCTATCTCCGCGTCTATCGCGCCAACCAGGGGCGCAGCAAGCGGCGCCCCTAGCGGTCCCTGCGGTCCCGGCTTTGCACAAGGAACGAGCCGGCAACCACGCAGCCCACAGCGACCCACAGCTCCGGCCCGATGGACTCGCCAAGCAGCCACCAGCTGAGCAGCACGCCGAACAGCGGCTGGCTGAGCGAGATCACCGTGACTCTGGACGGGAAGTACCGCCTTAGCAGCCACGTGTTGCCGAGGAAGCCGAACCCGGCGATGACCGCGCCGGTGTAGAACATCGCCAGCATAAAGCGGCCGTCCCAGGTCCACGGGTCATTGTCGAGCGCCAGGCTCAGGCCAAGGAAGATGGCGATGCCGATGACGCCCTGCCCGGCGAGCAGTTTGACAAGCGGCACGTTGTCCGAAGACTTGGCGATGTATATCTGCCGTTCGGCGAGCAGGATGGCCGACACCAGGGTCAGGCCGTCGCCAAGCAGGGTCGCCTCGCCGCCCCCTCCGGCAATGCTGCGCCAGAACAGCGCCACAACGCCACCATAGGCGATGAGGATGCCGGCGAAACGTGTGCGCGTCAGGCGGTCGCCCGGGACCATGAAGTGGGCCAGGATGGCGACCCAGAGCGGGAACGTCGTGGTGATGACGGAAGCGTGCGACGCGGACGTTTTGTCCTGGCCGAAGTTCATGAACGCCAGTTGGATGGCGAACAGGACACCGAGAGTGAGGATGGGCCGTATCTCGCGCCTCTGCACACTCAGGGACTGCTTCGTTATGACGGCCCATACGAGGACGACCACCAGGCCCAGGGCAAACCGTATGTAGCCAAAACGCAGCGGGGGAGCATATTCGAGGCCCGTCTTGGACGCCACCGGGTTGCCAGCCCAGAGCGTAGAAAGCAAGAGCGCGAAGAGGCCGCCCGGGACATCGAGCGGCCTACGGGCTGAAACGGCCTCCGGCGTGGCCTTTGCGGCCCGCGACGCTGTCACCGGGCCGCCCGTTACCGTCGTCGCTGTGCTGGAAGAGTCGCTCACAGGTCAGCAAGTATGCACTACGGGCCATTTCGAGAGCGCAGGAACAGGTCTCATCCGCCACCGGTCACCGCTCACGGCTTTATCACGGCCGCCAGCGCACGGCTCACTGGCACATCACGCCGCGAGTGGCAAAATGTTACGCGGCAAGAAGGCGATGCGGACAGGCGGGCCGCGCCATGTGGCGGCACGCCGTGCCGTGCCCAACGGGGCAGCCGCAAAATCATGTGGCCGTGCAGGCCAGGAGTCGCACAAAATGTTGCAGAGGTGGGAGCCGTTCGCGGAGCTCAGGCGCATGGACGAGGCGTTCAACCGCCTGTGGCGCGGGTTGGACCTCAGGCGCCCTGAAGAGTCCCTTGAGGCCTGGGACGTGCCGCTGGACATCATCGAAAAGGACAAGGAGGTCGTCGTCAAGGCCACCCTGCCTGAGATAGACCCGGCCAAGGTTGAGGTCGCGGTGGAAGAGGGGATGCTGACGATCAAGGGTTCGACCGGGGAGGAGCGTGAGGAGGAGAAAGAGGGCGAGTACATCATGCGGGAGCGCCGCGCCGGGTCCTTTTACCGCTCGGTGAGGCTGCCGGAGGCGGTGGACTCAACCAAAGCCAAGTCGGTTTACGTCAAAGGCGTGCTGACCGTCACGTTCCCGAAGGTGGCGTCCAAGAAGGCGCAGAAGATTAAAGTGGACGTGGTGCAGGAATAAGTGCCGGGCGCGTTGAAGCAGGCCGGGGGACTCCGGCCTGGAAGTGTGTGATGCTGAAACCCCTGAACCTCAGGCCTCAGCATGACATGTGACGGGTCCAGGGTGACATAACAGGCCCGTG
>Ga0187892_10004401_pt1 | contig 23687 bp, 25 predicted proteins | sample MA1701073metaG_FD_139345 | JGI IMG/M metagenome (GOLD analysis project Ga0187892, IMG submission 139345) | Bio-ooze microbial communities from a basaltic lava cave in the Kipuka Kanohina Cave System on the Island of Hawaii, USA - MA170107-3 metaG ... | reverse complement strand
GTCTTTGGCAGGGGCGAACCTCGGGTTTGACCGTGTAGGGGCTTGATTCATCAAGCCCTTTTTGGGGCCGATGAATCGGCCCCCTACAAAAAAACTCGCTGCGTATTTCGTGCGCTGTGTACTAAGACTGGAAGACCGAAAGACTGTCAGACTGATCGACTGAGGTTACGGAGCCGGGACTTCGTACGCCCCGATGTCATAGCCAGAGCCTTGTGGTCGTTTTTTGCCGTCGAGATCTTTCGTAACTGGCACAACCGTCCCCGCATTGATGGCTGGGCTGCCGAGAGCCAGATGATAATCTGCCCCCGCTGCCTTGACGAACAGCACTGGAAGTCCAGGAGACAAAATTGAATGGGCATCCTGGGTCTTCGCTCGCCACTGTGCCAGGGTGATGAATGTCTCATCATAAGCAAAACGATTATTCACGATATTGTAGTCAGACTTCCAATTGCTGAGACTGGAACGATCGGTTTCAATGCTGCCGCGCGTGCCAGTGTGGAGGAGGATGTTGTTCTTGATCGTATTCCCGGTACTGCCGTTGATGAGGACCAGAGCGAATCGTCCATCGACAGGCATGACAATCGTGTTGTGAAGGAATGAGTTGTTTTTCGTACCAAAGGAGGCTCCTGCACCATCATCCCATCCGGCGATTCCACTGGCGTGGTTGTTGTACAGCAGGTTGTTGCGAATGGTAGAGTTGCGCACTGAGGCCAAGTTTATTGCCGCACCTCCGCCAACGCCATTCTCATAGGCTTCGTTCGCTTCGATGAGGGCATTGGTGATGATGCCATCGCCAGCCAAGAAGGGGTCGGCGTTAATCTGAATCCCACTTGCACGATTATGGTGCACGAGGTTCCACCGGATGATCGGATTGTCGGAGCTATTCGAAACGTAGATACCATGTTCAGCCGCGGAATAGGACGTTTCGTTATTTTCAATGACCACATTCTGCGCATAACCAGTAAAGATCCCCCACCGTCCATTGTGGTGACAATAATTGTCACGAATGACGATGCCGAGGGTAGGAAGTGTCGGCTCTCCTTGAATCGCAATCCCAGAACGCGGAGCCTTAGTGACCTCAAAGCCCTCGATGACGAGGTAGTCGGCGTTACGAATCCACAAGTTATCCTTGTTGGTATTCAAGGGGCCTGGCGCGTTGACAATAACACCTGCTTGAGCACGAAATGTGATGCGTGCGTTGGAGAGACCAGAGCGGCTGAATTTTGCTCCGACATACTTTCCTGGTTTGACAATGACAGTATCACCAGCGACTGCAGTATTGGCTGCACGTTGCAACGTGGCCCACGGAGCAACGGCGGTTCCTGGATTGGTGTTGTTACCGGTGGGACTGACATAGTACGTGGCGGCGTGGACAGGAACTCCACTCAGCACGCCAATCAGAACGGCAGAGACAGTGCAGCGAAGGAAAAGAGAGTGTCCGGTTTTCATGGTGCCCCTCAAGTGCCTGGGCTCAGTAACGTGAGAGCCCTATCGGCAAAGCGGAGGGCATTCTTTAGTGGAGGACAGAACCCGAGCCACTCCTGGTTTTGCTACGTCCGTTTAGCAGATCGTAACGGTGCCAGCGCCTCAGCGGCACGTTGGGCTTCGCGGCGCATGAGAATCAGGTCGGTGCCGTACAACAGATATTGGGCGCCGCTCTCAACTACTGCCTTCATGTTCTCTGGTCGGTTGACTGCTCCTGCGGTAGCGATCCCGTGCGCTTGACACAAGGCTCGAACTTTCGCGTTCGCCTCACGCAGACGGGGGTTATCGAACTGACCAGGAATACCGAGACTCTGCGCCAGGTCTTGATGGCCGACAAGCACTAAGTCGATACCAGGAATGATAATTTCTTCGACATTTTCCAATGCCTCTTTCGTTTCGACGATCACACCCAGCAACGTGTTGGCATTGGCATGAGCCATTGCAGTCAGGGGATCAACATCTTCATACCCGGTATTTGCTCCCATCAGGATGGCCATGCCACGCTTGCCTTCAGGATGATATTTTGCCATCTCAATGAACCGACGCACCTCAGCCCCAGTTTTGACGTGCGGAGCGATGAGGCTCTGACAACCGGTATCGAGAAGGCGAGTGACATGCTCGTAGGCGAGGTCTGGAATGCGAACGACCGGAGCAATGCCGGCGGCGTGAGCATGAGCAACGATATCCACCACAGTCTCAAGGCTGTAGGCAGAATGCTCGGTACAGATCATCACGAAGTCCATTCCAGCCTGAGCCAGGGTGTGAAGCACCCCACGGCTGCGGGTGTCCCACATCAGCGTGCCAAGGGCAACACCACCGGATTTGAGCGTTTTCTTGAGTGTGTTCTCGCGCATACAGAAACCCTCCTTTGGCGCGGGATTAGCACACTAAGAGTCTGGGCGTCTAGGAGTCTAGGAGTTAGAGAGTCTGGGAGTCTGAGGGTCTATGAGTCTACGAGCCTGTACGTCGATTGGGTCTTGAGACTGAAAAGACGCAATTGACCTAAATCGAATCACAGAAGATTCGTATCCCTCCTTACCCTCATGGAACACTGGTCCGCTCGTCCTGAGCGTAGCGGAGCGAGGTCGAAGGGCGGCGCATCAAGTCTTTCGCATGCTTCGACTTCGCCCTTCGGGCTCCGCTCAGCATGAGCGGTTTCGGTAGGCAGTGTACCAAAGTCGTGTGGTTCGATTTAGTCTGGCTAATTGCTGAAAGCTGATAGCTGAACGCTTCTCTACAGCTTAGTATGATTTTGCGCGACTTCAATTTTCGAGAATAAGCTATCGACCACATTCTCAATCGTCCCTATGAGATGGTGGAACGACTTGTCAGTTCTGTCTAAGAGCCGCTTTTTCATCGCGGCCTCAATCTCTTTACTCTGTTTGATCTCTTTTTTGTGTCGAGACGTTTGTTTGGCGTAGTCAATCATAAACGTCTCAAGGTTCTCCATGACTTCCATCCCTAACGTCTGAAACAAGCGTTGGAGCGTTGCTTGCGTTCGCAGCGCCTCGAAAGCGAAGAGGGTGTTAAGCCGGGCAATCTCAGCTTCTGTTGCCAGTTCAAGCCGCCCACGCTCGACTTTTACGGCGCGGTCCAGCCGTTCCTTGAGAAGGATCAACTCCTTGCGCAGAAACTGTTTTGTCGCTCGTCTTTTGTCCAGCCACGGGATTTTGTCATCTTGGAGAATCTGCGGGAGAGAATCGAGCGTTGGAGCGTTGATCCGCATTGCTGAATCTGAGGATTCTGGCAACTTGGCATGGGTAGGGATCGTCAACTCATTTTTTTCCGTCATTCCATTTTCTCCATCACAGAACGGCCACACGAAGGGTTTCGTGATTGCCGTCCAGTGCATTCAACGATTGGTCGAAACAAGCAAGATCTTCTGCGGTCATGGCTTTGTGTTGTCGATGTTTGCCGACGAGCTGACCTGCAGCGGTCAGTTCTCTCGATGCTCTGAGATCAATTGTTGTTGCTAACGAGAGAAACAAAGCCGTTTGGGTTGAAATAGCGAGACGTTGTTGTTCCTGTAAGAGGGTAAGCTGAGCCTGTTGATAGAACTGACGCTGTTGCGCTTTGTGGCTCTCAATCCGTAACAAAGCTCTGCATTTTGCGGCACAAACGGACGGCAGATAGCGAAGCTGCAACAGCCACGTGTGTACCGTGAAACGCACCTTCCAGCGCTTGCGTTGTGGCGGCTTCTGAATGCTCTTCGCGAGCGCTGCAATTGGGAGCAGGTGCGAGGATGTCAACGCCTCTGGGAGAGCAGAAGCGTTGAGCAGTCGAGATGCCGGTTCCTTTGAGTGATGTTTACAGGAGTGCGCTCTCTGGTTGTCAGTCGGACGCGGCCTCGACTTTTTCCTTGTTTGTTGAGGAAGAGGCTGAGGCTCGGGCTTAATTGTCGGCAATGCTGATCGGACGGGGGAAAAAAGCCGGAGACACTGGCAGAACGTCTCTTGGTAAAAATTGAGATGCCAGAAACGAGAGTATCTCCTGGGTTGAAGCTGTTCGACTTCTCGACAACGGCGAAAGTGCTGAAGGACACGCAGATTTTGATGGGCCAGGCGTAACAGTTTTGCGGTATAGCGAGCCCCAGTAAGGTACAAGATACACCGATGCCACAATCCGTGCAGGCGGCTGCGCCAGGTCAAGTTGCGTAAAAGAGCGAGGCTATCGTCCAAGCAGAAGGTCCTCCTACTCCAAATCTTGCCAACCATAATTGATGAAGACAATTTGTTTGCTTCGGTTTGTAGCCCCACCGACACCACACCGTGGAAATGTGTGGATGTCAAGAATCGCTCTCTGCTCTTTACATATCTTACGTCGCCACCCTGGAGCTACTAAACCTCTGGCGGATCATCGGCAGAAGAGTGGAAGTCTTGATCCGTTCTTCTTTATTAAACGTATTTTACATCCCCAGCAATAACGAGGCGATCATCGCGAGAATGATCCCCACTCCCTGAAGCAGAGTTGGGCGTTCACCCAAGAAGAAAAAACTGAGTAGGATAGTAATGGCGGGATACAAGGCGGAGAGGGGAACGACGAGCGAAGCCCGACCGTGTTGCAAGGCCAGAAAAAAAGCAATCGCTCCCGCGCTTCCCAAAACGCCGACAAGCAGGGCAAAAGGAACGTGGCCAGACATTTTATCCCACGGGGCCCCGGCAAAAAAGAAGAACGCGAACCAAGACGTCAGTGCAGCGGTAATTGAAGAGACGGCACTGAGGGCGACCGGATGCATCCCTTTCGTGGTGATCAGTTTCGCGAGAAATCCCCAGACGCCCCAGAACGTGACGCAAGAGACAGCAAGAATAAGCCACAAGGCCATAAACAGTTGTCAGTTATCGTAAGCGTTCAGCTATTAGCCGTCAGCTCTCAGCTTTTGAGGAACTCTTTCTTTCCTGCTCTTTTGGCTGAGTGCTGATTGCTGACCACTGAACGCGTCTTCTGTTGGCTGACCGCTGAAAGCTGAATGCTGAGCGCTTACCAGTTATCAGTCCTCAGTCCTGTCTTCTCACTTCAACCCGTGCGTCGTTGAAACACGCCCCGCCGCCAACCTCATTGATATGCGACGGGCACAACGCCGTCGAAGTAAAGTTATTGCGCGACGATTTGCGCCAAGCGCCTTTAGGCATTGCCACGACTCCAGGGCGCATCCCATTGTCCACCTTGGCACGACAGATCACTTCGCCAAGAGTATTGAACACCCGCACGGTGTCACCGTTTCCAATGCGACGTGCGCTTGCATCCTGGGGGTGGATTGTCAGCCACAACTCAGGGTAATTGAACTCACCCAACGTGCTGGTGATCATCTTGGAGTTGCTCGGGCTAATCAGCGCCAAAGGAAACTGTTCGCTCTGTACAGGCTGATAACGGAAAGGCGTCTTGCCTAATGCTGGTGGAGTGAGGTGAATTTTCCTATCGGAGGTCCGAGGAGAAACGGTTCCGAACTGTGTTGGAGTTAGACCAGGAAAATCGTACCTTTGTTCTTTTCCTGCCCGCCAGACCGCAAGATCGGCAGCCTGACGATCGAGCTTCAGCGTTGCCGCAACTTTCTCCATACAGGTATCGGTGTCCCAGGAAAACGGCTCGTGCTGCCAACCCATTGCTCGTCCCAGCAAGGCAAACACTTCTTCATTGGGCTTGGCCTCGCCTCGTGGCGCAATGACCGGTTGGACACCGCCGACCACATAGCTGCCATAGGCACGTCTGATTTCGCGCTGCTCCAGGAACGTGACCGCGGGTAAGAGAATATCGGCGTACTTCGCCGTATCCGTCATCACTTGCTCGGACACCACGGTGAACACGTCTTCGCGTGCAAGGCCACGAAGCACGGTGTTTTGATCGGGAGCGGTCACTGCTGCATTACAGTTGTAGATAAACAGTCCTTTGACCGGTGGGCTCAAGTTTTCAGTGAGAGCCGCGCCGAGTTGGGTTTGGTTGATGATTCTCGTCTGCCATGAGAAAGGACCAAACACTTTCGCGGTATCTAACTGGGCTGCTCCGCTGTTACTCATCGTGTACCCGCCACCACGCACACCGAATTTCCCCAGCAAGGCTGGCATTGCTAGAATCGCTGCAAGGGCCTGACCGCCATTACGATTACGTTCGATTCCCCATCCGGAACGGATGAGTGCTGGGCTCGCTTCCGCGTACTTTTGGGCCAAGATGCGAATCGCTTGCGGGTCAACCCGTGCTGCCTGGGCTGCGCGTTCGACCGTCCATTGATCGGCTTGGGCTAACAACGGCTCCAGTCCATCGGCGTGTTCCTGGAGAAAACGCAGGTCCAACCGTTCGGCTTCTTTCCATAATCGGATCATCGCGAGGGCGATTGGCAAGTCCGCACCTGGGAACACTGGCAGGTGCAAGTCGATTTCATGTGAGGAGAATATCTGGACAGGATTGATGGATGCGATGAACGCACCGTTCTTCTTGGCCTGACGGAGATACGGGACTAGATGGATGTTCGAGGCTTTGGGATTTGCGCCCCAGACGATGATACATTTGGCGTGGACATAGTCCTCAAAGGCGACGCCGGGCATTCGTCCATACATATCCCGCGTCACCGCGGTGGAAGGGGCGGCACACAGCGTCTTCGCCATGCGTGAGGCTCCCAAGGTGGCGAAGTAAAAATCGTCTATGAAATTGTCACCCAGGAGTCCATTCGAGCCGCCATAGTGATACGGCAAAATCGCTTCGCCACCCCAGTGTTGAATGATCGCTTTGAAACGAGTGGTGATCTCAGCGATCGCCTCATCCCAGGAAATACGGACAAACTGCCCTTCGCCTTTGCGACCACTGCGACGCATGGGGAAGAGCAGGCGGTCTTCGTGGTACACCCGGCGAGCAAAACGCGACACCTTGGTGCAGATAAACCCGTCGGTTGTGGGGTGATCGTGCGTACCTTGAATCCGTTGAATCGCGCCATCCGTGACCGTTACTTCAAGGCCACAAGTATCGGGGCAATCCATCGTGCAGGTTGTGTGAACAATCTGAGGAGGCATAAAGATATCTCTCGATGTCAGCGGTCAGCAATAGTGGAGGCTCAAGGCTAAAGAGAGAACGGCCCTTTAGCCTTAAGCCTGTAGCCTACAGCCTTTCCCGACTACACCCCACGCATACCAGCAGATTTCTCTTTGGGGTATAAGCTCGCGGCAGCACTTGGTCGAGCGTTCACGCGATCAAACCACGCTGTCATGTTCTTCAAGTCGGGATTGATCGTCTGTCCGACACCCACACCGAAATCGAGAGCCGAGAAGAGAATAATATCGGTGAGGGTAAAGCGATTCCCTACAATAAACTGTTTTCCTTCCATCAACTTGTCCAACCAGGAGAGCTTTTCTTGAACGATAGCTTTCAACCCGACTGCCGCTTCCGGTAAACAGTGCATGCGATCCTTAAACATCTGTAATCCTTCGGCATAGCGGAAGCCGTTGTACAGGTGCTCAGTAATGTTGAGTTCGATACGGCGTTGCCACATACGGGTTTCGGCACGTTCTTCAGCCGTCGCACCGACCAATGCTGGTGTTGGGTGCTTCTCTTCGAGGTATTCACAAATGGCGACCGTCTCGCCGAGGGTGCTGCCGTTATCCAGTTCGAGCGCAGGCATTTGACCGCCAGGATTTTTGTCGGTGTAGGGCGGCTTGCGATTATCTGCTCCTAAAATGTTGACCTCTTCCATAGGTACGGTGATACCCTTTTCCGCCATAAACATACGAACACAACGCGGATTCGGGCCCAGTGAATTGTAGAATTTCATCTGTCTACTCCTCCTCTGTAGAAATGGTTGTCCTTCTCTATCCGGCATCACTCGAGGGTGCAACCTGTCACGCATTTCGCTCCACGCATCACGGTTTCGCTCCACGTCTTTACTTCTCTTCCTGTTGCTTCAGCCGAAAACGAAAGTCGCAGTGACTGGCACCTTGCATAATGGTTTGCGTGCGAGCCAGTTGCAGATCCGGGCTCATGCCTGCGGTGAGGGCGAAGTCACGGCTGCAAGAAAGCAGGAACCCAAGTTCTGGCACTCCCATCTTTTTGTAGAACTCAGCATAACCACAACGAGTGATATTGAAAGCGTAGGTGTTCTTGGTATGGTCGACTTCTTCGACTTCCAACGCTCCACCTGCTGAAAAACGCGATAGACCCGAGGCCATTTGCTCAATCGGGTTGCCTTCTCCCTGAGAGGCGGCAATCGCTTCGCCATGTTTTCTTGCGATGTCGGTGATGACTTGACGCGCGACGGTATTAGCGCGCTCAACGCCAAATTCCGCTTGAAAGGCTTTGATCAGTGGCACGAGGACATTCGCTTCAATCTGCCGTTGTTCCAGTAACGTGATCGCCATAGATGGGTCCTCCTTCCGAATAAGTAGCGTGACGCTAGCGCGTGTTCCTGGCGAGGGTCAAGAGAGGCAGGCGCGGCTCTTCCTCTTTACTGCCATTTCCCTTGTCGGGTGGGAAACGTCAGGGCGAGGGTCAAGCGACGCAGGAATTCTTTGCGAGAGATTTCATAACTGCCTAAGCGTTGCAAATGAGGATTGGTCATCTGGCAGTCAATGAGAGCAAATTCCCACTCGGCCAGTTTTTTTGCTAACGTTGCAAACGCGACTTTAGAACTGTTAGTGATTTGCGTAAACATGGACTCACCAAAGAAGGCACGACCGAGACTCACTCCGTAAATTCCTCCTGCCAATTGGCCATCCACCCATGCTTCCGCAGAGTGTGCAAACCCTGCCTCATGGAGCGCGCAATACGCCTCAATCATTTCCGGCACAATCCAGGTTCCTTTCCCTTCGGTTCTTCGGGTTTCTGCACATGCGCGAATGACGGCAGAAAATGCCTGGTCGAGGGTAACGGTGAAGTGTCCGTGGCGGAGCACGCGATGCAAGCTGCGTGAAACATGAAACTCGCCTGGGTCCATGACGCATCGTCGCGGCGGACTCCACCAGAGAATGGGTGAGTCATCGTTGTACCATGGAAAAATTCCAAACCGGTAGGCGAGAAGCAACCGTTCGACTCGTAGATCGCCACCAACTGCCAGCAGGCCATCATAACTGGCGCGCTCAGGATGAGGGAAAAGGAGATCGTCTGTGAGTCGATAAACCGGCATTGCTGCGACAAGGAGTCAGCCAACTGGAGAAGAGCAGAGTGAGGGGATCAAGAATCCACTGACTTCTGCGCTTCTGCTCATGCCTGATCGAGGGCGTAATTAAAGAACTCCAGTTGCTCTTCTGTGGGAGGTTGGGGCGTTTGCTGTTGCACTTCTGCTGGAGTCGGTGACGCCACCGACACCTGACGCGAGGCACTCATCGACGTGCACTGTGCGAGGGTGAGCAACGGAAGGGCCAAGAGGAATCGTCTCAGCATATTTTTCTGCACGGGAATTCCTTGTTCGTTGATGATACGGAGGACAAAGAGAGCTGTTGCCGAACTGGCGGGTATCTACTCCTTCGCTTTCTCTTCTTTGGTTTTCAATTCCGTATCATGTTCGCTGATAAACCGACGAATGTCATCTGCCATATCAAGCAACTTGGTCCATTGCTCTTTGTACAACGTTACCGGGAAGCGACCAAGCCCATAGACAGACACGCCCCCCTTTTCACTGACTCTGAGAGAGACGCCTTTGGCACTCCGCGCTTTTAAGGCGGCATTTTCCGCGCGAAGTCGTTCAAGTTCAGCCTGGACATCATTATCTGGCATCGTCATATCTCCTCTAGTGGATTTTACGGTGCTGTGGTACGTGCGACGATGTGGGCCGCTTCCGCAAGCTGTTGAGCCCGGTGGTCGAAATCGCTCAATCGCGCATCTTGTAACTGTCCGTTCTGGTAGAGCACAAAAAGCTGCATACAGACGGTTGCGGTTTTCCACAAGGCAAACGTTTCATAAAAGGCAATCGCGCTGACATCGCGCCCACTCCGTTGCGCATAACGCTGAACGACCTCTGCACGAGTGTAAAAACCAGGCAGCATGGTCGGAGCCTGCGCAAGAGATTGTCGTCCAGGAGAATCGCCCGCCTCCGTCCAGTAGTTCAACAAGAGTCCCAGGTCAACCAACGGGTCTCCCAGGGTGCATTGATCCCAGTCAAACAGCGCAGTGATGCGTGCGATATCTGCCGGATCAACCATCATGTTGTCGAGTTTATAATCATTGTGCAGCAACGTTGGTGCTGGTGAACGTGGAAGATGGACGAGCAACCAGCGACTTAATTCGTCCATCAACGGAATGGATGCGGCATCCTTGACCCGTTCCCAGCGTTTGCTCCAGTTGGTGACCTGCCGTTCGACAAAGCCCTCCGGCTTGCCGAGCGTTTCGAGCCCGACCGCTTTGTAGTCGACGGCATGGAAATCGACGAGGGTATCGACCATCGCTGCACTGAGGCGGCGATAAAGGTCTGGGCGATTGAGGTACTCCGGAGGCATCTCCTTATGGATTACGAGCCCACGCCGACGTTCAACGACAAAAAACGGTGCACCTAAGACGCTCGTATCGTCACAAAAGAGATACGGACGTGAGGCTGGGGGGAACACCGGCCAGAGTGCGGATAGGACACGAAATTCTCGCGCCATGTCGTAGGCACCGGGAGCCACTGGCCCGCCAGGTGGCCGTCGTAAGACATATTCCTGGGCGCCAAACCGCACCAGGTACGTCAGGTTCGCATGTCCACCAGCAAACTGAACAACTTCTAGGGGGCCGTTAGTATGTGGTAAGCGGCCACGCAGATAACGCTCGACCACCTCGAGCGGAAGTTGAGCGTCGGTTCGGACCTCTATCGTTTCGGGTTCTGTCCACCCAGGGGGAGTGTGCGCCATCGTCTTGGTGCCCTCAATCCGACGTGCTTTAGCATGACAGGAACAGAGCAGAAAGGGGAGGGCCATCTGTAGACTGAAGAGAGATCAAAAGGCAAAAGGAGTTGTCAGTCGTCAGTTCTCAGTTGTCAGTCCCAGCCCCCAACACCTAACATTTAACACCCACGTTTCACGCCTTATGTTCCCTGGCGTATGATGTCCCCCTTAAACCTGAGCAAGCAGATGGAGACCTCTACCATATGAATGTAATGCATATCGAAACCATTGCCCAAGAACTCAAACTTACCAAGAAACAAGTCCAAGCGACTGCCGTGCTGCTCGATGATGGGGCGACCGTGCCGTTCCTTGCTCGCTATCGCAAAGAGGCAACTGGCGGGTTGGATGAGGTAGCGATTACCGCGATTCGTGATCGCTTGACGCAACTTGCCGAATTGGACCGACGAAGAGAAACTGTTCTCAAGTCGATTACGGATCAGGGCAAACTCACCGACGAGTTACGAGCAAAAATCTTTGCTGCTGATACGCCCACGGTTCTTGAGGACCTTTATCTGCCCTACAAGCCTAACCGCCGCACTCGTGCGACGATTGCGAAAGAAAAGGGACTGGAACCTCTCGCTCAGAGGCTTTGGGAACAAGGGCAATGTAACCCGGCCGCAGAAGCCGCAACGTACGTTGATCCGGCAAAAGACCTGCCTTCAGTAACCGAAGTGCTTGCCGGTGCGCGTGACATCATGGCCGAATGGGTGAGTGAGGACCAACGGGCACGAGCGCAGCTCCGTGAGTTGTTGCTGGAGAAAGGGACATTTCAGACGGAAGTCATTCCGGGCAAAGAAAACGATGGGAGAAAATTCGCGGACTATTTTGCCTGGGAGGAGCCGGTGGCAACCGCCCCTTCGCATCGCCTTTTGGCCATGCGTCGCGGTGAGAAAGAAGAGATCCTCACCTTTCGGGTGTTAATCGCCGAAGACGATGCCCTCCGCAGGTTAGAGCGGCTTTTCGTGAAAGGTACCAACGCTGCTTCGCAAGAGGTCAAATCCGCGGTACATGATAGCTTCAAGCGTTTACTTGGACCTTCCATAGAAACCGAGGTTCGCCTGCTGACCAAAAAGCGCGCAGATGATGCGGCGATCACTGTGTTTGCTGATAATCTTCGCCAACTGCTTTTGGCCTCTCCGCTCGGGCAAAAAACGCTTCTCGCGATTGACCCTGGATTTCGTACCGGCTGCAAGGTGGTTTGTCTTGATCGGCAAGGGAAACTCTTACTCAATACGACGATCTATCCTCACCAAGGAGAGCGGGAAGCGAGTGAAGCGGGAAGAATAGTCAAAGCGTTGATCGAGAAGTTCGCGGTCGAAGCCATTGCCGTCGGCAATGGCACTGCGGGGCGAGAGACGGAAACCTTCCTGCGTTCGCTGGGGTTATCACCGAGCATTCCGCTGGTCATGGTCAACGAAAGTGGTGCGTCGGTGTATTCCGCTTCCGAAGTCGCACGGCAAGAGTTTCCTGACCACGATGTGACTGTACGCGGAGCCGTGTCGATTGGGCGTCGACTCATGGACCCGTTAGCTGAGTTAGTGAAGCTCGACCCGAAGTCGATTGGGGTCGGGCAATATCAACACGATGTCGATCAGAACGCTTTGAAACAACGACTTGATGATGTGGTGATAAGTTGCGTGAACAGTGTCGGGGTCGAGATCAACACTGCCAGTGAGCAGCTCCTGACCTACGTCTCCGGTTTGGGACCTCAGCTTGCCCACAATCTCGTAGAGTACCGTGATGCCAATGGGCCATTTCTGTCACGCAACGCTTTACGCAAAGTTCCGCGACTCGGCCCTAAAGCGTTTGAACAGTGCGCAGGGTTCCTCCGCGTCCGTAACGGCAAACAGCCCTTGGACGGCAGTGCAGTGCACCCGGAACGCTATGCGTTAGTTGAGACGATGGCTCGCGATGTTAGCTGTACGGTTGCCGACCTCCTACGGGAGGAAAGACTACGGAAGAAGATCGATCCCACAAAATATGTATCAGAGCAGGTTGGAGTGCCGACGCTGAATGACATTCTTGCGGAGTTGGCCAAGCCCGGACGCGACCCGCGCGAGCAGTTCGAGGTGTTTCGTTTCGCCGAAGGCATCGAGAAAATTGAAGACGTGAAGTCAGGAATGAAAGTGCCTGGGATTGTGACCAATGTTACTGCGTTTGGCGCGTTTGTGGATATTGGGGTGCATCAGGATGGTCTCGTTCATGTTAGTCAATTGGCGGATCGCTTTGTGAAAGATCCTCATGAGATCGTGAAGGTGCAACAGCAAGTCATGGTGACTGTTCTTGAGGTTGACCTGCCACGCAAACGTATTTCGTTATCCATGCGGAGTACAACAACGCCGACACCGCGGCAACCGTGAGGCTAAAGGGCTACTTCGCCAACGCAAACACCCACAACACGCCGCCCTGTGGAACAAAGATCTTCGTGCCGAAGGCTTTATCTAGCAGTTCCTGCTTGCGTTGGGCATCGACGCCCCAGCCAGACTGCACGGCAATATATTGCACTCCATCAAGTTGATACGCGACGGGCACCCCTGTCACTCCAGAGTTGGTGCGCTGCTGCCATAATAACTTGCCGGTTTTGGCATCAAAGGCGCGAAAGTAGCGGTCGTTGGTGCCACCAAGAAACACGAGGCCTCCACCCGTAGTGAGTACCGGCCCCCAATTGTGGGACTTAAAGTTGACGGTCCAGATTTTCTTGCCCACGCTCAGGTCCCACGCTTGTAACTCGCCAATGTGGTCCTTTGCCTCCTTCTGTGGCAGCAGTTCGACGTCTGTGAGTTCAAGACCAATATAGAGTTGTCCCGGTGTGTACGTTGCTGGCTTCCCTTTTAAGGCGCCGCACAAATTCTCATTCGCTGGAATGTAGAGGAGCCCCGTCTTGGGATTATAGGCGGCTGGCGGCCAATCTTTTCCGCCCCAGACCGAGGGACAAAACTCAGCCCGCTTATCAATTCCGGGAATCCGTTGTGAGTCGTATGTCGGTCGGCCCGTTTCAGGATCAAGTTTCGTGAACACGTTCTGTTTCACAAAGGGTTCAGCGTGGACATAATTGATCTTGTCGGCATTGCGCTCCAGTAGCCAGAGATAACCATTCCGACCCGCATGGACCAAGGCTTTGATCGATCGTCCGTTGCGGTTCACGTCGAGTAACAGGGGTGCTGAGACCTCGTCCCAATCCCACGAATCGTTCCAGTGATACTGGTGATACGCTTTCAACTCTCCAGTGTCGGCATCGAGGGCGATGACCGAGTTGGCATAGAGGTTGTCTCCAGAACGGACCTCACCCATAAAGGGACCGGCATTGCCTGTGCCCCAATAGGTCAGATTGAGTTGGGGATCATAACTTCCGGTGACCCAAATTGACACGGCTCCTGTCTTCCAGGTCTCCCCAGGCCAGGTGTCGTGGCCGGGTTCGCCAGGGCCGGGGACGGTGTAGGTTTTCCACACCGATTTCCCAGTTTCCGCATCAAAGGCTTGAATAAAGCCGCGAATTCCCAGTTCGCCTCCGGACATGCCAACCAGGACTTTGCCCTTCACCACTAACGGGGCAAGCGTCATGTAGTAGCCAGTGAGATAATTCTCGACCGTTTGATCCCACACCACTTCACCCGTGCGTGCGTTCAGGGCCAGCAGATGTGCGTCCACGGTCGCAAGAAACACCTTATCGCCGTAGAGGGCAACGCCGCGGTTAGTGGGGTGAAGCTGAAATAAATCTTCCGGCAATTCTCGACGATACCGCCACAAGAGGTCTCCCGTTCTTGCATCTAAGGCCAACACCTGGTTCTTTGGCGTGGTGATGAACATGGTGCCATTGTTGACAATCGGTGGCGATTGATGGCCTTCCTCTACTCCTGTCGAAAACGTCCACACCGGAACAAGTTTTTTGACATTTTTCGTATTGATCTGATCGAGCGGACTGTAGCCCCAGCTGTCGTAGGTGCGACGATACATCAACCAGTTTTCCGGCTCTGGATGGAGTAAGCGCTCGTCGGTAACTGGCTGATATGTTTGGAGATTTTGGGCATTGGCTGTTCCGAACTCGAAAATTCCTTCTCCCGGATGGGAGAGGGTAAGGGTGAGGGGGATCAAGGCAGCAAGCATTTTGTTTTTGAGAAAAATACTCATGGTGATTTCCTTATCGTTACTTTTGATCTGCACCAACTCGTCCTGAAAAGGGACTGGCAACGGTGAGTTTTCCGTCCGCGAGCTGAAGCGGCAAGAGAGGCAAGGCGCGTGGGGCCGGACCGCCGAGTACGCGCGCTCGATCTCTCGGATTAAAAGCCGACGCATGACACGGACACAGCAACTCTTTGGTCTCGCTTTGCCAGCCGACCACATCACATCCAGTGTGGGTACAGACTGCCGAGTACCCAACAATGCCGTCGGCTGTTGCCGTCCGTGTTGATTCGGTAAAATCCGCTGGCATCAGACGAACCAGAAGTACGCGATTGAGGCGTGAGCCATCCCGAACTGTCTGCGTACCAGGGTCCATGGGATAAGCAATGATCGGCGGACCGCCGATCGGAACCTCTTGGGGAGTAATAACCTGGCCTTGACGATCACCAAGCGAGAAGACAAATAGGTCGCCGACTTGGGGACGCATTTTTTTCGGGTCATCGGCAGCGTTAGTTGCAAGACCAGCAAGGTGAAGGCTGACTCCGACACCAAAGATAGACTTGAGCAGCGTTCGTCGGTTCAAAAGCCGAGAGGTGTGACATGCCTGACACGATTGCGGCAAGGGCACCGGTTCAGATTGAGCATCTTTCTGTGACATGCACGCGGACTTCCTTCCGTGCGCACCCATCTATGAGCAGAGAAGAAAGAAGTCAATCGCGGTGAAGTTCGGGGTTTCGCGAGCGTACGTTCTTTCCTTGATTCGTCTTGAGCTTAGCGATAGTGTAGTGCTCACGCAGTGTAGCGTTCCTTCGTTGCAGACGCTTATCCCCTGCGCCGGTGAAAGGACTGCTGTCAGCCATGTCACTTACCTCAATGGCAAAGTGCTTGTGATCGAAATCAAGTCGTCGTTAGACCGAGGCGCAGTGTACCAATTTGTTCGAAAAGTGGAATTTTATACACGCAAGACGGGCCGGCAGGTTGATCGGAAACTGATCGTCACTCCATATGCTGATGCGCGAGCGCAGAATGTCAGCGCTCCATTAGGAGTAGAGATTTGCACCGATGTTGTTGGTTTGCGCTAAATCAGACCACACGAGATTCGTATACTTCATGTCCGTCATTCAACTGCCACTCGCTGTAGGGAATTGGTCCTCTTTACTCCTTCAGCGATTCCGGGTCGCGGCCTATGGCCTTGCCCGGAATGACGACCGTGTCGTTTTCGTCATTGATGACTCAGCAATGCAATAAGAAAATGGCCTGATGAGTCAATGCAACAATCCTGTCCCCTCCCGCACAGCTTGACATTGTCTAGTCAGCAGCTTACTCCTGCCCGTAAGATATTGGTTGCCATCACCGTTTGCTTGAAGGAGTGCGTATGAGTCTCGACACGCCATCCTGGACTGAACCCATCACCGAGCCCGACATTCTCGCCGATATTGCCGCCCTGCCTACAGAAGACGATTTGCCATGTGATGATGGAGAGCCTATGGAAACCCCGCGTCATCGAGACCAAATGATCTCTCTCATCTATTCGTTGAAGACGCATTGGGCAGACCGCACCAACTATTATGTCAGCGGCAACATGTTTCTGTATTACGACCCCCAAAGTCACCGCAAATTTCGCGGGCCGGATTTTTTTCTCGTGCTTGATGTGGATAACCGCGAGCGCAAAAGTTGGGTGGTATGGCAAGAGGGCATGCGCTTTCCCGACATCATTATTGAATTGCTTTCTGATACAACCCGAGAAATTGACACCGGCGAGAAGAAAACGCTCTATGAGCGAGTGTTTCACACCTCTGAGTATTACCTGTACGATCCCTTGTCCCAGGACTTTGTTGGCTACCATCTGCAGAGCGGGCAGTATCAACCTGTGGAGCCCGATGCCCAAGGGCGGGTATATTCTCCCTCGACCGGTCTCTATTTGGTAGTGCATGAGGGGTGGTTACGGTGGATGACGCGAGACGGAGTCATCCTCCCGATGCCCGAGGAATTCGCCAAGCAAGAACGGCAGCGTGCCGAACAAGCAGAGCAACGCGCCGAGCAGGAGCGGCAGCGCGCGGACCAGGAGCGGCAGCGCGCGGAGCAAGCAGAACAGCGCGCCGCCCAAGCGGAGCAACTGTTGGAGAGGTACAAACAACGATTTGGCAATGTCGAGGAGTAGGATGGGCCGAAACCCACCCTACTCGACTCTTCGGACAACTCACGGACACGCATCATTCTTGAACTGCGTCACCGTAGCCGTATTTCCCGGCGTCCCGTCAGCTACCGTCACCGTCGTGGCCGTGTTCTGAAAGATTGCTCCAGTCAACACGTTCCCGGTTCCCATATTGGGCGTTGGCACCAGGATGCTGCCGGTATAGCCGCCCTCCCCGATAATATCGGTTCCGTTGTTGCAGACCGTGTTGTGTGTGACCCAGGCCTCGACGGAGTTTGAGTTCGCCGTACCAGGCCCCCCTGCACATAGCTCTATGCCCCTGTTCGCATTGCCTTCGACCGTGTTGTGCTTCACGATCGCACTAACCTGATTGTTGTCTGCTACTGCACCCGTTCGTCCGTCCGGGCTGCCAAGACCTCCACAAACCGTTATGCCACCTCCTGCCTGCTCCTTCACCGTGTTCTGCTCAATCCTCACGTCCAACACATTATGATTACTGATTCCGGTTGGGAAGAGCGCTACGCCCTGTGCGGCAAAGGTGCCGATACCGTAAGACTGGTGCCGCTCCACCGTGTTCCCGCGAATCAGCGCCTCGGTGTGGTTGTGGGAGCTGTTATCTTGGCCCGCGACCACACGAATGCCGGCCAGTCCATTGTCTGTCACAGTGTTGTCCTTGATGTCGACATCGAGAGTGTTGTTATCTGCCCCATTGAAACCACCATTGACGTTAATGCCAAAGAAGGCGTTCCCGGTGACGGTGTTACGAGCGATAGTGGTGTCACTGAGGACGTTGTTATCGCCCACAGAGAGCAGATAGAGCCCGTATACTCTATTCCCCGTCACCTCGTTATCGGTAATGGTGGTGTGATCAATCTGAGTGTCAGACCCAGACACAGCACCAGGCAGGTTGGCTGCGACGAGGACACCGAAGCGGGCATTGTTCATCACCAGGTTCTGGGTGAGGGTGGTGTGGGCCACGCGAGAGCCTGGAACATTTCCCGTTGCCACGAAGAGGCCGTCAATCTTGGAGTCTGCCACGATATTGTTCGTCACCCGGGTGTGTTCGACAATCCCCGGAGTTGTAAAATCCCCAGCACGCACGCGGATGCCGGTGGGAAAATGTTGTAGGCGTAGGCCCGTGATGGTGTTGTGGCTGGAAAGGATCAGGAGACCAGCCGCCGCCACCGGAGGAGCAGCGACTGGAAGCGCTCCGCCTTCTAGCGTGATATCCGGGACGCCGTCGCCATTGAGATCACCGTCGATGCGGGTCTGTCCCCCGCAGAGTGCGGGCAGAGGATCAGGAGTAGCATCGCCATCGAGGTCGTCAAAGTTGATGACAATCGTGCCACCACTGAGGCTGGGGTCAAAGGTGATAGTGTCGGCACCAGCCGTATTATTGGCGGCAATGATCGCCTCTCGCAGTGAGATCAAGCCATCAGCACCAGGTAAGTTGCTAATCGTCCCCGTGCCACAGACGCCATCAGCGTTAAACGGTGGGTCGGCGGTGTCGGTGAGGGGAGTAACGACGATGTGATGGGCTGCAGCTGGCGAGGGGAAGCCTCCGAGGACCAGGCAACAAGCCAGGACCAGTATTGTGACGAGAACCGATGGTAAGCAGGTGTGGGGGATGCTGCTTTGGAGTGCGGGAGCCATGCTCCCGCTTTCGCTGGACGAAGCCATAGAAGGAGTTCGAAGCGTGGCTGGAGACGGGAAAAGCGCAAGCACGGCTTGCGCACTCCACAAATTTGCTTCTACTCTGTTCGTGTGCATAATGGTTCTCCTTTGAACTTCCTCAGCCGCGGAGCGGCGACGGAAGGTAGGCCGGCCTTTCAAGGCCGGTGGGATGGAAATGCCACAACCACCGCGTCGCGTAGCGACGCGAGGAATCATTCTTTGCCTTGTCGAGACGCTCTGACCCTCAAGGGACCTCACCTCCTTTCCTCTTGGCGACCGGCGTTCGCTTGTAATCGCGCTGGTTTTGTGCCAGGAGGGTAAGGACATGGCCGCAGGAAGTCCTGGGAAAACTCCGGGATTTCTCCGGGATTTCTCCGGGCTTGGCGAGAGAGCAAAAGTGGAGACAGAACAATTACTTCGCTTTGGTCCGTATCGACTCGACCTAAGCGCAGCGCAGGTGTGACGGGGAACCTTAAGGTGAAGCTCACGCCGAAAGCCTCAGTTCTGCGCCCCTATCTTCGAAGTGCCTTAAGTTGATGGTTCCTCTTGCTAGTAAGACAGGAAGGCGCGTAGGATAGCTCCGTCTCCTAAATGAAAGGGGAAATAGCCGATGAGAGCCACCATTATTGATCGCGGACGTGGGCCGGAAATCTCAGGCACGCGCATCACTGTGTATGATGTTATGGATTATCTCCAAGAGGGCTGGCGCTATGATCAGATTGCTGGCGTGTTTCGCCTTCCTCCGGAAGACATTCAGGTTGCTCTGCAATACATCGAGGAGCGTAAAGACGAGGTCATGACGGCTTATCGGCAGATCCTGGCTCGACACCGGAATGTGCAGTACTCTCCTGCCGTGCAGGAAAAACTGGCCCAAAATCGTCAGAAATTGCAGGCGAAGCGTGCCGAGATTAAGGCACGCCGGCAGGCAGAGGTTGCCCATGCCGACGATCATGGCGGATCATGATATTGAGGGACAGATGCAAGTCCTGCTGCGCCTGCTCGTCTCTGCCGAATGGCGCATACTCTGGACAGAGCTTGCGGTACGCATCGAGTCCTTTGCGAGTTTGGGCGTATCGGTCGATACGCCAGACACCGAATTGTGGCGTTTGTGTCAAATGCGTCAGATCGTCCTACTCACGGGCAATCGGAACAACGACGGACCGGAGTCGTTAGAAGCCGTTATTCAGCAAGCAAATACTCCAACGAGCTTGCCGGTGCTGACTATTGGCGAGCCCCAGCGCATTTTCAGTAGCAATGTGTATGCGTCCCACGTGGTTGAACGGCTCATGGAGTATCTTGTCGATCTTGACAATCTCCGGGGGACTGGACGGCTCTATCTTCCATAAGAGATGGCGGGCACGGGCAATGCAACCAGAAGCGTCTCTTTGCTTTGGTCCCTACCGATTCGATCGCCAGAGCGAGCAGCTCTGGCGGGGCAAACACGAAGTGAAGCTCACCCCTAAAGCCCTGGAACTGTTGCGCACGCTTATCACGCGGTCAGGGCAGGTGGTGACGAAGGACGAGTTATTTCAAGCCGTCTGGCCTGACACGGTGGTGAGTGACGATGCGCTGACGTCGTGTGTGCAAGAACTGCGACAGGCGTTACGGGATGATGCGCGCAAGCCACGGTTTATTGAGACAGTGCATCGGCGACGGTTTCGCTTCCTCCCCACCGTGACTACCCAACCAGTTTCAAGTTCCAAGTTTCAAGTTCCAAGTCAGGAAGAAGACAGAAATACCAAACAGGCTGAAGGCTTAAGGCTGAAGGCTGAAGGCTGAAGAGCCGCCTCTGTCTTCCCCACCGGTTCGCTTCTGGCCGCGTAAAGTTATCACCCTAGCTGTAGTGCTGCTTGTGGCTAGTGGAATCCTAGCTTTTCTGTATCCTTCCTTCTTCTCACTCCGCATTCCGCAATCCGAAATCCGCACTCAGGGCGAGACCCCTTCGCCCCTATCGCTGCCGCTGCCCGACAAGCCCTCGATTGCCGTCATGCCGTTCACCAACATGAGCGGGGACCCAGAGCAGGAGTATTTTAGTGACGGACTGACCGATGACCTGATCACGGATCTCTCGCAGATTGCCAGTCTCTTTGTGATCGCCCGTCACTCAACCTTCACCTACAAGGGCAAAGCAGTGAAGGTGCAAGATGTGAGCAAAGAGTTAGGGGTGCGGTATGTGTTGGAGGGCAGCGTTCGTAAGACAGAAGACCAAGTGCGGATCAACGCCCAGTTGGTGGATGCCACTACTGGCCACCATGTGTGGGCACAGCGCTATGACCGCCCGCTCAAAGACATCTTTGCCCTGCAAGACGAGATCGTGCAGAAGATCGTGACCACATTGAAACTGCAGCTCACCTTGCAGGAGCGAGGGTACGTCACGCGCAAACACACGGACAACCTGGAAGCCTATGACGCCTTCTTGCGCGGGCAGGAGTATTTTTGGCGCTTCACCAAAGAGACCAATGCCCGGGCGCGACAGATGTGGGAGAAAGCCGTGGCGCTGGACCCGCAGTATGCGGAGGCGTACATGTGGCTGGGCACGACCTACTATATGGAGTGGATCTGGCGCTGGAGTCTAGACCCCCAGAACCTGGAGCGGACGGTGGAGCAGGCGCAAAGGGCCGTCGCCCTGAATGACTCTCTGCCTGCAGCCCATTCCCTCTTGAGCTGGGGCTACGTACAGAAACACCAGTATGACCAAGCCATCGCGGAAGGCGAGCGGGCCATTGCGCTCGATCCCAACCGTGCCGACAGCTATGCCTGGCAAGCGGACGCACTGAATCTCGCGGGCAGGCCCGAAGAAGCCCTCAAGATGGTAAAGCAGGCCATGCGCCTCAACCCCCGCTATCCCCCCTGGTACTCATTCGAATTGGGCTTCGCCTACCGCTTGACTGGGCGGTATACCGAGGCGATCGCCACGCTGAAGGAAGCCCTCAGCCGCGGCCCCAATCATCTCGGTGCCCTCAGCATTCTGTCTTTCTGCTACGTGCGGCAGTGGGTCTCTCAGCAGAGTGCGGATGCCCAGGCGTTGGAGCAGGCGTTGGCAGCGGCGCAACAACTTATCACCTTTAATGACGCTTCCCCGTGGGGTCACCTGGCCTTGGGCCATATCTCTATCCTACCAAAAGCAGTATGAACAGGCCCTCGCCGAAATAAAACAGGCCATCGCCCTCGATCCCAACGAGACGTGGGAGGCGTGGAGCTACGTGGGTCTGGCTGTGGCGTTGAGCCGTGCAGGCAGGTTGGAGGAAGCTGTGGAGATGATTGAGCAGGCGCTAGGCCGTAAGCACGCTCCTGTAGACAGTCACTTAGAAGCTGTCGGGGATGCCTATTACCTGGCCGGGCGGCCAGAGGAGGCAATGGTACTGCTCAAGCAATTTCTCAGCCGCTATCCCAATGTTCTTCCGGCTCATCTGACCCTGGCGGCGGTCTACAGTGAGTTAGGCAAAGAGGAGGAAGCTCAGTCCGAAGCAGCAGAAGTGTTACGGCTCAATCCAAAGTTCTCGCTGGAAGTTCACAGGCAACGAGTTCCCATTAAAGATCCGGCGGTGCTGGAGCGGCATATTGCCGTGCTACGCAAGGCGGGACTCAAATGAATGCGGAATGCGGAGTGTGGATTGATGAACGGGGCAAGAGGCTGAAGGCTACAGGCTACAAGCTGAAGGGGAAAGGGAAGAGTGAAGAGGAGGGAATAGGCTAAAGGCTTCAGGTTGGAAGCTGAAGGGGGAGGAAGGAAGAAAGAAGAGTGAGGAATGAGTCAAGGCAAGTCTCGGATAAGTCCCAGACAAGTTCGGTACAAGTCTCGGACAGGTCTCAGGCCAGTCCAAAGCAAGCTCTAGACAAGTCAAAACAAATCTGGCGTCGATCCCCGATCGCCAATCCAAAGCTGCGGCATTGATTTTTGGTGGGAGTCCGCTATTGCAGGAGAAACAATGAGGAGGGCGAGTGAGGGATGAAAACCGATAGTCTCTTCTACCGTTTGTTTCATACCTTGCCGCACTTGTTGTTCGACTTGATCGAACAGCCACAGGACCAAGCTACGCTCTATCGCTTTGCCTCAGTCGAACTCAAACAAACTGCCTTTCGGCTCGATGGTGTATTTCTGCCGCCTGCTGACCAACCCGACTGGCCGTTGTTCTTTGTTGAAGTACAGTTTCAACCCGACTCCGATTTGTATGCGCGACTGTTTGCTGAGTTGTTCCTTTATCTACGCCAACAGCGCCCGATACATCCCTGGCAGGCAGTAGTGATTTATCCCACCAGAGCGGTCGATCCCGGTGTCCATCGGTACTACAATCTGTTACTGAACAGTGAACAAGTCAGGCGGGTGTACCTGGATGAATGGGCACGGCCCCGTCAGACGTTGACTCAACGAGTGATCGGGGTCTTGCTGGCCGAACCGCAACAGGCCATCGTCGAAGCCCAGACCGTACTCGGTCAGCTCCGAGGTGGAGAAAGAGTTGACACGGCACTGACAACAAGCATAGTGAATCTGATAGAAACAATCTTGGTGTATAAGCTACCGACCCTGAGTCGGGGGGAGATCCAAACCATGCTCGAACTGACAGACACCGATCTGAAACAGACGCGCTTCTATCAAGAGGTTTTTACAGAGGGGCGCCAAGAGGAGGGGGTTGCTCTGATTCTGCGCCAATTGCAACGGCGGTGTGGCGAGCTTGGCTCTACGGTTAGAGATCAGGTTGCGCGCTTGAGTCTACCGCAACTCGAAACCTTGGGGGAAGCGTTATTAGAGTTTCGCGGGCCTGGAGATCTGGAACAATGGCTGGCGACACACACGCGAGAGTGAGTGTGGGTCGAGGTCCTTGTTTAGTTATTTCCCTTCTTAGAGAGTGTTTTGATATTGACATTTATCCATCCAGCAACCGCAGCATCCGATGGATGCTGGCCAGATAGACCATCGCCTC
>Ga0187892_10004400_pt1 | contig 23688 bp, 17 predicted proteins | sample MA1701073metaG_FD_139345 | JGI IMG/M metagenome (GOLD analysis project Ga0187892, IMG submission 139345) | Bio-ooze microbial communities from a basaltic lava cave in the Kipuka Kanohina Cave System on the Island of Hawaii, USA - MA170107-3 metaG ... | reverse complement strand
CCACCGTGAATCACGTCGTAGACAAGTATCTTTTTGTCTTCTTTCAGCCGGTAGCGGAAAGGCTCGACTTCGTTTGCGATCCGCAATGAAAAGTAATGAAGCGCGGACGAAATTTTCAAACCCGCGCGTTCTTTGACATAGGCCAGGAGGTTAGTGATATCCAGCTGCGTGCAGATATTGAAATGGGGATTGCTGTAATCAATGAAGAATTCAAACAGGTCTCGTCTAGACCAGCTGGTTACATCGAGATACTTTGCCATGACCGAATTCTATCTTATTCAGCGAATCAGGTATGCACTGTGCGTTATATAAAGACGGACTATCTGCCCTGCGCCTGTTCTCCTCGAAGTGTCAGGCAGGTGCTACTCGCACGTGCGACCAAACTGCCATTTTCGTCGGTGATGTCGCACTCGACCAGACCGACCGTGTGGCCCCGTTTGACCACTCTACCGATTGCGGACAGCCGCGCTTTCCAAACTGGCTTCAAGAAGTTGATTTTGAGTTCCAAAGTGGTAAAGCTTTCACCTTCATCAAGATTCGCGGCATAAGCTAGCCCCATGGAGGCGTCCGCTATGTCGCAAAGTATTCCGCCGTGAAGGGTGCCCATCGGGTTCGCATGTGCTCCTGTCGCTTCATATTGAATCGTCGCCTCGCCGGGCTTAATTGCCGTGATTTGAAATCCAATGGCTTCGGCTATCGGTGGATGCGGAAGCTCACCCCGCACATACCCTTCGATTAAATCTAACATTTTGGCCATAGTGTCCTCATCTTGGTTAAATTCCTCACCCTGGCGGAATTTTTCTACCAATAAACAAAGGCCCAGCATCCCATTGCCTTCGGAATTTGTAATTGGCGCTCTTTTGAAGTTTTCGAATTCCGAAAAAAGATCATAAGATTCAGAACCAAACTTCTGGACGATGCCTGATGAAATGTTCAAGCATCATTCCGACCGCACGATTCGAGGCTAGGTCCACGAGGAGAAATTAATGCAAAAAGAGCAGAAAATCATGAGTTCCGCACCTATCAATCTAGGTGAGTACGACGCAATCGCGAGAACAGTTCAGATCTATATAGACGCCGGCAGGTCGGGCCGAGGCGACGATATGAAGAGGGCTTTTCATCCGGAGGCCACAATCTTTGGTTATGTTGGCCCCGACCTGTTTGCCGGACCCATCCAAAGGCTATTCGAGTGGGTTGATGAAAATGGTCCAGCTACTGAGCTTCAAGGCCGAATTGTCAGCACCGACATTATTGAGACAGTTGCCACTGTGCGGCTGGAGCTAGACAATTGGACTGGTCACAGATTTACCGACCTGTTTACGTTGCTGAAGGTCAATGGCGAATGGAAAATCATGAACAAAGTCTTCCATTTGCATCCCTGATTGTGGCGAATCACGCACTCTTGGCCCCCCAAATTGCTACGGTCCCGCTTCACCCCGGAGCGGTGAAATGTTTAAAGCCATGAGCCCTCCCAATTTGATCCTCATCCCAAGACTAATGAAATGACGCTGCCCGAAGGCGCAAAGCTCGGACGATACGAGGTCCGTGCAAAGATTGGCGTCGGTGGCATGGGAGAAGTCTACCTGGCCGAGGATGTGCGCCTGCATCGTAAAGTCGCGCTGAAAATCCTCCCGCCAGAGCTCGCGTCTTACAAAGATCGAATGCGACGCTTCGAACAGGAAGCCACCGCAACGGCCGCCCTCAATCATCCACACATTGCCCACATCTATGAGATTGGAGAAGCGATCGTCAGCCGTGGTGGCTCAAGTGCGAAAGAAGACTCAACCTCAAAAACATCAGAAGTCACCCGCTTCATAGCGATGGAGTTTATTGATGGACACACTCTGCGTGAATTAATTCACGGACAACAAACGGAGTTGAGAAGGCTGTTGCGTTTCTTGCAGCAGGTTGCCGAAGGTCTCGCCAAAGCTCATGCAATGGGAATTGTGCATCGCGATCTAAAACCAGACAACATCATGATCACGAAAGACGGGTTCGCGAAAATTCTCGATTTCGGACTGGCGAAACTCGTTGAACCACAGCGGACGTTCAGTAGCGGTTCCGTTAGCGATGAAGTTTCCACAGTCCTACTGCACCAGCCCTCAGTCACTGGCCACGTGATGGGCACTATTGGCTATATGTCTCCCGAACAGGCGCTGGGAAGAGTTAACGACATCGATTATCGAACGGACATCTTCGCCTTTGGGTGTATTTTGTTTGAGGCAGCCACGCGCCAGCGCGCTTTTCACGGTCAGGATGACATTGATTCACTACACAAAATCGTTCATGGTCCGACCCCGCAATTATTGGAATTTGATCCATCCGTACCCGAGCAAATCGACAGAATAGTTCGCCGTTGTCTGGCTAAAGATCCAGATAAACGGTATCAGGCAATCAAGGATATAGCGCTCGAGCTTGAAGAGGTGCAACATGATCTTCAAGACTCTAAGTCGGTGCATTCTTTTGCTCGACTTTCGCCGACTGGACAGCCCTCATCGTTAAAATCACACCTGTCGGTTGAAGGTCGCACAGCGACTATTCCCTCGGGCGTTACTAACGCGGTTTCCAGCGCCGAGTATTTAGTTGGTCAAATTAAACAACACAAGGTTGGGGTCTTTTTGCTGGCCGGCACATTTATATTTTCAATTGCAGCTTTGGTGTTTCTGCTAAATTGGGTTGTGAGTCGCCCGGATGCCAGAGATGAAATCAAGACGCGGCCGGCATTGCCGCCACCGCAGATGAAGATCAATCGGCTAACCGGTAGCGGGAAAATTGTAACTGCGGCTATCTCTCAAGATGGAAAATTTCTTGCATATGTCGAATCAGAAGGTGACGCCCAAAGTCTATGGACTAAGCAGATCTTAACCAACAGCAACGTAAAAGTTGTCCCAGCTCAAGAGCTTACCTACTCCAATGTCACCTTTACGCCCGATGGGAATTACATTTACTACTCTGCAAATGATGAAACTTCCGATTCATTCTCCGTGTTTCGTGTGCCCACACTCGGGGGCACGCCAACCAAAATCTTAGACCAGGGGGGTCGTGGGCTTTCCTTTTCTCCCGACGGCCAACGCTTCGTTCTTGAGAGGTATGACTCGAATGCGGGTGAATCATCATTGATTGTCGCCACTGCCGATGGCTCTAGCTCAAGTAAGTTAGCTTCGCTCGCGGGTCATGAATGGTTTGCAGCAGGGGGGCCTGCCTGGTCCCCTAACGGGAATCTGATCGCATGCGCCACCGGCGATGATCGCCAGGATCGGCAAATGACTATGACCGTCTTTAACGTGGCGGATGGAAGGTCCGCGCAGTTAACCGGTCAACGATGGGATGCGATCGGCCGATCCGCATGGTTAGCCGATGGCAGTGGCATAGTCTTCTGCGCTAGCGACAGCGGCACGGCGGCCGCACGGCAGATTTGGCAGATAACTTACCCCAGCGGAGAAGCCAGGCGAGTAACTTACGATTTGAACTCGTATCTCGATCTCTCGATCGCCGCAGATTCAAAAACGCTAGTCGCTTCTCAGCGTGACCGGACAGCAGCTATCTGGGTAGCTCCGGATGCTGTGATTGAAAGGGTGGCCCAAGTAACAACCGGGCATAACGACGGCGGCGGTGGCCTGGCCTGGGTTGGGCAGGACCGCCTGATCTACGTTTCCATCGCTAGTGGAAATACCGAAGTTTGGATCATGAATAGCGACGGCAGCGGACAAAAACAGCTGACCAACGACTCCTTCTTCAAATATTCACCGGCTGTTACGCCAAGTGGCCGCTACGTGGTTTTCGTGTCTCAGTCGGGCGGTATACATTTATGGCGAATGGATCTTGATGGCAGTAATATTCTGCGGCTGACCAGAGGTAACTACGATAATAATCCCCGTATTTCACCTGACGGCCAGTGGGTAGTTTATTCATCTTACCTGTCCGGGAAATTGGCTCTTTGGCGAGTTCCCATAGCCGGAGGCGAGCCGAGTCAGATAACAGAAGTGTTTGCCACCGAACCTGATGTGTCTCCAGACGGAAAGCTGGTGGCGTCCTTGGCGAACGACGCTGAGGGAAAGCCCACTATTTTGATCGTACCCCTGGCGGGCGGCGCCCCGGTCAAGAGTCTCCCTTTGCCGTCAACGATCTATTGGGACGCCGGACCCCGTTGGACGCCGGACGGGAACGCTTTAACTTATGTTGATCGGCGAGGTAACACAATGAATCTTTGGCTGCAACCGCTGGCCGGGGGGCCGCCGAAGCAGCTAACTGATTTCAAGGAGGGCGGCATCATGCGACGCGAGTGGTCCAGCGACGGAAAGCGAGTGGCAGTCGTCCGAGGCCTGGACAGAAGCGATGTCGTGATAATCAGCAACTTTGATTAGAACCATCCCCCCTTTCCGAAAGGATGGCGGCTAGGGGACGATAAACCTCCATCCGTGAAAAGCGAGGAACGACTATGGCCCAAGTAGCACCACAAGCAGTTCCCAAAACTCCGAAGTGGAATATCAGTCTCGACCCAAAGAAATACGTTAACTCAGCCGCCATCTCAGGCGACTCGACCAAAGTTGTTGCCGGCACTTTCTATCACGCGTACAAACCCGCTGATTCTTTGGCAAAGACGTTGCCTGCGCCGCCTGGACCTGACCAGTTTGGCACCTACTGTTTTAATAGCGACGGAAAACAGCTTTGGGTTGATCAATTTACGGGTTGGGAAGGAGTGTACGCAGTTGCCATCTCAGATGACGGCACAGTGGCTGCATCGGGTGGTTGGTATTCCCACAATCCTTGGCGGGGCTTCATTCGCGCCTATGCCGCAAGTGACGGTAAACTACTCTTAAACAATCTTATCGGCGCCAGAGTCAACCAACTTGCGCTTTCTGCGAACGGCGCCACGCTGGTGGCAGCGGCTGACAATCTATACCTTTTCCAACAAGCAAATGGTGTGTTTCCGAAAACTCCGGCTGTCTTCAAGCTTTCGGGGACAAAAAACTCTGTGCAGTCAGTTGCAATTTCAGGAGATGGTCGCGCCATAGTGATTGGCGATGAACTCGGATATGTATATCTAGTAGAAAACAATAAAGGCCGATTCGGGAACATCTTTCGTTGGAGTGATCCTTCACTCACGGTTGTGCATGGAGTCGCGATGGCAGCTGAGGGAGGCTTTTTCGCAGCTGTCGGTTCCTCACAACTTGCCTATCTATTTACGCCAGTCACAATCCAGAGCGGCAAGCCCTACGCCACCTATGATTTCGGATCAGTTGCGCGGGCAGGTTGGGTGGCTATCGATGCAGCTGGCGATTTTGTTTCGGTAGTTCGTAACTATCAGCAAACAGGTTTCGTTTACGGACTGGAGAATGCAAATCAGTCACTCAAGCTGCGATGGAACAATCCACAATCTACCCTGGCCAATCCGAACAGCACCACTGTCGATGCCAAAGGCGAGTATATAACGGTCGCAGACGGCTATCCCGACAACACCCCCGGCCACTTTTATTTGTTTGCCGCGTCTACTGGGGATGCGCTCTGGCAATACCAGACCAAGAACATGAATTGGCCCATGGGAATAAGTTCAAACGGCACAGGAATCGTCGCCGGCAGTGATTTGGGTTCTGTTTATTACTTCACGCCCGATTGAACTCTGCGGGATCGGTTCACGCTAAGCCTTAAGAAGTCCCGGTTTTCTCGAGACTGTCTGTCAGTCTGGATTGCCTTTATTTATGTCACCAAGCCCTTTCAAAACAATCTGGATTAGTCCTCGAGCTACTGTCCGAAGGATCGTCGCTGAAAATCCTCGGCTCCACGTTGTGTTGTTGGCTTGTCTCTCGGGCGTGGGCGAGTCACTAAATCGGGCTTCCCGGCGAAATGCCGGAGATAGATTTTCAATCACGGTGATTGTCGGTCTGGCGTGTGTATTAGGACCGTTAGGCGGTCTGCTGACGCTTTGGATCTCCTCTCATTTGCTGAGCTTCACCGGCAAGTTGATCGGCGGCAGAGGAAATCGAGAGCACCTGAAGACGGCTATTGCCTGGGCGACAGTCCCGGTTGTTTTTGCGCTGCCGCTCTGGATTACCAACCTGCTGCTGTTTGGTTCGGAGATGTTTACCAGCCGAACTCCCAGGCTTGACTCACAACCAGCGCTGGTAGTTCCCTTCATGGCCATCACGCTGGCCCAGCTAATTCTAAGTATTTGGAGTGTGGTGCTCCTCTGTCAAACAGTCACCGAGGTGCAGGGTTTTAGTTCTGCCTGGCGTGGCGTGGCAAATGTACTTTTGGCCGCAGGACTGATAGTAGTAGCCTTGATCTTGCTTTTGATTCTCATCACAGTGGTCCGGGTCCTGGTGACCTCGCTGTTGTGATGCGGGATTTTTATAAGATTTTAGGCTTTGTTCGTTTCGTCTGATGCGCGTGGATCATTCATTTGAGTGGCAATAACGGTCCACGAATCACACGAAATTACACAAACATTTAGACCTTTCTGAAGAGGAAGTTAATCGGTGGAGTTAGTTCCCAACGCCACCCTTAACCATTACCGCATAGTTTCCAAAATTGGTTCGGGCGGAATGGGTGAAGTCTACCTGGCGCAAGATACTTCGGAGCTGGGCCGCATGGTGGCCCTGAAAATTCTCCCGCCCGAGGTTGCCGCCGACAAAGATCGCCTGCAACGTTTTGTTCAGGAAGCCCGCACCGTCTCAAATCTTAATCACCCCAACATACTCACGGTTCACGAGTTCGGTCATACTGAATCCACCTCATTTATAGCCACCGAATTCGTTGAGGGTGTGACCTTACGCGAACACCTCTCAGGTAGGCGCTTGAAGCTGGTCGACATTCTAGATTTGACCATTCAAATCGTTGCCGCCCTGAATGCGGCCCACGAAGCTGGAGTTACTCATCGCGATCTCAAACCAGAAAACGTGATGGTCCGACGTGACCATATTGTTAAGGTTCTTGATTTTGGTTTGGCGAAGTTGACAGGAGCCCCAGGTGCCGAAGGCAGCTCTACCGTGGCGACGAAAGATACAAACACGAACGAAGATGCCGCCACCATGGTGTTTGTGCGCACCGAACCCGGCCTGGTAATGGGAACTGTCAGCTACATGTCACCGGAACAATCGGTGGGGCAGGGCGTGGACGGGCGCTCGGACATCTGGAGTGTAGGCGTTGTGCTCTACGAGATGATTGCCGGAGTTGTACCGTTCCCCGGCAAGGACATCCACCGGCAAATAATCTCGATTCAGGAAGCGGAGCCGGCGCCTCTTGCGCAGCAAGTTGAGGGCGTGCCTGAGCGACTGGAAGAAATCGTCGTCAAGTGTCTGGCAAAGGATCCGGATGAACGCTATCAGAGTGCCAGAGACCTATTGATAGACCTTAGGAATTTCCGACGCAAACTCGATGTTGACGCCGAGATCGAGCGAACGGTTGCGCCGCAGTTGCGCAGTACTGGGGTCGGCTCGTCTCGAGCTGATAGCTCGCCCGGCGTGACGCCAAGCACTCCTCCGGCTCACGCAACGTCTAGCGCTGAGTATGTTGTTACTGGTATCAGACGGCACAAGCTTGCAGTCGCGGCAGCCGTGCTGGTTTTGATTACGGGCCTGACGGCACTTGGTCTCTACTTGCGCTCCAGCAGCACGGAAGGCACTGTCGAATCTATTGCCGTGCTACCCTTCGAAAACAGGAGCGCCGACACGGACACAGAAATATCTTTCCGACGGCCTGGCTGAATCGCTGATCTATCGTCTGTCCCAACTGCCCAATCTGAAAGTCAGCCCCACCAGTTCGGTGATGCGTTATAAAGGCAAAGACATGGACGTCAAAGCGGTTGCTCGCGAACTGGGCGTCTCCGCAGTCATGACCGGACGAATTACGCAGCGTAGCGAGAGTCTCACGATCAGCGTCGAGCTGGTTGATGGGCGCAATAATAAGCTGATCTGGGGCGAGCAGTACGACCGGAAGATGTCAGATCTACTGGCAACGCAGCGGGAGATTGCTTCAACAGTTGCCGAGAAATTGCAATTGAAATTGGCAGGTGAAGCCACTAGAGGAGTAACTAAACGGTACACCGACAATAACGAAGCCTATCAACTCTATCTAAAAGGTCGCTATCAGTGGAACAAACGGACGCCCGAGGATATCCGAAAAGCCATCGAACATTTTAAGGTCGCAGCGGAGAAAGATCCTAACTTCGCCCTGGCTCACGTTGGACTCGCCGATGCTCACATCGTCTTGCTCTATTACACTCGAAAACCAGAAGCCGAACTAATCCCGGTGGCCAAAGCCCACGCTACTCGGGCGCTGGACATTGACGGATCCCTGGCGGAAGCCCATGCCTCGCTGGGAATCATTTATGAATTCACTTGGGATTGGACTGAGTCTGAAAAGGCTTATAAGCGAGCCATCGAACTCAATCCAAATTACGCAACCGCTCGGCATTGGTATTCCCGGTACCTGCGCGCTGTGGGTCGCTATGAGGAGGGTTTTGCGGAGATCCGCAAAGCCTATGAGCTTGACCCGTTGTCCCTCCCAATCAGCGACAACGTGGCCGAAAGTTTGTTGGAGCAAGGCGACATTAGTGGCGCCATCGAACAATGCAAGCGAGGCATAGAAATAGAAGCTGAATGGTGGGCGGCCCACCGGACGCTGGCATCTGCTTATTTGCTTCAAGGGCGCTCGAACGAGGCCTTGCAGGAGGCTCAGAGGGCAGTTGACAGAAACAACAGAACGAGTGTTTCGCTGAAAACTTTGGGCTATGTCCAGGCTGTGTCGGGCAAGCGAAACGAGGCACTCGCAACGATCCGGGAACTTAAGGAAAGACATGCGAAACACGAGGCAGACGGTCGTGACATTGCCGTGGTCTATGCTGGACTAGGTGAAAAGGATCAGGTCTTCGCCTGGCTGGAGAAGGATTATCAAGTACGCCGGCACTCGCTGGCAGAGTTGAGACTCGAGACGCCTTTCAATTCCCTTCGCACCGACCCTCGCTTCAAGGACTTGCTGCGCCGCATGGGCCTGCCTCAATAACGAAGACAAGGCCAGATAACTGCCAGCGCTTAACAGCTTGAGCCGAGCCGAGCGTTAAATATTGGCAATGCTGGAAAGCGATTCTTGTGCTATAGACTTAACGCTGAAACCGTTGGATCTCTTACTCGAGTTTTGCCCTTTATTATCCAATCAAAACCACATTAAAATCAGGGCCCGGTCTAATCTGCTCCAATTCCCAAAGTACTAAGCCATGATTGGGAAAAAGTTAGCCAATCGCTATGAGCTTATCGCTGAGCTGGGTCGCGGCGGGATGGGAGTCGTCTACCGGGCACGCGACCCACTGCTGGATCGCGAGGTGGCGGTTAAGCTGATCCCTCCAACGATGCTTAATCCAGACACTGAGCAGCGTTTTCAGCATGAAGCAAAACTAGTCGCCCAGATGGACCACCCCGCCATCGTATCTATCTACGATTTCGGTTACGACGAAGGTTCTCTCTTCTTCGTGATGCCAATCGTGAGGGGGATGACCCTCAGTTCTCTTTTGCGGGAGAACACACTCCTGCTGGGAGAAGTCATTGACATTGGTATCAAGGTTGCAGAAGCGCTCGACTACAGTCACGCTCCGCGTGGCGAGTCCCAGGGCGTGGTTCACCGTGACATCAAGCCCGAGAACATCATGGTTTTGCGCGAAGAAGATGGGCTGCGGATTCGCATCATGGACTTTGGCGTCGCGCGGCTCGCCACCGAAGAGAGAATCACCAAAACCGGAACTATCGTTGGCACTCCCGCTTACCTCAGTCCGGAACAAGTGGCGGCCAAAAATGTGGACGGGCGCTCGGACATCTATTCGCTGGGTGTGCTGCTTTACGAGTGCGTTGTCGGCCAGCCTCCTTACACCGGTGACGTGCAATCAATCCTCTACCGGATCGTTAACGAGTTTCCGCGCTCACCCCGTGCCGTAGGTGCTTCAATCGATGAGGAACTCGAGCGACTAATCCTCCATTGCCTGGATAAAGATCCCACCAAGCGACCGCAGCGCGCTGGCGATGTTGCCGTCGCGCTCAAACGCTATCGGGAAAAATTGCGAGATGGTCAGCAGTCGCTGTCCCTGGCATTGACCCGAACTCTCAAGTTGGCCCGGCCGGCTTTGCCAACATTCGTGGGACGGTCTAAGGAGTTGGCAGAGTTACAGGAACAACTAAATGTCGCGATCGCCGGAGAGTGCCAGTTCGTAATCGTCTCGGGCGAACCAGGAATCGGAAAGACCCGACTCCTTGACGAGATCGAGAAGCTCGCCAAAGCGAGAAAGATTCGCGTGCTTCATGGGCGGTTTGTCGAACAGGATCGCTCATTCCCCTACCAGGGTTTCTGTGAGGCAATTCAGGAATATTTCCGGCTTAAGGAAACTGGCGACTCCTCGTCGTCAGGGATTGTAGACCTTTCAGATTTGTCGGGAGGTCTGGTTGCACTTTTTCCGATGCTCACCGAAATCGACGAGTTTCGAGCTGCGACAACCGGTGATGTCGCGGCAGACAAACCCCCGGAGTCGCACTCCCCCGAGAACCGCACAGAGATTTTCGAGCTGCTGGCCCGCACGCTAACCCGGATTGCCGCCGGACGGCCCCTGGTTCTGCTGCTGGAAGACCTTCACGGTGGAGAGGTATCCATTGAAGCATTGCCCTACATTGTTCGACGACTGGGCCCAACGCCCACCTTAATAATCGGGACGTACCGGTCGACTGAGGTCGACAAGTATCATCCCCTTTCTCAGATGCTCGAAAACTTTCGTGGTGACCGCCACTTTTCACAGATTACGCTCTCTCCTTTCTCCCGATCAGAACATCAGCTGTACTTGCAAACGCTTGTCGGGGAACCTGAGCTGGCCGACTCACTGGTGCAAAAACTTTATGACGGCACCGAGGGCAATCCCTTTTTCACCAAAGAGATGGTGCGTTCATTACTTGATTCTGGCGGCATCGCCAAGGATGACACCGGCGCCTGGAACTTAACCGGAGAGACAGGGTTGGCGACCGACTCACTTCCGGCGACGATCCAGCAGGTAGTTACCAGACGAATAGAGCGTCTGCCCCCCGATTTACGTGAGGTGGTCTCGGCTGCTGCCGTGATCGGAAAGACCTTCGATTATCGCGATGTCGAAATGCTTCTTGAAGATAAGGTCGACATCGAAGATGCGATCGATAAACTGATTCTCGATGGCTTGATCGAAGAAGAACGAGAGTCGCGTGGCGATCGTTTGACTTTTTCGAGCGGAGTCGTTCGCGAAGTGCTTTACGCGGAGCTATCCCGGCGCCGGCGCCGTTCCCTGCACCGAAAGTATGCGGAACACATCGAAAAGCGGCATGAAGGCCGACTCGAGCGCATCTATCCCCAGCTTGTCTATCACTATTCGCAAGCCGATATCGGTGAAAAGACTGTCGAGTATGCGTTACGTCTTTCGCGTGTATCGCTCGACGCTTTCAGCCCTGAAGAGGCCACACGTGCTGTGAAAACTGCCCTGGAGTTTTTGGATCAAGAGTGGGAGGGAGAGGCCTCGGCCGAAGGTAAAGCCCGGATGATGCTGTCCGAGGCATACCGGATGAGCGGTGACATCGACGGTGCCCTAAGGGAAATAGAGTCAGCGAACAGAATCTTTGAGCGTCAAAAGGATTCCTCGCTCGTATTGCAAGCGTTACTTCAGGCCGCCGAGACCGCCTGGCAAGCTCGCCGGACCGAAGAAACCAGACGTTGGGTCGACCAGGGTCTCATTGCCGCTCGCGCAGCTGGCGACAAAGAAAGCCTGAAACAACTGCTGTCACTTGCGGTCACCCTAGCTAACCTTTTAGGCGAGTATGAAAAGGCAAACCTGTATGCCCATGAAGTTAACCGTTTAGTTCCGGAGGCTGCCGGAGCAGAATCCGAAGAAGAGATTCCTCGCGGCGGCACTCTGGTTGTCGCATTGGCTAACCCGGTTAATACCCTGGAACCAGTGCTCCTCGAGTTGCTGGAAGAAGCCGAGATTCTCATCAATGTCTACGAGCCGTTGTTGGCAGCGGATAAAGACGGCAACCTGTTGCCAAACCTGGCCGAAAAGTGGGAAGTGAGCGATGGGGGTAAGACAATATCGCTTACACTGCGCGAGGGTATTCGATTTCAGGACGGCCATCTGCTGACGGCGATGGACGTCAAAAAGTCTTTCGAAAGGGCGATTCGTCTGCCGGCGCCAGAGTTGCCGCCAGCGTTCACCGCCATCAGCGGAGCCTCAGAGTTTGTCGCATTGCAGGCCGATGAAGTTGCTGGAATCGTAGTCGAAGCTGAAAACAGGTTGCAATTCCGGCTTCTTGAACCCTTGTCGATCTATCCCGCTTTACTTGCCGACCCGCACACTGGGATTGCCCGGACCTCATCTGCCGAAGGCGAGAGCGGCACACGCTTGTACGGAACTGGCCCCTTTGAAATCACTTCTCACACCGGGAGCCGAATAATTCTGAAACGGAACGCGGATTACTGGAAAGGAGATCCTCCCCGGCTGGACGCGGTGGAATTTCGACCTGGTCTGAATGCAGCGACTATAGCTTCGGGTCTACGATCGGGCGAGTACGATTTGGGGCGCGATCTTCTGCCGCAAGATCTGGACGACATTCTGCGGGACCAGCGCTTTCGGCGCGGGCTAATCGAGACCCCAAAGAAGAACACCTACTTTGTGCTCTTTAATACAGTCAATGGTGTTGGAGCCCAAAACGCGGCGTTGCGCAAGGCGCTCATCGGTGTCGTGCGAACACACGAACTGGTTTGGCAAACACTTGGTCGCTTTGCCCAACCGGCAGCTTGTTTGATTCCCCCCGGGATGCTTGGTCATGACCCGGGAAAGCGTCGTCGCCCTGTTACCAGAGAAGAAGCAGTCGAAGTGTTCAAGTCCTCCGGTGCAGAGAAAATTCAACTTAAGGCTTCGGTACATCCTATCCTGTTGGATCGATATGGCTCATTAATGACTGCCCTGTTCAACCTTTGGAGAGAACTTGGTGTTGAAGTAACAGTCGAAACGGCCGGGATGAAAGCGTATCTTGACTCGTGGGCCCAAGCTGAGGAGATTGATCTCTTAATTGGAAGGTGGAATCCAGACTACGATGATCCCGACAACTTCACCCACTACCTCTTTCACTCACGCTCGGGAATCTGGCGCAGCTATTTCTCATCGTTCGAAGGGGATCGCCTTCTGGATGAAGCGCGGGCAGAGAGCCGCCCTCGCGCTCGGGAGGCTTTATATCGCAAGTTTGAGAATCTGCTCAACGAGGCGGGCGTGCTGGTGCCGCTGTTTCACGATATCGACTACCGAATCGCCAGCCCTAAGGTACGTGGACTCGAGCTAACCAGCACTCCGCCGCACGTAAACTACTCCGAACTCGGCAAGATTGAAGAGGTCGTGCAGGTAGCGGACCTGCCCTGCATCGGTGGGGGAACCATTCATGTTCCTGTAGCTGGCGCACCAAACATTTTAGACCCGGCAATTTCTTCAACTTATGACCAAGTAGAAGTGGTTTGCACAATCTTTGAGACATTGTTACGAGCTGTCGGGGGAACGACGATAGTTCCCTGGTTGGCCGCCGACTATCGAGTGGAAGCCGGCGGTAAGAATTATCACTTTCGCTTGCGGGATGATGTGCGCTTTCACGACGGACGGAAGCTAACTGCACGGGACGTTCGCTATTCTTTTGAAAGACTCTTGCAGCACACCGATAGTGAAAGCCGTTGGTTCTATTCGGCCATACGAGGAGCGAAGGCGCTATTAAATGGTGAAGCAGGAGATCTAGCCGGGTTCCGGATTCACTCGGCCAATGAGTTTACGATTGAACTTGACGAGCCGGTATCGTTCTTTCCTGCGCTTATTTCGTTCAGTTCTGTTTGTATTGTCCCTGAGGGTTGCACCCAATTCAGCGGAAGTTGGCAGCAAGGGTGTGTCGGCACGGGACCTTTCCGAGTTGTTAAATTCGAGCCCGGCCGGATAATCGAATTGGAAGCAAACAAAAGTTACTGGCGAAAGGGATTTCCAAAAAGTGACATCCTGATATTTGAGCTCGGCATTCCACCTGGCGAGATTTTGAAAGGATTCCAGGACGGTCGCTTTGCCCTTGCCTCCGAGCTTTTTCCAGCTGACGTTGAAAGGCTCCGGCGTAATCCTGACTTTGCGGCTGGTTACCGTGAAACGCCCCGCCTCTCAACATATTACTTAGCTTTCAACACCCATCACGGACCCTTGCGCGACAAGCAACTGCGTCAAAGCCTGGTTGGGTCAGTCAATTTCGCAGCTCTGGTACGTCGCACGTTGGGCAGGATCGCGCTGCCGGCACACGGCATGATCCCTCCGGGGCTTGCGGGGCATCGACCACGGCCCCCTTCACGCGTTGGTCACCCAGTGGTCACCCCAGCGGTACAACCTGATTCTGAGATCGAACTGAAAACGGCGGTCAATCCCGTTTATTTCGGAGAGTACTCAGCCCTTTTCAACGAGTTAAAAAGCGCCTTTCGCGAGCGCAACCTGATTATCTCTCCGCTTAACAAAACGATGCCGGAATTCGCTGAAATGCGACAGCGGGGTGTTGGTGATCTTGTCGTGACCCGCTGGATCGCCGATTACCCCGATTCCGATACCTTTGTTCACCTCTTTCATTCGCAAGAGGGTTACATCGGGCGCTTTTGCGGTACTCCTGAGCTGGATCATTTGATTGAACGAGGGCGTACTGAAACTTCCCCAGCTATCCGGCATTCTCTCTACCGGGAGGTTGAGGAAATAATCGAGCGTGAGGCGCTGGTTCTGCCTATCTTCCATGAACAGGCCTATTGCTTTGCCCGTCCGGAAATTGAAGGACTATCAGTCTCATTCTGGGGACAGACGGTGGATTACGCCACGTTGAGACGTACCAACTAAGGGTTAGCTGTTCGCACTCAGTTTAGCTACCTTGCGCCCTTCGAGCCGGTGCGGAAGAAGGCGAGCGAGCCGAATACAGTATCATCTCGACGGCCGCCACCTCACTTTTTCCGGTGGGCTCAGACACTCGCCGCGGCGCCTTTGGGTACCAGGCTGCTGCGCAGCCTCACGATGTCGCGGTGCGGCGGGACGCCGAAGAGTTTCTTGTAATCGCGGCTGAAGTACGCCGGGTCTTCGTAGCCCACACGGTGCCCTGCGCTCGCCGCGTCGAAATCTTCGCCGAGCATCAGGCGGCGTGCCTCCTGCAAGCGAATCTGCTTCTGGAACTGCAGGGGGCTCATTGCCGTAACCGACTTGAAGTGGTAATGGAAGCCCGAGACGCTCATCCCGAATCGGCGCGCGATCTCGTCGATCTTGAGCGGCTCGTTGTAGTGTTCGAGCAGATGCCGGATCGCCCTCGACATCCGGCGGGCGTCCCCTCTGGAAGCCAGGAGGTGGCTGAGCCGTGCCCCCTGCCCACCGGACATCAGCAGGTAGACGATCTCCCTCGTGATGAGCGGCGCGAGAACATGCCGCCTGTCAGGAGTGTCGAGAAGCCGGATCAGCCTGACAAGCGCGTCGAGCAGATCGGCGTCGACAGGGCTGACATCTACCGCCTTCACCCTCGCGTCGCCTTTCCTAGTCTCAGCGCCAGCCTCCACCATGATCGAGGCCACGAGGGACGGGTCGAGGCGGAGGCGGAGGCCGAAATAGGGTCTTGCTTCCGACGCCTCCTCCACCTGGAAGACGACCGGCAAATCGACCGTGAACAGAAGGTAATGACCCGGATTGTACCGGAACACTTCCTGACCCACGAGCGCCCTCTTGCGGCCCTGCGCGACGAAGCAGAATGAGGGCTCGTGTACGAGGAGAAATGGCTCCGTCGGCCCGGAGGAACGGGCTATGAAAAGGCTGGGGAACGGCTCCGACCATCCGTCCGCGGGGAGGGCCCGCGCCATCCGCTCGACCATCTCCTCCCGATTGCTTTGTATCCTCTGCGCCTCGCGCTTCACGTCTCTACGGTTCATAAACGCATACTAGCCTCTTCCTCTCCTTTCGGCACGCTTTATGTGTGATTCTTGGAGAATGATACAAGTATTCGAGAGTATCGTCCTAGCGCACCGTCTCCCAGAGCCTATAGAATCACGCTGAAAATAAGGGTCAAGCGAATCTATAAAAAGACCATCTCTTCGAGATGTTTGGAGAAATTTGAGGCGAGCTTACCGGCGGCTCGAAGGGGAAGGCGGGAACGACAGATGAGCAACGAACGGGAAACTTCGAAATCCGGGAAACAGGAACGTAAGGGCATCACCCGGCGCGACTTTATCACGAAGACGGCCCTCGCCGGCGCGGGATTGGCCGTGAGTTCGATCGGGTGTACGGCTCTGCAGGATCAGACCTCGGCGGGTGCCGCGAGCCCCAATCAAGGGGGCAAGCCGGGCGAGCGGCGCAGCCTCGGCACCCTGGAAGTGTCGGCACTTGGGTTCGGCTGCATGAATTTCGTTTGGGCATACGGCCCCCCGGTGGGCAGGCAACAGGCGCTCTCGGTGATTCGGGCCGCCCATGACCGGGGCGTAACATTCTTCGACACCGCCGAGATATACGGCCCGTTCACCTCCGAGGAGTACGTTGGCGAGGCTTTGGCTTCGGTTCGCGACCAGGTAGTGATCGCGACCAAGTTCGGCTTCGACATCGACCCCGACACGCGCCGGATCAACGGACTGAACAGCCGCCCTGAGCACATCAGGAAGGTCGCGGAAGCCTCACTCAAGCGTCTGAGGACCGACCGCATAGACCTGCTTTATCAGCATCGGGTTGATCCGAATGTGCCCATCGAAGATGTGGCGGGAGCGGTGAAAGATTTGATCAAAGAAGGGAAGGTCAGACACTTCGGCCTCTCGGAGGCGGGAGGGGCGACCATCCGCCGGGCGCACGCGGTTCAGGCGGTCGCGGCCGTGCAGAACGAGTATTCCGTCTGGACGCGCGATCCCGAGCACGAAGTGCTCCCGACCTGCGAAGAGCTAGACATTGGCTTCGTGCCCTGGAGCCCGCTCGGGATGGGTTACCTGACCGGCAAAATCACCCCCTCCACACCCTTCCGCACAGGCGACCTGCGGGCGATCTTCCCACGCTTCACGCCGGAGGCGCGACGCGCGAACCGCCCCGTAGTCGAACTGCTTGAGCGGGTGGGCCGGCGCAAGAGTGCGACGCCGGGGCAGGTCGCGCTCGCGTGGCTGCACGCACGGAAGCCGTGGATCGTGCCCATCCCGGGGACGACCAAGCCGGATCATCTGGAAGAGAACCTGGGCGCGCGCAACTTCAAGCTGGACGCCGCCGACGTCAAAGAGATCGAAGACGGCTTCAAGCAGATACGTGTCCAAGGCGCACGTTCGACCGAGCAACTCCTTGAGCGGAGCGACATCGGGGCCAGGCTGGGGACGAGTTCGAAGGGCGGGCACGGCATGTCTCCGCTACCTCGAAAGTCAGTCCAGTAAATTTGTATGGAGATTACTGTGATGAACAAGAAACAGGATGACTTAAACAGGGAGGACGGGCGGACGATACCGGGCCGCCGCCAACTCCTGGCAGGAGGCTTAGGGTTAGCCGCGGCTTCGTTGTTAAGCCGTCTCCCTGCCGGGGCACAGCCACAGCAGGCGGGCGGCCCGGCCCGCCCCGCCGCCGTGTTCGACAGAGGGCGTATGACCGACGGAGACCGGCGTAAGCTCGGATCTCTGGAAGTCTCCAGCCTCGGTCTTGGCTGTATGAGCATGGTCGCGGGTTTTTACAACCCGGCTCCGCCCAGGCAGGAGATGGTCACGCTCATCCGCGCTGCCGTCGAGCGCGGCGTCACGTTTTTCGACACAGCCGAGGTCTACGGCCCATTCGCCAGCGAGGAGATTGTTGGTGAAGCACTCGCCCCTTTCAAGGGCAAGGTCGTGATCGCCACCAAGTTCGGGTTCGCGTTTCAGGACGGCAGGACGAGCGGCAGAAACAGCCAGCCCGAGAACATCAGGCGGGCTGTGGAGGGCTCTCTCAAGCGACTGGGAGTTGAAATTATTGATCTTCTTTACCAACACCGCGCAGATCCGAACGTGCCGGTCGAGGAGGTGGCGGCCACCGTTAAGGATTTGATTCAGCAAGGCAAAGTCAAGCACTTCGGGCTCTCGGAGATGGCGCCTAAAACGATCCGGCGAGCACACGCTGTCCAAAAGGTCACGGCGGTACAGTCAGAATACTCTTTGTTGGAGCGGGCGATGGAGAACGGCGTGCTGTCCACCTGCGAGGAACTCGGAATAGGGTTCGTCCCCTGGGGACCGACGGCGCGGGCGTTCCTCGCCGATCGGTTCAACGAATACAGCCGTTTCGCCCAGGAGGACCGGCGCGCCAGCGTCCCGACATTTACCCCCGAGGCGCTGGCGGCGAACATGCCGTTCCTCCGGCTGGTTCGCGAGTGGGCGCTACGGAAGGGCGTCACGCCCGTCCAGTTCTCGCTCGCGTGGCTGCTGGCGCAGAAGCCGTTCATCGTTCCGATTCCCGGCACGACGAATCCCCATCATCTGATCGAAAACATCGGGGCGTCCGGCGTGAAATTTAGTGCCGACGAGCTGCGGGAGTTCCGTGCGGCGATCTCGAACGTCAAGGTGCAGGGAGTTCGCGCGCCCGAATCTGCATTGACAGATCAATAAAAGGTGAGCCTCCAGATGAAAAGCAACCTGCGATTCCACGGGTTACTCCGGTCGCTCGTTCTGGCTGGCGGACTGCTTGCTGGCATCCTCTCTCCAAGGCCGCCGGCGAGAGCGCAACAGTTCGAAGACCTCCAGACGCCGCGGTCGCCCCTCGCGCTTAGGGCACAGGGCAGCTTCTACGTGGGCGGCGAGATTATGGAGCAGACCCGCGACGAGCTGGGCAGTTTCGGCCCCGGTGGACACATCACCGTCAACCAAATGTACGTGCGCTACATGATCCCGCAAGGTGGAGAACGCAAAGCTGCGGTGGTGCTTATCCACGGCATGGCCCTGACCGGCAAGTCTTGGGAAACGACACCGGACGGCCGAATGGGCTGGGACGAATACTTCGCTCGCAGAGGCCACGCCGTTTACGTCCCCGATCAGGTCGGCCGCGGGCGCTCGGGCTTCAATCAGGCAATTTTCAACAACGTCCGTGTAGGAGTCTCCCCACCCACCCGACAGCAACCAATGTGGCGTTTCAGTGACGAGAACACTTGGCCGAACTTCCGCCTCGGCCCGAGGCCCGGTGTCGCCTACCCGGGCGGACAGTTTCCCGTCGCGCACGTACGCGAGCTGTCGAAGCAGGGCGTTCCCGACCTGAGCCCGGCCGTCCCCATACCAAACCCCACTTACAAAGCTCTGTCAGACCTCGCCGCACAGTTGAAGCGCGCGGTGCTCGTCAGCCACTCGCAGTCCGGAGCCTTCCCTCTGGAGGCTGCGCTCGTCAACCCCGCCGGGATAGAAGGCCTGGTCATGGTCGAGCCGGGCGGCTGCCCTACCTCATACACAGACGGCCAGGTCTCGACGCTGGCGACGAAGCCGATCCTGGTCGTCTTCGGCGACCATCTCGGCGATGCCCCGACGGGGATACCCGGATTCTCTTGGCAGACCGCCTACGACGGATGCCGGGCTTTCGTTACGCGGGTGAACGTCGCGGGCGGCAACGCCCGGATGCTCTACCTGCCGGACCTGGGCATCCGCGGCAACAGCCACATGCTTATGCAGGACAGGAACAACCTTCAGATCGCCGACCTGATCCTCAAATGGATCGGCGAGAATGTCGGCGGCAGGAGGACGCGGCTAAATAGTCGTCCCGGCAGGCCTACTCGCGGAAAGATGGATTGACACGACTGAACGCGCCTCAAAGGAGAAGTTATGCGAAATAGAGACCTTGCGAAAACATCCGTGCTGCTACTTGTTCTATTGTTTTTATTTTCTGTTTCCCTTGAGGCGCAGACGATGAGGAACGACGACGATTTCCAGAAGAGAGTTAAAGAAATAGAGGACCGGCTCGCCCTCAAGGAACTTGTCGATGCCTTCTCCATCCTGGCCGATAAGAAAGACGTGAAAGCGCAGACGCAGCTCTTCACCGCTGACGGGACTGTGGAAACTTACCGCAAGGATGTGCTGGTCACGAAGCTGACCGGGCGCAAGGCGATGGAGGACGCATTCGGCGCCTTCCTGAAGAACTTCGAAACCGTCTATCACTTCAACGGGCAGCAGACTGTGACAATCAAGGGTGATAAGGCGTCCGGGGTCTCTTACTGCATGGTGACCCTCATCGGTGTCGAGAGCAGCAAGAAGATGAAAATCTCCATCGGTGTTTACTACCACGACGAGTACGTCCGCGAGAACAACCGGTGGCTAATCGCAAAAAGGAGATCGGTCTTCGATTGGGAGGAGCGGCGGGAATTGGCTCAGTAGTTCGCTTCGCGAAGACCCTCGATTCAAGGATTTGCTCCGTCGCATGGGTTGACCTGTTATTGCCAATTGGATCCATTCAAAATCGAAAGGAAAGAAAACTGTGAGCAATTTAAAAGCAGTCCAGGGCACTTACGAGGCATTCGCCAAGGGCAACGTTCCAGCGGTACTGGCATTTTTGGCTTCCAATATTGAGTGGACAGAAGCCGAAGGCTTTCCTTACGCAGGAACCTATGTTGGCCCTAATGCCGTGCTGGAGGGTGTCTTCATGAGGTTGGGCACCGAATGGGAAGGCTTCGCCGCCGTCCCCGATGAATTCATTGATGCCGGAGATACAGTAGTCGTCCTGGGCAAGTACAGTGGGGTATACAAATCGACTGGCAAAAAATTCCAGGCTAACTTTGCCCATGTCTGGAAAGTCCGGGATGGGCAAGCCCATAAGTTTGTCCAGTACACGGACACGCTTCTGGTCCACCGTGCCTTAGAATCGTAATAGCCGTGCGGTGGGATTTCAGAGACGCCGTTTTTGAGTAGAAAGGATCTGAAGCATCCACCCACTGCCGTGGGTGGGATTCCGAGAGCAACCTGTCTCCGTTGGTAGAGAGGATCTGAAACATCCACCCACTGCCGTGGGTGGAATTCCGATAGCAACCCGTCTCTGTTGTAGAAAGGATCTGAAACATCCACGGATGGTTCAGATCGTTTCTACAACACGACGGCATGCAAAGGCCGGAATCCCACGGACGGGCAGTCCGTGGTTCATTCAGATGCTTTCTACAAGAAAGCGAAGTTAATCAAGCTGTAATCCCACGGACGGCAGTCCGTGGATTATTCAGATCCTTTCTACCGCAAGCCCTGCTAACCAGTTGGAAATCCCACGGACGGCAGTCCGTGGATTATTCAGGTCCTTTCTACTGCAAGCCCTGCCAACCAGTTGGGAATCCCACGGACGGCAGTCCGTGGATTATTCAGATCCTTTCTACCCAATCTTTCGAGAAGCCTTGTCCCAGGGTTGCCAAAGCGGAACTGTGGGCTACAATTTGCCAACATTTTCAGCGTTGGACCACGCTTGAAGATTAGAATTGAAAAATAGTTAATCTGTGGGCATCTAAATTGTCTAACGACCAATTCGTCATTCATTGTATTCAAGAGGTAAAACCCGTGCCTTGGAATTAAGGCGCCGCCGATCAATCGACTATGGACAAATCCATCACAAAGAAACAAGTTACCACTCTAGCGCTGCTGGGATTTTTGATTTTGGCTCTGTTTGCCGTGGGGTTAGTCTGGCTGCGTTCATATTCTGGAGTTTTCTGGAGTAAAGATGAGGATATATTTCTTGCATTTGCTCCATATTGGGTTTTTCGTGCTGCTTATTTCCAGGCAGAGAAAGGTAGAGGTGTAGAATGTCGACTTCGAGAGAATAAGAATGAGTGAACAAGATCACACAATGGCGGGCCGGCGGCCCCGCGTTCGCAAGCCAGTTTTTCCGAGCGATAATAAGTGGCTCATCGTTGCAGAGTTAACCCTCGCCCTGCTTATCATGGTTGTCTACCTTTGGGACTTCATCCCCTTAAGTGCGACACCATATCTTTTGCTGGTGGGCTGGCTTTCGCTGTGGCTGCGCGGCCTTGGGTGGCGGGCCGTCGGCTTCAGACGCCCGACGCGTTGGAGAGACGCTTTGCTGCCTGGTATCGCAGTGGGAGCGGTGTTTCAGTTTTTCAGTCTTTACATACTGGAACCGCTGATCGTTCTGCTAACAGGCAAGCCCATAGACTTGAGCCAGTTTGCCCCCATCAAAGGTAATGTTTTCCTGCTCGCCTTGTTTCTGGTACTGGTGTGGACGCTTGCTGCCTTCGGAGAAGAACTCGTTTACCGCGGCTACCTTATGAATCGTGTGTCGGAGTTGATGGGTGGGGGTAACTGGGCATGGACATTGAGCCTGGTAGCTGTGAGCGTCCTGTTTGGGGTCGCACATTTATATCAGGGCATCTCAGGCGTGGCTACTGTCATAGCGGCTAGCTTGATGTACGGTGGTTTGTACTTGTGGAGTGGGCGCAATCTCTGGGCGCCAATCATCGCTCACGGTGTATATGACACGGTAGCAATCTTGCTCGCCTTCTGGGACAAATATCCTGGGCTATGAGCTGACCAACATCATCGGGCCCTTCTAGTGTCGTTTTCCTGTGATGTGCCGTGTATAGAATCCGGCTCTGCAAAGTACGCAAGGTAGAGGCTATCTCAAAACCGAGTCACCAATAAAGATTCCAAGGATGATTTGCTACGGCTTCGCCGCCGGTTGTGAGGCATGGCTCCGCCCTGCCGTTAGCAGGCAATAGCGATTGGGCTTTGCCCCTGGTGCGGGGCAGCGCCCCTTCAAGTTTCACTGGCAGTACTCTGGCAACCACACTTTCATCACCGGTAGAAAGGGCGCAGATCGATCGGCTGCATGCCGTTAACTGACGGCAGAGCAAGAGCCATGCCTCACAACGGGCGGCGAAGCCGTGGCGAAAGCGGCGGGATGTAACGGCATGCAGCAGATCTGCTGCTGGGCGTTAAACGGCTGCAACCTTCCGACCAGTACCATCGTAATAGCGAGGCAAGAACTTAAGGTTAAGCGCGAAGAAACAACTGCGCTCTCAACTCGTTGTGTATGTAACGACACCTGGAGGGAATGATATGGAGGGGCACCAGGGAGACTATCAAAAGAAACACAACGTAATGTTAACTATCACATCTCTGCTGTCAGTCCTCTTCTTTACTTTTCATCTGGCGGACGACATCGTCCGCGGGTTCGAAAAGGGAGGGATCTATAACCTGACTGCTTTGCCCATCTTTGTCTTTTGGCTGTACGGAACACTGGTGCTCGCCGAACGGCGATCGGGGTACTTCATCATCCTGCTCGCATCTCTTCTGGCGTTGGCCGTCCCGGTGCTCCACATGAGGGGGAAAGGTGTTGGCGAGATTGCCAGGTCAAGCGGAGGCTTCTTCTTCGTCTGGACGATCATCGCGCTCGGCGTGACCGCGCTCTTCTCAGTCATCCTCTCGTTGCGCGGACTGTGGAGCCTGACCTGGCGCCGGACAAATCTGTAGGGGCGGCCCTCCGAAGCTGTGAAAAAATTAGGCGCTCGGAAAAGATCACTCAACTGGGCAAATTTTCAGGTTGGGAAGGGTGGCTTGCCCCCGCTCAACTTTCGCCACCACAACTTTAAAGAAACCACTCAATTAATTAGAGTTGAATGGTTCATTCAAAGTTCTATGGTAGCGAAAGTTGAGCGGGGGCAAGCCCACCTTCCCAACCTGTCAACTGACTGGACTTGAATCGTTCATTTAAAGTTG
>Ga0187892_10004399_pt1 | contig 23700 bp, 21 predicted proteins | sample MA1701073metaG_FD_139345 | JGI IMG/M metagenome (GOLD analysis project Ga0187892, IMG submission 139345) | Bio-ooze microbial communities from a basaltic lava cave in the Kipuka Kanohina Cave System on the Island of Hawaii, USA - MA170107-3 metaG ... | reverse complement strand
GAACGCCGCAAACGAGTTCTCGACGTCATGAACCGCGTCGGTCTGCGTCCCGAAGCGTTCGACCGGTATCCGCACGCGTTCAGCGGCGGCCAGCGGCAGCGGATCGGAATCGCCCGCGCTCTCGCTTTGGGGCCGCGTTTGATCGTCGCCGATGAGCCGGTTTCGGCACTCGACGTCTCGATCCAGGCGCAGATCATCAACCTGCTGCAGGATCTGCAGGAAGAGATGGGGCTGACCTACCTCTTCATTGCGCACGACCTGAGGGTTGTGGAACATATCAGCCACCGTGTGGCGATCATGTATCTCGGCAAAGTCGTGGAGCTGGCGGATCGTGAGACGATCTATCGAAACCCCCGTCATCCCTATACCCGCGCCCTGCTGTCGGCGATTCCGACACCCGATCCGCAAGCACATCACGAACGCATGACGCTTCCCGGAGAAACCCCGAGCCCGATCGCGCCGCCCAGCGGCTGCGCCTTTCACCCCCGTTGTCCCTTTGCGGAGGCGCGCTGTAGGACCGATGAGCCGCAATTGTTGGCCAACAACGGGCACGCGGTGGCCTGCCACGTGTTTCCAGTTTGAGTGAGGAACGACAGTGTTCAGACGACGCGACGACGCAGGATCTCCAGACGTCACCAAGAAACCGCCCTCCGGACCCGATGGCTCAGTGAACGTTCTGCGACCATCGCTCGGTCCGGATACGTCCGTCACCGGGCGGCTGAGCTTCGAAGCGCCGACGCGCATCGACGGCAAGCTGCGCGGCGAAGTACGCGCCGGCGATCTGCTGGTGATCGGCGAAACCGGCCTGGTCGAGGGCGTCGTACGCGCCACCAAGCTGATCGTCCGCGGCCAGGTCCACGGCGAGATTCGCGGCGCCCACCACGTTGAGATCGTCGCCGGCGCCGTCGTCAGCGGTCTCATCGAAGCTCACGCGCTCACCGTCCATGACGGTGCGACGCTCGACGGCGATGTGAAGATCGTGCCGCCGCGCTCGGCGACTGTCCACGTCCTTCACCCCTCAACCAGCGCTTAGCTGTCGCACTTTCGAGACCCGTCGTTCTCATCTAGTGTCGATGGCAATGCGGCTGCGTGCGTGTTCATTCGACATCGACGGCGGCCAAGGAGTTTCCGGAGCCGTGGCGCTTCCTGCCGCTCGCGCGGAGCATGACACCGCCGTAATCCTCGCGCACGGCGCGGGAAGCGATATGACGAATCCGTTCTTGTCGGCGGTTCATACGGGCCTGGCGGAGAACGGGTTTCCAACCGTGAAGTTCAACTTTCCGTACAAGGAGCGCGGCGGGAAGGCTCCCGATCCGGCGGCAGTGCTCGAACGCTGCTGGCGGCACGTGATCGACGCCGTCGCCGCGGACAAGGACATCGGCGCCCGCCGCATCGTCATCGGTGGCAAATCGATGGGCGGTCGGATGGCCTCGCACGTCGCCGCACAAGGCGCCGAGGTCGCCGGACTGGTATTCCTGGGATACCCGCTGCACCCACCCGGCCAAACCCAAAAGCTTCGCACGGCTCACCTCGGCAAAATCACCGCGCCGATGTTGTTCTTTGCCGGGACGCGCGATTCGCTCTGCAACCTGGACCTGCTGCGCGCGACGATCGACACGCTGAGGGCTCCAATCACACTGAAGGTGATCGAGGGCGGTGACCACTCCTTCAAGTTGCCGAAGTCGATGAAACGTGACGAGGGTGAGGTCTTACAGGAGATCATCGAAGATACGGTGGCCTGGTTGAAGAAGATCGCCGGCCGACCGTCGAACCGCAAGTAGCGCCACGAACGAGAAGGAGCCGCGTATGGCCGACGAGCCAAAGCAACCTGATAGCCAGATCTCCATCCAGATGGACGCGCAACACGCGACCGGCGTCTACTCGAACTTGATGATGATCAGCCACCGCAAGGAGGAGTTCGTTCTCGACTTCCTCTTCGTCCAGCCACAACGCACCCCGCAAGGACAGTCGATCGCCAACCTGCGCTCGCGCGTCATCACGTCGCCGGAGCACATGATGCGCATCCTCAAGGCGATGCAGGAGAACATCAGCCGCTACGAAAAAGCCTTCGGTCCGATCGAGGAGGCCACCGACCTGCCGAAGGTGGTTCATTGAAGCTTATGGCGTGTGGCCATACCCTGGTCCGTCGGTCATTCGGGATAGGCCATACGCCGTGAGCGACACGCACTAGGTTCGATGCTCCGAAGGTTCTTCTCCGCCGTAGTCGCCGCCGTTGCGGCCGGGTTGGTCGTCCTTTACTGGCAACCGATCGAGTTGCCGCTTCCGGTACCGCAACCCTCCGTCACCGACTTTGAAGCACCACCCGAACCCGAACCGTTCGTCTGGGAAGCACAGCCGTCGTTTGACCAAGGCTTCGCCGCGCCACAGGCGGCGCCGCCACTCAGTCTCGCCGCCGCCGAGCTCAACGCCGAAGCGTTACGTTTGGGACAAAACGGAGAATATCAGGAGGCCACTCGCTTGCTCGAGAAAGCACTCGAGATCGAACCCGAACATCCGATGCTGCTTCACAACCTCCAGACGATGTTCTTCAACTGGGGTGCGATCGAGTTGCAGGGGGGTGACGCCGATGCGGCGATCGGACCTCTGGAAGAATCGTTGCGCGTCGGTACCGCCGTCGAGACCTTGAAAGTTCTCGGCAGCGCTTATCTGCAGGCGGGAGAACCCGCCGATGCCGCGGCAACTCTCGAGGAGGCCGCCGAGCTCGCTCCCGCAAACGCTCAACTGATCGTGCTACTCGCGCAGGCATATGTCGGTCTCGACCGCCGTCCCGAAGCCCTCGATCTGCTCTTCCGCGCCAAGGACGCTGGCGCACCAGCCGGCGCCGTCGACTCGTTGATCGCGACGCTCAGTCGCGAAGTCGATGCTGAATGGGACTTCGCCGTCGCCGACACGCCCCATTTTCGCATCCGCTTCGGTGACGAGGAGGTACCGGGTTCGATCGACTTCATCGGCGTCGCGCTGGAAGACGCGTATCGCGCCGTCGGTGCGAAGCTGGGATCTTATCCGTCGGATCCCACGCCGGTCGTGCTGTACGCGCGGCGGGATTTCCATCGCCTCACTCAGACATCAGGATGGGCCGAAGGAGTCTTCGACGGCAGGATCAAGATTCCGGTTCGCGGCCTGGCCGCTGACGATCCTCAGCTCGGGCGTGTCGTCCGCCACGAATACACTCATAGCATCGTGAGTCGCCTCGCCGGCCGCCGCTGCCCGGCGTGGGTGAACGAAGGCACCGCGATGTGGGCCGAGGAAGAGCACGACGGCGATCGCTACGATTGGGCCGCTGGTGTTGTGGCGCGATTCGAAGCGGTAGCGCTGCGCAACTTGAATGCATCGTTCGCGCGCTTGTCGGCGGACCAAGCGCAGCTGGCGTACGCCCAGAGCTACCTGGCGATCCGTCGCCTGGTCGACCGTTACGGCAGCGGACGTTTGCGTCAATTGCTCAACGAGCTCGGTGAGAACAGGCCGCTCGAAGATGCCTTCTTCGATGTGTACCACCAGGAGCTGGAGCGATTTGAAAAGGAGACCTATCCCCCCTGACCCCCCTTCCCGCGGCGGGAAGGGGGAAACTGACTCACGGACAGTCGTGTTGTTCCGTGCTCATCTCCATGTCATGTCGGCGCTCTAGTTCGGATCGCCACAGTCGATAGTTGACAGCCCCGACCGAACCGCCGACAGTGGGCTGCTGTCACAATGAATCGGATTGTCGTTCACTACCATGAGATCGCGTTGAAGCGCGGAAATCGACCGGCGTTCCTCCGCCGTTTGGTCCAGAACATTGCGGCAACGCTGCGCGGCACGGGTGTCAAACGCATTCGTTCGTTGCCCGGACGTATCGTCGTGCTGCTCAAACCCGACGCCGATCACGCCGAGATTCGAGCTCGTATGCGCCGTGTCTGCGGCGTCGCCAACTTCTCCATCGCCTGGCGCACGGAACCGATCATCGACGACATCATCGAAAAGTCGATTGCCGCCGTCTCCGAGACCCAATTCGGCAGCTTCGCCGTGCGCTGCAAGCGATCCGATAAGGGCTTTCCGATGACGTCCATGGACGTCGATCGGATGGTCGGCGCCGCGATCGTCGAGAAGACCGGCGCGCGGGTAAACCTGACCCAACCCGACGTCGTGGTCTACATCGAGATCCTGCCGCGCGAGACGTTTGTCTCGGTCGAGCGCGCTCCGGGCGTCGGCGGGTTGCCGGCGGGAATCAGCGGTAACCTGGTCGCCCTGCTCTCCGGAGGCATCGATTCACCGGTTGCCGCCTGGCGCATGATTCGCCGCGGCGCGCAGGTCGATCTCGTCCACTTCCACGGAGCGCCGTATCAGGACCGCACGAGCCGGGAAAAAGCCGCGGAGCTGGCGCAGATCCTGGCGACGTATCAGCTGCGATCGCGACTCCACTCGGTTACCTTTGGCGACATCCAAAGCCAGATCGTCGCCGCCGTGCCGCGGCCGTATCGTGTCGTTCTCTATCGCCGGATGATGATGCGTATCGCCGCCGCCATCGCGGCACAGGTCGACGCAACCGCCCTGGTGACGGGCGAGAGCCTGGGTCAGGTCGCCTCGCAGACGTTGGAGAACATGATCGTCGTCGAGGAAGCCGCGCCGATCCCGATCCTGCGTCCGCTGGTCGGCATGGACAAGCACGAGATCACCCAACAAGCGAAGCAGATCGGCACCTTCGAGATTTCGATCCAACCCGATCAAGACTGCTGCCAGCTCTTCGTGCCGGAACACCCGGCGACCAGAATGCAGATTGCCGAGGCGCACGAAGCCGAAAGCTCGCTCGACATTCCGTCGTTGGTCGAACAGGCCCTGGTAAACGTCGAGCTTTGCGAATTCGTGTACCCGCCGCGCGCCGACGGCGTCGAAAGCGAAGCGGACGACGACCTGATGGCGTCGTAGGGAACGCCTCCGTGCCGTTCCAGTGCCTTCTGCCTGGTTCGAAAGCTCTGGAACGCCACGGAGGGTGCTCCCTACGAAGATGGTGATTCGGCCGTTGTTGGAGAAAGTGCGTGATTCGCGCCGAACGCGCGCACACGTTCAATAGCGTTGTCGCGGATGTTGGCGAAGAAGAACGTGTAGTTCTGGATGTGGTAGTCACCCGGGCCGCCGGGCTGCCAGAACCAGCGGCCCTCGGGCGGCGTCACCCATAGCCAGCCATCTTTGCACTGGGCGTCAACCAGCCCGCTGTCGAATTGCCCTCCGCCGCTGCCCCAGAGGCGGCCGCCGATCGTCCCGAGGTTGAGCTCCTTCGGCGCGTGTGCTTCGTCGGCGCGCCAGGTGAGCGGGTTGACGCACATGTCACCTACACGCGACTCGACCTTCTCGGCTTGCCGCCCGGTCGCGCTCCACGCACTGATGCAGCCGGTTTCGGTCGCCGCACCGCAGACTCGAATATCACCCAAGGCTTGCCGCGCCGCCGCGTCGACGTGCGCCCCGGCAATGTAGGCAGCGATCAACTGGCGCCGAATTGGCTTTCCCACGACTTCATCAATCAACAACTGCAGCGCATGCCGGCCGCCACTCTGTGCACCGGCGATGATGAACGGGCGACCGCCGTTGTAGTGCGTCATGTAGTGACGAAACGCTGCGCGCACATCTTCGGCCGCGATCGCGATCGAGCGCTCATGCTCGGCAACGTGATCATGCGGGTACCCGATGGCCTCCTGACGATAGCGTGGTACGTAGACCCGACAACAGCCGTTGAATGCGCTTGCCCACTGTTCGATCAACGCGCCGTCGACCAGGAACTTCACCAACCAATGATCGATCGGCGCGTTCCAGTGCAGGCTCCAGTTGCTTCCGGCGTACAGGAAGAAGACATCAGCTGCCGCCGTCGCTTGTTGATCGGCGGCTCCCGGCACGAGTGCGCGGTCTGCCGCGTCCTTCGTGGTCGGCAAGGCCGCCCATGTCCGCTCGTCGGCATAGTCTGGCACCGGCGGCGGAACCGGATCCATCAGCCAGGCGTGAATCGCGGTACGCTCCGCCTCATCAACGAAACTGGCGAGGCCAACGAGAAGACCGACGAGAATCAGGACAACCAGAAGCAGACGCCGCATTGTTCCCCGAGCGATGAGCCCGACGATACCGGCAGCAGTCCTCGGGGGAAAGCCGCGCTCCGCCGACCCCCTTCCGGCCCTCTCCCTTGTTGCCAACTCCGGGGCCTTGCCTGAAAATTCTCTGTTCTCGGTTCCCGGCTCCCTGTTTCCTGTTCGCCGGTTCGTCTCTCCGGTGAGAACTCCAGCGAATTCAATCAACCGCGGAACAGGAAACCGGGGACGGAGAACAGGGAACAGCGAAGCTCCAAGTGAATTTTTCGGGCAAAGGCCCAACTCCGGCAACGGGGGAGAGATTGAGAGGGGGTCCAATGGGCGAACAGCGCCCAGCAATCAAAGTGAGACAGCATGCTGCCATCAAACTCCGTTGTCGCGCCGTGCGTGCGTGACGGGTTGCGCTCTACCGCCGGCGGCGCCTGCATCCTCGGCGGCAAAGGCATCCTTGACGTGGCGTTGAACGGTATCCTCTACCCACTCGATGCGGCTCTCGAGCACCGGTTGGAACTTCTCCAATCCGCGCACCGCGTTTTCCAATCGTTGAATCGAACTGTCGAGGCCGGCGTCGCCGGTGGCTGGGCGCTGCTGCGTCAGCAACGCGACCTGGGTTTGTGGCATTTCTTGTGAGCTCCCCAGAACGAGCAGAGCCAGGGCCGCGCCGGAGAAACCGGCGGCGACAGCCGTCAACGGCGCGACGAGCCAACGTGGCCAATTGAATGGGCGCGCAAAGCCGGCGACCAGCCTTTGCTCGCGCGCTTCGATGCGACTCAACATCCGATCGAGCGCCGGGAACTTTTCCCTGTCAGCACGCGACGTACGCAGGCTGTCGAACGATCTGACGAGAAGGTGTTCCAGGTCGCGTTCTTTGTCGCCGATACCCCCGGGTTTCTGGTTGCTCATGATTTCTCCTCCTTCGTCGAGCGCTCCGCCAGTGCGATCACGGCATCGAGAGATGTGTCCATGTCGAGAACGTCGAGGATGGCGTCGATCGTGGACACAAGCAGTTGCTGCGCGTCTTCGACGTAGCGCTGAACGGTGGCCGGCGAGATTTGCACACCATCGTCGCGCAGCTCACGGGCAATCTCTCTGACGGAACGGCCGTCGACCTTGCTGCGAATCCAGACGTAGGCGAGCGATTCCCCCTCGGTCGCCAAAGTATTCAGCGCGGCGCGCGCAATCGCTTCGCGTTCGGAATAAGGCCGGCGTTGTAAGCGCGCCCAAGCCTGCTCCACGATTTGGCGCTTGCTCTCCTCGTCCATCCGATGATCATTAGATCACAGCCCGTCTCAGGGTTGCAGTGGCACCGAGGCGACACCGGTGCGCTCGACAGCGCCACGCTGCTCGCACTGGCGTACAAATCCACGGATGACTTCCTGCTCCGACGCGCCTGGCAAATCCTGCAAAGCGAGCGCAAACCACCCTTTTGCAGCGCTGAAATCACCGCGCTCGAAGGCCTTGCGCCCAAGCAAGTAATTCGCCGTCGGGCTCCGGCCGACCAGCTCCAATCCGGTTGCCAACACTCGATTGGCGCGCCATGATGATGGGATCCCCTCCACCGGCCCCTTGCGATCAACATCAGCCCGAGTCTGCTTTCGCCTTTTTGTCTTGCTCATCCGTCTTGGCCTGCCGTCTTCTCACAGATGATGGTAGCGTTCGCAATCGCGGTGGTTGTCATCGCCAACACCTGCTGATAACGCCAAGCCCGAATGCGCCGGCAAGCTGCACGTTCGATGGCGGCATCGAAAACCGAGCCCGCACCCTTGTCGGCACCTGGTGCAGGCGTAGCTGTTGGTTTGCTGGCAATCGCGGTCTATTTGCCGACGCTGCGCTTCGGTTTCGTATGGGACGATCCGATCAGCGTGCAACGCTGGCTACCGGCAATCCCGGGAATGCTGGACGCCTTCTTCCCGCCGCCCGACATCCCGCAGTTTCCCGTCGACTACTACCGGCCTCTGCAACTGCTTTCCTATCGCCTCGATAACGCCATCGGAGGCGGTGCAGCCTGGCCGTTTCATTTGACCGTCGTCTTGCTCCACACTCTCGCAACGGTCCTGATCTGGCGCACTGGCTTCCGCCTCCTCGACAGCGACGCGGCCGCTTCGCGCGCGGGGATTTGGGCAGCGGCGCTGTTCGCCGTTCATCCCATTCACAGCGAATCGGTCGCCTGGATGGCGGCGCGTCCCGACGTCATGGTGACTTGTGCCGGCCTCGCTGCGCTGTTGGCGTATTGGCGCACAGACTGGAGCGAGCGGAAACGCGCCTCGATCGCCGCTGCGTTCATTTTCGTGGGTTTGCTCTGCAAGGAAACCGCGGCAGCGCTGTTGGTGATCGTACCGTTGTCCACGTTCATCGTACCAAGGACCTCGTCAGGGCCTGCGTCCGCCAAGTCGACCTTCCCCTCCCAGGTTGGCTGGCTGCCGTTCGTCATCGCTCTGGCCGCGTACCTGATCCTGCGCGCTGTCGGATCGTACGCGGCGCTGCCCGATGCAGTCCTGCCATCGAACCCGATCGCCGCCGTCATCGGCGCCGCTGGCACCTACCTGCGCCTACTCGTAATCCCCTATCCGCAGAACGCCTACGTCGCTGACTTGTCCTCGAGTGGTGCCGCGTTACTCGCAAGCGCCGCGCTCGTCACTGCGTTCGTTCTCCTCTTCGCTTGGATTCTAAAACGCAGAGACGCCGCCGTGTTGTTTTCGCTGGTGTGGATTGTGCTGACGTTGCTGCCATCATTCGGCCTCATTCTCCAGCCGTCGACGGCGCCGTTAGCCGAACGCTACCTCTATCTACCATCCGCGGGTTTCTGCTGGATCTTCGGAGTGATCGTGGCACGGGCGCACCAGACGTATGCCAGGTCGGGCGGCGCGACAGCACTGACGGCGGTGTGTGCCTTGATCGTCGTGGGCGCGGGTACACTCACTGTGCAGCGCAATTGGGTGTGGACGGACAACTACAGTCTATGGAGCGACACAACGGCGAAGAACGACGTCGATGGCCTGCCGCTGCGCAGCCTGGCTGCTGCCGTCCTCGAGAAAGGCGATTCACAAACAGCCGAGCGCCTGTTTCGCCAAGCTCTCGAACGGCGAAACACAACGCGCGGAAAGTACATCATCTACAACAACCTCGGCACCATCGCCCTCGGTCGCAACGACGACGTCGCGGCTGAGCGCTACTATCGCCAGGCGGCCGAGTTCGAGCCGGCACCGGCGTTGCTCTATAACCTCGGCCTGATTCGTCTGAGACGCGGCATGGACCCCGCACTCGACTCCGCTGTCCGTGACGCCGCTCTCGTTGATGCGAAGGCCTTGTTCGAAAAAGCGGTTGCTACAAGCCCGCACGACGCCGAGATCCACCTCGGCCTGGCACAAACCGCGGAAGCTCTCGGTGACCGAGTCACCGCTCGGCTGCACTTCGAGAAAGCGCTCCAGCTCGGACTTGCGCATCCGATGGAGACCACGGTCAGGCAACGCCTCGAAGCACTCGACAACCAACCACCAAGCACCAGCCCCCAGCCACCAACGCGATGACCCGACCGGTCGCCATCAAGGTCATCGGCGTCGCCCGTACCCCCTGGAAGCGGCGCGAGGACGCGCCACACCAACCGAATGCCGTATCTGACAGCGCCGGCGTTCTGGAAATCGCACCCGAGTACCGTGCTGCCCTCGCCGACCTCTCAACCTTCGAGCGGATCTGGGTGATCTTTCTCTTCGACCGCAGCCGCGGTTGGGCCGCGAAGGTCAAGCCGCCGCGCGGCGGCCCGAAGCGCGGGGTCTTCGCGACGCGCGCTCCGAACCGGCCCTCGCAGATCGGCCTCACGTGCGTGGCGCTCGAGGGCGTCGACGTCGTCGAGGGGTTGGTGCGTGTACGCGATATCGACCTGCTCGACGAGACGCCAATTCTCGATATCAAGCCCTACTTGCCGATGGTCGACGCCTGGCCGCGGGCAACCCACGGCTGGCTCGAGGAGTATTTGCGCGCCGGCATCGAGCCGCGGTTAAAGAAGCCGTATCGACCTCCGCGACCTCGACGGGGCTGAGGCGCCCTGGCTGTTTCGCTTGGTGCCACGCCCGCGGCGAGGACGGTTCGACCAGCCTGGCCGTGGTCTCCCGTTCAACTCTGTCGCAGCAGGAAAGCCGCGTTGTCGCGGAACAGCCCCGGCGCCTGCGACGGGGCAACCCCGAATGCTTCGTAGTCGATGACCGGCGTAGCCGTTCCCTCGGAATGCGGATAGTCGCTGCACGCCATGAGCAGGTCGCTGCCGAGTTGCTGCTGCAACGTCGCCGGGCTCTCGTACGCAAACGACGATACACGCACCTGGCGGCGGAAGTAGTCGCTCGGCTGCAGGCGCAAGCGTCCGGAATCGAGCCCGTTGATCTGGTTGGTGAAGCTCCAGGCGCCGTCGAGCATCATCAGAAACAACGGCACCCACAGCGACGACAGCTCGACGATGCCGAGGCGCAGATCGGGGAAGCGCTCGAGGGTGCCGTTGAGAATCAAATCGGTGCAGGAGAGCGCTGCCGGAATATAGAGGAAGATCGCCTCGACCGCGGGGATTCCTCCGTGTGCTTCGTCGGTGTACCAGGCGTCGTCGAACGGGCGGATCTGATCCGCGACGTGAAACACCGGCGTCACACCGTGGGCGCAGAACGCTGCCCACAAGCGGTCGTGATCCGCATGCGACAGTGGCCGTCCGTTCACCAGGCCCGCGGCGATCATCGCCAACCGTATGCCGGCGCGTTCGCAGTGTGCGAGTTGTTCGAGCAGCCAGTCCGGATCTCGCAGGCTCAAGTGAGCGACCGGATGTAGCTGCCCGCCGCCGTCCTTCGAGACGTCGGCGCACCAGCGGTTCCACGCCGCCATGTTGGCCAGCTGTGCCGGCAACGCCGCCTGCAACTTGCGCTCCCAGAGCAAACCGAAGTTCGGAAACAGAAACGCTTCATCGACACCCAGGCTGGCGAGCTTGGCGCGGCGCGCGCTCGGCTCCCAGTAGTCTCGCGGCAGTACGTCGTCGTAGCATTCACGTGGCGGAAGCTTCTCGCGCGCACGGCGGTGGTTGTCACCGATTTCGGCGCTGCGGCCGGGGATCTGGACTTCAGCAATCGAAATGGCTTCTTCACGCCAGCGCAGTCGTGGTGTTCCGTCGGCATCGTTCTCGATGCGCAGCGCTTCGCCGCGCATGTGCGGGTCGATGTAGTCGCGCCAGAGCGTGCGCGACTCGTACAAGTGTTGATCGGAATCGATGATACCGGCCATTCGGTGTGAGTCTCGCTGTTCCCGTATACGGCCGGCATCGACCCGCGGTCAAGAAACAACCTTTCGTGCGGCGCTGTATGTCGAGTCGGTTTGAAAAACGGTGGCGATCCAGCAACACAACGTCAGTGATAGCTTAATCGGTCGTCGCCTTGAACATGCTATTCCTCGCCTGCGTCGCGGTCTTGGTCACGAAATTGGGGCTGCCACGCGGCGGGCAAGGCAGACGCTCATATCCATGCTCATCAAAACTCGAGAATACCCTCTATTGGTGTCGCCTCAAGGACACTGATGTGCGCCTACGAATTCAGCCGATCTTCGTTGCACAACGAAGCGCGTCGGACCTATGTTCTCGGCATGAATCGCTTCGGGGCACTTCCGGCCGATCCGCCTGCTCTCCTCCCGTTACGACCGCACCCCTCGCAACTGCCTTGGCCGACCGGGTCGTGGCCGCGAGCCGACCTCGACCCGCGTGCCGATCGTGTGACATTGGATCGCTTGCTGGATCATGCATTCAGCCATCCTGAACCCGACGATCTCGGGCGCACCAACGCCGTCGTCGTCGTACAACACGGCGCTATCGTCGCCGAACGCTACCGCGAGGGCGTCGACGTAGATCGCGCGCTGATCTCCTGGTCGATGGCCAAGAGCATCACCAGTTCCTTGATCGGAATCCTGGTGCGGAAAGGGCTTCTGGATATCTCGCAGCCCATGCCGGTCAAGGAATGGAACGACGGCGATAAACGGCGCCGCGTCACCACCGACCAGATGCTGCGCATGACCGACGGTCTGCGATTTCGCGAAGCCGAATACTTCCCCGACGGCTCCATACGCTACTACCCGGAGAATGAATCCGACGTCATTCCGATGCTGTTCGGCTCGGGCAAAGACGACGTCGCGGCGTTCGCCGCGACCCTGCCCTACGTGTGCGAACCCGAGGAGCGGTGGAACTACAACAGCGGCGCCAGCAACCTGCTGGCACGGCTGGTGAGTGAGACCATCGGTGGCGGTGAGACCGAGATGCGGGCCTTCATGAAGCGCGAGCTCTTCGATGCAATCGGCATGAAGACCGCCGATCCGCGCTTCGACCTCGCCGGCAACTTCATCGGCTCGGCGTTTTGTTATTGCAGCGCCCGAGACTTCGCGCGTTTCGGGTACCTCTACCTTCGCGATGGCGTATGGGACGGCCAGCGCATCCTGCCGGCGGGTTGGGTGGACTACGCCCGCACGGCAACGCCGCAATCGGAGGGGATCTACGGCGCCCACTTCTGGGTCATCCCGGGCAGCCTCGGCTTGTTCTACTGCAGCGGCGCCTTCGGCCAGCGCATCCTCATCAGCCCGAAGCTCGACCTGGTGGTCGTGCGCCTCGGAAACACAGAGCCGCACAAGGTTGGCTCGGTCGTGCGCTATTGCAAGGAGCTGGTCGACGCCTTTCGCCCAACGCTTGCCGCTCTACGTTCGTGACAAAAGCGAAGCGAATTGTCACAACCAGTGACTGCGGAACTTGCCGTCAGCGAACGCAGCGAAAGCCGGTGTCGCCGTTGCGACGACCGTTCGGCGCGTAGGCCTTGTCGGAGGTTCGCAGCGCGATCGGGTAGTAGCTCCATGAGCCGCCGCGCATCTGGCGTTGCATCTCGTTGCCGTCGGTGACGTACTCCCACACGTTGCCGGCCATGTCCTTCGCACCCACAGGAGAATCGCCAGCGGGGAACGAACCGACCGGCGCGGTCGACACGTAGCCATCGACGAACTGATTCAGTCCCCAACCACCGGGCTTGTTGTCGAGCAGCGTTTTGTCGGAGAGGTTCGCCTGAGGCGACGGCTTTAGCGGCTCGTTGCCCCATGGGTATCGGCGCCCGTCTGTTCCGCGCGCCGCCCTTTCCCATTCCGGTCCGCTCGGCAGACGCTTCTTCGCCCATTTGCAAAAGTCCGCGGCCGCCTGCCAGCTGACGCAGTTGATCGGATGCTGATCGCGATCCGCTTTGCCCCAGTTGCACGCCCAAGCCAACTGCGGCTCGTCCGTCGTGCCTGAGCTCGGCATGTTGAGGCCCTCCGCCGAGCAAGCGCCTACATCCACACATGCGCGGTACTGTGCGACGGTGACCTCGGTGACATCGATCTCGAACGCCACCGTCTCGACGAAGCGGCCTGGTTTTTCGTCGACTTCACATTCCGAGTCCACGACGCCATTGCAGCCGTTGATTCCCCGGCCAGCGGGCACAGCCACCATCGCCGGGCCGGCGCCCGGCGGCGACGCCGCCGACGCCAGGAATGCCGCACTCGGCGTCATCATGACAACAATGAAAACTGCGATGAGCTGGCTGAGCCATCTCCTGTGCCGCATGGCCACATCCTCCCGAGGAATAGACGGACTTGCTTTCTACTTTCCAGACGGGGTTCTCTGAAGTGGAGTGCGTCGTCGCGGTCTTCTGAGCCGAACGGGCGAAATCGGCCGATGCTCCCGCTGCACACTGAAGAAGGGTTGCGCCATCGAGCTTTCCTCCATTCGACCGAATTGGTCGGCACTATTCCGGCAGCGTGTCGCCCGACCCGCCGAACTCTTTCGGGAAATCCTTGAACTTCGGCAGCCCGTCGCGCACGGCCATCACCTTCTCGCCGTAGTGTACGTGCAACGTCGGCGCGTACTTGAATCCGACAATCGATCCGGCCGGCACATCCGTCATGCCGAAGCTCGGATGCTCGACGAGCACGGGCGCGCCGCAGCTCGTACAGAACTGTCGGTGGCTGTTCTCCGTCCGCTTGTACATTCCGAGCTTGTCGGCGCCTTTCACCACCTTCACGTTCGGTGCCGGCCACAGGCTCGCCGCGTGGATCGGCGCGCCGAGCCAGCTGCGACACGAGTTGCAGTGGCAGTACACCTGCACCGCCGGATCGCCGCTGACCTCGATCTGCACAGCGCCGCACGCACATCCGCTCTTGTAGCTATTCGCCATGAGATTGCCTCCATTTCGGAGAATTTTTCACGCTGCCCGGCAACAAGCAATATACCTCGCCCGGGAGCGGCTCGATTCGTCAAACCCTCTCCGCCGCGGCCCGGCTTCGTCTACTCTGGCTGCATGGAAGTCCCCCGGACGCTGGCGCGCGGTACAGCGTTTCGAACCGACATCCCCGCGCGTCTCGACCGTCTGCCGAAGGACGATCTTTGGAACAATGAACTACGATCCGACAAGACGAAACCGCCGATCAACGCCGATGAAACCATCGTCGGAGCGAGACGCCCGAGCGGACGGGGCCGGCTATCTCCTTGCAGATCTTCCACGTTGCGGTATCGTGGCGAGGGCAGCGAACCCGGGGGAAGCGCATCGTGTCTTCGGACCGCAAAAGATCTTCGATTCTCGACCATGACGCCCTACCCGAAGACCATGAGGTCGGCAGGCTGCGTCGCGATGGCGGCGTGTGGGAGTGGGACGAACATCGAGCGACCTACGAGCTGGCCGCGTCGCGGGCGATGGCTTTGTTCGATGACTTGCGATCTGTTCCGGGCCTCGAAGCAGCGATCGCCAGGGGGCTGTTTTCGATCGCGACGTCGAGCGACGAAGATCACTTCGCCATCCGTGTTGAGCGCGGCCAGAGCTGCGCTTACAAATGGCCGACGGTTCCGCGGGCGGAGGACTCCGTCGATGTCGCCCTGGTCGGAGCTTTTCTCGGCGCCCGTCGGGAAGATGACACTCTACTCGAGCCGCGGGACATTCCGCTCGCCGTCGAGCGTGCGCTGGTCATCCGGCGCAATGTGCCGGTGTTGATCTGCATCATCAACACGGAAGGCCTCGCCGCTCAGCGCTTTCAGCTCGCAACCGCACTCTTCGATCGATTGATGATGGATTGCGTTCCTTCCGACATTGCTGAGACCGACATTGAGCTGAGCCCCTGGGTACGTTTGTTGATGCGCGACGAGCTTGCGGCGCGCTTCAAAGACCTGGTTCCGATCACACCGCCGCAAAGCCGGCGCGGACCGCTTCGCGCCGTCATCTCGCGGCTGACGCGCGCCGCGAACTGAGCAGGTCAGTCACCGCCGGCGCTCGATCCAACGGCCCATGCCCGTGAATCGACGCTGGTCGGCTTCTCATATGCCATCGCATCGAAGAAGCGACGTAGCGCGGCGCCGATTTCAGCCCGGGCGGACTCCGCCGAAACGATGATGCCGACCGCGGGGATGGAGGTGTGGATCTGGCCGCGACATTCGAGGTGACCGGCGTCGACGCCCGCTGCAACCAACGCCGCCGCATAAGCCGCGCCCTCGTCCCGCAATGGATCGAACTCGCACGTCACGACGAGCGCCGGCGGCAGACCCGATAGGTCCGCGGCGCGCAGCGGCGACGCCTTCGGGTGCTTGCGGTCGGCTTCGTCCGCATAGTGATCCCAGAACCAGCGCATCAACGAAGCGGTGAGCCCACAGCCTTCGGCGTTGGCGACGTACGACTCGCGCGTGAAGTCGCAATCGGTCACCGGAGTGATCAGTACCTGTCCGACGATCTTTGGTCCGGTATCGCGCCCCAGGAGGCAAACTCCGGCAGCAATATTGCCGCCGGCGCTCCAGCCGCACACCACCAACGCTCCCGACTGCCCACCGAGTGCCGCTGCGTTCGCCGCGATCCAGCCGACCGCGGCGAAGCCGTCGTCGATCGCCGCCGGGAACCGCGCTTCAGGAGCGTGGCGGTAGTCCACCGATACGATGATCGCCGACGAGCGCACGCAGATGTCGCGGCAGAACGAATCGTCCGAGTCGCAACCGCCGAGCACCCAACCGCCACCGTGGAAGTAGACGACAATGGGGTGAGGACCGTCGCCCTTCGGCCGGTAGAGGCGATACGCCAGCGGTCCGGCGGCGCCCGGAAGCTCGCCGTCGATGACCTCGCCAACCTCAGGGCCGCGTGGCCGCTGCGCCGCGATGGCCTCAGTCAACGCGCGAGCATTCTTCACGGACAAAGTATCGAGCGCCGGCACTCCCAGCTCTTCGGTCAGCTCGAGCAGGATGGCCGCATCCGGCTGCATGCGGCGCACGACACCGTCGACGCAGTGAGCGCCACCGGGGCCATCGAAAGTGAACCCCAGGTATTCGCGCCGCACCACTTCCTCGCACGCCTTGCGATAGCGATCGACGCCGCCGATGTACGGGAGAAAAACGCGCGGCTTGCCCGGCACGTTCGCGCCCATGTACCAGGAGTTCGCCCGCGGAAAGAGAGTGATGTCGGCGAAGTCGTTGACGTGCTGTACCCAACCGGCTTCGGCGGTCGGCGTCGGCTCCATCGTCGTCAGCCGGTGCTCGCGCATGTGAGTCAGGCACTCCCCTATCCATCTCACGTGCTGCTCGATCGACACGACCATGTTCGACAAGACCGACGGGCTGCCCGGACCGGTGATGGTGAAGAAGTTCGGAAAGCCGTGGGACATCAGCCCGAGATACGTCCGCGGACCGTCCGTCCACTTGGCCGCGAGCGACAAGCCATCACGCCCCTCGATATCGACGGCGACAAGGGCGCCGGTCATGGCGTCGAAGCCTGTCGCATAGACGATGGCGTCGAATTCAAAGGAGCGCGACTCGGTATCGATGCCGCGCTCGGTGATCGTGCGGATCGGATCGCGGCGCAGGTCAACCAGGCGAACATGCGGCAGGTTGTAGGTCTCGTAGTAGTCGGTATCAATGCACGGCCGCTTGGTGCCGTAATAGTGATTCTTCGGGCACAGCATTTCGGCAGTTTCGGGGTCGCGCACGATCGAGCGAATCTTGCCGCGCATGAACTCGCACACCGTCTCGTTCGCTTCGGGGTTCAGGCCGATGTCGGAAAAGGACCCGCCCAGGGCGAGGAGATCGCCTGACTGGTACGCCTCCTCGAATTTGGCGAGGCGCTCCGCTTCGGACACCTGGAACGTGAGCACTCGAGTGATTTCTCTGGGCACGCCCGCATTCGATTGCCTTGCCGCTTCCCGGTACGCCGACGGGTCGGTGTCGAACGTCGCCTTCTTCTCTAATGACACCGGACCGTTCTTCGCCGGCCTAGAGTAGTTCGGTGTGCGCTGGAAGACGGTCAGCTCGGCCGCCTGCCGGGCGATGATGGGGATCGACTGGATCGCCGACGAGCCCGTGCCGATGACGGCGACGCGCTTGCCCGCGAAGTCGACCGGCCGATGCGGCCAGCGGAAGGTGTAATACGACTCACCTTGGAAACGTTCCGCGCCCGGGATGTCCGGAGTCTTCGGCAGCGACAGGCATCCGGTTGCCATGATGCAAAAGCGGCAACGGATTTCGTCGCCGCGATCCGTGCGGACGTACCAGAGCGCGGCATTGCCGTCCCAACGAGCGGCGGTCACGCGTGTCGAGAAACGGATGTCTCGCCTCAGGTCGTGCTTGTCGGCAACGTGACCGAGGTAGCGAAGAATCTCGGGCTGCGTGGCGTAGCGCTCCGACCAGTGCCACTCGGTTTCGAGCTCGGGATCGAAACTGTAGGAGTAGTCGATGCTCTCGATGTCGCAGCGAGCGCCGGGATAGCGGTTCCAGTACCAGGTGCCGCCGACATCGTCGGCGCTCTCGATCACCTTGGCCGAGAAACCGAGTTTGCGCAGGTGAAAGAGCATGTACAGGCCGGCGAACGCCGCCCCGACGACCAGCACGTCGACGTCCAGGGCTCTCGAGCCGTTGCCTTCAGGTTCAACTTGATGCGCCATGTGACCTTCCCAGCTCCGACTCTAGCACGGAACCTAGCCCAGATTCCCAGCCCGGTACGGAAAGGGGCGCAGTCGGGTTTGACCGGGGCGATCCTGCGGGCCGTCGGCTTACGACTCGTCCGGAATCTCCGCCTCGACGAGCTCCGCCAGGAGCGACAGTGACTGCTGCCAGCCCACGTAGCAGCTGTCGGCCGGGATCACGGCGGGCACGCCTTCCTGCACGATGTCGAGCTCGGTTCCGGACGCGACCTGTCGCAGGTTGATCGTCACCTGCATCTCGCCCGGCAGATTGGGATCATCGAACCGGTCGGTGTAGCGGATGCGTTCATGCGGTTTGAGCTCGGTGTATTTGCCACCGAACGAGTGGCTCCTACCGCTGCCGAAGTTGGTGAACGACATCCGGTAGCCGCCGCCGAGGCGTGCATCCATCTCGTGAACTTTCGCGGTGAAACCGTGCGGCGGAAGCCACTTCGCCATCGCATCGGGATCGAGGAAGGCTCGATACACACGCTCGGCCGGCGCGCGCAGCACGTGGTGGAGCCGGATCGTATTCGTGGAATTGGACATGTTGGTTTTCTCCTTTCAATTCCGGCCGAGTCAAACTCGGCGCACACCTGATAGTCGATCCTACATCGTACAAATCGACCGTCGGCGCAGAAAAATGGGGAAACATCAGCTTCGATGGCTCCGCCACGGAGAGCGGACCAAGGAGAGAGGTCAAGCGTCACAGCACCCGATTGTGTCAGAGCGCCACTGTATTCTAAGGTCCCCTGTCATGCTGAAAACCCCTGGCGCTGCTCCTTCGACAGGTTTCGCTGATCGTTTGCTTCGCGCGCAAATCGATTTCGTTGCGGTCGTCTTGCTAGCCTTGTCCGGGTGCGCTTCCGCGCCGGTGGAGCCGCCGCCTGACCAGCCGCGCCCGTGCTAGACAGGAGCCCTTCCATGCAAATCGACGGCGCCCTCACCGCCGACCTCCGCAGCGCCGGAGCAGCTGCCAGGACCCTTGAGCAGCAAGGCTTCGACGGCATCCTCTCCTTCGAGGGCGCGCACGATCCGTTCATTCCACTGGCAGCGGCCGCCGAGCACACCAAGCGCGTACGCCTCACCACCGCCATCGCCATCGCCTTCGCGCGCAACCCGATGGTGTGCGCCTACGTCGCCAACGATCTCCAGCTCCTTTCCGGCGGACGCTTCGTTCTCGGTCTCGGCAGCCAGATCCGCCCGCACATCGAGAAACGCTTCGCCCAGCCGTGGTCGCGCCCCAATGCGCGCATGCGCGAGTTCGTGCAGGCGATGCGGGCGATCTGGCAGGCATGGGAAACGGGCGAACGGCTCCAGTTTCGCGGCGAGTTCTACAGCCACACGCTGATGACGCCATTCTTCAGCCCCGGAGCGAATCCGTTCGGACGTCCGCCGATCGCGCTCGCCGGCTTCGGCCCGGCGATGATCGGCGTCGCCGGTGAAGTGGCCGACGGATGGATCGTCCACCCCCTCAACTCACCCTCCTACGTCGAAGCGGTGGCCTTGCCAGCCCTCGACCGCGGACTCGCTCGCGGCGGCCGCCAGCGTCGAGACGTCGAGATCGCTTGCCAGACCATCGCGATGATCGGCTCGAGCGATGCCGAGATCGCCATCGCTCGCATGAAGGCCAAGGGTCAGATCGCATTCTACGGCTCGACGCCGCAGTACCGTCTCCTCCTGGATCATCACGGTTGGGGCGATCTGCAGCCGGAGCTGAATCGCATGTCCAAGCAGGGACAGTGGTCGGAGATGATCGCGCTGGTGAGCGACGACATGCTCGACGTGATCGGCGTCGCCGGACAACCGGCAGACGTCGGCCGGCGTCTGCGCCAGCGCAACGCGTGGGCCGATCGGACCAGTCTGGTCCTCTACAACGAGACCGCGCCGGACGCAGTGGCGGATCTCATCCGCGCCTTCAAGGGGCAGTGAGTCGGACCAGCTGCCAAACCGGACGGTACCTCAGAACGATTCGCGAAGTCTGCCGCGCAGGACCGCGACACCGATCGCGAGCAACCCGGCGGCAATCACGACCAGCGTAAGATGGTGAGCCGCGGGTGATGCCTGGCGGCAAACAAATTCAATTGCGTCGACGTTATCCTCTTCCGGCACGCCCGCGTGGCCGATGGTGGTGATGTGGCCGCTGTTCGGATCGATCGTAATGAGCTCGCTATTGCCGTTGGTCACGCCGTAAATCGTCTTGCCGTCGAAGGCCAGGGCATTAATGTTGTCATCGGTGGAGTAACCGGAGAGCTGCCTGGAAGAGATAGGCAAGCCGGTCATCTTGTCGATCGTCCAGAGGCGTCCTTCCGTCCCTTCGCCGGCGAGATAGAGGCGGTTGCCCGGCCCGAACGTCAAGCCCTGTCCTCCCGACAGATCCAAGCCCGACTCTCCGACCAACGTTGCCATCCCCGTCATCAGGTCGATCGTGTACAGGTCACCCGTCGACTGCGCCCGCCAGCCATAAAGCAAGCCGGTGGTCGCATCGAACGCGAGGTCGGCCATCGTGCGCATTACGTTGAACTCACCCACCTCGGTACCTTCACCGGTCGTCAGGTCGATTGTGATCAATGCCTCGTTTGGTAGTGTGCCGGTGACAATCTGGGCCGTCGAACCGTACATGATTCCATTGAACGTGTTGTACGCGAGGCCGGTGGTTTCGGCACCGATGTCGCCAACGGGGGTGCCCAGACCGGTCGCAACATCGAGAATCAGCAGGTCGCGTTCATCTTCGTCCGCGGCCTGACCTGCATATAGGATACATTGCGCCAATGCGGATCCCACGGGCATCAGCAGCGCAACAACCGACAAGACAACCGTGACCAACCAACGACGTGCCATGCCCACCTCCCGAGCTCCGGAAAACTTGCCTTTGGCCAGAACTATATGCCCTCGATCGGCCCGTTCGTCAAAGGGCACGGCGGAGCCACGAAGGCAGGCAAAGGCTCACGAGGACAACGGAGTTGCACCAACCCTTAACGATCTGGACCGATGGCTCTGGATCGTTCGTCGATGCGCCAATGGTGCGCCGTATCCAACTGGAACGCTTCCGCGGTCTATGGATTCGAGTGAGCGAAACGCGTAGTTCCAAGCAGGCAATGACACGGCTACAAGCGACATGCTGAGGTTCTGATGTCCATGACGGAGCGCTTCGGCCCTTACGGCCCCCATCACGCCGAACGGACCTATGTCGAGCACCGCTTTCCCGAAGAGCGGTTCGACACCGGCGAAGTGCGGATCAATCACGTTTGCGTGGGTGATCCCGCCAAGCCGGCGCTCTTGCTGATCCCGGGCCAGACCGAGTCGTGGTGGGGCTACGAAGACGCTCTGCCGTTCCTCGCCGAGCACTTCCAGTGCTTCGCTGTCGACCTGCGCGGACAAGGACGCTCCACGTGGACACCGGGTCGCTACACGCTCGACAACATGGGCAACGACCTCGTCCGCTTCATCCACGGCCGCGTCGGTCGACCCGCAATCGTTTCCGGCCTCTCATCCGGCGGAGTCCTCTCATGCTGGCTCTCCGCCTATGCGCCACCCGGACTGCTGCGGGGAGCGTGTTACGAGGACCCGCCGCTATTCGCCTCTGAGATCAACACTTCGTGCGGCCAATCGCTGCGCCAGAGCATCGGCCACATCTTTCGACTGTGGAGCACCTACCTCGGCGATCAATGGAGCATCGGCGACTGGCACGGCATGATCGCCGCCGCCCCCAGGGAGCTTCCGGAGTGGCTGGCCACATTGTTCGGCGCCATGGCCGGCGCCGAACCGCCGCAGAACCTGAAGGAATACGATCCGGAATGGGGCCGCGCGTTCTGGAGCGGCTCGGTCGCTGCATCGTGCGATCACGTTCGCATGCTCGCCGCGGTCAAGGTGCCGGTGTTGTTCACGCACCACTTCCGCATGGTCGACGAAAACACCGGCTTTCTCATGGGCGCGCTGTCCGACCTGCAAGCCGGCCGCGTCCGCCAGCTGATCACCGCAGCCGGTCAACCGTTCGACTACCGCTCGTTCCCGGCCATGGGACACTCGATGCACGGCCAAGACCCACGGTTGTTCACCGACACGCTCACCCATTGGGCGGGCACCCTTCCAGCCTAGGGTTCTTGGAAGTACGGGCTTTTCGGCTGCAGCAACGCAGCGGCCTTGACGGTGTTAGTCGCCTCTTTCGTGTCGCCGAGACCATCGGCGGCATCAGGCTTTTGACTGGGAGGAATCCAGGTTCGCGTCGCCAGCGTGTCACTGTGGCGTTTGCCACACGACGATATTCCTCTCGATGGAGTTGACCACGAGCACATCGCCGTTGCCGGCAACCGCGACGCCGATCGAATTGCTGAATCGGCCGGGCGAGGTGTGACCGAAGCTGACGATGAACCCGCCGTCCGGGGTGAACTTCTGCACCCGATCATTCCCCGAGTCGACGACGTAGACATAACCATCGAAACCGACGGCTATACCTCGCGGCGACGTGAACTGCAGCGGCGCATCGCCGGGCTCTCCCCACTGCGTCAGGAAGTCGCCCGAGCGGTTGAAGGCCTGCACGCGATTGTTGCCGGTGTCGGTGACGTATACCCGATCGCCGAACACCGCGATGAACTGCGGTGCATCGAACTGGCCGGGGGCCGTCCCGAAGCCGCCCCAGATGTCGAGGAAGACTCCGTTGGAGTCGAACTTCTGCACGCGGTTGTTGCCGCTGTCGACGACGTAGACGTTGCCGACGGCGTCGACGGCGACGCCGCGTGGGTTCATGAATTGCCCCGGCCCGGTGCCGGGAGCACCGAAGAACTTGATCAAACCCCGATCGGCGCTGAACTTCGCGACACTCTGATTGGCTGAGTCCGCGAGGTAGAAGTCGCCATTCGGTGCGACGGCGATGCCCGCGCCCGCATGCGGGAGGCCGGCATTGCCCCCCATTGCGATGCGTATGTCCCCATCGAACTCGCCGCCCGGGCGGAAGAATGCGATGCGGGCCTGATCGCCGACGGTATCGGTAACGAGTGCCCCCCGCGTCGAGGAATACGCGATGGCCACCGGAGCAACGAAGCGCCCCGTCAAGTTGTCGACAATTTCCCCCACCGGCCGGAGATCCGGGTCGAGCTTCTGCAGGCGATTGTTTTCGGTGTCGGCAACGTAAACGTTGCCGTCGGAATCGAGCGCAACGTCACGCGGGTCGTTGAACTGTCCCGGGCCGCTGCCTAATCCACCGTTTGCGGTGACGAAGCCGCCATCCGTATTGTAGACTTTGATCATGTCGTCGAAGCCTGTGATGTACAGGCGACCGTCGGGCCCGAGCGCAACGGCTGTCGGCGCTTCCAGCTGGGTGTCACCCGTCGTGCCGATATCGAGGACATGCTCGAACGATGCATCGAACTTCTGCACGCGGTCGTTGCCAAGATCGGCAACGTAGGCGAAGCCCTCATCATCGAAGGCGATATCGACCGGCTGATCGAACTCTCCGGGGCCGGCGCCGCTGGCGCCCCACTCGCCCTGGAAGACTCCGCTCGTGCTGAATCGTTTCATCTTGTGGTGGTTGGTATCGCAAACGAAGACGACGCCGGCGCGGACGGCGACACAGAACGGCAGGCTGAGATTTGCCGGCGCGGGCTCGGTAGCGCCCCACTGCAGGAGGAACTGCGTATTCGACGGGTCCGACATGAATTTCTGAATGCGGTTGTTGAGT
>Ga0187892_10004397_pt1 | contig 23706 bp, 18 predicted proteins | sample MA1701073metaG_FD_139345 | JGI IMG/M metagenome (GOLD analysis project Ga0187892, IMG submission 139345) | Bio-ooze microbial communities from a basaltic lava cave in the Kipuka Kanohina Cave System on the Island of Hawaii, USA - MA170107-3 metaG ... | reverse complement strand
GTTGCTCAGGGCCAACTCCAGTCGCCCTACGGGCTCCTTCCGCTGGCCCTGAGCAGTTCTCTTTTGTCTGACTCCCCGATGTTGTGACACTTCTGGGACTTCACGATGTTGTGACATTTGATACCTAGCGTTTACCGATCCGGCTAAGTGGTCGTATTGTGGTCTAACCGGAAGCTGCCACTCTACTGAGATGGTCAATCCGTTTTCGTTATCTGGTGAACGCTCTCACGAATAGCGTCTGGTTCAAAAACCTTCTTCCAGTCAGGACTAAACAGAGCAGGCATGGCCGCATCAATGGCTTTCAAAGCGCCGTCTGAAAATACCGCACCCTTCTTCTCTTGAAACACGATGGCCAGTTCTACTCGAAGATGTCCCAGAATGAAGTCGCGAGCTGCCTCGGCGGGCACACCGCGACGCACGGCTTCGTCGGTCGCCTGTCGGATGACCGTGAGACACGTGGCCAGGACAGTTTCAGATAGCACCGGCTCGAGCAGGATCATCTGCTCCACAGTGCAGCGATGTGAGCGCATGACAGGCTCGAAGATCGTCCGCGCCAGACGCTCGCCAGTGGCGTAGGCGGTTTCCGGACCCTGCATCAGCGCACAGACAATGTGCTGCTTGGCGTGCTCACCTCCAAAAAAGTCGCGCTGAGCGTCAGGATCGGTCTCTTCGCTGAACACGGGAGGGTGGCAAGGGTGGGTGACAAAGTAGATCAAATCGTCACGGCTGGGCAGTTCGCCTGCAAACGGTGCTGCTGCATCCAATACCATCAACATGGTTCCGGAGCGGAGTTGGTGCACCACTTGATGTGCTACCTTTCCAATGCGATTGTCCGGAACAGCCAGAATCACAGCGTCGGCCCCTTCCAAGGCTGGCTCGATCGCCAGTGTGCTGACACCAAGCGTTGCCAACGCTGCCTTGCCTGTTTCGCTGATCTCAACATACCGGATGGCATACTCCGAGTCCTTGAGATTACGCGTCAGACGCTGGCCCATCTTGCCACCTGCTCCGATCAGGGTCACGTTCGTCATGGTTGGGTAGCTCCTTTTAGAAATCGTCCTCGTCATCGTGCTCGTCCTCGGTTAGTACCGAGTACGACGACGAGGGCGAGGACGAGATTCTGACCTGCGCTCGCTGTGTTGCTGCCTAAACTGCACCCGCAGGGCCGCTCCCGACTCGCGATTGGAGCACACTTCGTTTACCCTCCCTGCCTCACCTGCTCAAAGAAATCCTCACCACCAACCTGGCCACCTTTGAAGACAATTTCGAGACCGTCAAACCTGGGTTCTTCCGACCAGCCGCGGCACAACGGTGAGCCAGGCGCCAGAGGCCTCAGGGTTGTTACTGCGAAAATGCCCAACTGCGGTCCGGCACGCGCAGAGGTGTCGCCGCCGCAGATAATCGCACGCCGCACTGTGCAATGTGCCAGGATTTCCTTGAGCAGCTGCCCCAAAAAAAGACCGATTTTCTCCTGCAACTCGTGCACCCCGTCGTGGGCCAACGTCTGTAGACGGACATCGCCCGGACCCAACGCCGTGTGCAGAACCACACTATGGCCGCTTTCCAGCTCACTCAAAGCGAGGTGCCGCACTCTGGCCGCCTCACTTGCAGCACTTTCATGTTCCTTCAGTCGCGCAACGTCGATCGGGATGGAAGCAAATCCTCGGGCCATGGCCCGTCGAATCTGCCCTTCCGTAACCGGAGAGCCACTACCAGAAACTACCAGGATGCGATCGGCTTCTCCGGCCGAGCGAAAATCGACTGGTGGGGGTAACAGACCCGAAAATCTCCACCACGATGTCAGCGCGTATTCGATCCCCGAGGAACCCGCCAGGAACGATTGAGGCTTCCAGCGCGAGTTCCATAGCAGGCTGCCTACCTGCTGGAGCGACGTGTCATCCATCACGTCAAAGAGAACGACGTCGCACCCCTGGTCCAGCAGTCGCTGTAGAGCTTCCCCTGGCAGCTTGCTTCGCAAGGCCAGAATATCCAGAAGGCCAATGCGCTTCGATGTCTGTGCTGCCAGGTGCAACCGAAGGTCGCTTTCTGCCATGGGTGTCACAGGGTGGCGCGACATTGTGGGGTGGCGGTCCAGGCGATAGGTCTCACCGTCCACGGTGGCGAAGAGGTTTCCGAACAAGCAATAACGGCGCAGAGCTGGGGCGCCCACGACCAGGGGCACATGAGATGAACCGAAAATCTCCTGCCCAATCTCCAGAGCGCGTCCGATACTCCCAACTTGGGGTGAGCTATCAAACGTGGAACAGGTCTTGTAGTGGCAGAGCGGAGCCTGGAGCTGCTGCAAAGCTCGGAAGATCCGCGGCAGATTTGCGGTCATCCACGCCGGACTCTGGCTACGACTGCACCCTGCAATGCCAATGGCCCGGCAATTCGGGAAGCGCTCCAGTTGTCGCTCTTCCGGCACATCGAGGAAAAGGACCGTCTCCAGGCCGTTGGCAGCGAGCACCTCCATCACGTCGGTTGAACCGCTGAAGTCATCACCATAGAAGGTAACCAGGCGGCCTGACGGAATCACCGGGCGAAAGCCTCCAATGCCTGTTTCAGCTCTGGCTTGCTCCGGGCAGCTTCTGCGAGAGCGGTTCCTTCCAGGGCAGCCTCCCAGGCTTGCCGGATGCTTTGCACTCCGGAGGCAATACCTCCCGGATGGCCCATGATGCCCCCGCCGCAAGCGAATATCAGATCGGCCGAGCCAAGTCGCTGCCAGGTACCCTCGGCCTGTCCGGCCCACTGTCCGCTCGAGAAGACCGGCATGACTTCACAGCCGCGGCCGGGTTCGCTGAACATGGGGGTGAGACAGGCTTTCGCGGAGGCGATGACCGAATCGTCGTCTTCGCAGAACTTGTTCTGTAGTCCATTCACGTGCATGTGGTCCACGCCCGCCAATCGCCAGAATTTCTGATACGCCACGTAGCTCATGCCCAGAGCAGGATGCCGGCTCCACATGCCCCAGCCATTGCGATGTGCGTGAATCGGGAGAGCCGAGTGCCGCCGCAGCTCGGCTACTCCGGGAAGACCTGCGCTGTTCAGGCTCACCATGACGCATGTTCCGCCTGCCTTGGTCACCAGCTCCTGCCGGCGCAGCATGTCGCTGATTTCTCCGGTGAGGTTAAAGGCCACCATCGCCTTCTTTCCCGTACGTTGCGCGTGGTCGTTTACAACGCGCATGACTGTCAGAACGCGCTGCTCGAACGGGCAGTGGGGACCATCCGCCTGCAGTTCATCGTCCTTGATGAAATCGATTCCCGCAGCAACAAGCTGGCCCACGAGTCCAGCGGTGGCTTCAGGAGAAAGTCCGACACTGGGCTTGATAATCGTGCCAACGAGCGGCAACCGAGGAACGCCAGTCAAACGGCGAGTGCCGGCCACGCCGAACTGTGGGCCCAAGTACGCATCCAGGAATGGAGCTGGCAACGCGAGATCCAGCAGTCGCAACCCTGAGAACTGTTTCAGTTCGAAAAGGTTTCCCGCCACCGTGGCAAGCAAGTTGGGAAGTGAAGAGCCAACGTTGGACAAAGGCCACGAAAGGCAAACCTGCGCCCGGCGGTAGACGGGCTGTGACTTCGAACCCTTGGGAATGCCCGCGCCGGGCAGAGAGGGCGCTCCAACCTCGTCCAACTCTTTGATGCTCTCGACCCGTGCGGCATGCCTTTCGCGCAGCTCTGCTGTCTCACCGGGGATCTCGACAAACGTACCGGAAGACTGTTCTCCCGCCATCACCTCGGCGGCTTGACGCAAGGGGAAGGCAGTCTCAATCCAGTAGTGAGCGTGAATTCGGTCGGACACGGAGAGTGGTTAGGGCTTGCGGATCCAATGAAAGGAATCAGATGAGGCATCCAGGACTCCCCTCCTTGTTCAAAGAGGGGAGCTTTAACACGGCTCGTGCCGGCCTATCCCACCAAACGCTTGGTAAATTCGTTCTGTCCGTGAACGTCCGTCAAGCGCTGGTCCCGTCCTTGATAGAAGTAGGTCAACTTCTCATGGTCCATTCCCATGAGGCGCAGCAGGGTCGCATTGAGGTCGTGCGCGTCAACCCGCATTTCTGCAGCCCGAACTCCAAATTCATCGGTTGCACCCAGGGCCTGACCGCCCTTCACCCCACCGCCAGCCATCCAAGTGCAAAAGCCGTAGGGATGGTGGTCTCGTCCATTCTGGCCCTGGGCCAACGGTGTACGTCCGAATTCTCCGCTCCAGACCACCAGGGTTGAGTCCAGCAGGCCACGAGCCTTCAAATCCTTAAGCAAGCCGGCAATCGGATGATCGGTTTTGCCTGCCATCTTGGTGTGAGAAGCAATCAGGTCGGTGTGGGCATTGTCCCAATCGTCACCGAGCGTGGTACCCGAATAGATCTGAATGAAGCGAACACCGCGTTCCACGAGCCGGCGGGCCAGGAGGCACTTGCGACCAAAGTCGTCGGTACGGGGATTGCCAATGCCATAGAGTGCCTGCGTAGCCGGAGTCTCCTTGTGGAAGTCCACGACTTCGGGAGCGGCACTCTGCATGCGGAAAGCTAATTCGTAGGAGGCAATTCGAGCCTCGAGAGTCGAATCGGTGGATCGAGACACCTGGTGCAAGCGATCCATCTTGTCAATGAAGCTCAGTGTGTCGCGCTGAGCTTCGTTTGAAATCGAGGGCGGATTCTTGAGATACAAAACCGGATTCTCGCCGCTGCGGAAGGCAGTTCCCTGATACACGGCAGGCAGGAAACCCGCTCCGTATGCCGGCGGTCCTGATTTCATCGATCCTTCAGACATCACAACAAACGCCGGCAAATTCTGGTTTTCGGTTCCCAGACCGTAGGTTACCCAGGAGCCGAGACAGGGCTTGCCGGGAAACTGCGATCCGGTATTGCGAAGGTAGATCGCCGGCGCGTGGTCGAACACATCACCGTGGCAACCACGAATGACGGCGATGTCATCCATGCACTCTCTCACCTTGGGAAACAGGTCCGAGACCGGGAGACCGGATTTGCCGCCCGGACGAAACGTCCACGGGCTACCTCGCAAGACCGCCTTGGTCGGGTCGTGGATGAAACTTGTTTTGATCGTCTTCGCCAATTCTACGGAGAGAGCCTCGCCGCTACGTTTCGTTAGTTCGGGCTTGGGATCGAAGGTATCGACATGGCTGACACCGCCATGCATGAAAAGATAGATGATGCTTTTGGCCTTGGCGGCAACATGGGGCTGCCTGGGTGCCAGCGGATTTACGGTCGAGGCCTCCAATAGACTGGAAAGTGCAACGGCCCCGAAACCGTGGCCTGTCGTCAGTAGGAACTGTCTTCGATTCATGGTGACTCCTTCGCTACTTTGCAGGTTTGGCCAACGATAGCCAGGGCATTCATTCAATCCACGTACAGAAACTCATTCAGGTTCATCAATCCGCGGGTGAGCTCGGCCATTGCGGCGGGCCGTGAGCTCAAGCGTTGCGCCTGCCGTTCCACGAACTCCGTTGCTGCGGTTCTCTCTGTCGATGTAGGTTCCCGTAGGAGCACGCGTTTCCAGGCGTCCTCGACCGATTGAACCCGGCCTGCCAGAATTCGCGACTGGTCCTGCATGAACGCGCTATTCAGGAGCGCCAGCGACTGTGGTGCGGTGGTGCTCTCGTTCCGTCGCGAGCAAGACAAAATACCGTCGGGAGAATCAAAGGCTTCGAACATAGGTTGCTGAAAGGTGCGCCGCGCCAGCAAATAGATGCTCCTGCGGTGGTGGTCCTCCAGGTTGTCACTGACGACCCAGGCGTTCTCTGGTTTGCCAATCAACCCGAAGAGTTCCTCTGCTTCCAGGGGCGGCACTACAGGCATCCCGCCTGCCTTGAAGTTCAGGGAACCACTTACCTGGAGGACAGCGTCTCGGATTTCCTCGGCTTGCAATCGGCGGCGGCTCATGTAAGAAAGCAGGGCGTTGGTGGGGTCCTTCTGCCGGGCAGCCTCGGGCGAGACGGATCCTCGTCGGTAGGCCTGTGAGGTCATCAGGAGTTTATGCATCGCCTTCAGAGACCACTTCCGTTCCGAAAACTCGGTGGCCAGCCAGTCGAGCAATTCAGGATGCGAAGGCTGGCCTGCGCGGACTCCGAAATCGCTGGGGGTCTTCAGGAGTCCTTGCCCAAAATGATACTGCCAGACGCGATTCATCATCACGCGCCCAAACAGTGGATTTTCTGTGCTTGCCAGCCACTCGGCCAGTGCCTTGCGTCGCCCCGTCGACTTAGCGTGAAGCGGTGGGTCGGAAATGTCGCCGCCGCCCAACACACTGAGAAAGCCGGGCCGCACTTCCTCTCCGGGTACGTCTGGATTGCCTCGCACGGCAATGTACGTGCGGGGCGCCTCGCGGCCCGCATCAATAATTCCGGGCGCCATGGGCGGAGGAGCGTAGTTTGCGAACATTGAGACCAGGCGCTTCTCAATCTGTTGCAGTCTGGCGGCATCCGCAGGTGTCAGGGCAGCACGAATCTCTTCATCGCTCACCTTCAGCCCTGCCTCAGCTTCCGTCGCCAAGGCTTGCTGTTCCGGCGTGCGTTTTTCTGCAACGACGGCTATCACGGCCTGAGCTGTTGAGGAAAGCCGCGCAATCTTTTCCTGCCGTGACTTTTCGCGATAGGGTTTTTGAATCCGATCGATAGCATCGCCAATCTGCCGCAGCTTGAACTCTCGACTGTTGGCCGCGATGTCGTAAAACCGGGCCATGTTGTATTCGAGGAAAACGCGGTCATTGACAGCCGGCGCAAAGATCGCTTGCATGCGGTAGAAATCGCGTTGTGAGATCGGGTCGAACTTGTGGTCGTGACAACGAGCACATCCGGTCGTCAGACCCATGAACACCGTTGAGGTCGTATCCACGGCATCCGTCAGCTTTTCGACGGCGTTTAATTCCTCCACTTTGAACAGCATGTCCCGGTTTGCACCCACCCTGAAGTAGCCTGTGCCGGTACGTGCCTCGGGATCGTCCGGCCAGAGTTCGTCACCGGCGATCTGCTCCTTCACAAACTTGTCATAGGGTTTGTCGTCGTTGAGAGACTTAATGACGTAGTCGCGATATCTCCAGGCTTCGAGTGTGTAGGGATCCTGCTCGAAGCCCGACGTGTCCCCGTAGCGAACCAGATCGAGCCAATGGCGTCCCCACTTCTCACCATACCGTGGCGACTCCAGCAGTGAATCAATGAGTCGCTCCCACGCTCCCGGAGCCCCATCATTAAGAAATCCTTTGACCTGCTCGGGCGTTGGAGGCAGTCCGTGCAGATCGAAACAGGCACGTCGCAGCAATGTCAGTCTATCTGCTTCTGCAGCTGGCTCGATGCCAGCGGCCGTCAACTTTTGCGACAGGAACGCATCCACCGGATGTGCGCCGGCCGCCCCAGGCACTTTGGGGCGTAGCGGTTTGCAGAACGCCCACCAGTCTGACTGAATCGAATGTTTGGTGCCGGCAGGCCATACCGCGCCCTGGTCAATCCATGTCCGGAGAATTCGAACTTCATCCTCGCTGAGCTTGCCGGCGGGGGGCATGACAAGCTTTCCCGAGTGCAATATGGCTTGAAAGAGCAAGCTGCCATTGGCATCACCCGGCTTGATTGCTGGGCCGCGGTTGCCTCCCTTAAGGACCTGTTCGCGCGTGAGCATCTGCAGGCCCGACATCGCCGCGGATTCGTTATGGCACTGCAAACAGCGCCGCTGCATCGACGACATGGCCTGGGAGGGTAGATCCTGTGATTGAGCTGGAACATAGCCCAGAAAGGTCAATGCAACCCAGATCAGTGCCGCTCGCAACTTCATGACTTCCTCCTCCGATTCGACGAACTGTGTCTGGGCTCCGTCCTCGTTGGGGTTCGCCTGCTTTCAGAGTGCCTGCGGCCCTGCACGTTGACCCGGGTGAAAGAGTCAATCGTCGCCTGCTCGGTGCCCCTACGTTACCAGTCTTCCTTTTCAAAGCGAAGCTGATTCGCGCTGGCGATTGCCTGGACGTCGGCCATGGCTGAGGGGTTGCCGCAGGTGAGAACAACGGTGCTTGATAAGTCAAGCCGCCGGCGCAGTTCGCGCACGGGATGGCGCTCGGGAAAGACTGGGCGGACGACGTGCGCCAAGGCAGGCTGGGGCTTTATGGGACCGTCGGTCCCGGGCTGATTCGGGGGTTGCATTTCTTCTTCCTTGAGCGGCATGTCGAAAAGGCGGCGCAGCAGGTTGTTGGCCCGCCCCTTGCCAAGTGTGGGGTCGCTCATGTCGCGTGGCGAAGGGCGGCTGACTGAGGGAAGGTAAGCGAAATCGAACGACCGCGAAGCCTCAATGTCGGACAGCTCCCGGTGATAGGCCAGTTCCTGAGCCGTGCGGTTAGCATGCAGGAGGGTGTATCGCACGCTGCTTGCCTTTCCCGACAATGCTTCCGAGTGGAGTTGTCGAATCATTGAGCGGAATGGCGCGAGGCCAGTCCCTGTGCCCACAAGTAAGACACTGGAATGGCCAGCAGTTCGCTTTTCCAATGTAAAGTCGCCTGCGATCCGATCGAAATACGTCAACCGGCTGTCCCCGTGCGGCTGATCGCGAAAGAGAGACTCGGTAAACCTCCCAGGGTACTCGGTCTCACCTTTCTCCAGCACAACGTAGAATTCAAGACACCCATGCTGCACTGTTTCAGACGGGGCAGAAGTGATGGAATAGGAGTGAGTGACGGCCCCGTAATGGGGCGCTCCCTTGTCATCGACGTCCGGACCGTACCTAACCTTGCCGTCTGGATCAGTGATGCGGCGCGTGAGCTTGCAGTTTTCACGACGAAGAGCAATGTATTGCCCAGGTACATATCCGGGGAAGCGGCTGGCATCCTCTGGCGCCAGACGAAAGGTGGCCAAGATTGGAGAGAGACTTTGCCAGTGAACAATGGTGCCTTGCTTTTGCGCGGCCATAACTCACGGCCTCCTTCCATGATCAACGTATGAGTGGAAAATCGTAGAGGCCGCTCCGCAAAGCGGCAAGTCTGTTCTGAGAACGGACTCACACGGTCGCGCGGCCTCCAGGGTTTATCTGGGCATCTTTCGAGGGGCCATCGAGACAACTCCCACATCTCCTGCTATCGCGAGGTTGACCTTACTGTTTGCGAACTCTAATATCACGCTTGAAATTGAGGTAGGGAGTAAATCTTTTCATCGCGCCTACGACTGATTATCTCTTACTGAAGAGGCGATGTGACAGGCAGTTCGCCCTACTTTGCCCATCCTGCCGAGGAGACGTTGCATGAACCTTCTTCATCTGTCCAAGAATCCGCGCGAGGAAGCTGCCGGATGGAATTTTCCTCTGGGCATCCCCGGCTTCCGGTTTGCAGACTTGAACCGGGTTCGCCGGATTGCAGAGCTTGACAGCGTTTTTCGTCAAGACCTGCGAACTGCTGACCCGGAGTTGTCTGCCGTTTACGAGGACTTCCGTCTGGCAGAGGGCAAGGGGTATGACCCAGTGGCCGCATCAGATCTCCTAGTTCGTGTTGCTTCCCACGTCGGTCATTTTGTGGCGAGAATCTTTCGGATCGAGGCTGAGAATCGGGCGCTGCAAGAGCGCGTGCTCACGGATGGGAGGATCTTCGAATGGAAAAAGAAGTATCTGGACAAGCAGGTGCTGAAGCAGCCTCCGTCGCCGGACGAAATGCAACGGTGGGACCTCTCTGAGCTGGAGTTTGACTACCGTGCCCTGGTTGACCGACGGTTGTTACACGCACCGTTTGCCGAAGACCCTGAAAGAGAGCTCGCCGAAGCGGGCTTGGTCGTTCTGGAAGCGGTCGATTCCGCTAAAACCGAAAACATACCCGAGCGCCTGGCGATCGCACAGGAAGACTTGGCAACCATCCAGAAGTGGTCCGCAGCACTCGCATTTCATCCCTCGCTGAAGGAACGTTCCGCACATTTTGCTCTGCTCAAGTTGCCCGAAACGCTCGACTACCAGAATCTCGTCCAACTCGAAAGATTGGACCCGGAGCTCCCGGAACGTTTCATGGGACCCAGAGAAACTCGACGTTTCCGCGACGGGTTTAAACTCACGGACTCACGCATGACGGCGCGCGAGACCCTGCAGGAAGTTTACTACTGCATTTACTGCCACGAGCGTGACAAGGATTCCTGTTCGAAGGGCTACAGAAAGCAAGGACAAATTCAAGAGAATCCGTTGAACATTCGGCTCGAAGGTTGCCCGCTGGACGAGAAAATCTCAGAGGCGCACGTGCTCAAGCGTCAAGGGGAAGTCATCGGCGCGTTAGCGATGATCATGATCGACAATCCGCTGTGTGCCGGCACCGGACATCGCATCTGTAACGATTGCATGAAGTCTTGCATTTTCCAGAAGCAGACACCGGTGAATATCCCCCAGATTGAGACGGCTATTCTTACGGATGTGTTGAATCTTCCTTATGGCTTCGAGATTTACTCGCTGCTGACCCGCTGGAATCCGCTCAACGCGCGGCGACCTGTGCCTTTGCGCTACAACGGCAAGAACGTGTTGGTGGTCGGGATGGGACCGGCAGGCTACACGCTGGCACACTATCTGCTGAACGAAGGCTTCGGAGTGGTCGGCATAGAGGGATTGCGGGTCGAGCCACTCGCCACGGATGTTCGCGGCTCGAGGAAGCGCGTGCCCCGTCCGATTCGGAACATAAAGGACATTACGGCGGAGCTCGACCAGCGAATCATTCTGGGATTCGGCGGAGTTTCCGAGTATGGAATTACCGTGCGCTGGGACAAGAATTTCCTGGATGTGAACTATTTGGTGCTGATGCGCCGCAAGAAGTTTCGCCTGTTCGACGGGGTCCGTTTTGGAGGCACCATCACGATTGAAGATGCCTGGAACCTAGGCTTCGATCACATCGCCATCGCGACAGGTGCTGGCAGGCCGACGCTTGTGCCTGTGAAACACAATGTCCTGCGGGGAATGCGCCAGGCTTCCGATTTCCTCATGGGTCTGCAGGCCTCGGGAGCCTACAAAAAAGACAGCCTCACGAATCTCCAGATAGACCTGCCAGCTATAGTTATCGGTGGCGGATTGACGGGCATCGATACAGCGACGGAGTTGATGGCTTACTACCTCGTACAAGTCGAAAAGTCGCTGGACCGGTATGAACGCCTGGAGGCACGCATTGGAAAACAAAACATCTGGGACCGCTTCGATGAAGAGGAACAGGAAGTCTTTCAGCGCTGGCTAGTTCATGGACGCGCGATTCGCGCCGAGAGAGCCGCAGCCAAGGCTGCCGGACGCAAACCCGATTTCGCTCGACTGGCCCACTCCTGGGGCGGAGTCACCTTGGTTTATCGCAAGCGCCTGCAGGATTCTCCGGCCTATCGCCTGAACCACGAAGAGGTGATCAAGGCGCTCGAAGAGGGCATCCATATTGCAGAACTCCTAAGCCCCGCTGAATGTGTGCCAGACGCCTGGGGGAAGGTGCAGGCCGTGAAGTTTGCACGTCAGACCTACTCAGAAGGCAAATACCGCAGCAGTGGGGAAACCATTGAACTCCCTGCACGGTCGGTGATGGTGGCAGCGGGTACCCATCCCAACGTGATCTACGAGCGCGAGTACCCAGGCACGTTCATCCTGGACAAAGACGGTGAGTTTTTTCAGGGGCACCGACTGGAAACGAGCGATGGCCAGCAGCGTTTGGTTCCTGCTGGGGAAGGTCAAACGGGGTTCTTCACTTCATACTCGAAGGACGGGCACCACATAACCTTCTATGGAGATAATCATCCGATCTACGCGGGAAATGTCGTGAAGGCGATGGCGTCCGCCAAGAAAGGCTACCCGGAGGTTGTTGCGTTGTTTCAAGCCGAGGTTGAGGCTCAGGTTCAGGAAGACCAAGCCGACCGTGAGCAGGCATGGGTGCGATTTGCCGAGCGGTTGGACGATCTGCTGCAGGCTCGAGTGGTGGATGCGTTTCGCCTCACGCCGAACATCGTTGAGGTGGTAGTACGCGCTCCCATGGCGGCGAGGCATTTTCGGCCAGGCCAATTCTATCGGCTTCAGAACTACGACAGTTTTGCCGAGCGACCCTCAGGCTTTCACCTGACGATGGAAGGAATTGCGTTGACCGGCGCCTGGGTCGATCGCGATCGTGGATTGGTTTCTCTTATTGTTCTGGAGATGGGCGGCTCCAGCCGATTGTGCGCGTTGCTGAACCCTGGGGAACCAGTGGTGCTGATGGGACCCACCGGGACACCGACGGAGATTCCCGAAAACGAGACAGTACTTCTTGCGGGCGGCGGACTAGGGAATGCCGTGCTCTTCTCTATCGCGGAGGCGCTCAAGGAGAAGAAGAACCATGTCATTTACTTTGCTGGATATCGGAAGAAAGGCGATCTGTTCAAGAGGAGGGAGATCGAGAAGGCTTGCGATCTCGTGGTCTGGTCCGTTGATGAAGGCGAGATGATTGAGCCACGGCGACCGCAAGACCGGACGTTCCGTGGCAACATCGTTCAAGCGATGCAAACCTACGCCAGCGGCAATCTCGGCGAGGTCTTGATTCCGCTCTGCAACGTGGATCGGATCATTTCAATCGGTTCTGATCGCATGATGAATGCAGTGAAGACGGCTCGCCGGACGGTGTTGAAGCCTCATCTGGCCGCACAACACAAGGCCATTGGATCCATTAACTCTCCCATGCAGTGCATGTTGAAGGAGATTTGCGCTCAGTGTTTGCAGCGGCATGTCGATCCAGATACGGGCAAGGAAAGCATCATCTTCAGCTGTTTCAACCAGGATCAATCGCTCGATCTTGTGGATTTCGACCATCTCCGCGCGCGACTTCGCCAGAACTCAGTGGCCGAAAAACTGACCTCGCTCTGGATCGACCACCTGTTTGAACAGAGGGAAGTGCAGGAAGTGTGATTCCCGGAGGGTGGCGAAACTTGGCGATACACGCGACTCGTCGGCTAGCCCTTTGCCGCACGACTCCGAATCAACGTTCCCTTCCATTCCCGCCAAGCCAGAGCAGATGCACCGAGCGCGAAAGCTAGTGTTCCCAACCCGAGCCGAAACCAAACAGTTGGAACGCTCGCGTATGACTGTTGGAGCCAAACCCGACGGATGACCTGCTGAGTTGCTGGCAGCCGAGGTTCTAGACCGGCATACCAGCCGAAAAAGAAACACGCCGCTGAGGCTACCGCAAGGTAGATAGAAATTCGAATTGCCAGAGACCTTCTGAATGCACTTGTCTTCATTCGACCGTCCTCGTAGTGAAAAGCGCTTGCAATTTCCTCGGGCGTTCCAAAACGGGCAACTACTTGATGCGCGGCTTGTTCACCTGTCAGTCCACTGCTCTCAAGCTCGTTTACCAAATCGAGAAGGTGGTCTTCGACTTCTGCTACGATCCGTTCTGCCAACGACGGACTCACCTGAAGGCGAACTCGAAGTTGAGCTAAGAAAACTTTTATGGGGGAAGGGGGCGTCATTGGATTGGCTCCAACGCGACCGTTACCGCATGCGAGAACGCCAACCATTCTCGCCTGTGGTGAGCAAGCTCCCGTTTTCCTTTTGCCGTGGTCCGATACACGCGGCGACGACGCCCCGCGTGTTGAGACCAAGTCGAGGCCAAGAGATTAGAATTTTCGAGTCTATGGAGTGCGGGATACACGGTTCCTTCAGGAAGATCAAACGTTCCTCCACTCCGTCGTCGTAACTCCTCCACGATGGCGTAGCCGTGAGCTGGCTGCGGCTCAAGTGCTGCCAGGATCAAGAAATCGAGGTGTCCCTTGAGTAACTCTGCGCGCATACCTAGCTATGCTAGGTATTGTAAAAGAGCATGTCAATCGTTTTCTTTCGACTCCTGATCGTCGGCCGTGTCACAAAGTGACAAAGTAGGCTTTGAAACTTTGCTTGACCTCTATAGCAACTAGCACAAATAGTTACATGCGGGCTGCTTATTCAGGCGGGCTGCAGGCCCTAGGAGACTGACATGACCACACAGCCAAATGGTATCCGCATCGTTCTCATTTCTGGCAGTGTCAGGCCTGGCAGTTACACGGCTAAGAGCCTGGCCCTGGTCGCGGACGAGATTGGCAAGCACTCCGAGATCGCTTTGGAACAAATTGAGCCGTCGAGGCTGAGCCTTCCCTTGCCGGGAATCGAGAGCAGCTCAAGCGATGGCGCCCAGCTTCGTGAATCCGTCTCCCGGGCCACAGGTGTCGTCCTTGCTACGCCGGAATACCACGGCAGCTTCAGCAGCGTCATCAAACTCGTGATCGAGAATCTAGGATTTCCTTCGGTGCTTGCCGGCAAGCCGATCGCCCTCCTCGGTGTCGCGGCGGGCCAGATTGGAGCCATCAAGGCGATTGAAGGACTGGCCAGTGTTTGCTCGCATGTGGGCGCCATCGTGTTGCCCGGTCCGGTCTCCGTTGCCAATGTCCAGCGTGCATTCGATGCTGACGGACGTTGCCTTGATCCTGGAGTGGAGAAACGAGTTCGCTCTGTGGCTTCAAACCTGATCGACTATATTCACGGCGCGATCTGTCCAAGAATTGCGATGGAGGCCATGGCTCGAGGTGGGGTGAAATAGCCCGGCCGAACCGACACGTGATTTTTTCATTCAGGTTCTTTCGAAAATTTCCCATCATTCACACGCCTATCAATTAACGGTTCCGCTCGAACCCGAGAGCCATCGGGTGAATCTAGTTTGAAGTATTCTGAGGAGGTCCATGAAGAAGAGTCAACTGAACTGGGGAGTGCTAGGTGCCGCCAAGATTGGACGGGCGTTGGCGCCGGCGATTGTGGCGTCCAAATACTCAAGAGCTTACGCCGTGGCCAGCCGCAGCCGCGACAAAGCTGAGACCTATGCGCGTGAAATTGGGTTTGAGCGCAGTTATGGAAGCTATCAACGTCTGTTAAACGATCCGAATGTGGATGTGATCTACAACCCGCTGCCCAATCACCTGCACTGCGAATGGACCATCCGCGCGCTCGAAGCTGGCAAGCACGTGTTGTGCGAAAAGCCGATGGCCCTCAATGTCGCGGAGTGCCGGAGGATGATTGCTGCTGCCAAAAGTAATCGCCGGTTACTGATGGAAGCCTTCATGTACCGTTTGCATCCGCAGACACTCCGAATTCAAAAGCTCATAGAGAAAGGGACGATTGGCGAGGTTCGCGCGATTCGGGCTGGTTTCGGATTTACCTTGAGTGAGCAGGCAAAGAATGTCCGGCTGGTGAAGCGCATGGGCGGCGGCTGCCTGATGGATGTGGGTTGTTACTGCGTGAACGCGATGCGTACTTTTTTCCGGGCAGAGCCTTCACAGGTCATGGGGTGTGCCGAAAAAGGAAAGATCACCGGAGTGGACATGACGTTTGGAGGAGTTCTGATGTTTCCAATGGGTCGGGTGGGAGTTTTCAACTCGAGCTTTCGAACCATTCTCGATTGGGGTGTGGAGATCATCGGCACGCAAGGACGTATTTCCGTCCCCTCTCCGTGGAAGCCCGATGGGCGTCTTGCCACTTTTGTGGTCGAAGCAAATGGCAAGAGAGAGACCGTTGAGATCAAGAATGGCGGCGGCATTTACCATTGCGAAGTAGACCACTTCAGCCGTTGTATCCTGGAAGGAATTGCTCCAGCGATGTTACCTGAGGAAGGCCTAAAGAACATGCGCGTCATCGAAGCGTTGTACAACTCGGCCCGACGGGGCAGGGCAGTGCGCGTGAAAGCATGAGATTGTGACTACAGGCCTACACTCTCGTCCCGTTGGCAAGGGAGTTGTGAAAAATTGCCGAAATCCTGTAGGGAATGCCCGCCGCGGCGAAGCTGAGATCTTTCAAGGTTTTCGCCCCTCGCGACGAAGGCCGGCACGGCGATCGGCCCCTACAAACGCGATTTTTTGTGGTTTCAAGGGCTCCACCCTTCTTGCGACAGGTGTCTTGCTTCCACTACACATGAAACATGGATTCTGATCTCAAAGACGTCATCATCATAGGCGCAGGACCTACCGGACTAGCGTGCGCCATCGAAGCCGAAAAGAGTCATCTTAATTGTGTGGTCATTGAGAAAGGCTGCATCGTAAATTCAATTCAGAACTTCCCGGTACAAATGACTTTCTTCACAACGCCAGAACTTCTCGAAATCGGGGGCTTGCCCTTCGTGAGCTCTTACGAGAAGCCCACGCGGCTCGAAGCGCTGAAGTACTACCGCCGTACCGCTGACACGTACCACTTGAAACTGCGTTTGTATGAGACCGTCCTGGCCGTGGAAGGTGCCGACGGGAATTTTCTTGTGAAGACTCAAACGCGCGCCGGAGCAACTTGCCACTATCGTTCGAAGAAGATCATCCTGGCAACGGGGTACTACGACATTCCGAACCTGCTGAGAATTCCAGGCGAAGACCTTCCGAAAGTGGCTCACTACTACACAGAGGCACACCCCTACTACGGCATGGGCGTGGCGGTGATCGGAGGCAAGAACTCAGCCGCGATCGCGGCGCTGGATCTCTACCGGCACGGCGCGCGTGTCACTCTGATTCATCGTGGCACTGAGCTCAGCCCGAGCATCAAATACTGGATCAAACCGGACATTGAGAATCGCATCAAGAGCCAGGAAATCACTGCGTTCTTCGAAACCTCGGTCGTCGAAATCACCCAGCTGGAGATCGTGCTGCGCAGTTCTGCCGGGAAAACGTGGTCACTGAAGAACGACTTCGTTTTCGCGATGACGGGCTATCGCCCTGACCTTGAGTTCTTCAAGGCTTTGGGTATCCATCTCAACCCAGCCGATCAGCGACCCTTCCACAAGGAAACCTATGAAAGCGATGTACCCGGGATCTATCTGGCGGGTGTGGTGGTCGCCGGAATGCATACCAACGAAGTCTTTATTGAAAACGGCCGGTTCCACGGTGAGGTAATCATCAAAGACATTTCTCAGCGCGTATGATTGCTCTGGAGCGCTCGGGTCATTCATGCGAATGCCTAGCGAGGGCGTTTAGGCTTGCAGGTTCGCCGGTGAAATTGCCTCAACTGCAATCCAAAACCATTCTACCTTGCGTAAGTTAAATCAGATCAATGAGGCTGGCAGCCGTACCTTTTCCAGCCAGTGATCCTTCTGTGGAGCTTTTGCAGTTGAATGGTGAATGGAATCATGTATCTTCTCCTGGAAACTTTGCTGAGAATTCAAAAGACCTAATGCCTGTTCCAGCCTCGTTCCAGGATACCGAGCTCATGCGCAAGGTGGCGCTGGGGGATCGCCTGGCCTTTGGCCAGCTGTTTGATCGCTACAACCAGTTGGCGCTGAGTCTTGCTGCGAGGGTGTTGAACGAGCGGCAAGAAGCGGAGGACGTGGTCCAGGAGGTCTTCCTTCAGCTGTGGCGAGATGCTTCCTCCTACCGGCAGGAACGCGGGAACGTTTCTACCTGGATTGTTGCGATCGCGCGCAGCCGAGCAATCGACAAGCTTCGGTCTCGAAAAGCGCGCCGCATCCTCGATCCCGTGGGCGACAACGAGGAGATGCAGGATCTGGCGGAGAAACTTCCCGATCCGGGAACTCCACAAGACGACCTGGACAACCAGTTGCTAGTGCGGAAAGCCTTTGGCTCGTTGGCAGTTGACCAGCGTGTGGCCATCGAAATGGCGTACTATGAAGGCATGTCGCAGAGTGAGATTGCCGAGGCCTTGCGGGAACCTTTGGGAACCATCAAGACGCGCATTCGCAGCGGGCTGTTGAAGCTGAAGCAAGCCCTTAGTTCAGGCGCGGGGAATTGATGCGATGAGTCACGAGAAGCTATCTGAGCTTTGCTCCATATATGCGCTGGGAGCGCTGGACGGCGAAGAGTTGCGCGAGTTCGAAGCGCATCTGAAGACCGGCTGTCCGCTTTGTGGACAGCAGATCCAGGAGTATAGCGAGACCGTGGCTTTGATCCCGGAAACGCTTTCCATTGTGAAGGCTTCAGAGGAGTTGAAGAGCCGCCTCTTGGCAAGGTTGGATCTGGAGCCTCAAAGGAGTGGAGTGGTCGATTTCAAACCTGCAGCCAAGGTTTCACCGGCGAAACCTCAGCAAAAGAAAAGCTGGTTGCCCTGGGCTTGCGCCGTGGCCGCGGGAATTGCGTTGACGGTTTCTCTAACTCGCGTTTCCAGTCTGAATCGAGGCCTGGTCGAGCAGCAAGAGCGGCTGAACCAACAGTTGGAGCAGTTGAAGGTTTTCCAACGGTTGCTGAGTAGCGAGAAAGAGGTGACCGAGTTTGTTGCCAGGCCTGGAACTCAGATTACTCCGTTGGCGGGCACCGATAAGAGCCCGCAAGCAGCTGGGAAGATTCTCTGGAACGCCCGAGAGAAGAAAGCCTTTTTCTATGCCTCAAACCTAGCCACACCGCCTCAAGGCAAGACCTATCAGTTGTGGATGATTGCTGGAAACAAGCCGATCGACGCGGGAATCTTCACGGTGGGTTCTGATGGGACGGGATTTCTGAAGGTTCCTTCGCTTTCAGATGCGGATAAGGCTCAGAAGTTTGCGGTCACTCTCGAACCTGCCGGCGGGGTGCCCCAACCCACTGGAGATATGCACCTGTTGGGATCGTTGTGATGATATTACCGCTCTCATGAGTCGGAACCATAGAGCGCTGGGGGCGCGGACGTCCCGTCCGCTGTGGGGGCATTGTGGACGCTTCTGTGGACGGGACGTCCGCGCTCCCAGCTTTTTCTTTCCTGCCGTCGACGACAATCCTAAACACAGCACTCCAGGATGGACTAGGCGCATGAACCTGGGTTGGACAGGAACGCTGCTGGCGTTGTGCCTGGTTGTGCCCACCCCTGCATTCTCACACCCGATGGGGAATTTCTCCATCAGCCACTACAGTCGATTCACATTTGGACCCCAAGGCATCGATCTCCTCTACCTTATCGACATGGCGGAGATCCCGGCCTTTCAAGAGAAGCCGCTGGTGGACCTGAACGGGAATGGAACCGTCGAAGCCAGCGAGCAGGATGCCTACCTCTCCCGGAAAGTAGCAGAACTTGCCGAAGGCCTCGTCGTGCAGGTGAATGGAGCCCGTTGTGCGTTGGCGCGAACCTCGCAGCAGCTTGAACTCCTGCCAGGTGGGTTGAATCTCCCGACACTCAAGATTGCGATGAACTATCGACTGGCGCTGAAAAGTGAGCAGATCAAAGAGGTCAATGTTCTGGAGTACCAGGACATAAATTTCCCAGGACGCGTTGGATGGAAGGAGATCATTGTCCAGGGTGAGGGCATCGAAGAGTCGACAGTCAGTGCCGTCGACAAAAGCCAACAGTTGACCCGCTATCCGGAAGATCCCGCAATCAAGCCCCCGGAAGACCTTGTAGCGAGGGTTCACTTCAAGAGAAGCACGAAGAGCGGGCATTCCGCGTCCGGGCCTCCGCCAGCTTCCGGAGAGGATCGGTCACAGAGCTGGATGGGTCCCGTCTGGCGCCCTTGGACGGTCCTGCTAGCGGTGTGTGTTGCGGGCAGCTTTCTGGCATGGCTTTGGTTTTCAGGAAGAAATCGTGCGTAATGCAGTTCGGTAACTCTCCATTTCGGTCACCTCGGGGAGCTCGGTTTACAGCGAGAAAATGATGCGAAAGATTCTCGTCATCGATGATGACAAGTCCATTTGCGAATCGTTGCGCCTCTACTTGACGGAGGAAGGCTACGAAGTGGGCACTGCCTCAACCGGCGAAGAAGGGCTTAAGCGGGCCCAGATGAGCGGCTGGGATGTTGTCATCCTGGATATTTTTCTTTCCGATGTCGACGGGTTGGACATCTTGCGCCGGCTCAAGGCAGTGGTGCCCGACGCGAGCGTCATCATGATCACAGCTTTTCACGACATGCCGACCACGGTGCGAGCCATGAAGCTGGGTGCCGTGGAGTACATTCACAAGCCGCTCGAGATCGACGAACTGGATGCGGCCATCCGGCGAGTGCTGAAACGGAAGGCCGCGGCAAAAGGGAAGGATCGAGGTTTTATTGCTCTCTCCGGCCAGTTTCAAGAGCGCGGCCTGGTGGGGAGAAGCCGTGTCATGAAGGAGATCTTCAAGACGATTGGCATCGTTTCGCAGAGCAAGACCACTGTGTTAATCGAAGGCGAAAGCGGCACGGGTAAAGAGTTGATTGCACGCGCGATTCACGAACACACCGATCCGGTGCGGCCGTTCATTTCCATCAACTGCTCCGCCATCGTTGAGACCCTTTTGGAAAGCGAATTATTCGGCCACGAAAAAGGCGCGTTCACCGGAGCCAGTTACCGCAAGCTGGGAAAATTTGAGTTGGCCAATTCAGGGACTTTGTTACTGGACGAGATTGGCGACATGTCTTTGAACATGCAGGTGAAACTGCTGCGCGTGATGCAGGAACGAGAGTTTGAGAGAGTCGGAGGTAGAGAGAAGGTCCGCACGGATGTTCGCATTATTGGCGCAACGAATAAGCCGCTGCAGGAACGAGTGGTCCAGGGTGCCTTTCGTGAGGACCTGTACTATCGCCTGAATGTCATCCATATCATCGTCCCGCCACTCCGGGAGAGGCCTGAAGACATTCCATTGCTGGTGGACTATCTGCTGCACCAACTCAATCGTGAGTTGCAGAAGAAGGTCAGTCGCATTGAGACCCGGGTGTTGGAACAGTTGGCAGCCTACGACTGGCCGGGAAACATTCGTCAATTGGAGAACACCCTGCGACGCGCCGTGGTTCACAATCAGGGCGACTTGCTGGCGGCGGATGGCATCGCCGAGGCGATGCAGGAAACCGTGAAGTCGGGCGCGCAGTCGGGTTCTTCAGCAATAAAATCGCTTGACGAAGTGGAAAAAGAGCATATTCTTAACGCGCTCAAATTCGCCGGGGGCAACCGCGGCAGGGCCTGCGAGCTGCTTGGGATTTCGCGGCCCACGTTGCAACGGAAAATCCAGAAATATCAAATTCGTCTCTAGGGCCAGAATGCTGGATGTTGAGTCAACCGAGGGAACTGTGAAATTGGAGACGCCGCGCCCAAGGAAGCTCGGCGTTGGCATCCTTGGTGCAGGCACCGTGGGCGGGGGTCTAATCCGCCTCCTCCAGGACAGTCTAGCTCACCCTCGTGCTGCCGTAGAGATCCGAAAGGTTGGCGTCCGCAACCTTTCAAAAACCCGCAGTGTCACGTTCCCCAACTACCTGCTGACCAGCGACCTGAAAGCGCTTGTCGACGACCCAGAAATCGAGATCATCGTCGAAGCCATGGGCGGCTTGGAACCTGCTCGGACGTTGATAGAACGGGCGCTGCGCAGCGGCAAACACGTCGTGACGGCCAACAAGCATGTGGTCTCGGAATGGGGTGAGCAACTTCATCAACTTGCGGCTGCGCACAGCCGCTTCTTTCTTTATGAGGCCAGTGTCGCCGGTTCGATACCCATTATCGAGATACTCAAGACAGGTGTCATCCCCGATCGAATTCATTCGGTTTACGCCATTCTGAATGGAACGACGAATTTTGTCCTGACCCGCATGGCGGAATCGGGCGAGGATTTTCACGGCGCGCTGGCGAAGGCGCAGGAACTGGGATTCTCAGAGCCCGATCCGAGCTTTGACATCACGGGTAAAGACGCTGGACAGAAGCTTTCCATTCTCATCAGCATTCTCAAGAGTCAGCATTGCCATCCCGCACAGATTGACATTCGTGGCATTGATTTTCTAATGCCTTGGGACTTCCAGTTTGCGGCGGAGCGGCAGTGGGTCATCAAACCGCTCGCGACCTATGAGGAAGTGGACGGATTCGGATTCGCGGGTGTTGAACCGGTCTTTGTCTCCCGACAATCGGTTTTTGCCGGTGTGCGCAACGAGTACAACGCGCTGTGTCTCGACTGCGAGCTGATTGGAAAGCAAATCCTGATTGGCAAGGGCGCCGGCGAATTACCCACGGCCAGTGCGCTCCTCAGCGATCTTCGTAAAATCTCCGAGTCACACGCCACACCCCAGCCAATGGCGGTCCAGCGCGGCACTGGAGTCACCCAATTCAGGTCGTCTATCGAGAATCCAAAGTTCTATCGGTTCTATGTCAGCTGCTGCCCGCGGCAGCCGGAGAAACGGCGCAAGATCTATGAGGTTTTCTCGATCGATTCGGAATTGATTCAAGAAAGAAGCCCTGGTCCGCAATCGGGGTTTCGGGTTGCTGTGGTCACCAAAGCGATTCCCCATTCCGAGCTGTTCCGGCTCCTGGATTTGGTCTTGAGCTTCGACCCAGAGGCAGAAATCTCATGGGTCAGAATCCTGGAAGAGATCTGAAGGCTGTCAGGTTTCAGCCACGCCTCCGGCGAAAGCCAGAATCCAGAAATCGACAATCAAACTGGATTCCGGCTTTCGCCGGAATGACGTTTGGGGTTGCTAAGAGGTGACCGTTTTCTTCCCATGAACATCATCGTCCAAAAGTACGGTGGTACGTCGGTTGGCAGCATCCCGAAGATAAAGTCAGTTGCGGACCGCATCCTGCGAGCAAAAGCAACAGGCGCCGCCATGGTTGTGGTGGTTTCCGCAATGGGCCACACCACGGACCGCCTCGTCAATCTCGCGCGTGCCATTACGCGCAAACCGTCGCGGCGCGAGATGGATATGCTGCTTTCCACCGGTGAGCAGATCTCCATAGCGCTTTTGTCTCTGGCAATCCAGCAACGCGGGGCTAAGGCCATCTCAATGACTGGACTGCAAAGCGGCATTGTGACCGACGCCAATCATTCGATGGCCAAGATCAAAGCGGTGAGGACCGAGGGCATTCTGTCTCAGCTTGAGAGGGATCACGTGGTGATTGTGGCGGGCTTCCAAGGCGTGAGCAACGGTTTTGAGATTACCACCTTGGGTCGCGGTGGTTCGGATACCACCGCTTCCGCTTTGGCCGTGGCTTTGCGGGCCCGCTGCTGCGAAATCTACACGGACGTTGACGGCGTCTTCACCACGGACCCGAATCTGGTGCCCGAAGCGAAGCAGCTGCGGTACATCTCTTACGAGGAAATGGTAGAACTGGCAGGGGCGGGCGCGCAAGTGCTGCATCCGCGTTCCGTCGAGATTGCCATGAAATTCAGGGTGCCGATCGCTGTCCGTCCCAGCTATTCAGATGCTCCGGGCACCATCGTCATGGAGGCTGCAAAATTGGAGAATGTCGTTATTACCGGAGTTACCGGCAACAAGAATATCGCCAAAGTCGCCATCCGCGGCATTCCCGACAGACCTGGCGTGGCCGCGCAGATTTTCTCGGCGCTCGGCAGCAAGGGCATCAATATCCGCCTCATCATCCAGAGCATCGCAGCCGACGGGCTCAACGACATTTCGGTGGTTGTGAGCCGTGAGTTTGTCAGGCAGGCCGCCGAAGTTCTAGAGGGGCAACGCAAGAGCCTGAAGGCTAAGGAGATTATTTTTCACGACCAACTCGCTGAGGTTTCGATCGTCGGCTCTGGCATTGCCAGCACACCCGGCGTCGCCGCTCGGATGTTCAAGACTCTCGCGAAGCAGAAAATCAACATCGACCTCATCAGTTCCTCGGAAGTCCGCATCACCTGCGTCATTGACGAGAAGCGCACACCTGACGCCATCCGCGCCTTGCACAAGGAATTCCGTTTGGAAAAACTGCAGCGAGGGTTGGCGAGGAAATAATTCGCACCTCTTGTCCTCGGGGAAGCAGAAGGTAGATGGTATGAGAAGGCCAATCTCGCGGAGTACCGATAAGGTCTCCAGTAACTAACTCACGGGCTGAAGCGCCCAATGAATAAGGAGATTGGCCATGACCCAGAATAGCAAATTCGGT
>Ga0187892_10004395_pt1 | contig 23713 bp, 23 predicted proteins | sample MA1701073metaG_FD_139345 | JGI IMG/M metagenome (GOLD analysis project Ga0187892, IMG submission 139345) | Bio-ooze microbial communities from a basaltic lava cave in the Kipuka Kanohina Cave System on the Island of Hawaii, USA - MA170107-3 metaG ... | reverse complement strand
GATCCTGTGCCGGGGACCGCGGCAGAAGGTCGCCGACCTCTCCGGAGGCAACCAGCAGAAGGTCGCCGTCGCGCGGCTCCTCCATCAGGACGTGGACGTCCTCCTTCTCGACGAGCCGACGCGGGGGATCGACGTGGGCAGCAAGGCCCAGATTTACGAGCTGCTCGACGCGCTCGTCACCGACGCCGGGCATCCCCGGGCGGCGATCCTCGTAAGCAGCTACCTGCCGGAGCTCATGGGCGTATGCGACCGCGTGGCCGTCATGTGCCGCGGGCGATTGGGGCCCGCCCGACCCGTCGATGAACTCACGGAGCATCAGCTCATGCTGGAAGCCTCGGGCGAACGGGAGGGCGCGTGAGCGGGCGCGAGCTCGTCAACCGGCTCGGGCCCTTCTTCGGCCTTGCGGGGGTTCTGGGCTTCTTTTTCCTCGCCGTCTGGGCCAAGACGGGCCGGAACAGCTACATCACCGCCGACAACCTACAGACGATCGCCCTGCAGAGCGCCATCGTCGGAACGGCGGCGCTCGGAATGACGATGGTCATCATCTCCGGCGGGATCGACCTGTCGGTGGGCTCCACGGTGGCGCTCACGAGCGTCGTGGTGGCGGCCTTGCTGAAGCACGGCGGATGGCCGGCTCTTCCCGCGGCCCTCGGAGGCGTCCTGGCAGGGGCCCTCTGCGGGCTGGTGAACGGCGTTCTGATCACTCAGCTTCGCGTGGTGCCCTTCATCGTCACTCTCGGGACCTACCTTGTCCTGCGCGGCGCGGCCAAGGGGCTGGCGGATAACCGGACGATCAACCCCGATCCCACCGCGCTCGACTCGCTCCTGGATCAGACGGGATTCCTGCCGGGAGGCGTCTGGATGCTGGTGGTCCTCGCCGCGGGAGTGTTTCTCCTCCTCCGGTATACCCGATTCGGGTTGCACCTTTTCGCGATCGGCTCCAACGACCAGGCGGCGCGCCTCTGCGGCGTCCCCATCGCCCGGACGAAAGTCTTCGTCTACACGCTGGGCGGCCTCTTCGCCGGCCTGGCGGGACTGCTTCAATACTCCCGCCTCACGATCGGGGACCCGACGTCCGCGCCAGGACTGGAGCTCGACGTGATCGCGGCGGTCGTGATCGGCGGCGGCAGCCTGGCGGGGGGCGAGGGTTCGGTGGTCGGGAGTCTCGTCGGCGCCCTCATCATGACGGCGATCCGCTCGGGCTGCTCGCAGATGGGCTGGGCCAACTGGCTGACCGAGATCGTCGCGGGCGCCATCATCGTAATCGCCGCGGCCCTCGACCGCCTGCGCCACCATGTAACAGAATAGTGCGACGATTACATGCGGGGTTGGTAGGCGGACCGGACGCGCTTCACGTAGTCGGTCAGCGCCTCGAGCGGCTTCTCGCCGCTGATCAGCGGATGTCCGATCGCCACCAGCTCCGCCCCCTTCGAGACGGCGCGGACGGCGTCGTCGACGCCGAAGGTTCCCACGCCGACGGGGATCCGGACTGCTGCTTGGACCTCATCGAGCCACTGGGTCGAATCCTTCGTGGCGTCGGCGCGGCGCTGGTCGGCGCCGTAGTGGAGGTACACCATGTCGACGCCCCACTCCTCGCACTGCCGGGCGCGGGCGGCGACTTTCTTGCAGCCAATGAGGTCGACCACGACCCAGACGCCGGTCTCCTGGCGGGCCGCGACGCCCGCTTTCACCGTCTCGTCCGGGGCGTTTCCGCAAATCGTCATGACCTGACCGCCCTGCTTCTGAGTGAGGACGTTGTTCTTGCCGCCCGAGTCCATGGTCTTGTAATCGGCGAGGACGGGGAATTTCGGGAACGCGGCCTTGAGCTTGCCGACCGCGCCGGCGCCCTGGGCCACGATGAGCGGCGTGCCCGCTTCGAGCCAGTCCACGCCCGCCTTGACGCCGATTTCGGCCATGGCCAGCGCCTCTTCGACCGTAGGGTAGTCGAGGGCGATCTGGACGACGGGCGGCTTGATATTCATGCGAATCAGTATCCGGCTGGGCCCGCGCGCTACAAACAAAAACTACTCGCGATCCGGCCGATGGAGTATCATCGCCGCGCGAAACACCTAACTCCTGGGGGTACCGATGCCTACGGACCAGCCCGTCGATCCGTCCGGAAAGCCGCTCAGGTGGTACCAGGGCCTCGACCGCTACTGCTGGGTGGTCCTGGCGATTTCGGCGCTGGGCTGGCTCTTCGATACGATGGACCAGAACATCTGGACGTTGGTCCGGTCGGCTTCCCTTAAAGACATCCTGGATGACAAGATCCAGGACCCGAAGCAGTTGGCCGCCGAGGTCAAAGAAAAGGGCGGCTGGATCACGGCGATCTTCCTGCTGGGCTGGTCGGCGGGCGGCTTCATCTTCGGCATCCTGGGCGACCGCCTGGGGCGCACGAAGACGATGATCATCACGATCCTCATCTACGCCGTCTTCACGGGCGGAAGCGGCCTGGTGAAGAGTTGGGAGCTCTATGCCGTCATGCGGTTCATGACCGCCCTCGGGGTGGGGGGCGAATGGGCGGCGGGCGCATCGCTCGTCGCGGAAACGTTTCCTCAGCGATCCCGGCCCATGGCCCTGGGACTCCTGCAGGCTCTTTCCGCGGTGGGGAACATGATGGCGGCGGGGATCACCTTGGGGATCGGGGAGATGGACACCCGCTGGCGCTGGGCGTACTTCGTGGGGGCCGCCCCGGCGCTTCTGGTCCTCTGGATCCGCAGCTCGGTCAAGGAGCCGCAGAAGTGGAAGGATGCGAAGGAGCACGCGACGGCGGGCAAGGAGATGGGCAAAATCGCGGACCTCTTCCTGCATCCGGTCCTGAGGAGAAACACCGTTGCCGCCGTGCTCATGGGGACGGCGGGCGTGGGCGCCCTCTGGGGAGTCGGATTCTTCAGCACGGACATGCTGCGGGGAGAACTGCTGGGAGCCGGCCAGCCCGCCAAGAAGGTGAGCGACCTGGTCAGCATCATGTTCCTGCTTCAAAACCTGGGGTCGTTCTTCGGCATCTACCTCTTCGCCGTGTTTACCGAGAGATTCAATCGTCGGATCGCGTTCTTCGTTTCCTTCGCATTGGCCTGGGCGTCGGTTCTGGCCTACTTCTGGGGAGTCTCCGGATCCGGCAGCGGAGCCTTTACGCGGGCGCTGATTCTCGCCCCCGTCATGGGATTCTGCTCGCTCCTGCCCTTCTCGGGCTACACCATCTACTTCCCGGAGCTCTTCCCGACTCGTCTCCGGGCCACCGGAGCCGGGTTCTGCTACAATGCCGCGCGCATCCTGGCGGCCGGCGCCCCGTTCGCCCTGGGAAGCTTGAGCGCGGCGCTCGAGAAACAGGCGCCGGGCAAGGGCTTTGCTTTGGCGGCCACCATTGTCTCGAGCGTCTATGTCCTCGGCTTCATCGGCACGTCCCTAGGTCCGGAGACAAAGGGCAGACCGCTCCCGGAAGATGCAGACTTCGACGTAAAGCCTCAACCCGTGCTTCCTCCCGGCGACGCCCCGCCTTCGCCCAAGGGCTTCTTCGGCGGAGAGAACTCGAAATCCTAAATTGCGACATTGATGGCGCAAACTGTAACGCTCTGTCTTTGAGCGTCTTGGAGATACCCGGGAGGGGTCTTATCGCGCCGCGTCGGCGAGCGCCGCCGTTACCGCGTGCCGACCGAAATACTTCTCAACCGATCCCGACGTGACCCGGTAGACGCAGGGAACCTCAACTCCCTCAAGGGGCGAGTCGGGGCGATAGGGCGGTGCCGGCGCGGCGTTGATGCGGAACTGTTCACCCACCTCCTTGAGATCCGGGTCGACGCTCACCCAAACCACGCGGTACGATGCTTCCTTCGCCCGCCGCTCGATCTCGCCCATCCGCCGGAGCTCTTCCACGCAGGCGTAGCAGCGAATGCTGAAGAAGACGACCAGCAGCCGATCCTCGGCAATGGCGGCCGGCTCGCCCGACAGCGTCTTCAGCCCCCGGACCACCGCCCGGACGTCGGGCTCCGGCGCCGGCGGCGGTACGGGATCCGGCTCGATCGATACCCGCTTCAGCTCCTCCGACCGAAGCGCCGCGGGGTCGCCTTCGACCAATGTGTAGACACGATCGGGCGATAGGGCATCGTACGGGTCCGTGCGACCGGACGGCCAGCGGACGCGCAGATCAACCTTGTCCTTTTCTCCCAGCCCGAAGTGGAGCTCCGGCGCGTTCCCCGACGCGTATCCCGTTCCACACACCATCTCCTGGACCTGGCCGTTCGCCGTCACCCGGGCGCCGATCCCGAAACGGTTCGTCTTCGTCCCGCGAAGCCGCACCCGAACCCAGCGGTTCGTCCCGGCCGACCGGTTGAGGAGCGCGACCACCGGATTCCGGAAGTAGTTGTGCAGGACCACATCGAGCGCCCCGTCCTGGTCGAGATCGACCAGGACGAAGCCCCGGCTGTCTTCCCGCCGCGAGATTCCGAGCGTGGCGCCGATTTCCACGAAGCCGCGACCCGTGTTATGGAAAAGCGGGTTGGCCTCGTTGCCGCTGAATGAAAGGGCCGGACCGGGCTTGCCCGTCTCGCGAAGAAGCTTTCCGTAACGGCTTTGAACGTCCGGGTTCCGGCTCTCCCCCTCGGTAATTGTGCGCAGGTGTCCTTGGAAGGTTTTCGTGAGCGGCACGCCGACCTCGGGCTTCCCCTGATGGATCACCCGCGCCCGCACGAGGCGCCAGAAGGGCGCTCAGAGGTCCGCGTTCGCGAAGGACGAAGTTCGGAACCCGTTGGCCACGTAGAGGTCCGGCCGCCCGTCGTTGTCGTAGTCGTACGGCTGCGTCCCCCACGCCCACCCCGCGGGCCCGACCCCCGCCTCCGCCGTCACGTCCTTGAACGTGCCGTCCCCCTGGTTCTGCAGGAGAGTGTTGCCTCGGGCCATCTTCTTGAGCTGAGCGAGGCGCTCCGCGGACAGTTTCGAATGGCCCCGCGCGAGAATCCGGTTCCCCGCCGTCGAGTACATGTTGGACACGTACACGTCCAGGTCGCCGTCGCCGTCGTAGTCCAGCCACGCGACACCCATCCCGAACCCCGTATCCCCGGCGCCGCTTGCCGCCGCCACGTTCTCGAACGTCCCGTCCCCGCGGTTGCGAAAGAGTCGGGTCTGACCGTAGTCGTTGGCCAGATACAGGTCCGCGTCGCCGTCCAGGTCGTAGTCCGCAAACGAGGCCGCCAGGCCCCATCCCGTATCGTCGACCCCGCGCCGCGCAGCCTCCTCGCGGAACGTCCCGTCCCCCCGGTTGATCCAGAGCTGGTCCGGCACGCCGTTCCGGGCGTTGAAGACGTCGGCGGGCACCTCCTCCGCGAACCGCGGGTCCTCCTGCGCCTCGTCGCGGTACATGCAGACGTAGAAGTCGAGATCGCCGTCGCCGTCCACGTCCGCCGCGCACGCCGACATGGCCGGGCCGCGCGTGACGAGCCCGGCTTGCTCCGTCACGTCCCGGAACCGGGCGCCGTCGTTCCGATACAGAGAAAGGGCGTTCCGGTTGGCGTTGTCCCGAAGCTTTCCAGTCGCCAGATCCCGGAGTTGCTCGGGCTCCCAGTGGGTGACGAAGAGATCCAGGTCGCCGTCGTTATCGTAGTCCGCGAACAGCGCCGCCGCCCCGGAATCGGGGTTCTGAACGCCGAGCGCGCCCGCGCACTCGACGAACCGTCCGCCCTCATTCCGGAGGAAGAGGTCGGGCCCCGCCTGAGGGACCGCCAGGTCCAGGTCGCCGTCGCCGTCGAAATCGCCCGCCGCGATACCGCCCAGGAACAGACGTCCGAAGTTGTTGTAGGCGCTTTCCCGGTCGTCGTCGCCCGGCGCGCGCGGCAACCCGAGCCGCCCGGTCACCTCCAGGAACCGCTCCTCGCCTTCCTCGGTGCGGACCTCCGTGCCGGCGAACCGCCGCAGGACCCAGCGGCCCTCGCGCCGGACGAATTCGGCGTCGCCCTGCGACACCCAGCGCTTCCCGCGGCGGTCCCGGGTCCGGAGGGCATCCACCTTGAGGCGGCCAACCAGCACGTCCCCCCGAAGGTTCGCCGACGGAAGCTTGAAGACGATCTGCCCGGCGTCGATTTCCTCAAGCGACTGACGGAACCCGGCCCGGTCCAATCGCCGCGAGTCGGCGCCCTCGGACCTCTGGAGAACCGGCCCCACCGCGCGCGACGGACCGGCGGGCTCGCGGAGGAGGGGGCTCCCCTCGAAGTCGTCCGCCACGGCGTACATCGCGCCGCCCCACGCCCGTCGCCGGAGCTGTTGGGCGACCTCCGTCATCATGTCTTCCACGTCCCAGACGGCGTCCTCTTCCGCGTCGGCGTAGTCCGGAGAGACGTCCGGTCCGGGCGTCTCGTGGGCTTCCGCTTTCCCTTCGGCGGGCGGAGGAGTCTGTGTCCGCTCCGGCTTGGGAAGAAGAAAGAACACGGCCACCGCCAGGGCGGCGAGGAGCAGCGAGTTGACAAGCAGGAGCCGGCCGTGCGGGACCAGAGTCATCCGGGGAGAATCGTATCAGCCGCGCCGGGTGGGGACAAGTCCAATAGCCGAAGTCTCGGCTGGACTTACACGACCCCGCGCATGAAAAGCGACCACTCCAGGAGGAGGAGCGCAACGACCACGGCGACGGCGGCGGCCGCGTACGGGATCCTGGCGTGCCACGGGGCCGCCGGCGGAAGAGGCAAGCCCGGAGGCGACTCCGGCCGTTCCCTCAGGTCGGAGGCGTCCGCGTCGAAGAGGTTGACGGCGATCCACTCGGCGCGCTCCGCGACCCGCGCGCGGACGAATCCGGCTTCGGCCGCAGGCGTCGATGCCGGCCGCCCGCGTCTCACCGGCACCCGGTCGGCCCGGTCCGCGCGTTCGAACACCAGCTCCCCCTCGTCGATCCAAAGCGGACGCTCCGGCCGGAGCGGGTCGCCCACACGGTATTCCGTGCGGAAGGAACGCAGCCCCCGGTAGGCCGCCCATTCCACGAAGTTGAAAAGAAAGATCGGCAGCGCCGGCTTGAGATATTCGCTGTCCTCCAGCGCGAATCCCACCTCCACCACCGCCTGCCCGCCGCGCGCCGACCCCACGGCCACGGGTCCCTCGATCGCAAGGATGAGGGGAGGCCCGTCGAGGATTCTGGACCGCCGCAATAGCACGCCCGCGTAGTCCACCAGACGATTGGGCGCCGCGTCCCGATCCCAATCCACGATCGTCGGGCGCTCGACGCTCCGGGGGCCGGGAGCGCCCAGGATCAGATAGCCCCCCTGTCCGAGCCGCGCCGGGGGAGCGACCCGATCGAACACCATGATCCACCCTTCGCCCAGCTGTTCGCGCATGCGGTCGTACTCTTCGGGCGGCGCGAGCAGCACTTCGTGCACGACCCCCCCCGATTGAAGTGTCGTCAGTGCGACCATGAGAAGGGAATCGGGTTTCCCGGCGTGAAAGACAATGACGGTCGGGGGCACCAGAGAAGGCACGACGAAGGAGGCCACGTCGTCGACCGCCAGCGCATCCTCAGGCTCCAGCGATACGCTCGCCCTCCCGCCCTCCTCGATTTTCTCGCCCGGAAAAACCGAAGGGTCCAGCACCCAGGACCGTTCGGTCCGTTCTCCAGGCTTCAGCCGCACGGCCTCCCGCCGCAAGGGCTTCCCGTTGAACGACAGGACGACCTCGCGCCCCTCCTCCACCTCGGAGAAGCTGGACAAGACGAGCGAAAGGGTAATCCGCTTCTCGCCGGGTCGGCGCGAGGAGACCCCCGACGTCCATCCCACGTTCGGACGGGGGGTGCCCACGCGCGCGACCCGCAGTTTCCCGCTCTCCAGGAGATCCCCCGCCTCCCCAGGCGGCCGATCCGTGAACAGGACCGCGACGACGTCGTCGCCTGCCGCCCGGGCGGCAGCTGCCGCCTCGCGCACGTCGGCCCGGGGTGAGACCGGCGGGAGCGCGACGCGTCGCGCCGCCCCCTCGAGGTCCGCCGTGAAGGGAACGCGGGATCCCGAAGCGTCCTGGATCGACACCTGGTCGCCGTGCCCCAGCGAACGGGCAAACGCGCGGGCCCGTTCCACCGCCAGCGCCCCGCGGGTCCGGCCACCCTCCTCGACGGCGGCCATGCCGGCGCTCCCGTCCAAAATGAGGGCGTATCGGCGCTTCACCCTCGAGAGACCCTTTACTTCGGGGCCGGCCACGGCCGAGGTCAACAAGGTCAGCGCGCAGAGGCAGAGCAGAAGCGACGCCCAATGCCTCAGCTTGCGAAGCGCCGTTCGCCGCTCCTCCTCGACGATGATCTGCTCCCAGAAGAGGAGCGTCGGCACGGGCATCTTCCGGACGCGGCCCTTGTAGAAGTGAAAAACGATGATGGGGACGCCGAGGGCCAGGAGCCAAAGTCCCTGAGGATGGTCGAAAGTCACCGGTGCTCCAGAATGCCGCCCGCGCGGAGCACCTCGATGACCCGGCGGTCGAGAGGGTCGTCGGCCAGGACGCGCGCGTAGGTCACCTCATGGGCGCGGCTGAATTGCTCCACCTCCTGGCAGAACCGGCCGAAGCGCTGCCGGTACGCTTCGACCGTCCTCGGAAGAAGCGACACGTCCCGCGCGCGGCCCGTCTCCAGGTCCAGCAGGTTGAAGCGTCCGCGCGCCGTCGGCAACAGTTCCTCGTGAGCCACCACGTGGATGACGTGGACCTCGAAACGCCGCGCCAGCAGCGTGCGGATCGCCTCGGGATACCCGGCCAGGTCGTAGAAGTCCGTCAGGATCAGGACGAGCGACCGGCCCCGGAGCCGCGGCAGGCCCCCGCGAAACGCCGATCGCATGTCCGTGGCGCCCCCCGGCAGGATCGTTTCGAGCGACGTCAGAAGGTCGAAGATGCGGGACTTGCCCCGGAGGAAAGGCTGCAGGACCCTGAGCTCGCCGTCGAAGGCGTGCAGGCTCACGGTGTCGTAGTTGGCCAGGCCGATGTATCCGACGGCGGCGGCAAGCTCGCGCGCGGCCTGAAACTTGCCGCCGAAGTCCATCGAGCGGGAGACGTCCAGGAGGATGGCGGCGTGGACGTTCTCCTCGGCGGAGAATTCCTTGACGAACAGACTGCCGTGCCGCGCGTAGACGTTCCAGTCGATGTACCGGATCTCGTCGCCGGGGACGTAGCGCCGGTAGTCGGCGAACTCGATCGAGGCCCCCTTTCGGGGCGTGCGGCGCTCGGCGCGGTCGTCCCCCACGACGGTCCGGCGCGCGAGGAGGTTGAGCGCCTCGAGCGTCTTGAGAAAGTGGGCGTCGAACGCCATCGGGCCCATGATAGCACGGGGCGCCGTTAGATAGGTATGCTCCTCTCGATCCTGCTCCTCGTTCAGGACTCCGCCATCGAGCGCTACCTCGCCGAGAAGGACCGGGCGGCCCGGACGAAAATCCTGGCGGAAATCAAGGCGCCGCCGCCGGAGGTGGAAGGGGAACTCCGGCGCGGGGCGCGCGTCGCCGATTCGCCCGCCCGCGGCCAGATCGTCCGGAAGCGCCTCAAGGCGGAGCACCCGCTGGGGGTCGAGTTCGAATACGTCCTCTGGGTGCCGCGGGACTATTCGCCGGAGAAGCGCTGGAGGCTGATTGTAAGCCTCCACGGGCAGAGCGGGAACGGCGAGGCTTTCCTTCGCAACTGGCTGGCGGACGTGGAGCGCGCCGGGGATACGTTTCTCCTGTGCCCGAGCGCGCTGCGGGGCGGCTGGGGACGGTCGCTTTTGGGACACGCGTACATTCTCACGTCGCTCCGCGACGTGCTGACGCGCTACGCGGTGGACCCCGACCTCGTCTTCATCGACGGCGCATCCATGGGCGGGAACGGGTCGTTCGAGTTCGTCTGCAGGTACCCGGACCTCTTCGCCGGGGCGGCGCCCCGGGCGGGGGGCCCGATGTTCCGCTACGTCCCCGCGGGGGCGGACAAGAAGGATCGCACGGTCGTCGCCGAAGGAGTGGAGAACCTGCTCGCGACGCCGGTCTACTGGGTCGTGGGCGCCAAGGACCACGAGGTGCCCAACGCGTGGGTGAAGGTCGCCAAGGCGCAACTCGAGGCGCTCGGAAGCGATTTCACGTTCCGCGAGTACCCGGACGGGGGGCACGAGTGGTTCCCGCAGGAGAATGCGCGGGTGCTCGAATGGATGGGGACGAAGCGCCGCACGGCCTACCCTTCGCGCGTGGCGATCCACACGAACGAGCGGATATTCAACCGGGCCTTCTGGCTCGAAATTGCCGAATTCAAGGGCAAGGAGATCATCAAGCGCGGCTTCATGGACTTCGACAAGAAGCAGATCGAGGAGCGGCCGATCTTCCAGGACGAGATCCAGGTCCGCGCCGAAGTGCTCCGGGAACAGAACGAGGTCAAGGTAAGCGCGGCGGGCGCCAGGGAGGTGCGGATCTACCTGCACGAGCGGATGGTCGATTTCTCGAAGCCGGTCACCGTGGCCGTCAACGGGTCGAGGTCGAAGTTCGACGTCAAGCCCTCGGTCGAAACCCTGCTGGAGTCGGCGCGCCGGGACCGGGGTCTGCTCTACACGGCGTCCGTCAAGGTCCGCGTCCCCTGAAATGACGGAATGGTCGCACCATTTCGTCATATTTTTGCGTTGCAGGCGCGTCAGGTAAGTGTCGTAAGGTAGGGATGGTGGATATACCGATCTGGATCCAGGCCTTTGTCCTCGTGGGGATCGGGGTCGTCGTGCTCCTGGTCCCTCTGAAGATCGTCTACGAGATGACGAAGGGGTCGCGCGACCGGACGCGCCGTCTCGAGGACCTGGCCGACCGCCTCAAGGAACGCTTCGGCGGCGTCCGGTTCGAACGCGGACTGTTCGGGCCGCACCGGATCCGTTTCACGCATGAAGGACGGCCCGCCACGATCCTCCAGCCCGACGAGAACGAGCTGGCGATCCGGCTCGAACCCAAGGTGGCGCCGAAGTTCCACGCGCTCGTCCGCACGCGCGCGGTGATCGCGTGGCCCTTCACGGTGCTCTGGGAAGCGTTCCGGATCCTGCCTCGGATCCGGACGTTCGACCCGCTGCTCGACGAATCGCTCGAGATTTTCGCGTCGCGGACGTTCGGGGGCTACGTGCGCGAGCTTGCGATCGACGGGATCCCCGCCGAGGGGAAGCCGACCGGTCTGGCCGAGAGCCTGATCGTCCTCCGGCGGGCGCCCGGCGTTCGCCGCTTTGAGCTGCGGATGAGTCCGGCGGGCGGATTCCGAGTCTGGTTCGAGCTGCGCGCCGACGACCTGATCTACCGGCCCGACGAGCTGGAGTCGGCCGTCCATCACGCTTTCCGACTGTACGACCTGATGGTCATGTACTAGCGGGGCCGGCTGCGGACGTCGTCGCCGACGCGCGGGTCTTTCTTCCGCTCCCTCATCTGGGCGGCGGACCATTTGGCTTCCGCCCGGTCGACGGCCGCGCGTCCCACGTACTCGTCCCCACGGTAGATCCAGACCTCGCGCCCGACGGTCACTCCCGCGTCCTTGCCCACGGAGAGGACGACGAGGTCGATCTCCCCCGCGACGGCCGTGATCTTCCCCTCGGCGACGGCGGCGGACTCCGGCGGCGCCTCACTTTTCCCTTCGAGGCCGTTGATCCGTTCCGTCAGGACCGCGATGTATTGCTTCAATGTCTCAAGTTCAACTTCGCGCGCGGCAATTTGCGCGTTTTTGATCTGCTGGGTCTGGTAGTGGTAGTTCACTTCGTTCACGAACTTCTGTTTCCAGAAGGCCGCATCTTGCCGGTCGCATCCCAAGGCTGGAAGGACCACGATGGCGGCCAGGAGGGCAGGCGTCATGGCAGGAATCTTCATACCCCCCAAGGCTACCGTCTTCGAAGGGCGGGATCTAGGGCCTCTCGCTCGCGAGCCGCAGCTCCCGGCGAAGCAGCTCGACTTCTCGGGCCAGCAGACTCCGCAACCCCTCGTGCTCGACGCGGGTGAGCTTTGTCTCGAGGTCGTCGAGGCGATGCGCGACGGCGGCCGGGCCGGCTGCGGCCCGCTCGGGGAGGAGGAAGAGGCTCGCCCCCAGGGCGACCAGCATGGCGGCCGCGGCCGCTAGGGGGACGAGCGGGACGCGTCGCTGGACGGGCGGTGCCGGCCGGATCTCGGGAACCGGCGGGACCGGCGCCTGCCGCAGCCCGCCCAACAAGTCGCGGATCCGTTCGTCATCGAGGTTCATCAGACCTCCTTGCAGATTTGAAAGGCACGGGTCCCGTCCAGCGTGCGCTTCAGAGTCCGCCGGGCGCGGAAGAGGCGCCAGCGGACCGTCGGCCCGGGCACGCCCAAGGCGCGCGCCACTTCGGAGACGCTGAGCCCTTCAACGTAGAAAAGCGCGGCCGTGATCCTCTGAGCGTCCGGAAGCTTCGCGAGCAGGGCGAGCGCATCCTCCACCGGACCCTCGCGCGGCGGAGCGGGCGGCCTCCGCTCCTCCTTCAGGCGTCGGGCCCGCGACCGGTGCTTGTGGAAGAGGATGGCGTAAAGCCAGGTCGCCTCGGACGACCCGCCGCGGAAGCGCGAGACCGCGCCGAGCGCGGCCACGAGTGTCTCCTGCGCCAGGTCCTCGGCGTCCGCTTCGTGGCCCGTGAGCGCGAGGGCCATCCGGTAGACGCGGGGCCACCAGGCTGCAACCCAGCGCTCCTGGGCATCCCGGTCGCCCCGCCGAACGCCATCCAGGCCCTCCACTACCGGCCCCCGAGCGTCTGCGGTTTTCCCTGCCGCACGATGCCGATCGGGCCCCCCTTCTCGACCGCCTCGATGAGCTGGGCTTCCGTCAGGCGCGGGACGACGTCGTGGACCTTGAGTCCCACCTTGGCCGCCGACGAATTGTCGCGGAGGGCCCTCACGATGAGTCCATGAGAGATTCCCAGATGCTCACGGAGCTCCTCGGGGGCGTCTTCGGAGTAGAATCCCGCACCTGACCACGCGGGGTAGAGCTGCCCCGAAAGCTCGCGGACCTGCTTCCGAATCTGGTCCAGCTCGTTCCGGATGCCCCGCAAGGCTTCGACGCGCCCGGGTGAGACCGGAAGGACGGCAGGTGCCGGCCTGGGGGCGTTCGGGTCCGGCTCTCCGGTCGCCTTCGGCGGCGGGACGGCCGAGAGCGTTCGGACCTTGTCCTCGAACTGCTTCTTCTCGCGGAGCAGCTCCACGTGTTTTTCCTCCAGTTTGGAGATGTCGTCCTGCAGCCGCTCGGACATCTGGCGGGCGAACTGGAGCTCGGCCGCGAGGAGGTTTTTCTCGTTCAGGGCCTTGGCGAGCTTCATCCGAAAATCCTCGACCTTGCCGGTCAGGTCGCCGATCTGCGTCAGCTGGACCTCGAGCTGGCGAACGAAGACTTCCTGGTCAGCCTTGGTCTTTTCCAGCTCGGCCTTGAGTTTCGCCGCGTCGGCCTCCTGGCCCTGAGCCGGGAGCGCGACCGCAAAAAGGGCCAGCGGGACGGCTAATAAGCGCATCATCGATCACCTCCGTGGATATGGACGTTCGGAGGTTTGTCGCGCCGGGCGGCTAAAAGGTTTGCGAAATCGCGAGCGCGAGATAGCCGCCCGATCGGCGGTCAGTCGGCAAGGCGAGTTCTTCCTTCGAAACGCGGAAGCCCGGGAGGTCCACGCGATTCTCCTCGGGTTCGAGAGAACAGGTCGAATAAACCAGACGGCCGCCGGGCTTGAGAAGACGGGCCGCGTTCGCGAGGAGGGAGCGCTGGATCCTTACGGCCCCGGCGATGTCGGCTTCGCGCAGCCGCCAGCGGACGTCGGGCCGGCGGGAGAGGACGCCGGTGTTCGAGCAGGGCGCATCGAGGAGGATCGCGTCAAAGAGCTCGCGGAACGCGATCGAATTCCCGTCGCCCGCCACGCACTCGACGTTCGTGAGGCCCAGCCGCGCGGCCGATTCGGCGACGATCCCGATCCGGCCCGGCAGGTCCACGGCGACGACCCGCCCCTGGCCGCCCATGAGTTCGGCCAGATGCGTGGTCTTTCCGCCGGGCGCGGCGCAGAGGTCGAGGACTCGCTCTTCCGGCTGGGGGGCGAGGAGCGGGGCGACCTTCATGGACGTTTCGTCCTGGACCGTGAAGTGTCCCTCGGCGAAACCCGGGTGGGCGGCGGGGTCGCCTTCGATCTCAAGGACGTCCAGGCTGCCCTCGACCTTCAAGCGGTTAACCCGCGCGGTTACGGGCAGGACCGCGTTGTCCGCCTCGAGGATCGCATCGAGCTGCCCTTTCGGGAAACGCTTCCTCCACCGATCCAGGAGCCAGTCGGGGTGGGAGGTGCGGATCCCGGCGTGGTCCGGGAGCTCGAGGTCGGCCGCCTTGCGGAGGACGGCGTTCACGAAGCCGGCCGCCCGGCGGCTTACGCCCTTGGCGAGCTCGACGGCTTCGTTGACCGCGGCGTGGCGGGGGATCCTGCTGAGGTACCGCATCTGGAAGAGGGCCAGGCGGAGGTGCTGGCGGATCTCGGGCTGAACGCGCTGGGCGCAGCGGTCGATCAGCCAGTCGAGCGGCCGACGCCACCGGGTAACGCCGTAGACGAGGGTGGTGAGGAGCGCGCGGTCGCGGCGCGAAAGTCCCGCCGTCCGGTGGGCCTCCAAGACTTCGTCCACGAACTTCTTGCGGGATTCGGCCTCGAGAAGGACGCGGGCGGCCAGCTCCCGGACGTTCTTCATGGGAATTGCGGATTGCGGAATGCGGATTGCGGATTTGGGATCCCCCCCTTCCCCCCGAGGGGGGAATCCGCAATCCGCAATCCGCAATCGAAAATCATCTGACGCTTTTGCCGCGCGGCGAGAAAATCCAGAACTTGCGGAGGAACCGGTGGGTCGCCAGGAACTCGCGGTCGCGGTCGGTCAGAAGGTGCGGGAAGTTGCGCTGCTTGAACTTGAGGAGCGCGCTCTCGTCGACCGCGCGAAGGGCCGCGGCGCTCCGGCCCTTCAGGGCGTTGGCGAAGTCGACGAGGTAGGGGCGGTCGCCGGCGACGACGATGTTCTTCTTCTGACGGAGGTCGAGGTGAACGACCCCCCGGCGGTGCATGGCGCGGACGGTCTCGGTGAGGCGGCCGAAGACGGTGTCGGGAAGCTCGCCGGGCTTGAACTTGTTGATCGTCTTCCCCTCGATGTACTCGACGAGGAGCGCGCGTTTCTCGAGGACGGCGTAGGCGCGGGGGATCCCGGGGACGCCCTCCAGGTGTTTGAGGATCCCGTACTCCCGGCGGACGAGGGCGGGGCCCAGGACGCCGCGGGTGACGGCGTTCTTCGACCGGTAGTCCTTGAGGACCGCCGGCCGCCCCTCGTAGGTCACGAGAGAGACGACCGGGGAGAGGAATCCCCCCTTGTCGCGAAGCACGCGGAGGGCCTTCAGGCCAGGTTCTGGACCAGGTTGATGAGCCATCCGTTCAAAAGGACCGCGGCCACGCCCACGGCCGTGGCGAGCGGGGTCCACTGTTCGCTGTTCTCGCGGGCCGCCGGCCAGCTCCAGGGGCGGTCCTGCGCCCGCTCGTACCGCCTCAGGCGGGGAAAGTAATCGGGGACGGCCTTGTCGTAGTGGTCCCACGCTTCGCCGAAGATCTCCCGGAGGCGGTCCCCCTCGCGCTTCTTCTTGTAGGGCACGTAGTACGCGACGAAGACCAGGACGCCCGCGCCCAGCGCCAGCCAGTTGAAGTGTCGGAGGTACCAGACCTGGCGCGGGTCTCCCATCGCGAGGAACGCGAAGCCGACCATGCCCAGGAACGTCCCGATGTAGAGCGGGTTTTTCACGTACGCGTACGGGCCCGTGACGGTGAGCACCTTGTTCTTCACCAGGTGCCCGGCGGCCCACATCCGGACCCCGAGGCAGGGCAGAAGGAGAGCCACCCCCACCCAAAAGTTCCACCGCTTCCATTTGTCGGGCGAGGGGTCGGCGAAGGCGACGAGCGCGATGACCAGCGCGTAGACGGCGACGAGTTTGACCGTGAGCTTGCGCGCCCGGGAGAGCTTCACGGGGCCCCGGTATATCAGGCATGCAACAAAACTTCCAGGAAGATTTGTTTCCTAGTTCATAAATTACGAATTATAATTTATGACTTGACAGACGCTTTCGAGCGCGTATACTGAACGTGGACGGAGATGAGAACCCTCGGAATCGAAACGTCCGGGGGGAGAGGGGGAGTCGCCCTCCTCGACGGCCCCCGGGTCCTCGGGGCCCGGCTCTTTGAGAAGGGGATGGTCCACGGCCGCGAAATCGCGCCGGCGATCCAGTCGCTGCTGACGGAAGCGGGCCTCCCGCTGGCTCAGCTCGACCTCCTCGCCTGCGACGTCGGCCCCGGCTCCTACACCGGCCTCCGCGTCGGGCTCGCCGCCGCCAAAGGTCTGGCGCTGGCCCTCGGAAAGCCCCTGGTCGGGGTCGCTTCCCTCGACGCCCTGGCCGAAGCCGCGCGGGACCGGGCGCGCGTGCTCTGCCCCGCCGTCGACGCCAAGTGGGAACAGATCTACGGCGCGATCTACGAGGACGGCCGCCGGACGACCGACTTTCTCGCGGAGAAGCCCGCCGCCTTCGCCGCGCGCGTCCCCCCGGGCGCCTTCGTCCTGGGAGACGCGCTCGACGCCTACGGCGAGCTCTTCCGCGACGTGGTGCGCGCGCCCCGCGAGCTCTGGGACCCGAAGCCCGAGACGGTCGGACTCCTCGGGCAGCGGCTCCACGCGTCGGGAGTGCGACACGATGCGGCCAGGCTCGTGCCGCTGTACCTGCGGCCGACCGAAGCCGAATTGAAGTTCGGGAGGAGATCGGGGAGATAAGCGGAGATCGGGGAGATGGCTTGGAGAACCGGCGCATGGACCCTCGCCGGATCTCCTGGAGATCTCCGGATCTCCTCTAGAGAGGGGGAGATGGCAACGGGCGGTAAGCGCCCGCCGGCTCTTTCTCTCTTCGGAGGGAGGGCGCGAGACAGAGGGGGAAGAAGTGTCCCGGAGGGTCGAGCGATCGGCCGTCCGGGACACACCTCCGGCGCAGGGCCATGAAAGGCTACCGCGTGTGGGCGGAGATCGACCTCGCCGCCCTCCGCCACAACGTCTCCGTCGTGCGCCGAACCGTCGGGCTCCACACCCGGATCCTCGCCGTCCTCAAAGCCGACGCCTACGGGCACGGCGCCGTCCCCGTCGCCTGGACCGCCCTCGACGCCGGCTGCGAGATGATCGGCGTCGGCGACTCGACGGAGGCCCTGGCCCTCCGCGAATCGGGCATCGCGGGGCCCATCCTCATCCTAGGGGCGATCGTCGAGGAGGAAGTCCCCAGGGTCGTCCAGCACGACGTCTCGGTCACCGTCCATTCTACCGACCTGCTGCCGCTCCTGGACGAGGAGGCGGCGCGGCGCGGCCGTACCCTCCGCGTCCACCTCAAGGTCGACACGGGCATGGCGCGCCTGGGCGCCTCGCCGGGCCGCGCGCTCGACGTGGCCCGCCAGATTCTCGACGCCCCGAACCTTCAGCTCGAAGGACTCTCGACCCACCTGGCCGGCGCGTCCAACCCGGATTGCACCCGCGAGCAGCTCGACCTTTTCCGCTCCGTGGCGGACGAGCTGGAGCGCGACGGCATCCATCCTCCCCTCCTCCACGCGGCGAACTCGCAGGGCATCTTCACCTGCCCGGAAGCGCACTTCGACATGGTCCGCCCCGGCATCGCCTTGTATGGAATCGATCCGGGGCCGTTCGCGAAGCTCGGCCTCCCGCTCCAGCCGGTACTGTCGCTCAAGACCCAGATCGCCTACCTGAAAGGCGTCGGCGCGGACGTCCCCGTCGGCTACGACGGGCGCACCCGCACGACGCGGCCGACCCGGATCGCCACCTGTCCCGTGGGCTACAACGACGGGTACCCGTACTCGCTTTCCGCCCGGGCCGACGCCCTGGTCCGCGGGCGCCGCGTGCCGCTCGTCGGGACCGTCACGATGGACTACATCATGCTCGACGTGGGGGACGTCCCCGAGGCCGCCGTCGGCGACGAAGTGACCCTGGTCGGCCCGGGGCTGCGGGTGGAGGAGCTGGCTCGGCGCGCCGGGACGATCCCCTACGAGATCACCTGCCGTCTGGGCCGGCGCGTCGGGCGGATCCCGACCAACGCCGAGCAGACCGTCCCCGCGGCGTTCCGGGTGGTGGCGTAGCCGCGCCCTAAGTTGGTCCTATTGAATTCGTAAAGATAGGTTGCACCACAAAGACACAAAGACCACGAAGAACCCGGACCGAGCGGCCTTCGGGATGCCTCTTCTTTGTGGTCTCCGTGTCTTTGTGGTGAGACTAATCTTTACGAACTCACTGGCGTGTACTTAGTTGAAGTCGAAGGTCGCTTCGAGCCTGCGGGAGCGGATCTGGATCTCTCCCACCTTGCGCTTTTCCTCGACGTTTTCGTTGGGCTTCCGCTGGACGTCCACGACATCGATCGTGGACTGGAGGCCCCCGTTGAGGAAGAGCTGCTTGGGCTTGCCGCCCTCCAGCATGAGACGCCCCTGGGTAATGACGAGCGTCGTCGTGGATTCGTCCTTGCCGCGCCCGGCGATCTGTCCCTTGAACGTGATCGTCGCCCGGTTCCCCTGGAGCAGTTCGCACGAACAGTTCAGCTGACCGTTGCCCTCGGTGAGCACCGACGGGTAGATCAGGCCCAGGACGTCGAGGTCCTTGACCTGCCACTGGGCGCCCTCCTTCATCTCCTTGGGCACCAGGGTGACGAGGTCGTTCCATGCCCCCAGCGTCTGCGCCTCCGCCGGCGGCGCGCCGCCCTCGTCGTCCTTGGCGATCCACCCGTTGGCGCCGCGCGTGGCCGTGTAGGTCCGGTCCGCCAGCGGGCTGCTCTTGGTCTCCGGCAGCACGTCGCTGCCGGTTTTCTGGATCGTGGAGGCGAGGCACTTCACGCGGACCGAGCGGGCCCGCCCGTCGGCAACGTCCAGCACTTCCTGGCTGAACTTGTCGTCCCGCACGAGCTGGAGGAGACGCGTGGACTCGCCGCTCCCGTCCCGCACCACGATGTCCAGCTCCAGGGTCGACTTGACCGTCACGGTGGTCTTCTCGCCCGCCGAGGGCGCGGACTGGGCCATGCAGACGAGTGCGATGATCCAGCGCATTTTTCGATTCTCCTTCGGGTTGTGGGTAGACCTATAATACCCTCGGATTTCAGCAAATGAAAGCGAGCGACTTCAACTATTTCCTCCCGCCGGAACGGATCGCCCAGGAACCTCTCCCGCGCCGCGACGCCTCACGGCTCCTGGTCCTCCACCGGGACGGCGGACGCCTGGAGCACCGGCAGTTTCCCGACATCGTGTCCTACCTCCGGGGCGAGACCGTCTACCTCAATGACACGCGTGTTTTCCCGGCGCGGCTGAGGACCTGGCGCGAAACGGGGGGCAAGGTAGACGCGCTGCTCCTGCGCCGCCTGGGGAACCGCCGGTGGGTGGCGCTCCTGGATTCCGGGGGCCGGCTGAACGTGGGCGAGTGCCTCCGGGTCGACGATCGCGCCTGGGCGCGGATCACGGCCAAGGACGAGGACAAATGGACGCTTGACTTCGACGCGGAACCGGATCTGGACCGGCTGGGACGGACGCCCCTGCCCCCCTACATCCGCCGGGAGCCCGACGACCGCGACCGGGAGCGGTACCAGACCGTCTTCTCGAACCGCGAAGGGTCGGTCGCCGCCCCGACCGCCGGCCTCCATTTTACGCCGGAGATCCTCTCGCAGCTCCGCAGTCGGTTCGTGACGCTCCACGTGGGCGTGGGGACGTTCCGACCCGTCAAGGTCGAAAACGTCGAGGATCACAGGATGGAGCAGGAATACTACGAGGTCCCCGAGCCGCCCGAGTCAGCGGTCGCGGCCGTGGGCACGACGACCTGCCGCGCCCTGGAGTCGTGGGCCCGGACCGGCCTGAAGTCGGGCTGGTCGGACCTTTTCATCCGCCCGCCCTTCGAGTTCAAGACGGTGAAGGCGCTCGTCACGAACTTCCACCTTCCCCGGAGCACGCTCCTCATGCTCGTATGCGCCTTTGCCGGCCGCGAGAGGGTGCTCTCCGCCTACGAGGAGGCGATCCGGGAGAAGTACCGGTTCTTCAGCTACGGGGACGCGATGCTGATCCTGTAACAAAACTTCCTGGAAGTTTTGTCACACGAGGATGGCGGGGAGGCCTTTCTCGGCGCTCACGTCGACGATCTTCTTGATGAGGACGTAGCAGAACTTGGGCCAGAACCCTTCGGACGTGCCGAAACGCGACTCGTAGATCGAGATGTCGCGTTCCGTCGCGTCGAGATAATCCACCATCTTCTTGAGGGCGAAGGTCTCGTCGATCCTGAGACGCTCGTTGATCTCGCCCAGCTCCCGCCGTGCGTTCATCGAGCTGGCGGCGGGGAAAGGTTCCTCGCGGCCGCCGGGGTCGGCCGTCAGCGGCCGCGGAAATTCCAGGGGGACGAGGAGGCACGGCCGGTCGCGCAGGGCGAACACGTGGGGCCACCGCGTCGGGGCGTCGGCGCCCGACCGTTCCTCCACGTAGGTCTTGAGCTCGCGGAGGAGCCCGATCTTGGCGACGCGAAGGTTGCAGACGCAGGCGCCGGGCCGGTCGTCCCACGCGGAGACGGCCGCGCCGGCCGCGCGGAGGCCGGCGTTCACGCCCTCGACGATGCGCCGCAGCCGGCGGCGCTCGCGATGCTTCTCGAAGAAGCCCATCCCGCTCTCCAGGCGGCGGTACGTGTACCAGAGGGGCTCGACGCGCGCGTTGAAGCCCACGTCCTTGGCGATGCGGTAGAGCGCGCTGTCGCGGAGCTTGGAGGTTACGTCTTCGGGCATGGCGCTTTCCGATTCACCGAGCGGGCGCCACAAGCCGGGTGGGGTGACCGCGTCGACCCACGCCGCCGGGTGCGCCGTAGAAATCGTCTCGTCGTTCGGGGTTCGGACGATTTCTAGTTTCTATTCCTTTCATACTTGAAATCGCTCGAACCCCCAACGACGAAGCGATTTCAAGCGAGCCGCAAAATCGAGCGGTCGCGCCTTGGCCTACACAAAACATGGAGTGGGTCCCGATTACTTCTTCCGGAAGCGCCTGGTGATTTCGTCGATCTTGGAAATCTTGCGCGTCGTAGGACGCAGGCGCCGCGTGCTGGGGCGCTCCTGGGCCGGGTCGCCGAACCGGCGCGTGATCGCCTTGGAGATGCTCGACGACGTCTGGTTTTCGTCCGGCCGGTACTCGAGGGACTTGAAGCCCTCGATCTGCTCATTGATGTCGTCGACCAGCTCGCGCGGCGACGCGTACCGCAGGTCCTTGTCCTTGGACATCATGCGTTCGATGAAGTAGTGCATGTGCTTGGAGAGGCGGCGGTTCTTGATCTCGCCGTCGAGCGCCTCCATGACCTGCTTGGCCATGACTTCGAGGGAGTCGCCTCCGGTGAAGGGGAGCTCGCCCATGGCCATGTGGTAGAGGGTGGCCCCCAGCGAGTAGATGTCGGCCCGGACGTCGAGGTCGCGCTGTCCGCGGGCCTGCTCGGGGCTCATGTACTGGGCGGTGCCGCTGGTGGTTTCCTCCTCTCCCGTCCCGTCCCCCGCGATCGGCTGCGCGAAGCCCAGGTCCAGGACCTTCACGCGGGCGTCCTTGCACAGGAAGATGTTGCCCGGCTTGATGTCGCGGTGGATGATGCCGCGCGACTGCATGTGGTCGATCGCCTTGGCGGCCTCCAGGATGATCTCGAGCGACCGGGCCTCCGAGAACTGCTTCTCCCGGTCGAGGACCTCCTGGGCGGACTCGCCTTCGAGGAACCCCATGACGAGGTAGCAGAGCGGCCCCATCAGACCGTGGGAGTAGCCCTTGACGATGTTCGGGTTGTCGAAGGAGCACAGGAGCTCTGCCTCCCGGCGGAAGCGGCGCACGGCTTTCTCGTCCTTCGCGAGCGACGGGTGGATGATCTTGAGCGCGACTTTCCGCTGGCTCTTGAGGTCCTCCGCCAGGAACACCGTGGCGGTCCCGCCCACCCCGAGCTTGCCGGAAATGCGGATGCCGGGGATCGGCTCGCTCGGGTTGACCGGCCGGCTCCGGGTGTCCCCGCCTTCGCGGGATTCGGGGTTCCGCTTCGGCGGGCAAGCTCCGTCGCTCGCCTGCGGAGCGCCTGCCCGCCGTAGCTCGGTGCCGGACCCGAGCGAAGGCGGGGGGGCCGCCCCCGCGGAAGCGGCGGACCGGCTCGTGACGACCTTGCGGGCCGCGGCGGAGAGGAGCTGGAGCTGCTGGGCCGTGAGGAGCCCCTTGTCCGACAGGATTTCCTCGATCGACCGGCGCGCTTCGGCGGCAGGCTGCGCCTGGAACTCCGCCAGGCACTGCGCCGCCTCGTCGTGGGTCACGAAATTGTTCTTCGAGGCGATCGCCATGAAGACCATTTCGTAGGTCGGCATGAAAGTATCCGAATTCTATACGATTCTCCTTTTGGATTGCGAAAAAAACCCGCAGCGATATAATCAAGGTGTCGCTCTTCGTTGAGGTTGCCGCCGTGGTGCCCATGGAGCTTTCCCGGATCATCATCAGCGAGACCAACGACGAGCAGGTGATCGTGCTGAAGGAAACCAACGGCGACCGGGCCTTCCCGATCGTGATCGGCATCTGGGAAGCCGTCGCCATCGACCGCAATCTCAAGGGCAAGAAGACGCCCCGCCCCATGACGCACGACCTGCTGGAAAACGTCATCCAGGGACTGGACTCCAAGCTCGACCGGATCGTGGTCACCGAGCTGCGCGACCGCACCTTTTATGCCAAGCTCGTGCTCCGGCGCAACGGCAAGGCCGTCGAGATCGACTCGCGCCCCAGCGACGCCATCGCGCTGGCCGTCCAGATGCGGGCCCCCATCTACGTCGAGGAATCGGTCCTCGAGGAAGTGACGCCCGCGCCCGGCACGGGCGGCCAGACGGATGCTGGCCCTGAAGAGGAGGGGGAACCGGGGGAAAGCGACACCGCGTAGTCACCCATCCTTCCCGCCGCCGCGGACCTTTCCGAAATCGTCTTCGGAGGTCCCCTGTCCCCGAAACTACGCGTCTGACCACAAAGACACGAAGACCACAAAGGAAGAGCCGGAAGAGCATCTCCCGGACGGGTTCCTTTGTGCTCTTTGTGTCTTGGTGGTGAAAACCGTCTTTAGGAATTCAGTTGGTCTGACTTAGCGCCGGCGGGAAAGGACCAGACCCACGGCGCTCGCGTGATAGAGGATCACGTCGTTCACGCCGTCGCTGTTGACGTCGAGGATGTGCAGGGCGCGGGGGTGGCGGTCCACCGGCACCGTCCAGTGCGCCGTCCCGTCGAATCCGATCCGGGGCCCGCTCCCCGTCTCTCGAACCACGCCGGGATGAATGAGGAGCTCCCGCGTCTTGGGATCCACCACCACCATGTCGGGCCGGCCGTCGCCGGACAGGTCGCCTCGGACGAAGACCAGCGGCACCGCGCCGGCGCCCGTCTTGTCGAGGTCCGCCTTCCTCACGAAGATCTCCTTCTGAAAGACCGGGTCCCGGAGGAAGGATTTCTCGGCGGCGTCGAACTGGAAGACTTCGTAGGTGATCGGAACGTCCCCGAGAATGACCATGGCCCCGCCCGTCTTGATCAGGTCCGTCCGGAGGCGAGACGTCACGCAGTCGAGCTTTCCGTCCAAGTTCATGTCGATGAACTCGGGATCGATGGAGACGCCGTCGATCATGATCCGCTTGTCCGGAAGGAAGTTCCCCTTCCCGGTCCCGACGTGCACGTAGATGCTGGTCTTGATGCTGTTCCAGAGGCCCAGCGTCCCCT
>Ga0187892_10004394_pt1 | contig 23715 bp, 24 predicted proteins | sample MA1701073metaG_FD_139345 | JGI IMG/M metagenome (GOLD analysis project Ga0187892, IMG submission 139345) | Bio-ooze microbial communities from a basaltic lava cave in the Kipuka Kanohina Cave System on the Island of Hawaii, USA - MA170107-3 metaG ... | reverse complement strand
CGGCCACCGCCGCGTAGACGATCAGCATCACGGACGGCGGGATGAGGATTCCGAGGGTGCCGCCCGCGGTGATGGCGCCGGACGCGAGCTTGACGTCGTACCCCGCCCTCAGCATCGGCCGCAACGCGATGACCCCCATGAGCACCACCACCGCCCCCACGATGCCGGAGGCGATGCCCCAGAAGGCGCACACGAGCAGCGTCGTCACCGCCAGGGAGGCGGGCACGCGCCGGAACGCGAGCTGCACGCTGTGGAACATGCGGTCCACCAGGGCGGCCCGCTCCATCACGTAGCCCATGAAGACGAACAGGGGCACCGAGAGTAGCGTGTCGTTGGTCATGACGCCGTACGTCCGCTGGGCGATCAAGTCGAACACCCGGTTGTCGTACCAGTGGGCGTTCGGCATCCAGAAGGCGATGAAGCCGAAGACCATCCCGAGCCCCATGAGGGTGAAGGCGGTCGGGTAGCCCATCATGATCGCGATCACGATGAGGCTCAGCATGATGAGGCCGAAGGAGGGATCGCTCACGGCCGCTTCTCGTCCGCGCCCTCTTCCATCGCGCTCCGGTGGCGCGCGGCCTCCTCGATCGCCTTGGCGCCTTCCATGGCGGCGCGGCGCGACTCCTCGTCCACGTACTGGCTGTGCCCGAGCTGCGTGTCGATCACGTCGATCTCCTCGACGTCCTTCAAGCGCGGCGGCCAGGCGCCGGTACGGAGACAGACAAGACAACGGACGATCTCAGCCAGCCCCTGCAGCATCACGAGGACGCCGGCCACCGGGATCACGGTCTTGAAGTGATAGACCGGTGGCCCCTCCGCGGTGACGGTGGAGTGCTCCCCGATCCTCCAGGAATCGGCCGCGAAGCTGCCCCCCGCGTAGATCAGCCCGAGCATGCACGGGATGAAGAAGAGCAGATAGAGGGTCAGGTCGAGGCCGGCCTGACCGCGCGGCTTCATGTACAGATAGATGAAGTCGGCGCGCACGTGGCCGGCCTGGGCCAGGGTGTAGGCCCCGCACATCATGAAGAGCGTGCCGTACAGCATGTTGTTGAAATCGAAGATCCAGGCGGTGGGGGCGTTGAGGATGTAGCGCTTGAACACCTCGATCGACACCACGAAGGTGAGGGCGACGATCAGCCAGGCGAAGGCCTTGCCCGACCAGTAGCTGATCTCGTCGATGACGTGCAGGAAGCCTTGCGCGTTCACGGGTGCACCGGGCCGGGCGCGAAGCAGGCCGGCCACCCGGCGGGAGCCGGAGGACCGGCCTGCTCGGTTGCGATCACCGGCCGGCTAGCTCTTCTTGGCGGCGGGCTTGGCGAAGTAGTGGTTGTAGGCCATCCGGCGGCTGACGTTGGTATCGAGGTCCCACTTCACCGCCCGGGCCGCGAACGCCTTCTGTGACTCGGCGATCTCCTTGAAGAGCGGGTTGTCGGCCGCCTTCTTGTCGGCGGCTGCGTCGTAGGCGTCGAGCTGCCGCTGCAGCAGCGCGTCCGGCGTCTTGTAGAAGCGCACCTTGTCCTTGGTCTGCAGCTCGATGTAGTCCTTCGAGTAGCGGTCCACCGCCTTCCACGACATGTCGGCGGAGGCCGCCTCCACCGCGTTCTCGATGATCGCCTTCATCTTGTCGGGGAGCGCGTCGTACCTGGTCTTGTTGAAGCTGATCTCGAACTGCTCGGCGTTCTGGTGGTAGCTCTGCAGCATGCAGACCTTCGACACGTCGGCGAAGCCGAGGATCCGGTCGGAGGTCGCGTTGTTGAACTCGGCCGCGTCGAGGAGGCCGCGGTCCATGGCCGGCACGATCTCACCGCCGGGCAGCGCGTTGACCGCGGCCCCCAGGCCGGTGAACACGTCGATCGAGATGCCGACGGTCCGGAACTTGAGCCCCTTGAAGTCGTCCGGCTTGGTGACCGGCTTCTTGAACCAGCCGAGCGGCTGGGTCGGCATCGGCCCGTAGGGGAAGGAGACGACGTTGGCGTTGATCGACTTGTAGAGCTTGTCGAGGAGCTGCTTGCCCCCGCCGTACTTGTGCCAGGCCAGCAGCATGTTGGCGTCCATCCCGTAGGCGGGACCGGAGCCCCAGAGCGCGAGCGCGGTCTGCTTGCCGTAGTGGTAGACGAGCACGCCGTGACCGCCGTCGAGCGTGCCCTTCGACACCGCGTCGAGCAGGCCGAAGGCCGGCACCACCGCGCCCGCGGGCAGCACCTCGATCTTGAGGTCGCCGCCGGTCATGTCGTTGACCTTCTTCGCAAAGTCCTGGGCGAACTCGTGGAAGATGTCCTTCGCCGGCCAGGTGGACTGCCAGCGCATGGAGATGGGGCCCTGGGCCTTGGCGACCATCGGGAAGCCGAGCGTCGCCACGCCCGCGGCCGCCGCGCTCTTCAGAAAGCGGCGGCGCGGCGCCTCGACTGGTGTCTGCTGGTTGCTCATCGGTCGTCTCCTTTGACGCCTCTTCGATGGTGGAAGTGGGGAACACCCCGGCCTGATTTCGGTTCGGCCCGCGAGAAGCGTCCGGGGCTCAGCCTTCGGGGAATTCTACCCCGGCCGCTCCTCCGAGCGAAAGAACAACTGCGGGCGTGCCGGCTCGGTTCCGGGCTCAGCGACCCGCCACGGGTGGCAGCGTCACCGGGACCCGCTCCCGGTCCCGCCGCACGACCAGGGGCAGCGGTCCGTCGGGCCCGGCGGCCAGCAGGGCCTCCCGGACCGCGTCGAGCGTGACCACCGGGCGGCCGTTGACCTCGGTGAGCACGTCGCCCACCTGCAGCCCGGCGCGCTCGGCCCGGCTGCGCGGGAGCACCACGGCCACCGAGGGCGCGGCGGGAGGCCGAGCCCCGCCCAGCTCGGGCTGAGCCTCCGGATCGCGCACGAGGAAGCCGTACTCGGCGGCCACGCGCTCGGCCGCGACCGACGTGGGCATGGCGCCGACCTTCACCTGCACGGGCTGGCGCCCTTCCTCCCGTCGCAGCACGGTGAGGCGAATCGTCTCGCCGACGGTCGTGGAGGCGATGGCTCGCTGCAGGCTCCGCGTATCCACGACGGGCCGGTCGCGGAAGGCCACGACGAGGTCGCCGTTGCGGAGACCGGCATCGGCGGCGGGGGTCTCCTGGATCACCTCCACGATGACCGCGCCGAAGCCCTCGCGGAGCCCGAACCGCTTGGAGATCTCCTCCATCTCCTGCTCGGAGAGATCCCGGATCCGCACGCCGAGCCACCCCCAGCGCGTGGCGCCCTCGGCGACGGGAGCCAGGAGCGCGCCGAGCAGGCCCAGAGCCAGCGGCAGGCGCTTCATGCGCGACCGCCCTCGCCGGTGAGCTGGCTCAGCAGATCGTCCAGCGCGACCGTCAGCCGCTCGAGCCGCCGCTCGACGTGCAGCTCTTCGAGAAGGGCTTGCCGCGTCGCATGTGTAGGGACCAGGGCCGAGGCCACCTGGTCGCCCAGCTCCGCCGGGTCGCTCAGCGCGTCCAGGGTCTGCTGCAGCTCGGCGCCCGATCGCCCCACCGCGGCGAGGATCTGCCGGCACCGGGCCTTGACCCGCCTGGCCAGCGCCTGGACCCCCGGTCCCTCCGCGCCGGTTTCCTCGAGCGGGGTGGCCGCCACCATCCGATAGAGCGTGTCGGCGGGCAGCTCGCGATCGATGCGCGCCCTCCGCTCCCCCCGGAGCAAGAGGTTGTAGCGTCCGGTGGCGAGCCGCTCCCATTGCACGATGCGGCCCACCCCGGTCACCTCGTAGACCGGTGGCTTACCATCGTAGGTCGACTCGTAGCCCGGCTTGAGGCCGACCACGGCCAGACGCTTGTCGCGCGCGAGACAGTCGGTCACCATGGCCCGGTAGCGCGCCTCGAAGATGTGCAGGGGAAGCATCGTGCGCGGAAAGAAGGTGAGGTCCGGCAGCGGGAAGATCGGCAGCGCGACCTGGCTCACCGCGCCGCCTGACCTACCGGATATCGGGGAGCTTGAGCGCAGACACCGCGTCCACCCGCGCGACGGCCGCCGCCGCGATCTTCCGGAAGGCCTGCGCCTGGGCGCTGTCGGGATGCCCGACCGTGACCGGGACGCCCGAGTCGCCGCCTTCGCGCGTCTCCATCTCGAGCGGGATCTGGCCCAGCAGCGGCACGCCGAACTCGTCGGCCACCCGCTGGCCCCCGCCCTCGCCGAAGATGCCGTAGCGCCGGCCGGTATCGGGCGCGATGAAGTAGCTCATGTTCTCGACGATGCCGAGGACCGGGACGTTGAGCTTGCGGAACATGCCGAGGGCCTTGCGCACGTCGAGCAGCGCCACGTTCTGCGGCGTCGTCACCATGACCACGCCCGAGAGCGGTACGACCTGGGACAGCGACAGCTGCGCATCGCCCGTGCCCGGCGGCATGTCGAAGACCAGGTAGTCGAGCGGCCCCCAGTTGACGTCGCGGAGGAACTGCTGCACCGCCGAGTGGATCATCGGCCCGCGCCAGACCAGCGCTTCGCGCTCGGCCACCAGGAGCCCGATGGACATGATCTTGATACCGTGGGCCTCGACCGGGATGATCTTGTTGTCGAACATGCCCGGGCGGCCCTTGGCCCCCATCATCAGCGGCACATCGGGCCCGTAGACGTCCACGTCCACGAGCCCGACCTGGGCGCCCGCCTGCTTGAGGGCCAGCGCCAGGTTCACGGCCACCGTGGACTTGCCGACGCCGCCCTTGCCTGAGGACACCGCGATGGTGTGCTTGACCTCGGGGATGAGCTCGGCGGCCTGCGGGGCCTGCTGGCCGTGCGCGTGTCCTCCCGGAGCCGCGGTCTGAGGTCGGGCCGCCGGCGCGGCCGAGCCCATCTTGACGTTCACCCGGCTCACCCCGGGCAGCTGGGAGACGACCTTCGAGGCGCTGCTGTGGAGCGTCGCCTTGGTGGCCGGGGCCTGGCCGGTGAACGCCAGCGTGAACGAGACTTCGGCGTCCTGGATCCGAAGCTCCTTGACCAGCCCGAGCGTCACGATGTCCTGACCGTGGTCCGGGTCATGGATCTCCCGGAGCGCCTCGAGAACGATGCGTTCGGTCAGAACCGCGGGGGTGCTCATGGCGCTCGTGGACAATCACGCATCGGGTCTGGGCGAAGTATAGGCGTCAAGACCTCCGCCGTCAACGCGGAGGGCTCGCCCCGGTGCCGTCCAAGCCCTTGGAGAACTTGAAAAATCCGGCCGGAATTGCTACAACGGTCAGGTGCTCGGCCCCGACGACTTCCGCCGTGTCATGAGTCACTTCGCGAGCGGGGTGACCATCATCACCGCGTGGGACGCCGATCAGCGGCCGACCGGGCTCACCGCCAGCTCGTTCACCTCGGTGTCGCTCCACCCCCCGCTCATCCTGGTGTGCGTGTCCCAGAAGGCGCAGAGCTATCCCGCCATCCAGGCGGCGGGCCGCTTCGCGGTGAACATCCTGAGCATCGGTCAGGAAGCGGTCTCCCGCCGATTCGCCACCACGACCAATACGAGGGACGAGAAGTTCGCCGGGCTCGACTACCGGCCGGGGACGCTCGGGCTGCCTGTCCTGAGCGACGCCCTCGCCGAGCTCGAGTGCACCGTGGTGCACGCCTATCCGGGCGGCGACCACACCATCTTCGTCGCGCGCGTGGACGCCGCGGACAGCCGCGGCGACGCGGGTAAGGAGCCTCTCCTGTACTTCCGCGGCAACTATTCCCGTCTTCACTCTTGAGGGAAGGAGGATCGCACCCGTGTCGGTTCCACTCTCCCGCCCACCGGTCGACGACGAGATCAAGGCCGCGGTGCTGGCGGCCATCGACTCGCGGCAGTATATTCTCGGGCCCGAGTGCCGGGCTTTCGAGCAGGAGTTCGCGCGGTACCTCGGCAGCAAGCACGCGGTGCTCACGAGCAGCGCCACCGCCGCCCTGTGGATGGCCCTCAAAGCCTTCGGGGTCAAGGCCGACGACGAGGTGCTCGTGCCCTCCCACACCGCCTTCCCGACGGTGGAGGCCGTCTGTTTCTCGGGCGCGGTGCCCGTCTTCGTGGACATCGATGAATCCTCTTACACGGTGAATCTCACCGATGCGGCAGAGAAAGTTTCCTCTCGGACCGTCGGCTTCGTGCCGGTGCACCTCTACGGACATCCCGCCGATCTGGACGGCATCCGGCGTCTCTGCGCCGAGCGCAGCCTGTGGCTGCTCGAGGATTGCGCCCAGGCCCACGGGGCCGCCTGGCAGGGCCGCAAGGTCGGCGCCTTTGGGCGGGCGGGCGTGTTCTCCTTCTACCCCTCCAAGAACCTCACCGTGATGGGCGACGGCGGGCTCCTGGTCACCGACGACGACGACGTGGCCTCACGCGGCCGGCGGCTGCGCGACCACGGCCGGCTCAGCAAGGACGTGCACGCCGAGGTGGGCTTCAACCTGCGCTTCAACGATATCCAGGCCGCGGTGGGCCGCGTGCTGCTGCGGCGCCTCGACGCCATGAACGATCACCGGCGCGCGCTGGCCGCGCGCTACCGCGCGGGCCTCGCCGGCCTGCCGCTCGTCCTGCCCGAGGAAGCGGCGGGAGCTCGGCACGTCTATCACCTCTACGTGATCCGCACGACCGAGCGCGACGCCCTCGCCCGGTTCCTCAAGGAGCGCTCCATCGCCACCGGCATCCACTACCCGGTGCCGAGCCACAAGCAGCCGGCCGTCAAGCACTTCAACCCGCCCGCGCTGCCCCGGACCGAGCGCATCGTGGATGAGATCCTCACGCTGCCGATCTCGGCCGGCCATACCGAAGCCGAGGTGGATCAGGTGGTGGCGGCGGTGAAGCAGTTCTTCCGCGCTGGGTGAGCGCGGCCCGCCCGTGAACATCCTGCAGCTCTACCCGAAGTCGGACTACTTCACGGGCGCGGCCATACAGCTCCGCGGGCTGGCCCTGGGGCTGGCCGCGCGGGGCCACCACGTGGTGGTGGCCACCCGCCCCAACGCACACTGGGCGCGCGCGTGCGCCGCCGGCCACGTCCAGCACGCGAGCGTGCCGATGCGAAGCGCGCTCGACCTGCGCTCCGCCTGGGCCCTGGCCCGGCTCATCCGCGAGCACCGGATCGAGGTGGTCCATTGCCAGAAGGGCCGCGCGCGCACCCTCGCGCTCCTGGCCGGGCTCGCGGTGAAGATCCCGGTCCTGGTCCTGAACCGGGGGGTGAGCTTTCCCCTGGACCGCTGGAACCGGCTCGGCTACACCACCCCGCGCGTGACCGCCATCGTGGCGGTCTGCGAGTCGATCAAGCGCGGGCTCGTGGCCGCCGGGGTGCCCGCCGCCAAGGTGGACGTCATCTACTCGGGCACCGATCTCGGCCGCTTCCATCCCGGCGTGGACGGCCGTCGCATCCGCGCCGAGCTCGGGCTCGATCCCGGCCGCCTGCTCGTCACCCAGGTGGGGATCCGCTCGTGGCGGGGCAACGGCGACGTGCTGGAGGCCATGACGCGGGTCTGCCACGCGCTCCCTCACGCGCGCCTGCTCTTCGTGGGCGCCCCGCCCCCGCGCATCCCGACCCTGCGCGACAAGGCCTTCCGGCGTGGCATCGGCGAGGCGGTGCTGGTGCTCGGTCACCGTGAGGACATTCCGGAGATCCTGGCCGCCAGCGACCTCGTGGTCGACGCCTCCTACGCCGGCCTCGGCCTGACCGGCTCGCTGCGAGAGGCCCTGGCCGTCGAGACCCCGGTGATCGGCACCGATCTCGAGGGACACCCCGAGCTGATCCTCGAGGGGGAGACCGGCCTGCTGGTGCCCCCGCGCAATCCCGACGCGCTGGCCCAGGCGATCCTGCGCCTGCTCGAGAACCCCACCCGGGCCCAGGCCATGGCCCGCGCGGGCCGCAAGCGGGTCGAGGCGCACTTTTCGATGGCGCAGAAGGTCCAGCGGACGGAGGCGCTCTACCAGCGGCTCCTGGCCGAACGGGGCGCGGCGTGACGGCGCGGTACCGTCTGCTCGCGCGCCTGCTCCCCTATCTGCGGCCCTACTGGCCGGTGCTGGCGGTGGGCGGCGTCCTCGCGCTGCTGGTCTCGGGCGCGGAGGCGTTCATCGCGTGGCTGGTCAAACCCGCCATGGACGAGATCTTCCTCAAGCGCGACGCCACCATGCTGAAGCTGATCCCTCTCGCTCTCCTGGGCGCCTATCTCCTGAAGGGCGCCGGGCGCTTCGGCCAGTCCTACCTGATGGCCTCGGTGGGCGAGCGGGTCATCGCCCGCATCCGGCGCGAGCTCTACGCGCACATCCAGTCGATGCCGCTGGCCTTCTTCGCCTCCCTGCACTCCGCCGAGCTGATGACCCGCGTGGCGACCGACGTCAACCGCCTCGCCCGCCTCTCCTCCACCGTGCTGGTCATGGCGGTGCGCCACGTGGGCACCATCGCGGCGCTGCTCATCGTGATGTTCCTGCGCGAGTGGGTGCTGGCCTTGATCGCCATCGCGGTCTTCCCCCTGGTCGGCCTGACCATCCGGGCCATCGGTCGCAAGCTCTACAAGATCAACCGGCGCGCCCAGCAGAAGATCGCCGAGCTCAACGTGGTGCTCCAGGAGTCCTTCACCGGCACCAAGATCGTCAAGGCCTTCGGGCGCGAGCGGCTCGAGCAGGAGCGCTTCAACCAGGTCAACGACCGGCTGCTCGGCCTGGCCCTCAAGGATCGGCGCGTGGACGAGATGTCGGAGCCCCTGATGGAGGTGATGGGCGCGCTCGCCATCATGGGGGCGCTCTGGTACGGCGGCTATCGGGTGATCTCGGGCGGGCTGACCCCGGGTGAGTTCTTCTCGTTCACCGCGGCGGTGATCCTGCTCTATGGACCCGTCCGCCAGCTCTCCCGCATGGCCAACACCGTGCAGCAGTCCATCGCCTCGGTGGAGCGCGTGTTCGAGATCCTGGACACCCCGCCCGCCATCGTGGACGCTCCCGGGGCGCGCGCGCTCGGCGCCTTCTCCGATTCCATCGCCTTCGAGGCCGCCTCGTTCCGCTACCCGGAGATGGAGGAGTGGGCCCTGCGCGACGTCTCCCTGACCGTCCGGAAGGGAGGGCTCGTCGCCTTCGTGGGAATGTCGGGCGCGGGAAAGACCACCCTGATGGAGCTGCTGCCGCGCTTCCACGACGTCACGGAGGGCCGCATCACGATCGACGGCCACGACGTCAGAACGATCACGGTGGGCTCGCTCCGGAGCCTGATCGGCATCGTGACCCAGGACACCTTCCTCTTCCACGACTCGATCGAGTACAACATCGCCTACGGCAAGCCGGGGGCCACGCGGGCCGAGATCGAGCGGGCGGCGCGCCTGGCCCAGGCCCACGATTTCATCGCGGCCCTACCCGACGGCTACGCGACGCCGGTGGGCGAGCGCGGCGTCAAGCTCTCCGGCGGCCAGGCCCAGCGGCTGGCCATCGCGCGCGCGTTCCTCAAGGACCCGCCCATCCTGATCCTGGACGAGGCGACCTCGGATCTCGACGCGGAGAGCGAGTTCCTCGTCCAGCAGGCGCTCTCCGAGCTGATGCGGGGCCGCACCGTGCTCATGATCGCCCACCGCCTGGCCACCGTCAAGCACGCCGACCGGGTCGTGGTGGTCCACGGCGGCCGCATCGCCGAGATGGGCACCCACGACCAGCTGATGGCGCGCGGCGACGGCATCTACCGCCGTCTCGCCACCCTGCAGTCGCTGGACGCGCTCCCTTCCCGGTAGCCATCCATCCCCCCTCATCCGGGAATTGACGCTTGACATGGATTGATATTTCCATATACTTCGAACCATGAAACAGATTGCCCGGCTCCCGATGTCGAAGCTCGAGGCGGCCCCGGAGCACGCGGAGGCCTTCAAGGCGCTCGCGCACCTGAGCCGGCTTCAGGTGTTCTTCACCCTGGTTCGGGCCGAGCGGGAGATGGCGGTGGGCGAGATCCAGGACGCGGTCGGCATCCCGGGTCCGACCCTGTCCCATCATCTCGACGTCCTGCGGCGGGCCGGGCTCGTCGAGAGCCGGAAGGAAGAGCGGTTCATCTACTATTCGGTGCAGCGCGAGACGGTCAGCACGCTCTGTCGCTTGCTGACCGCCTGCTGCTGAGACGGAGGATCACCATGAGCGCGAAGGTCCACATGCACATGTCGGTATCGGACCTGGCCAAGAGCCGCGAGTTCTACCAGAAGTTCCTGGGGGCGGACCCGGTCAAGGAGAAGCCCGGCTACGTGAAGTTCCTTCCCGAATGGGCGCCGGTGAACTTGGCCCTGTCCGAAGGTCGTCGCGCCGGCGGGGAGGGCCCGATCAACCACACCGGCGTGCAGGTGGACTCGCCCGCCCTCGTGATGGAGCATCTGGCCCGCGTGAAGGCGGCCGGCCTGCCCGTTCGCGAGGAGATCGGCGTGAACTGCTGCCACGCCAACCAGGACAAGTTCTGGGTCGAGGATCCCGACGGCGTGGAGTGGGAGGTCTACCACCTCAACTACGATCTCGAGGAAGAAGCCGAGAGTCGCCCCAGCCAGGCCGCGGGCTTGAAGCTGGCCAAGAGCAACGCCTGCTGCAGCTCCTGAGGAGACCGCCATGGCCGACCCGGACATCAAGCAGGTCGTGAAGGAGAAGTACGCGCAGGCCGCGCGGCGGGTCACCAGCGCGGACAGCTCTTGCTGCGGATCCGGGTCCACCCGCGAGTGCGACCCGATCACCTCGAATCTCTACTCCGAGGCCGAGGCGGCGGCGCTGCCCGCGGCGGCCAAGGCCGCTTCTCTCGGCTGCGGCAACCCGACCGCGCTGGCCGAGCTCAAGGGCGGCGAGACCGTGCTGGATCTGGGCTCGGGAGGCGGCATCGACGTGCTCCTGTCGGCCCGGCGGGTCGGGCCTACCGGCCGAGCGTACGGGCTCGATATGACCGAGGAGATGCTGGCGTTGGCCCGCGAGAACCAACGCAAGGCCGGCGTGGAGAACGTCGAGTTCCTCAAGGGCGAGATCGAGCAGATCCCGCTTCCCGACGCTTCCGTGGATGTCATCATCTCCAATTGCGTGATCAACCTCTCCGCGGACAAGGATCGGGTCCTCGCGGAGGCCTTCCGGGTGCTGAAGCCGGGCGGGCGGTTCGCGGTCTCCGATGTCGTGGTTCGGGGCGAGGTCCCCTCGCAGATCCGCCGCAGCGTCGAGCTGCGGATCGGCTGCGTGGCCGGCGCGCTCGAGGAGGACGAGTACCGGGCCAAGCTCGGGAAGGCCGGCTTCGAGGCCATCGAGGTCGAGCCGACCCGGATCTATCGCGTCGAGGACGCGCGCGACTTTCTGGCCGGCGCCGGCGTGGACGCGGATGCGATCGCGCCGCAGGTGGACGGCAAGTTCATGAGCGCCTTCGTGCGCGCCCGCAAACCGCGGGCGTGAGCGGCACCCGCTCCCGCGCTCACTGGCCGCCGAGCCGTGCCGCCGCGCGCCCGCCGGCCGCGAGCAGGGCCGGATAGACCACCCATCGGCGAAACGGCTCGATGAGCCGCAGGTAGCCGCGCCCGAGGCGTCCGTTCGGCCGGACGTACACCGCCAGCCGGGGGCGCCGGTCGGCGAGCGAGACGTGCAGGAAGGCTGTCACCGTACGGTTGGCGATCCGGGAGAGCTGCTCCTCCGGCTCCTGGTACAAGGGCACGAACCCCGCGCTGCCCCGGTCGAGCCCGAAGACCCGCCCGAGCGCCATCCGTAGCCCGAACAGGGCTCGCGCCAGGAGCGATCGCCGCTCGCGGCCCATGACCTCCACCCAGCGAGCCAGCGGCACGTCGGCGGGAAGCCGCGCCGCCACCTCCCAGACGTCGTAGAGGGCGAGCCCTTCCGCCGCGGCCAGCGCGTGCACCCGCCACTGCCGGCGGAGATGATCCGCGGGATCGATGCGCCCGCCGGCCGCCATGCTAAGTTGGGCGCGGCGCGTACATGATGACCGCGACGCCGAGAAGACAGAGGGCGGCGCCCGCGAGATCGTAGCGATCCGGGCCGATGCGGTCCACCACCCAGCCCCACACCAGGGACAGGACCACGAACGCACCGCCGTAGGCCGCGTAGACCCGGCCGAAGTGGGCCGCCTGGTACGTCGGGATGATGCCGTACAGGATGAGCACGACGGCGCCGATCAAGCCCAGCGGCCACGGCCGGCCTTGCCGCCACCACTGCCACATGAGGTAGCCGCCGCCGATCTCGGCGAGCGCGGCAAGGAGGAACAGCATGATCGACTGAGGCACCATGGGTCGATTCCTTGACGCGCCCCTGCTCTCTTCCCGAGGGGAGAGGGAGAGGTCGGGGCTACTCGCGGAAGCGGTTGACGATGGGGAGACGCCAGTCCTTGCCGAAGGCCCGGGGGGTGATCTTGATGCCGATGGGACCCTGGCGCCGCTTGTACTCGTTCCGGTCGACCATCGCGATGACCCGCTTGACCGTCGGGGCGTCGAAGCCGCGCCCCACGATGTCGGCCAGACCCTGGTCGCCCTCCACGTAGGCCTCCAGGATCGCGTCGAGAACCTCGTAGGGCGGGAGCGTATCCTGGTCGGTCTGGTCGGGGCGCAGCTCGGCGGACGGCGGCCGCTCGAAGACGGAGCGCGGGATCACGTCGCGGCCCGCGCGCCGGTTCACGTGCTCGGCCACCTGGTAGACCAGGGTCTTGGGCACGTCCTTGATGACCGCGAAGCCCCCCGCCATATCCCCGTAGAGCGTGGAGTAGCCCACCCCGATCTCGCTCTTGTTGCCGGTGGTGAGCACGAGCCAGCCGAACTTGTTGGACAGGGCCATGAGGTAGTTTCCGCGGATGCGGGCCTGCAGGTTCTCCTCGGTCACGTCTTCCTTGAGGCCCTTGAAGGCCTTGGCGAGGGCGCGGCGGTACGCGCGCAGCACCGGGGTGATGGGCAGGCGCAAGAACTCGATGCCGAGGTTGCGCCCGAGCCGCGCTGCGTCGCTGCGCGTGCCCGCGGACGAGAACTGCGACGGCATGGTGACCCCGGTCACGTTGGCCGCGCCCAGCGCCTCGCAGGCGATGGCCGCCACCAGCGAGGAGTCGATGCCGCCCGAGAGACCCAGCACGACGTGGGAGAAGCCGTTCTTGGTGACGTAGTCGCGGGTGCCCAGGACGAGGGCCCGGTAGATTTCGTCGACGGGCTCGAGCACCGCCACCTCGTGGGGCGGCAGCTTCGGCCGCGACGGCGGCGCGGCTACCGGTGGCAGCGAGACCCGGCGTGGCGGCTGCGCGGTGGCGCGCAGCTTCTCCTTGCGGCGCCGCGAGTCGTGCAGCCGGACCCGGAAGACCTCGTCGAGGTCCAGGTCGGCCACCATGAAGTCCTCCTCGAACGGCTTCCCCCGCGCCACACACTCGCCCTTCTCGTTGAAGATGAAGGACTGGCCGTCGAAGATCAGCTCGTCCTGGCCACCCACCGTGTTGACGAAGGCCAGGCACACGAGATCATCGGCGGCGCGGGTGGCCAGCATCTTCTCGCGGAACCGCCCCTTGCCTGCGTGATACGGCGAGGCGTTGATGCTGAGCACCAGCTCGGCCCCGCCCAGGGCCTGGAGCGTGGTGGGCCCGGTCGGATACCAGATGTCCTCACAGATGTTGGCCGCGATGACCGTCTCGCCCCGCGTGAAGACCGGCGACTCCGTGCCCGACTGGAAATAGCGGTTCTCGTCGAAGACCCCGTAGTTGGGCAGGTACTGCTTGTGATAGGTCCCGGCGTGGGCGCCGTCGTGCAGGATCGCCGCCGCGTTGAAGATGTCGTCGCCCTTGTCCACGAAGCCCACCACCGCGGTGAGGCCGCGGCTCGCCCGGGCCACGTCGGCCAGCGCGCGGAGATTGGCCTCGATGAAGGCGGGCTTGAACAGCAGGTCCTCGGGCGGGTACCCGGTCAGCACCAGCTCCGGGAAGGCCACGACGTCGCAGTGCAGCGAGCGCGCCCGGTCCATGCCCGCCATGACCATCCGGGCATTGGCCTCGATGGCCCCCACCGTGGCGTTCACCTGGCCGAGCCCCACCCGGAGCCTTCGCATGCCGGTATTCTACTCTGTTCGTCCCGCTTTGACCGTCAGGTGCACGCCGGCCAGGATCAGCACCCCGCCGATGATCGTGAAGGGGGTGAGCGGCTCGTTCAGCCACCACACCCCGATCAGGGCGCCGGCGAGCGGCTGGACGTTGACGAAGATGGCCACCCGTGAGGCTCCCAGCCGATCGAGGCACCAGTTCCACACCGCGTAGCCCAGCGCGGTGATGACGATACCCAGATAGAGCGTGCCCGCGAGCGCGCCCGGCGTCCATACCGGCAGCTGGCCCACCCGCCACTCGAGCCCCGCCAGCGGGATCATCGCCGCGGTGCCCCACAGCATCGACCACGCCGTGACAACCGCTACCACGTGCCGGCTTAGCACGCCACGGCCGACCAGTGTGTAGGAGGCGTAGGCCAGCCCGGACAGGATGAGAAGCAGATCGCCGCGCCAGTGCGGCACCAGCGCCCGCGTGAAGCCCGGCACGCCATTCACCACCACGAGCACGGTGCCCGCCACCGCCATGGTCGCGCCGATGGCTTCCCGGCGCGAAAGCCGCTCTCCGAGGAGCAGCGGCGAGAGCAGCAGGAGCGACGTCGGCTCGACGGTGATCAGCAGGGCCGCGTTGCTGGCCGTGGAGTGGGTGATCCCCCAGTTGCCGAACACGAACGCGAGGGCGAAGCCGGCTATGCCCATCAGAGCGATGCGCCAGTGATCGTGGCGCGGGATGCGGCGGGCCACCAGGCTGCGCCCGGTCCATGTCACCAGGATCACCGCGCCGATCACCGATCGCGCTAGCCCGAGCGTCGCGGGTGGGACATCGGCGAGCACGATGCGCGTCACGCTGTAGCTGGTGGCAAAGACGAGGTTCGCGACGAAGAGGACCAGGTAGGCGCTCGGCACCGGCCGAGCTTAGCGTATAATCCCGCGCATGAAGCCGAAGATCCCGTGGCTCCCGCACGAGGTACAGCCGGGTCAGCTCACCGAAGCGTGCCCGCGCTGCGGCGCCAAGAAGCTCATGCCGTGGACGCTCCGCCGCGACCCCAAGCGGATCACCCTGCTCAGGACCTGGGTGTGCACGAGCTGCCAGCACACCGAGGAGCGCGACGAAGCGGAGTAGCCGGAGTAAGGCAACGGTAGCGGGTGACGCTAGCGGAACCTCTCTTCAGCTGCGGGGGCCCAGAAATGGCCCCCGCACTCCCCCAGCCGCTGACACCCGTTCGGCTATCCGGCCGCGTTCACGAAATCCAGGAGGCTCCGCAAGCGGGCGTAGTCTGAGCGGTTGAAGGGCAGCACCAGCCTCGGCAGGTCCGGCAGCTCATCCCCTTCCCCGGCCACGGGTCCGGGCGTCTGCTCGGCGGGCGCGCTCAGGATGTCGGCGAAGCGCGCGTTCAGGTCGGTCAGCGCGGCCGACGGCAGCGGGTGCCGGATACGGAGCACGAGCACGTCGCGCACATAGCGCTGCGAGTGGTACATCCGGTAGAAGCCCTCGACGTCGGCGGCCGCCCGCTCCACGTCGTCGGTGATGCGGTAGAGCCCGGGGTCGTTCGGAGAGACCAGCCCGCGGCCCACCATCTCCCGACGAACGAACTCGTCGAAGGTCTTCCAGTAGGTCCCTCCCGGCTCGTCGAGCATCACGATCGGCAAGACCGGCGACTTGCCGGTCTGGGTCAGGGTCAGGGCCTCGAAGGCCTCATCGCCGGTGCCGAAGCCGCCGGGCAGGAAGACCATGGCGTGCGCCTCGCGCACCAGGAACAGCTTGCGGGTGAAGAAGTACTTGAAGGTGACCAGCTTCGGGTCCGTCGCGATCCAGGGGTTGGCTTCCTGCTCGAAAGGCAGCCGGATGTTGAGGCCGAAGGAGCGCTCGCCGCCCGCGCCCTCCTGGGCCGAGCCCATCACGCCGCTGCCCGCCCCGGTGATCACCATCCAGCCCGCCCCGGTCATCCGCTTGCCGAAGGCGAAGGCCTGCTCGGAGATCGGATGCGCGCGGGGAGTCCGCGCCGAGCCGAACACGGTGACCTTCGGCACGTTCCGCCAGGGCGCGAAGACCTTGAAGCCGTAGCGGATCTCCTTGAAGGCCGCGTTGGCGATCTTGAGATCCGCGATACCGGCTCCGTCCTCGTACATCTTGAGGGTGGTCGTCAGCATCTCGGCGTACAGCGGCCAGCTGGACTCCGGTACCCGCAGCTGCTCGAGCAGGACGTCCAGCCGGCGGTTGGCTTCCTCGGACTGCAGGTGGTAGCGCCGCTCCGGACTCACACCTGCAGTATACACGCCGCCCCCGTCAGGCCAGCGTATGCCGGACCATCTTCCCCTCGACCAGGTAGATGACCATCTCCCCGATGTTGGTGGCGTGGTCGGCCACCCGCTCGAGGAAGCGAGAGATCAGGATGATCCGGATCGCGCGGGGAATGGCGCGCGGGTCCTCCATCATGAAGGTCAGCAGCTCGCGGAAGATCTGCTCCTTCAGGGCGTCGACCTCGGCGTCCTCGCCGCACACCTGCCGGGCCAGCGCGGTGTCGCCCGCCACGAAGGCGTCGAGGCTCTCCTTCACCATTCGCTGGGCCTTGTCGGCCATCCGGGGCAGGTCGATGTAGGGCTTCAGCTGAGGGTCCCGGTTCAGCTCCAGCACCCGCTGCGCGATGTTGACGGCCTGATCCCCGATGCGCTCGAGATCCGTGACGATCTTCATGGCGGTGGTGATGAAGCGCAGGTCGCTCGCCGCTGGCTGGTGCAGGGCGAGCAGCTCGACGCACTGCTCGTCCACTTCCACGTCGTAGGTGTTGACCTGGCGATCCCGGTCGATGACCTCCTGGGCGAGGGCGTCGTCCCGCTCCAGCAGCGAGCGCATCGCGCGCCGGATCTGGTCCTCCACCAGCCCGCCCATGGCGAGCAGGGTCTGTCTCAAGGCGTCCAGCTCTTCGTGGAAGTGACGCGGCATGGTTGCTCTCCCGCCCCGGCCGACCTAACCGAACCGCCCGGTGATGTAGTCTTCGGTCTTCTTCTCGTGAGGATTGGTGAAGAGCTGCCGGGTCACTCCGAACTCCACCAGCTCGCCCAGCAGCATGAACCCGGTGTAGTCGGAGACGCGCGCGGCCTGCTGCATGTTGTGGGTCACGATGACGATAGTGTAGCTGTTCTTGAGCTCGAGCATCAGCTCCTCGATCTTGGCGGTGGCGATGGGATCGAGGGCCGAGCAGGGCTCGTCCATGAGGAGGACATCCGGCTCCACCGCGATGGCCCGGGCGATACACAGGCGCTGCTGCTGCCCTCCGGAGAGTCCCAGCGCGCTGTCGCCCAGACGGTCGTGCACCTCGTCCCAGAGGGCGGACGCCTTCAGGCTGCGCTCGACGATGCCCTCCAGGTCGTTCCGGTTGGTCGTCCCGAGGATCCGCGGCCCGTAGGCCACGTTCTCGAAGATGGACTTCGGGAACGGATTGGACTTCTGGAAGACCATCCCGACCCGCTTCCGCAGCTCGGTCACGTCGAGGCCCGGGTCGTGGATGTCGGTGCCGCCGATCCGGATGCTCCCGGCGATCCGCACGCCGTCCACGAGGTCGTTCATCCGGTTCAGGCAGCGGAGAAGGGTGGACTTCCCGCACCCGGACGGCCCGATGTACGCGGTCACCCGGTGCTTGGAGACCGACATGGACACGTCCTTGAGGGCGAGCTTGTCGCCGTACCACAGCGAAAGATGCTCGATCTCGACCACCGGCGTCTCCATGATGGGCGCGAGCTCCCCGCCGGACTTCAGACTAGCACTCACCTGCACGGCTCCACCCATGAGCGCGTCTCCCCCTGTTATACGGCTGTTAGACGGCGGCCGACGCATATTTCCGCCGGAGCCGGTTCCGCGTCGCGATCGCGAAGAGATTCAGCAGCACCACGATCAGCAGCAGGAGCAGGGTCGTGGCGAACACCATCGGCCGCGCCGCGTCGACGTTCGGCGACTGGAAGCCGACGTCGTAGATGTGAAACCCCAGGTGCATGAACTTGCGGTCCAGATGCAGGAAGGGCCAGGCCCCATCCAGGGGCAAGGCCGGCGCCAGCTTGACCACCCCGGTGATCATGAGGGGGGCCACCTCGCCCGCGGCCCGCGCCATGGCCAGGATGAGCCCGGTCAGGATCGACGGCATCACCGCGGGCAGGACCACGCGCAGGGTCGTCTCGAGCTTCGTCGCGGACAGGGCCAGAGACGCTTCGCGGATGCCGAGCGGAATAGCCGCGAGCCCCTCCTCGGTCGCCACGATCACCACCGGCACCGTCAGCAGGGCCAGGGTGAGCGACGCCCACAGGATGCCGCCGGTCCCGTAGGTCGGGGTCGGAAGCGCCTCCGGGAAGAAGATGCGGTCGATCGAGCCGCCCACGAAGTAGATGAAGAACCCGACGCCGAAGACCCCGAACACGATCGAGGGCACCCCGGCCAGGTTGTTCACCGCGATCCTCACCGCGCTCACGAACGCGCCCTGCTTGGCGTACTCCCGGAGGTAGAAGGCGGCGAGGACCCCCAGCGGAGTCACGATGATGCTCATGAGGAAGACCATCATCACGGTGCCGAAGATCGCCGGGAAGACCCCGCCCTCCGTATTGGACTCGCGGGGCTCGTCGGCCACGAACTCCCAGATCCGGCCGAGGTAGTAGCCCGCCTTCGCGGGCAGGCTCATGGCATTCGGGAAGCGGACGTCCACCACCAGCGCCAGCGGCCACTCCTTCTGCTTGCCTCCGTCGGCCTCGACCACCATGTTGGCGGTCTGGCCCCTCCGCAGCTCGCTCAAGCGCAACTCTTGGGCCTTGTACCGCTCATCGAGCGGACCGAGCTTCGCCTTGAGGGCGTCCACCGCGGGTCCCGCCGCCGTCCCCTTCAGCTCGAGCTTTTTCAGGCCGAGGCGGACCTGCTCCTGCTCGTAGTTGATGGCCCCGATCTCGCGCGTCTCGATGCGCCGGATCTCCTGCCGCACCCGGGTCGCCTCGGGAAGCCGCCGTTCGACTGCGGCCCAGGCCTGAGGGCCCGACGCCACCACCTGGCCGCCGTCCCGCATCTCCTTGATGGTGCCGACCAGCGCACCCCATTCGGTCCGCTCGATCACGGCCACGTCGGCGGGATACTCGCGCTTGGCGATGCGGCTCTCGTCGACCCACTGAAAGTCGGCGCCGTAGAGATCCCGGTTGGCGACCTTCATCTTGATCCGGTACTCGCCCGGCTTGCCCGGCACCGGCTCTCGCTCCACCACCTGCCCGGTCATGGTCGTCCCGTCGCTAAGCGTCGCCCGCAGAACGGCGCGCGGCCAGAAGAACCCCAGCCCGTAGTAGAGGATGAGCGAGATCAGCCCGACGACCAGCAACAGGGAGAGGCTCAGGGCCCCGCCCGTCAGCCAGATGAACGGCTCGCCACCGCCCCAGAATTGCTTGCTCTTCACGGTCATAGGTATCGGTACTTCCTTCTGAGCCTGAGCCGGACCAGCTCGGCGACGGTATTGACCACGAACGTCAGACAGAAGAGCAGGAAGGCAGCCAGGAACAAGACGCGGAAGAGCGTACCGCCCTCCGGCGCCTCCGGAAGCTCGACGGCGATGTTGGCCGACAGAGCCCGGAACCCATTGAACATGCTCCAGTCCATCACGGGGGTGTTGCCGGTCGCCATCAGCACGATCATCGTCTCGCCGACGGCCCGCCCGAAGCCGATCATGATCGCCGAGAAGATCCCGGGGCTGGCGGTCGGAAGCACGATGCGGAGGGCGGTTTGCCACCGCGTGGCGCCGAGCGCCAGGGAGCCGGCGCGCAGGTGCTGCGGCACATTCGCGAGAGAGTCCTCCGCGATGGTGAAGATGATGGGAATCACCGCGAAGCCCATGGCGACGCCGACCACCAGGGAGTTGCGCTGATCGTAGGTCAGGCCCAGCGCCGAGAGTATCCAGCCCCGGTAATTGCCCCCGAGCAGCAGGCTCTCCACGACACCACCGAGGACAAAGGCCAGCCAGGTGCCCAGCACCACGACGGGCAGGAGCAGGAAAACCTCGGTCCCGGTCTTGAAGCGACCCCGGACGCGGGTCGGAATCGTCCGCCAGCCGAGATAGGCGAGCAGGATGCCGCCCGTCAGGACGAATGGCAGCAGAAAGAGGCCGGGCACCACCCGCTCGAGCATCGGCGCCAGCCACAGCCCGGCCAGGAAGCCCAGCACCACGCTCGGCAGGGCCGCCATGACCTCGACGACGGGCTTGACGTACGCCTTCACGGCGGGGTGCATGAACTCGCTGACGTAGGTCGCGGCCAGCAGGGCCAGCGGCACCGCGAAGAGCAGCGCGTAGAAGGTGCCCTTGAGGGTCCCGTAGAGGAGCGGAGTCAGGCTGAACTTGGCTTCGAAGTCGTCGGTGCCCCCGGTGGACTGCCACACGTACTCCGGCTGCGAGTAGCCTTCGTACCAGACCTTGCCGAACGCCGTCTTCAGCGTGATCTCGGGGTGGGGATTGTCGACCTGCCAGTGGGTCACGGTCCCCTGCCGATCCACCGCCAGCAGTCCGTCGGCCTTCGGCGCGAAGACGACCGAGTCGAGGTCTCCCTGGTCGGCCTTCACCGAGAGGAGCGTGTGGCCGGAGGTGCCGTAGTGCAGGCGGATTACGCCGGTCGTGTCGGCCGAGGCGAATCCCTTGTCCCGCTTCGAGCCGCTGATCGCCACTACCGGGCCTGGGTGCTGCTGAAACTCGTAGACACGCGTGAGCCGGGGCTCGCCGCCGGTCGGCGGCGGGATCACCTGCCAAGAGGAGACACGGCCGGAGTGATCGCCCACCACGAGGGTACGATCGCCGATGAGGAAACCAAGCGCGGTGATGGAGGCCCCGCCACTTCCCGCTGCCGGCCCTACCGTCTCGGCGAGTCTCGGCTTCTCGCGGTCGCGCATGTCGTAGTGCAGCACCTGGCCGGCTGACATCCCGATGAAGAGGTCCTCGGCCCGGCCATCGAGGGCCAGCGCCGTGATCTCGCCGGGGCCGGGCACCGTTAGTGCTCGAAGGGACTCCTCCCTTCGGGCGCCTCCCACCAGAGCCTTCTTCTCGACCACACCGTGCACCACCAGCTCGGTCGGGCCGATCTGGGCCAGCGTCATGCGACCCGAAGGTGGCGTTGCAGTGGTGAGCCGAAGGATCGGCCGCTTGCCTTGGGGGTCGAGCACGAAGGGCTGGCCGAAGACGGGCTCCGGGGTGACGGTGCGCTTGCCCTCTGCGAAGGCGATACCGAACTTCATGTCCACCGGGATTGCGCGCCCGTCCGAGGTCCCGATGAGGTAGTCGGTCTTGCTCACAGCGGCCACCCCGGTGACCCGCGTGCCATCCAGGCCGGCGATCGGCACGGTCGCCAAGTTGCGGTTGCCCTTAAGCGCGACGAATTCGACGACGCCGGCCGCGGTGATCCGGTGGGCGACCTCGCGGTACTCGTCTACGCCCAATGCTTCACCCCGGGCCGGGGCTCCACCGGCAGCCGCGCGGTAGGTGCCGAGCCAGGCCGAGGTGGGCGCCTTGAAGAGCGGGTAGACCTCGGCGCTGATCACGAAGAGGATGGCAAGAATGGAGGCGATGATGATGATGCCGCCCAGCACGACCAGGCGGGACGACCAGCGATCGACGACGATCCGGCGCGCTGTGCGGGCCCTGGAGACGACGAGGGGGCGGGCCGGGATGACCGGCCCGCCCGTCCCGATTGCTTCGGGCTTGATGGCCACCTACTGGATCTTCGCCAACTCTTCCTTGGCGATGGAGGCGGGGATCGGGAAGTAGCCGTCCTTGATGACCACCTCCTGGCCCTGCTTGGAGAGGATGGTCTTGGTGAACTCTCGGGTCAGCGGGTCCAGGGGCTTCCCGGGCGCTTTGTTCACGTAAACGTAGAGGAAGCGCGACAACGGGTACGTGCCGGCGTACGCGTTCTCGGGATCGGCCTCGTAGCACTTCGAGCCTTCCTTCTCGGCCAGCGGGACGGTTCTCACGCCGGCGGTCGCATAGCCGATGCCGCTGTAGCCCATCGCGAAGCGATCGACCGTCACGCCCTGGACCACCGAGGCGGAGCCCGGCTGCTCTTTCACCTCGTCCTTGTAGTCGCCGTTCTTGAGCGAGTGCTCCTTGAAGAAGCCGTAGGTACCCGAGGCCGAGTTACGACCGTAGAGGCTGATGGGCTTCGCGGCCCACTCGCCGGTCATTCCGAGCTGGCCCCACGTCTTGATATCTTCCTTGTGGCCCCAGCGGCGGGACTTCGAGAACACGGCGTCCACCTGGGCGATGGTCATGCACTTGAGAGGATTGTCCTTGTTGACGAAGACGGCCAGCGCGTCCACCGACGTGCGGATCGGGGTCGGCTTGTAGCCGTACTTCTTCTCGAAGGCGTCCACCTCGGTGCCCTTCATCTCCCGGGACATCGGGCCCAGCTGGGCCGTGCCGGCGATGAGGGCGGGCGGGGCCGTGGAGGAGCCCTTCCCTTCGATCTGAATCTTCGCGTTCGGGTAGAACTTGTTGAAGCTCTCCGCCCAGAGCGTCATGAGGTTGTTGAGCGAGTCCGAGCCGATGCTGGAGATGTTCCCGCTGACCCCACTCACGGCCTTGTACTCCTGCAGTCCGGGGTCCAGCTTGGGCGGTCCGGCGGCATACCCGACGGCGGCGGTCAGGCCGACGACGGCCACTGCGGCAAGCACGTTCCTCATCCTCATCCTTTTTCTCCCTCTTGTGTGATCGCGCGACATGCTGCCCGGTTTGTGTTTCGGGAAGGTAACGGCCACGTTACAATTTCGTTACGACCCATCTCTAGCTCGCGGCCCGGAAGCGATACCCGACCCCTCGGACCGTCTCGATCCCGGGCTCGGGGGCGCGGGCCGCGATGAACTTGGCGCGCAGCCGGGCCACGTGCACGTCCACCGTCCGCGGCTCCACGAATCCATCCTGGCCCCAGACCAGATCCAGGAGCTCCTCGCGGCCGAAGACGCGGCCTGGGGCGCGGACCAGCGCGGCGAGCAGATCGAATTCCTTGCGGGTCAGCTCCACGAGCCGGCCCTTCATCTTGACCTCGAAGCGCTGCCGGTCGATCTCCAGGTCACCCGCCCGAAGCGGCTGGCTGGCCGCGTCCTCAGCGACCCGGCCGCGACGGGACACCGCCCGAACGCGCGCGACGAGCTCGCGCGGGGAAAACGGCTTCGTCACGTAGTCGTCGGCGCCCATCTCGAAGCCGAGCACCCTGTCGCCTTCCTCCACGCGACCGGTCACCATGATGACCGGGATGGCCTGGGTCTCCAGGTCCAGCTTCAGGCGGCGGCAGATCTCCCAGCCGTTGAGCTGGGGCACCATGATGTCCAGCAGGATGACGTCGAAGCGGGCCTCTTTTACTTGGCGCAGCGCATCGGTGCCGCTGCCGGCGAGGCGGACCTCGTAGCCCTCCTTGCCGAGGTTGTAGCGGATCATCTCGGCCACGTCCGCCTCGTCCTCGACCACCAGCACCCGGGGGATCCGGCTGCCGGTCGTGCTCGGCTTCTCCGCCATCCCTCGCCGGTTGCTCGCCATCAGCGCTCCCCCCGCGGTCACTCTGGTCATGGCCGGAGTGTGCCCCCCCGCGGTTACGGGACGATGACGGCGAGGTAAATCATGGGTGAACAAAAAAATGGCTCTACCGGCTTTCGTGTGGGTAAAGATCCAGGCCTCCGCAGTGGAAGTAGATCGCCGTCTTGAAGTGCTCGGCGTTGCGAAAGCCGCGGGCGGTCTTTTTGATCCACTGGATGACGGAGTTGACCCCCTCGAGCCCGG
>Ga0187892_10004393_pt1 | contig 23716 bp, 22 predicted proteins | sample MA1701073metaG_FD_139345 | JGI IMG/M metagenome (GOLD analysis project Ga0187892, IMG submission 139345) | Bio-ooze microbial communities from a basaltic lava cave in the Kipuka Kanohina Cave System on the Island of Hawaii, USA - MA170107-3 metaG ... | reverse complement strand
GCCGAACCGCATCGAGCAACTCACCGAAGTGAACGCCGATATCCTCGCGCGGGTGAAGATCGGCGCCGTCGAGGAGATCTGGTACCCGTCGAGCGGTGGGGCCCGGGTCCAGGGGTGGATCGTCAAGCCGCCCGGATTCGATCCGTCCCGGAAGTACCCCCTGATCATGGAGATCCACGGCGGACCGCACTCGGCCTACACGACGGCCTTCAACTATTCGTTCCAGAACTTCGCCGCGAACGGGTTCGTCGTCCTGTACACCAACCCGCGAGGCAGCACCGGGTACGGCAGCGCATTCGGGAACGCGATCATGCGCGCCTATCCGAGCGTCGATTACGACGATCTCATGGCGGGCGTGGATAGCGTCGTCGGCCGGGGATACATCGACACCCGGCGCATGTATGTCGGCGGCTGTTCCGGCGGCGGCGTGCTCTCGAGCTGGGTGATCGGGCATACCGAGCGATTCGCGGCTGCCGCGGTGCGCTGCCCGGTCATCAACTGGCTGAGCTTCGCCGGTGAAACCGACGTCCCGATGTTCACCTACAACTTTTTCGAGAAGCCGTTCTGGGAAGACCCGATGCCCTGGCTCAAACAATCGAGCCTGATGCACGTCGGCAAGGTCAAGACACCGACCATGGTGATGACCGGCATCCTCGACATGCGCACGCCGATGCCCCAATCGGAGGAATACTACTCCGCACTCAAGATGCGGAGTGTGCCCGCTGTGCTGATCCGGTTCGAGAACGAGTGGCATGGGACCTCGTCCCGGCCCTCGAACTGGATGCGAACTCAGCTGTACATGATGAGCTGGTACAACAAGTGGCCGGGCTCCGGCACCCCGGCGGTGGGAGCGTTGCCGTAGGTGGGATAGAGGGATAGAGGGAGAGTGCGGCAAAGGAAAACGGGCGGCCACATTAGCTCGCCCGTTTTCCGTTACTGCTCCACTGTCCCATTGCCCCACCGTCTCTCTGTCCCACTGCACCACTGCCCCACTTATCTCACATATCTCTGCAAGTACTGCAAGTCGTCGTCATCCGTCCGCACGACGTACACGGTGCCCTTCCCGAAGCCCACCACCCTGCTGTTCGGGTTGAGCTGGACCTTCTTGACCAGTGCGCCGGTACGGTCGAACACGTCGTAGCTGGGGATCTTGTCGCTCGCGGGGCGGGTCCGAAGTACCCAGACCTCCCCTTCCGGGGTTGCCAGGACTGAGCCGCCGGTGCCGACTCCTCCAGTGAACGGAGGCATCGTTTCCTCGAACTCAGGCTCCGGGACCTGTACGCTGCCGCCGGGAGGCGGCCCGGATGACGCTCCCCCGGCGCCCATCGAGATGACCATCGGGCGTTGCCGCCGCCGCGCTTCGCGCACCAGCTCCTTGTCGGCCTCGGTCACCTTGATTGGGGTGTACGACTGTACCGGGCCGGCGGCCTTCGTCGCTCCATCCATCCAGATCACGCGATAGGGCATCGGGGTCACCCGGGCGATCCGGCCGTCTCCGGCAACCGCCCACACTTCCGCCGGGGTAAAGACCTTCTGGCCTCCGATTTGAACCCGAAAGTTGCCTTGCCCACCGCCGGTCTGCACACTCGACGGCGGCAGTTTCACATAGCCGACGGTGTCGAGCTTGGGATTGACCCGGTCCCAACGGAGAATCGCGACCGAATCGAAGGTCGCGCCGGTCTCGATGCTGAAGGGCGCGCCCTGGTAGTAGAGTCGGCCCTGGAGATCGGTTCCTCGCATGTCCATCCCCCCGATCATCATCCGGGGTCCTCCCCCTCCGCCCTGCGTGGCAGGAGGGCGGGGAAGCTCGAGAAACGCACCGGGCTTGCCGTCAGGCGAAATCGTCAGGAGCCGGCGGTTCAGCATGTCCAGGACCAGGCTCGAGCCGTCGGGAAGTCCGAGCACCGTGGACGGCAGCGAATACTCGCCCGGGCCGTTCCCCTCTCGCCCGATTTTCTGCGCGGTGCCGGCCGCGAGATCGACCAATTGAACGATCTTGTCCATCTGATCCACGACGATCACCTTGCCGCTGGGGAGCTCGCGGATCGCGGTGACCCGGGTAAAGCCTTCAGCAAACTCGGCCGCCGGCTTGGTCAGCGGGACTTTGGTTTGCGACGGGAGGGACGTTGCTGCGGTCAGGAACGCCGCTGCCGCGGCGAGGGTTCGGGGCCGTATTCGTGCCACAGATAACTCCTTTGGATTCGGGCTGCTGATAGGATGCATTGCCCCGCCGGTCCGTCGCAGGCAGGACCTCTGTCCCAAGCTACTGCGTTCTGGGGTACAGGGCGCGATACACGGCAAGGTTCCGGAGCACCGCCCGGACATAATCCCGCGTCTCGACATACTGAATTCTCTCGATGTACACCTCGGGATCAGTCGCAGCGCCGGGCAAGGTCCGCCAGAAGTTGGCCGCCCGCGATCCGGCATTGTAGGCTGCCAGCGCATGATGGAGTTCAGGATGTTGCCGCAGCATCTCCGTCAGGTGGGACAAGCCAAAGCGGAGATTGATCTCCGGCTGGTGCAAGAGCGCGGTCTCCCACTCCCGAATCCCGGTTGGGCGGGCCAGCGCCTGCCCGAGCGATGGCATGACCTGCATCAGGCCCATGGCGTTCACCCGGGACCGGGCGGTGACGTCGAAGCCCGACTCCTGCCGCATGAGCGCCGCCGCCACCAGCGGGTCCACCCCTGCGCGGGCGGTTTCGTCCATCAGAAACGGGATCTCCGCGAGGGGGAAAGCGAGCCTGCGGGTTAGGGAGTCGATGGCGCCCAGGGCCAGGCGGTAGGCCCGCCCCGTCTGGCCCCGTTCCAGGAGGGCTGCGGCAGTGGAGAGCCGGGCACTGGGGGGGGAAGCCGTCGCGGCGCGAACCATCCGGTCATACTCGAAGCCGGCCTCGACCCGGAGCCCGAGTCGCTCGAGCAGCGCCGCCCGCTCGAACGCCGTTGCGAGGGTGCTGTCCGGGAATCCCGGCGGCAAGGGTCCTGCTGCCGGCGCCGCCGGCACACCGAGCCGGTCCGCGGCCCGGATTGCATAGTACGAACCGGGAAACCGCCGCTGCACCGCGTTCCACCGCGCCCGCGCTCCACTGCTGTCGCCCTGCTCCAGCGCGGCGCGGCCGCTCCAATAGAGCGCGGCCGCTGTCTCCCGGTGTTCGCCGGCACGATCCGCGAGCTCCGAAAACTCGATCCCCGCCTGACGGTGGTCGCCGGTGGCCCACGCCAGCATCGCCGCCTGAAAGGAGGCCCGGGGGCCGTGCGGAGTACCGGGAAACCGGCGCGCGACATCGAGGTAGCTCCGCCGGGCCGCGCTGTCGTTGCCCAGGTCCTCCAGCAGGTCGCCGGTGAGGAATCCCGCCATGGCCACATCGGCGCTATCTCCGGGCCTGACCGCCCTCGCGGTAATCTCCCGCAGGACTCGAATGGATTCGGGGCGATTGCCGAGGGACAACAGGCTCCGCGCGCGTTGATACTCCGCCTGCACGGTGAGCTCCGGCGACCGAATCAGCGACAGGAGCCGCATCGCTTCACGGTGTGCGCCGAGCCGGGCCTGCACGGTCGCCTGGGTCAGGCGATCCGCCTCGGTCAGCAGACGCGCACTCGCGGCGTGCGCGAATCCGATCGCCGCCCGGGCGAGCTCCGACGCGGCCGCCCTCCGGGCAACCCGCAAGTCCTCCCGCGCTGTGAGCGGGGCAAAGGCGCTATCGAGCAGGACGGTGGCGTCGCGAGCCTCGACCGCCGTTCCGGACACAATGAGCGCGACGAGGTCTCGCCGCACCGCGGCACGGGCCGAATCGGTGCGAGCCTCGCGGGTTCGCATCCGGAGGGCCGCGACGTGGGCTCCGAGCGCCGAATACGCGCGGGCCGCGCCCGCGTGATCACCCGCCCGGCTTCGCGCGAGTGCTTCGGTCCAGCCAATCCGCCCGGTCACGGCCGGGCGCGTGAGCCGCTTGTAGAGGGCGGCACGTTCCGCCGAGTCGCGGGTTACGCCGGCACTCCGGAGGAGCAACCACTCCGCAATGCCGGGCAGCTCGATCGCCGCGCGGAGATAGACCCGAGCTGCGCTGTCGCGCTGCTCACCGCGGTCGTAGGCCCGCGCGAGCAGCACCAGGCGCTCGCCGACGGTCGGGGGCGTTGCGAGGGCCAACGCTCGCTCGGCATCCCCGATCGCGAGCTCGCTGCGCTCCAGCCGCGCCCGTGCCAGCAGAGCCCGGCCCTCTCCCCCGGCCAGCCGGTCGAGCCACGGTACGCCAAACAGGAGCTGTTGCACCGTACCCCAACCCTGCCACCCTGCCGCTGCACGCGCGGCAAGGAGCACGACCTCCGGTTCCTGTCCCAGCCGCGTGCCCAGCACCGGCACGAGGAGCCGGCTTGCTCCATACGGGCTCCCGCTAGCGAGCGCGGCGCGAGCATCGGCGACTGTGGCGCGAAAACCGGAATCCTGCGCCGTTGCCTGGGCGGCAAGCGGGCGCATCGAGAGGATGGAGCCAACAACAAGCAGGCAACTGCCCGCGGCTCTCGTCATCAATGAAAAGGAGGAAAAGGAGCGGCCGTTGACCAAGACCCCTGAAACCTAACGGATTCTCCTGCGCTGGGGCGAGAATCCGTGGCCCCCGACCGCTCCCTTTGTTGGTGGCCTCAGGCGGCCGGAGGGAGCTCCCTCTGCAGATACACCGTGCCCTTGTCCGGCCCGAATGGCCGGGGATCGGTTGGTCTCAGCACCCTTCCGACTGGCACGCCCTTCTCGTCTACCATTTCCATTTGCTCGGTCTGCTCACTGATACGAAGTCTGGACTCCAACATCCGGCCCCCCGATCACCTGATCACTGTCCTTCATAGCATGGGATGCTTTCATCACGGAAAGCGTTGCATGGTGGAGTAGATTCCCTGCCATGACCCCCTCCGGTACCCCCTCTCGCCGACAATTCGTGGAAATGGGCGGCGCGGCCCTGCTGGGGTTCGTCGCCCGCCCGGAAGCCCTCCAGGCAGGGCGCTATGACTTCATCATTCGCGGCGGCACCGTCTTCGATGGTAGCGGTACCCCTGGCCGGGAGCTGGAGATCGCGGTGCGGCGCGGCCGCATCGTCGCCATCGGGAAGCGATTGACCGGCGCCACCGCCGACGTCCTGAATGCCGCGGGACTCGCGGTGGCTCCCGGCTTCATCGACATCCATTCCCACGGCGACGGCAACCTATTCACCGATCCCCGCGGTGAATCGCTCATACGACAAGGGGTCACGACGGCGGTGGTTGGGCAGGACGGCTCCTCCCGGGTGCCCAATCGCAGCGGAGAGACCAGTGTGCTCGCACTCCGCCGGCGTTTCGAGGCCCTCTCCACTGCCGTCAATGTCAGCACCATGGTTGGTGCCGGGACCATCCGGCGAGTCGTCGTCGGAGAATCCGACCGTCCCGCCACCCCCGCGGAGCTTCGCCGGATGGTCGGGCTGGTGGAGACCGCGCTCGCCACCGGCGCGTGCGGGGTGTCGAGCGGGCTCGAATATGCCCCCGGCGCGTTCGCCACCCAGGCCGAGCTGACCCGGTTGTGCCGGCCGCTCGCCTGGCGACGGCTCCCCTATTCGACCCATCTCCGCAACGAGGATGACCGCCTGCTCGAGGCGATCGATGAGGCGATCGCCATAACCCGCGCGGCCGGGTGCCCGCTCCATCTGGCTCACCTCAAGACCGGTGGGGAACGGAACTGGGCCAAGATCGACGAGGTCTTCGCCCGCATCGCCCGGGCCCGCCGGGCCGGGCTGGACGTGACGTTCGACCGCTACCCCTACGTGGCCTGGGCCACCGGGCTGACCAACCTCTTTCCGCTCTGGTCGCTCGACGGCGGGACGGACTCGTTCCTCACCCGGCTGCGGGACACTTCGGTTGCTCCCCGAATCCGCATCGAAGCGCTTGCCAAGGTTGCCCTGGTCGGCGGATGGGACAAAGTACAGATCAGCGACGTGCAGGCCGACGAGGACAAGCCGTCGGTCGGCCGCCGGGTGGACGACTGGGCCCGGTCCCGCTCGGAGGATCCCTACGATGCCGCGGTCGGGTTGCTGCTGCGGAATCGCGCGGCAGTGGGCAACGTCGTGTTCGCGATGAGCGAAGCGAACCTCGAGCGGTTCCTGGCCCACCCCCACGCCATGGTGTGCAGCGACGGAGGGTCGTTCGCCACCGAGGGCCCTGCCCGTTCGGGCCACCCCCATCCCCGCGGGCTCGGGACGTTCCCCCGGGTCCTTGGCCGGTATGTCCGCGAGCGAAAGGTGCTGACGCTGGAGCAAGCCATCCGCAAGATGACCCTCATGCCGGCGCGGCGCCTGCGGCTCACCGACCGGGGCCGGATCGCGGTGGGGGCCGCCGCGGACCTCGTGCTGTTCGATCCCGGGACCGTGTCGGACCGAGCGACGTTTGCCGACCCGTTCCAGTACCCGGTTGGGGTTCCCCATGTCGTCGTAAACGGGGTCGTCGCCCTGCGCGATGGGGTGCGAGTGGGGAATCCGGCCGGAAAGGGACTCCGGCCGCTGTGACGTCGCAGGACCTCGACGCTTTTCGCGCCATCGTCCGGCGGCAACGGCGCTTTGCGCTCACGATGACCGCGGCGATGATCGTGCTCTATTTCGGCTTTATCCTCCTGATCGCCTACAACAAGCCGCTCCTCGCCCGCAAGCTCACCCCCGGCTTGTCGGTCGGGATCCTGCTCGGCGCGCTGGTGATCGCAGGGTCCTGGCTGCTCACCTGGACCTACGTTCGATGGGCCAATACCCACTATGACGGCGAGCTTCGCCGCCACCGCCCCCACCCTCCCCCGGCCTGACGTGGTGCTCGTTCAGGACGTCGCGACCAGGATCGGCGAGCCCAACCGCCTCGCGATGGTCTTTTTCTTCCTGTTCATCGCCACGACTCTGGTCATTACCTGGTGGGCTGCCCGGCGGACCCGCACGACCGAGCACTTCTACGCTGCCGGCCGTACCATCAGCCCCGGCCAGAATGGTTTCGCGCTCGCCGGCGATTACATGAGCGCCGCGTCCTTCCTCGGCATTGCCGGCCTCGTATCCACGACCGGTTTCGACGGGCTGATCTATTCCACTGGATGGCTGGTGGGGTGGCCTGTGGTGTTGTTCCTCATCGCGGAGCCGCTCCGCAACCTGGGGAAATACACCTTCGCCGATGTGGTCGCAGCGCGACTCCAGCAGGCCCCGGTTCGGATCGCCGCCGCCGGCGGAACGCTTGCCACGGTTTCGCTCTACCTGATCGCGCAAATGGTGGGGGCAGGAAGCCTGATCCGGCTCATGTTCGGCATCTCGTACGAAACCGCGATCGTCATCGTGGGCGCCGCCATGATCGGGTACGTGCTGTTCGGAGGCATGATCGCGACGACCTGGGTCCAGATCGTCAAGGCGGTGCTCCTGTTGAGCGGCGCTGCGATCCTCGCTGCGTTGGTGCTCTGGCGATTCCGCCTGAACCCCGCCGCGCTCTTTGCCGCAGCCGCCGAGCGCTATGGCGACTCGGTGCTCGCCCCCGGACGCCTGGTGAGCCGGCCCCTGGATGCCATCAGCCTGGGCCTCGCCTTGATGTTCGGGACCGCCGGCCTTCCCCACATCCTGATGCGGTTCTACACCGTGCCCGATGCGCAGTCGGCGCGGAAGAGCGTCTTCTATGCGACCGGCCTGATCGGCTCCTTCTACCTGATGACGTTCGTGCTCGGGTTCGGGGCCATGGTGCTGGTCGGCACCGATACGATCCGGGCGGTCGAACCGGGTGGGAACATGGCGGCACCCCTGCTCGCTGAGCTCCTGGGGGGAACGGCGTTCCTGGGTTTCATCGCGGCGGTCGCGTTCGCCACGATTCTCGCGGTCGTCGCGGGCCTCACCCTCTCCGGAGCGGCGGCGCTCTCCCACGATCTCTGGGTCAACGTGGTGCGCAAGGAGCACGCCACCGGGGCGGAGCAACTGCGAGTCGCCCGCGTGGCCACCGTGGCCCTCGGCGTACTCGGCGTGCTGCTCGGTATCACCTTCAAGGGCCAGAACGTCGCGTTCATGGTGGGGCTGGCCTTCGCCATCGCGGCCAGCGCGAATTTCCCCGCCCTTGTTCTTTCCATCTTCTGGCGCGGCTACACCACCGCCGGCGCCGTCGCGAGCATGATCATCGGCACGGTGGGTGCGTTGGTGCTGATCTACCTGTCACCAACGGTGCAGGTGGACATCCTGAAGCACGAGGCGGCCTGGTTCCCCCTGCGAAACCCCGCCCTCGTCACCATGCCCCTGTCCTTCCTGATCGGGTTCGCGGTGTCGCTGCTCGGGCGGAAACCGGAAGAAGCCACGGCGTTCGATCGACTGGAACGTCGGATTCACCTGGGCGGAGAAACCACCTGAACCCGGAGGGGCTCTTGGCTGAAATGAAGACCAAACCCACCAATGCGAGCGCGGAGAAGTTCCTCGGGAGCATCAGCGATCCGGTCCGCCGGGAAGAGTGCCTGGCCGTGCTCCGGATGATGAAGGAGATCACCGGGGCGGATCTCACGCTCTACATCACGCCCGGCCTGCATCGGTACTCCGCGTTGCTCAAGCGCCTGGGCAAACACAAGGCCACTTCGTCGTGTTTGCACATCAAGCGGCTCACCGACGTGGACCTCGAGGTCCTCCGCGAGCTCGTCTCCACAGCCAATAAGGACATTCTGGAGATGTCGAAGCCTCGCCCAAAGTGATTCTTCGCGGTAGCCAGTAGCCAGTAGCCAGTCGCCAACGCCGATAGCCGATAGACGATAGCCGTCGTATAATCCGCCAACCTCGCCAACCGAGCCCAACCATGACCCCCCGCTGTCTCCTGCTCGCCCTGGGCGCCCTCGCCGGCCCGGTTCCCGTCCTTGCCCAGACCGTCGACACTGCTCTCTTCGGATCGCTGGTTTGGCGCAGCTTAGGCCCCCTTCGAGGAGGACGCTCGGTGGCCGGGGCCGGATCCATGGCCCGGCCCAACGAGTACTACATGGGAACCACCGGGGGTGGAGTATTCAAAACGGTGGACGGCGGCGACACCTGGCTCCCGGTCAGCGACCGGTATTTCGGGGGAACCATCGGGGCGATCGCGGTGAGCGAGTCGAATCCCGATATCGTCTACGTCGGTGGCGGCGAGTTTCCGATCCGCGGCAATGTTTCCCATGGCGATGGGGTCTACAAAACCACCGATGCCGGCCGGACCTGGACCTACATGGGCCTGGTCGAGACCCGGCAGATCTCGAAGATCCGCATTCATCCTCGAAATCCCGACATCGTGTACGTCGCTGCGCTCGGACCGGTCTTCGGCCCGAGCCCGAGTCGCGGCGTGTTCAAGAGCACGGATGGCGGGCGGACCTGGAACAAGATCCTGTTCCGCAACGATACCACCGGTGCCATTGACCTCTCGATGGATGCGAGCAACCCCGAAGTCCTCTACGCCGGCCTGTGGACCGCGTACCGGAAGCCCTGGCAGCTCGTGAGCGGCGGCAGCGGCAGCGGCATCTTCAAGACCGTCGATGGAGGACGGAACTGGAGGGAGCTGACCCGTAACCCGGGCCTCCCGGCCGGAACGATCGGCAACATCGGCATCTCCGTCTCCCCCGCGAACCCCCGCCGGGTCTATGCCATCGTCGAGGCCGATTCCGGCGGCGTGTTCCGTTCCGATGATGGGGGAGACACCTGGGCCCGGCAGTCCGCCGAGCGGAATCTCCGCCAGCGGGCCTGGTACTACAGCCGGATCTACGCCGACCCGCAGGACGAAAACACCGTCTACGCGAGCAATGTGTCGTTCATGCGGTCCCGGGATGGCGGCCGCACCTGGCAGGGAATCCAGGCGCCGCACGGGGACAGCCACGATCTCTGGATCGCCGGCAACAACAATCAACGCATGATCGAGTCGAACGACGGTGGTTCCAACATCAGCACCAACGGGGGCCGCACCTGGACCGATCAGGATTATGCCACCGCGCAGTTCTATCATGTGACCACCACGAACCACTTCCCCTACCGGGTATGCGGGGCGCAGCAGGACAACAGCACGGCGTGCATGCCGAGCCGGGCGGTCTTCGGGGCCGACTTGCGTGACTTCTACGACGCCGGGGGAGGGGAGTCCGGCTATATCGCGGTGAAGCCTGACAACCCCGACATCATTTTCGCAGGGAGCTACGGCGGGCATCTCACCCGGAAGGACACCCGGACGGGGCTCGAGCGGAACGTGAATGCCTGGCCGCTCAACCCGATGGGCCACGATGCCATGGACGCCCGGTACCGGTTCCAGTGGACCTTCCCCATCGTGTTCTCGCCCCACGATCCGAACACGCTGTACATCGGTTCGAGCGTCGTCTTCAAGACGACCGATGAGGGGGGGAGCTGGACCGCCATTTCGCCCGACCTGACCCGCCATGACCCGGCGACGCTCGGCTCGTCCGGAGGTCCCATCACGAAGGACCAGACCAGCGTCGAGTACTACGCCACCGTCTTCACCATCGCCGAGTCACCGGTGGAGAAGGGTGTGATCTGGGCCGGCAGCGATGACGGCCTGGTGCACGTCACCCGGGATGGCGGCGCCAACTGGACCAACGTGACACCCCGGGGCATGCCTGAATGGATGCGGGTGTCCATCATCGAAGCATCGAGCCACGCCAGGGGGACCGCGTATCTCGCCGGCAACCGCTATCAGTCGAACGACTACGCGCCCTACCTGTACAAGACCACCGACTACGGGCAGAGCTGGACCCGCATCACCAATGGGATTGCGGTGAGCGAGTTCACCCGCGTCATCCGGGAAGATCCGGTGCGGGCTGGACTGCTCTACGCCGGCACCGAGCGCGGCGTCTGGGTGTCGTTCGATGATGGCGCGAACTGGCAACGGCTCCAGCGCAATCTGCCTCCGGTCCCGGTGCACGATCTCGCGGTCAAGGCAGGAGACCTCGTCGCCGGAACGCACGGCCGCGCGTTCTGGATTCTCGACGACCTGTCGGTGTTGCGGCAGCAGGCCGCCGGCCTCGCCGAGAAAGATGTCCATCTGTTCAAGCCCCGCGATGCCTACCGCACCACCTTCGGCGGCTTCGGGTTCGGTGGTGGCGGCGGGGGTGGGGGCGGGGGAGCGGGCGCACCCGCCGGGCTGCCGCCGCTCACCGGCTGGGACGGGGCTGTCGTGCAGTACTGGGTCAAGCGATCCGGTCAGCGCGTGAGCATCGAGTTCCTCGACGCGAGGGGGCAAGTGATTCGGAGCTTCTCGAGCGAGCTCGACCAGATGGCCCGCGCCGATTCCGCTCGCCGGGCCACCGAGCGGGCAGGACGGGAAGCCGCGGCCCGGCGTCTTTCCGACAGCCTGGCTGCGATGGGCGTCATGCCGGGGGCGATCCGGGCCGACACGACCGATCCAACCCCTCCCTTCGCCGGATGGCGCTACACCCCGCCGCCCCGCGTGAATGCCCGCGCCGGCATGAACCGGTTCACCTGGAACCTGCGCTCACTCGATGCCATGGGCTTCACCGGGATGATCTTCTGGGCCGGTGGTCTCACCGGGCCGGTCGTCCCGCCCGGGACCTATACGGTCCGGCTCACCGTTGGCGACAAGACCGAGTCTCAGACCTTCCAGGTCCTGCGTGATCCACGCGCCAACGCGACCCAAGCTGACCTCGATGCCCAGTACGCATTTCTGGTACAGGTGCGCGACAAGACGACCGAAGCAAACAACGCAGTGCGCACCATCCGGAATGTGAAGGCCCAGCTTGCGGCACGGCGTCAATCGGCCGCGGGCCGGCCGGGAGGTGGAGCGGCGCTCGATCGGCTCGCCCGGGCCTTCGAGTCGGATCTGTCGCTCGTCGAGGAAGAGATCTACCAGGTCAGGAACCGGAGCGGACAGGATCCGCTCAACTACCCGATCAAGCTCAACAACCAGATCGCCGCCCTTTCCGGCGTGGCCGGAAGCACCGAAGCGAAACCGACCGCGCAGTCCGTTGAGGTGTACCGGATTCTGTCCGAGCAGCTCGACCGACAGCTTGCCCGGCTCACCGAGCTGCTCGGGGCCCGGCTCGACGCGGTGAACGCCGAGGTCGCCAGGCTGGGGTTGGAACGGATCGTTCCCGCCACGACCGAGCTCCGGTGAGACCGGGACATGGCTCCGCGCTGCTGCTGCTCGCAGCGGCAGCGTGCGGGCCGGCGCCAGAAAGTCCGCCGGAAGAAGTCCTCCCGGCCTCCACCGACACGATCGTTGCCCAGTGGAGCGAATATCCGCTGGGTGCTCCGATCGGAGGAAATTGGGTGGTGGTATCCGCCGATTGGGATGTAGCGGCCCTCGCGAACCTCGGCGCCCGATCGCTTACGCCGTTGGGGCAGGGGGCAAGGGGGGGGGGCCGGAACCAACAGGCCTATCTCCACCCCTTTCAGGTTTTCACGTTCCGGGACACGATTCATCTGTCCGATTGGGGTACGCGTCGCACCACCGTCTGGACCGCGGCCGGTCAGCTCGTGGACTCGATTCCCTTCCCCGACCGGCTCCGGGGGACCTACCTGCGGGGACGCGACGCCGCCGGGCAACTGTATTTCCAGGTGGATCCCCAGCCCCGCCGCGACGGCAGCGGGAATCGGGATTCGAGCGCCATCGTCCGGGCCGACCGTTCCCTAACCCGCTTCGATACGGTCGCCAGACTCAGTCCGCTCGAACTCGCCGAGGTGACTCGCGAAAACGCGACCCGCTTTGAGCAGCGGGTGTTCAGCGGGCGGGACATCTGGGGAGTCTGGCCCGACGGTGCGGTCTGGGTAGCCCGGAGGTTCCAGAATCGGCTGGAGACCACCGACGCGAGCGGTGCGCGCGTGCGGGGACCGTCCCTCCCCGACCCGGTCTATGAAGTGACCCCTGCTGACCGCCAGTTGTATCTCCAGGGCTATCCGCCCGACATGCGCCCGGCCGAGACCGATCTCGTGTGGGCCATCATCTTTCCGCCGTTCGTGGCGGCGTTCACCGCACCCGATGGGTCGGTATGGCTCGAAAAGACCAAGCAGGCTGCCGACACCACCCGGCGCATCCACGTCCTCGATCGAGGCGGGGTGCTTCGACGGGTGTTCCTGCTCCATGGTCAGGGGAGGCTGATAGCGGTCGGCGGGGAGAAGGTGCTGATCGCGGAGCGATTCTCCGAAGGGATGCGGCTCAGGGAGATTCGGATTCCCGCGGCCCTCCCCCCCTCGTCGTCTCCTCCGCCGTAGCTGTACCCTGTCCGCCCCGCTCCCGCTCGCGCTGGGCTTGCCTCTCCTCATACCAGCGTTTGGTCAGGTCCCGCGCGAAATCGCGAGCACCCAGCCCGAACGCCAGGCCCGCCGCCAGGGCAAACGCGCCGAGGATCAGCGTGAACGCCGCGGTGACGAGCTCGGGTGCAACACCGAGCTGCTGCACCGCCATGAACACGGCAATGATCACCACCGACGCCTTGGCCACGTTCGCCAGGACCGGAACCCCCGCCACCCTGCCCGCGGAAGCAAGGACCACTGCGCGGACAAACTCACCGACAATCATGCCCAGGATGACGATGACGATGGCCGAGATCAGCGTCGGGATGTAGGAGAGCATCGTCCCGAACATCAGGTTGATGCTCTCGAGCCCCAGGGCGCTGCTGGCCAGGAGGATCACCACCAGCATGACCAGCCAGAAGAGCAGCTTCCCCACCGCGTGGATGGGATCGAGCCTCGTCCCGGTGCGGTCCATCGCCTCGGACAACCCGCCTCGTTCGGCGACCTTGTTGAAGTTGAGTCGTCCAAGCAGGGAGTCGGTCCATCGCTCCACCAGCCGCGCGAGAAAGTAGCCGGCCAGAAGAATCGCGATCGCGGCGAGGACAGCCGGCAGAATGGCGAGCAGCTCGGAGCCGCCCATTCGGAGTCGCTCCCAGAGATCGTTCACCGCGACACCTCGATCACCAGCTTGCCGATCTGCTCCCCTCGCGCCATGCGCTCGTACGCCACCCGACCCTCCTCGAGAGAGACGACGGAATCAATCACCGGCCACAATTTGCCCCGGCGAACCTGGTCCATCACAGAGGCGAATTCCGCTCGCGAGCCCATCGTCGAGCCGAGCAGGCTCCACTGGAACCAGAAAAGCCGCCGAATATCGAGACCGACCTCCGGCCCTGTGGTCGCGCCACAGGTGACCAGCCGGCCGCCGGGCGCGAGAGCGCGAAGCGAGGCGTCCCAGGTGACTTTCCCGACCGAATCCACCACAACGTCCACGCCCCCTCCCAGCTTGCTCCGGATTGCCCGGGCGATTGCGTCCGGGGTCTGCTCGCTGTGACTGAAGAGCAGGTCCGCCCCGAGCTCCCGCGCCTTCTCGAGCTTTGCAGCCGACGATCCGGTCACGGCGACGCGTGCCTCGAGTGCCTTGGCGATCTGAATCGCGGCCAGAGATATCCCCCCTCCCGCGCCCCAGATCAAGACGGTTTCTCCTGCGGAGAGTTTTGCCCGCGTGGTGAGCATTCTCCAGGCGGTCAGTGCCGAGAGCGGGAAGGCGGCCGCCTCAGGCCATGGCATTCGTGGAAGAACGGCAACGTTCCGTTCTGGAACAAGAACTAGCTCCGCACATGTCCCGGAGCGGTGCTCCCCCAGGATCTGGAATTCGCGGCAGTAGGGGTCCTCACCCGAGAGGCATGATCGGCACTTCCCGCAGGACAGTCCGGGGTTGATGGCAACGTGATCTCCCGGGCGCACCGCTGTCACGGCGGGTCCGACGGCCTCCACGATGCCGGCCCCGTCGGTCCCCACGATGTGGGGGAAGCTCAGGGTGATCCCTTTTACTCCCTCGGTGAGAAGCAGATCGAGATGGTTGAGCGCGGCGCAGCGAATGCGGATCCGCACCTGGTCGTCGAGAGGATTGGGAGGCGGTGAAAGCTCGAGTACAGCGAGATGCTGGGGCCCGCCGAGTCGGGTTAGGGCCAGGGCCCGCATGCTCGAAAACTCCGCCTTGCAGATGCGAGAAAGTTGTGCAAGATATATCAGCCGATTCCCGAAGGCGCCCGAGCGCCCCCACTGCGGCGGGGCCTGCCGCACTTGAGCAGCTGGAGGAAGCCAGCATGTCCCTGTTCCAGAATTCGGATACCTGGGAGTCCGGTGGCTGGATGGACCCGATGCCGTCGTCCACCCCGCCCCCACCCCCGCCCCCCCCGCCCCCCCCGCCGCCGCCCCCACCCCCTCCGCCTCCGGCGGCCATGAGGCCCATGGCACCGTCCATTCCGGTGGCGGCGCCGAGGGCCGCAGCTCCGACGAGGAAAAAGGCTCCGAAGAAGAAAGCCGTGAAGAAGAAACCCGCGGCGAAGAAAAAGAAGACCGCAAGGAAGACAGCGCGGAAACCCGCCCGGAAGGCCGCGCGCAAGGCGACCCGCCGGCCCGCGAGGCGGAAAGCCGCCTCGCGGAAGAAGCCCGTGCGTCGCGCCAGGAAAGCCAGCAAGAAGCGCCGCCGCTGAGCGCATCCCGGAAAGACGAAAGGGGCGGAGAGTCCGCCCCTTTTGTGTTTGTAGTGGGGAAGCTGCTCAGTCGCGCAGCCGGAACCTGCCTATCAGGCGCCCTGTCACGGCGTCGGTTGGGGCCGAGTAGATCTCTCCCCCGACTTCCAGCCTGCTGAAGGTCCAGGTCGCACCGGCAAACAGCACGAGGCGGTTGAGATCAACCTCGACCTTGCGGCGGTCGGTTCCACCGAACTGATTCGTGAAGTTGACCTGGAAGCGCGGTGCGAGGTGGTTGAATCCCACACCCAGGTAGGGGCGGAAGGTTCCCGAGCTGCTCCAGGAGACGGCAAGGGATCCGCCCATCACGTTGGGGCGGAACGAGTCGTTGGATCGGGTTCCCTGGTAACACGGGCTGTCCGCAATCGTGAGTGCCTCGTCATTGCAGGTAATCGGTGCCTCGATCTTCCCAACGGTCGCGTGGGCGCGAAGGTCAAGCACCATCCCGTGCCCGGCCACCATGACGGTCCGGGCAATCGCAACGCCGAACAGATTGGCTTTGACATCCCCCATCTCGAGGGGTGGAGTCCAGCTTCCCTCGAGAACGAAGCCGTGGGGCAGCGAGAGCCAGACCCGCGGGCGAGGCGCCGCAAAGAGGAGGTCGGTGTTTTCAGGATGGGTCTTATCGGGCCGGCAGAAGGTCGGCGTCGCGGTGGCGTCGTCGACTTCGGGGAGGTAGCTGACTTCGATGCCGAGCTGGACCCGCCACGCGGGATGGACCGCCGGGGCGACCCCTGAGCCGAACGCCAGGGGAACGGCGAACTTCGCCATCGTCCGGGCTTCGTTGGATGCCTTGCCCGGCCGGCACACGTCGCTCTGAGCTGCCGCCAGGTGCGGCAACGCGAGCAGGATGAGAGCGGCGAGCCCGCGCCTCACCGAACGGTGACTGTTCCTACCATTGTGCCGGGACTGGATCCGCCGCCGTACCCATCGCTGCTTCCATTGGCTCCATGGATGATGCATCGGAAGTGATACGTTCCTGGGGTCGAGAACGTCACCACCATGTCTTTCGGGGGATAATCGATAGGCGATGTCGGGGAGAATGAGGTAGAGCCGCTGGGTGTCACGCTGTGTCCGTTGGTGCCGACCCAATGGAACGTGACCGTCCCACCGACGGAAACCACCACGCTGGCCGGGCTGAACACATCATCATTCACGTTCACAGTGACGGCCGCCGACGGCGTGCCGCCGGGGTCGCCCGGATAGTTCGGTTGGTTGTTGTTGTTGTTATTGTTGTTGCCGTTGCCTGTCGGAGTCCCCCCGCAGGCGAGGAGTCCGACGATAAGCGAGATCCCAACCTGACGAACCGGACGCATAATCACACCCCCCCGTAAGAGAAGCGTCTCCACGCCAGCCCCAGATAGAAGGCATTCGGCGTGCCGGATCGCGCTTGGGCTCAAGTCGTTGCCAGACAAGGCGCTGGCTGACAGGAACCCGGAAGTCCCTGTGTCCGGGGCACCTACCGGGTCCCGGATTCGTGTCGAACCGACACGGCCCCCCTCGTTAAACTTGGGGCATCTTTTCACCTCGAGCCCTCATGTCTTCAACGCCTCGGGATCAAAGGCCAACGATCCGGCTGACCTCATTGTCCCATGGCGCGGGTTGAGCCTGCAAACTCGGTAGCGACGAGCTCGCGCAGGTCCTGCGCCACCTTCCCGCGATTTCCGATCCGAACGTGCTGGTCGATGCGGCCACACGCGACGACGCCGCGGTGTATCGAGTGGCGCCCGATCGTGCCTTGATCGCCACGGTGGATTTCTTTACCCCGATCGTCGACAACCCGGCGGATTGGGGCGCGATCACCGCCGCGAACGCCCTGTCGGATGTCTACGCGATGGGGGGACGGCCGCTCTTTGCCCTGAACCTCGTGGGCTGGCCCCGCGGGAAGCTCTCCTTTGATGTGCTGGGAGAGGTGATGCAGGGCGCAGCCGACGTTTGCCGCCGGGCCGGATGCATCATGGTCGGCGGTCATTCGATCGATGATCCGGAGCCCAAGTTTGGTCTCGTGGTCCTGGGGGATGTCCATCCCGACCGCATGCTCACGAACGCCGCTGCGCTCCCCGGCGACCGTTTGATCCTGACCAAGCCCCTCGGCACGGGGATTCTTACCACGGCTCTCAAGCGGGACCGGATTCAGGAGGGCGACCTCCAGGAAGCCGTGCGGGTGATGACCACTCTGAATGACGGTGCCGCGCGAGCCGCTCTGTCCTGCGGTGTTCGGTGCGCCACCGATATCACCGGCTTCGGCCTGCTCGGCCACCTCGGGAACGTGATCGCGGCAAGTGGAGTCGGGGCGAACCTCGCCTGGTCGAAGTTGCCGATCCTGCCCGGCGCCATGGAGCTGGCTGCAGCGGGTTTCGTTCCCGGTGGCACCCGCCGGAACTACGAATCCTCCGACGCGGCCTGGGCCGGGGATTTGGGAGAGGCGGAACGATTGCTTGCCGTGGATGCCCAGACCTCCGGAGGGCTGTTGTTGTCGGTCGCCGAACCCCAGGTGGCCGATGTGCTCATCGCGTTGAAGCGGGAACACACCCCGGCCGCCGCAGTGATCGGGGAGATCACAGCGGAGCCTGGAATCATCCGGGTGACCCGATAGTGGCGGCGCGTTCGGAGCGCGCTCTTCCGGCTGCCGTCGTTCACCTCGACGAGAGCTGCCTGGGCAACGGGCGGGACGCACCGACCCCAGGCGGGGCGGCCGGGTTCATCGAGATTCGTCCTGGCCGGCGCATTGAGCGGCGCGATTTTTACGTCCATGCACCCGACACGACCAACAACAAGATGGCGCTCGCCGGGGCCATCGGCGTGCTTCAGCTCCTCGCCAGGAAGGGCGCTCGCCTGAATGTCCTCGTCATTTCCGACTCGGAGTATCTGGTGCGCGGGGTGCGCGAGTGGCTCCCCGGGTGGATTGCCCGGGGATGGAAACGCAAGAGCGGGGAAGTGGAAAACCTCGACCTCTGGCGCGTCGTGGACTACTCCCTCTCTCTGCACGACGTCCAGATGGCGTGGGTCCGTGGCCACAGCGGCCACCCGAAAAACGAATATGCCAACGACCTGGCCGTGCGAGCCGCGCGGGACCAGGAAACCTCCGCCGGCGTCGTGCCGTCGGGATTCGGCGACTGGTTTGCGAAGAAGCAGGCAGGCGGCCAGTATCTCGACTATGATCCGGACCGCGCTTTCATCGACTTGTCGGAGCGGTTGCGGAGCGGAGAGCGATTGCCGCTCGACCTCGATCCGGCGAGCGTGAAAGGAGGATGACGATGGATGAGCTGACCCGGTTCGCCCAGGTGCTGGTCGAGCGGTTGAGCGCGAGGCCCGAAGGGGTCCACCGCCCGATAGCAGTCGGCGTGGTGCGGAACGAGCTGGTGCCCTACCGGGCCGAGCGAACCGTGCTCGGACTCTCCAGCGTCGAGGACTATGAAGCCGTGTTGCTCCGCCTCGTTTCGGAGGAGCGCGGTTTGGTCAGGACAACGCCTTCGGCAGCCGCCGAGCGGTGTCGCGAGGTCCTCGCTCATCCTAACCCGGATCTCGGCGTGCTGGAGGAAATCGCCGAATCGATGATCCAGGTTACCTCTCTGGCGGCCGGGCAAACCGGGTTTGCCGAGTCCCCGTCCCCAGGGTCCAGTCCCTCGCCCCCACCGCCACCTCCACCGCCGCCTCCGCCCGTCACTCAGGTCGACTCGGTGAGTGCCCAACCGAACCAGACCGGCGCTTGCCGGCACTGCGGGAAAGACCTGCCCCTGGGTCGAGCGGCAGTGTTCTGTCCCTGGTGCGGGAATCGCCAGGTCCCGCTCACCTGCGGCCGGTGTGGCGCCGAGTTCGAATCCGGTTGGCGGCATTGCATCTCGTGCGGCGGACCAGTCTCGGATCCGACCGCATCGCGCTGAGCCCTGCCTCTCGTGTCTGATGCTTTCGAAATCGTCTTCTTGTCCGGTGTCCGCACCGGCTTTGGCAGCTTCGGCGGTGCCCTCAAGGACCTGACCGCGACCGACCTTGGTGTCATCGCCGCCAAGGCGGCGCTCGACCGGTCGGGCATTCCCTCGAGCGCGGTGGATCACGTCATTATCGGGAACGCGATGCAGACGTCCGCGGACGGTGCCTACCTGGCCAGACACGTCGGACTCCGGACCGGATGCCCGATCGAAACGCCTGCGGTCACGGTGAATCGGCTCTGCGGCTCCGGGTTTGAAGCGATTGCCCAGGGCGCGCACCGGCTTCGGCTGGGGGAGGCTCGCGTGGTCCTGGCGGGTGGGGCGGAATCCATGAGCCAGGCGCCGCTCGTGCTCCGGGGAATGCGGTGGGGCACAAAGCTCGGCCACCCGCCGGTCGTCGAGGACCTCCTCTGGCAGGGGCTCACTGATCGCCAGTGCGGGTGCTCCATGGGGAACACCGCGGAAAACCTGGCGTTGCAGTACCGAATCACCCGCGAGGAGGCCGATCGGTACGCGTTACGAAGCCAGCAGGGCGCAAAGGCCGCCTGGGACAACGCGTGGTTCGCGGCAGAGCTCTGCGACGTCCCGCTCCTTGATCGAAAAACCGGAGAGCCGATCGCGTGGGCCCTGGACGAGCACATGAGGCCTGAGAGCACCGCGGCCGGACTGGCCAGGCTTCCCCCGGTCTTCAGGGAGAACGGCGTGGTCACCGCGGGGAACGCATCGGGCATCAGCGACGGTGCGGGAGCGTGCGTGATCGCAACCCGGCAGGCCGCTCGCGAGCTTGGGGTTCACCCGATCGGACGACTGGTGGCATCCGGCGTTGCCGGAGTGGATCCGACGATCATGGGCATCGGCCCTGCCCCGGCCATTCGCCAGGCGCTGGGGCGCGCCGGGCTCACCCTTCGCGACATGGACCGGATCGAGATCAACGAAGCTTTTGCGGCCCAATACCTCGCCGTCGAGAAGGAGCTTGGGCTGGACCGCGATCGCACCAACGTCGAAGGCGGTGCGGTCGCTCTGGGTCATCCCTTGGGGGCAAGCGGGACCCGGATCACCGTTCACCTCCTCCACACCCTTCGGAGAATCGGATCCCGCTACGGCCTCGGTGCGGCCTGCATCGGGGGTGGCCAGGGCATTGCGCTCATTGTGGAGGCGCTGACGTGAGCGATCCCCACTCCAGGAAAATCGACCGCGCGGCCCTCGAGCGGATCATGCAGCGTGCAGCCGAGCTTCAGGCTGCCGAAACCGAAGTCGGAGAGGGCCTCACCTCGCAGGAGGTCGTCGCTCTCGGTCGAGAGGTCGGAATCCCGGGGCGATACCTCCAACAGGCCATGCTGGAGGAGGCCACCGAAATCGCGGAGCCGGCGGAGTCGGGCATCGCCAGCCGATTGGTGGGTCCGGCGGAAGTCTCGGGGCAACGCGTGGTCGTCGGTGATCCGGAGGATGCGGCGCGCGCCCTGATTTCGTGGTTCGATGCCAATGAGTTGCTCGTCGTCCTCAGACAACAACCCGGTCGGGTGACGTTCGAGCCCTTGGGAGGAATGCAGGCGGCCCTGCGCAGGGGCACCGCGGCCCTCAGCAGTTCCAAGCCCAAGTTCATGCTCTCCAAGGCCACCGTCGTCTCAGCGACCTTCACCCGTCTCGAAGCCGGCTACTGTCACGTGACGCTCTCGGCCGACCTGCGGAAGGCGCGCGGCGGAGTCGTCGGAGGAAGCACGGTGGGGGTATTGGGCGGGGTGGCTGGCGCCGCGATCGCGTCGGTGCTGAGTCCCTTCGCCGTGGTCGTCGCAGTCCCCATTCTGGTCGGTGGGGCGATAGGTTGGTATACACTCAAGAGCTACCGGCCTGTGGCGGAACGTGCCAAGCTCGGGTTGGAACGGGCCCTCGACTATCTGGAGCGCGGGGGCATCAAGCCAGGCCATCAGATTCCGCCCCGATCGGAAGGCCTGCTCGACATGCTGGCGGGAGAAATCCGGAAAGCCGTTACCCGGAAAAGCGGAGAAAAGTGACCCTGCGCCAAGTTTGTGCTTCGGTCGTCATGCTGACCGCGTTCGCCTCGTGCCGAGCCACCACGAGCCGACCGGCCTTCACACCTCTCCCGGTCGCGGTCACCGCCCAGGTCGAGCTCGAGATCCCCGATGCGACCCGGGCGCTCTCGGAGGCGCTCGCCAGAGACAGTATTGCCCTGCGAACCATTCGTGAGGCAGACGGGTACATCGATTCGGGCTGGCTCGATTCCTCCACCCTCGAACACACCGGTGCCCGGCCCCTCGGCCTCGGTGTTGTCCGGGTCCGAGCCTGGGTGAACCCGGACAAGCCCTTTTGGAGCGAGCTCGTGGTCGAGGCGACCTACCGCGCGATGGCAGACCCCAGCAGGCCCGAGCGAGAGCTGGATGTGGCCCTTCCCGAGGCCCATCCGCTCCAGCGAAAGATCGCCGAGGTGCTGAAGGGACTCGTCGAACAATTCGGTGACGCCGAGGCGCTTCGGGCATTGAATCCTCCCGTCGCCGTTCCGATCCGACCGGACACCGGAAAGAAGGACTCCGCGGCGGCCAAAGTGGACTCTCTCCGGAAGAAGCCCGACACGCCCGCATTTCGTTCGGGGCGGGAGCGGAGTCGATGAAGCAGTACCTCGCGCTGATGCGTCACGTGCTCGAATCCGGGAAACCCAAGGCCGACCGCACCGGGACCGGCACGCTGAGCATCTTCGGATACCAGCTCCGATTCGACCTCGCCGCGGGTTTCCCGCTTGTCACCACCAAGCGGGTGCACTGGAAATCGGTAGTCCACGAGTTGCTCTGGTTTCTCCGTGGAGAAACAAACATTCGGTCGCTGCAGGAGGCTGGAGTTTCAATCTGGGACGAGTGGGCGCGGCCCGAGGGAGATCTCGGACCTATATATGGATATCAATGGCGATCCTGGCCTGCCCCGGACGGACGCCGACTCGATCAGGTCGCCGACGTCATTCAGCAAATCCGCACGACCCCGGATTCGCGGCGCATGGTGGTGAGCGCCTGGAACGTTGCGGACCTGCCGGCGATGGCGCTCGCTCCCTGCCACGTACTCTTCCAGTTCTACGTCCAGGACGGGCGCCTGTCCTGCCAGCTGTATCAACGGAGCGCAGATGTGTTCCTGGGCGTTCCGTTCAACATTGCGTCCTACGCGCTCCTCACCAGAATGATCGCCCAGGTGGCGGGGCTCGCCCCGGGAGAGTTCATCCTCACCCTGGGTGATGCGCACCTCTACCTGAATCATCTCGAGCAGGTCCGGGAGCAGTTGTCCCGGAAGCCAAGGCCACTGCCTGTCCTCGAGCTCGACCGCGGGATCCGGGAGCTCGATGAGTTTCGCTTTGAGCACATCATGCTGGCCTCTTACGATCCTCATCCCGCGATTCGGGCCCCGGTGGCCGTGTGATCGTCTCGCTGGTCGCAGCGATGGCCGAGAATCGGGTCATCGGTACGGGCGGCGGTTTGCCGTGGCATCTCCCCGAAGATCTCCGCAGGTTCAAGCAGCTCACCGTGGATCACACCGTGATCATGGGGCGCAAGACGTTCGCGGAGATCAAGCACCCCCTGGCCAATCGCCGGAACGTGGTCATCTCCCGCGATCCCGACTTTCATCCTCGCGGTGCGACGGTGGTTCCATCCCTCGAGGAGGCGCTCGCCCTCGGAGCGACCGAGCAGGAGGTGTTCGTCATCGGGGGAGGGGAGATCTTCCGCCTGGCACTGCCCCGGGCGGACCGTTTGTATCTCACCGTGGTCCACGCCGACGTCGAGGGCGATACGCTTTTCCCCGGGTTCGATCAATCCGCCTGGGTGTTGGAGGACGAAGAGCACCATCCGGCCGATGCGAAGCACGCCCACGCGTTCTCTTTTCGCCGATATCGCAGGATTCGTTCCTAAAACCTATTGTGCGCCCGCGCGTTTTTCCGTACTTTACGGCACACGCTCCTTCTTCAAGGAGGTCCGTTGGCGGTTCGCATAGGATTCGCCTATAACCTGAAACCCCAGTTGCCGGCGCCGAAAAAGGCCCGAGAGTCCGCCCCCCCCGCCTCCGCTCCACTCGACCATGTTCCCGCGAGCCGAGCGCTTCGTTCCGATCTTCCCCAACCCGATCTCTACGCCGAATGGGACGAACCCGAGACCATCGAGGCGGTGGCGACCGCGCTCTCAGCGGTGGGCGATGTAATCCGGCTCGAAGCGACGCGGGATTTCCCCCGCAGGCTCATGGAAGCGAAGCCGGACTTCGTTTTCAACACGGCGGAAGGATTGCACGGGGCCAGTCGCGAGAGTCACGTTCCTGCGATCTGTGAGTT
>Ga0187892_10004392_pt1 | contig 23719 bp, 19 predicted proteins | sample MA1701073metaG_FD_139345 | JGI IMG/M metagenome (GOLD analysis project Ga0187892, IMG submission 139345) | Bio-ooze microbial communities from a basaltic lava cave in the Kipuka Kanohina Cave System on the Island of Hawaii, USA - MA170107-3 metaG ... | reverse complement strand
CGGCCAGCAGGCCCACGGCGTGGAGCGGCTGGCGCAGATCGTGGCTCGCGGCCGCGATCAGGTCGGTCTTGGCGCGGCTCTCGCGGTCCGCCTGCTCCTTCGCGAGGCGCTCGCGTGTCGCTTCGATGCGCGCGGCCACCGCAGCGAGCGCGTCCGTGTCGGTGCGCGTGTAGATGTCGCCCGAGCGCTTGCGCCCGAGACACAGGAGCGCGTCGAGGTGTCCCTCGAGCCGGATCGGCAGCACGAGCGCGGCGCCGCCCGCAGCGAGCTCCGCCGGTGCGTTGCCCGGCGCGACGCCGGCGGGCAGACGCGACGCATCCGCGATCTGCTGGGGGAGCGCCAGGCCGGCCGCCTGCGTGCAGTGGAGGCCGCCGAGCCCGGCCTGGTAGAGCGCGTAGCCGTCCGCTCCGAGCAGCCGCGCGCTCTCCTGCGCAGCGAGGCCGAGCAGCTCGTCGGTGTTGCGGCTGTGCACCAGGTCCTCGAGCAGGCGTTCCGTGCCCGCGCGCAGCGCCTCGCGCCCGGGGAACAGCAGGGAGTCGATGCGCGGTCGCAGCCTCGTCCCGAGCGGCACCGCGAGGGCGCCGAGCAGCACGGCGAAGCCGAAGCGCACGGTGAGCGGCTCGACGTCGAGCACGCCCGCGAGCCCGGTCGCGGCCGCCGGCACCACCACGGCGAGCGCGGCCACCGCGGCGCCGGCCGCGAGCGACCCCGCGGCGGTGACGCCCAGCAGCCGGTCCACGTCGAACGCGTTGTCACGCGCCACCGCGAGCACCAGGCCGGTGATCCACACCACGGTGCCGAGGAAGCCGAGCGCGAAGGCCTGCTGGAAGCCCTCCCACTCCGGCACGAGCAGCGGCGCCGAGAGCGCGCCGACGAACGGCAGCGAGCCGAGCAGGGTGCCGAGCAGGATCCAGCGCAGGCGGCGGCGGCCGGCCGCGAACGCGTGGGCGTAGTTCCATGTCAGGATGCCGAGGCCCGTCGCGATGGAGACCGCGTGGGAGGCGAGCGAGACGCGCGCGATCCAGGCCGGCGGCACCGGCCAGCCGAGCACGTAGCTGGCGCGCACGAACACCAGATAGAGCAGCGCCGCGAGCACGGGCACGCCGCGCCACACCCGCGCGCCCTCGGGCATCTCGTCGGGGAAGCGCCGCGCCCAGTGCATCATGCTGAGGATCGAGAGCGGCCCCGCGGTGTTGAGGACGCCGGCCGCCAGCCACGACTTCCACTCCGGCCCGCCGTAGAACTCGGCCTGCACGAAGGCGTAGGTGACGAAGCCGAAGAAGAAGCGCTGCGCGCCCGCCGCGCCGGGGGCGCGCAGCAGCACCAGCGTGCAGAGCAGGGGGATCGAGAGCAGCAGCGGGAGGCGCGACCAGGGGTGCTCGTGCGGGCGCGGGGCGAGCGCGACCGTTTGGCGCACGCCGCCGCGCTCGAACACGAGCGGCGCCGGACGGCCCGGAGCGCTCCGCGCCAGGCCGATCGCCTGGAAGCCCACGTAGCCGACGCCGCGCAGGTCGCGCTCGCCGAGCTGGATCAGGCGGTCGCCGATCTCGAGGCCGCTGCCGGAGCTGTCCGTTTCGAGGCGATAGCCCGCCACCACCGGGTAGTCGCCCGCTCGCGCCTGCGCGAAGACGGGGAGCTGCGCGAGGCCGCTGCGCGCCGATTCGTGCACATGCAGCCCCAGCGCCAACAGGTAGAGGGGCAGGTAGGCGCCGAGCAGGAGCCTGTCCGCCCGGCTCATGCGCTCGAACACGGGTTTCCTCGCCTTGCGCGTCGCGCAACCATACGGCGCGGGCCACGGCTCCGCGACATGAAGATCCTCGTCTGCGACGACCACGCCTTGTTCCGCGAGGGCCTCGAGCTCGTGCTCGGGCAGCTCGAGCCGGGGGCGGAGCTCAGCAGCGTGGGGGACGCCGAGAGCGCGCTCGCGCGCGTCGCCGCGGACGACGGGCTCGACCTCGTGCTGCTCGACCTCCAGCTGCCCGGCATGGACGGCTTCGCCGCCCTCTCCGCGCTGCGGCGCGAGCACCCGAGCGTGCCGGTGGTCGTGCTCTCCGCGTCCGAGAGTCCGGCGGACGTGCGGAGCGCGCTCGAGCGCGGCGCCTCGGGCTTCATCCCGAAGTCCACGCGCGGCAACGTGCTCCTCTCTGCGCTGCGGCTCGTGCTCTCGGGCGGCGTCTACGTGCCGCCGCTCGTGATGGACGCCGCGCCCGCGAGCCGCTCCGCGGGCGCCGCACGGCCTCCCCTCACCGGGCGCCAGCTCGAAGTGCTGCGCCTGCTGGCGCGCGGGCTTTCGAACCGCGAGATCTCCGACGTGCTGAAGATCGCCGAGGGCACCGTGAAGACGCACATTCTGCACCTCTACGAGGCGCTCGACGTCACCAACCGCACGGAGGCCGCGATGCGCATGCGCGAGCTCGGGTTCGAGGAGTGAGGCCGTGAAGGACCGCGACGCAGCGCTCGCCCGCCTCGCCGCCCGGCGCGCCCGGGTGGCTGGGGCGCTCACCGCCGCCGTGATGTTCGTCTACTTCGGCTTCGTGCTGCTGATCGCGTACGGGAAGCCCCTGCTCGCGACGTTGCTGCGCCCGGGCCTCTCGCTCGGCATCGCGCTCGGCGCGCTCGTGATCGTCCTCTCGTGGGTGCTCACCTTCGTCTACGTGCGCTGGGCGAACCGCCGCTACGACGCGGCGCTCGACGAGCTGCGGAAGTAGTCGCTTGGCGCTGCTGTTCTTCTTCGGGTTCATCTCCATCACGCTCGGGATCACCTGGTGGGCGGCGCGCCGCACGAGCACCACCGAGCACTTCTACGCGGCCGGCCGCTCGATCAGCGCGGGCCAGAACGGCTTCGCGCTCGCGGGCGACTACATGAGCGCCGCGAGCTTCCTCGGCATCGCGGGGCTCGTCTCCACCACCGGCTTCGACGGGCTGATCTACTCGACGGGCTGGCTGGTGGGCTGGCCGGTCGTGCTGTTCCTGATCGCCGAGCCGCTGCGCAACCTCGGCAAGTACACCTTCGCCGACGTGGTTGCGCTGCGCCTGCGCGCCGTGCCGGTGCGCATGGCGGCGGCGCTCGGCACGCTCGCCACCGTCGTCTTCTACCTGATCGCGCAGATGGTGGGCGCGGGCAGCCTGATCCGGCTGCTGTTCGGCATCCCGTTCGAGGCCGCCGTCGCGCTCACCGGCGCGGCCATGATCGTGTACGTGCTGTTCGGCGGCATGCTCGCCACCACCTGGGTGCAGATCGTGAAGGCGGGGCTGCTCCTCGGCGGCGCCACGCTGCTCGGCGCGCTCGTGCTCGCGCGCTTCGGCTTCGATCCGACGGCGTTGTTCGCGGCGGCCGCCGAGCGCTACGGCGACGCGGTGCTGGCGCCCGGCAAGCTCGTGTCGAGCCCGCTCGAGGCGATCTCGCTCGGCATGGCGCTGATGTTCGGAACGGCCGGCCTGCCGCACATCCTGATGCGGTTCTACACGGTGCCCGAGGCGCGCGCGGCGCGGAACAGCGTGTTCTACGCCACCGGCCTGATCGGGTACTTCTACCTGATGACCTTCGTGCTCGGCTTCGGCGCGATGGTGCTGGTCGGCCCCGACGCGATCCGCGCAGCCGACGCCGGCGGCAACATGGCGGCGCCGCTGCTCGCGGAGCTGCTCGGCGGCACGCCTTTCCTCGGCTTCATCTCGGCGGTGGCCTTCGCGACGATCCTCGCGGTGGTGGCGGGCCTCACGCTCTCGGGCGCGGCGGCGCTCTCCCACGACCTGTGGGTGAACGTGGTGCGCGGCGGGCGCTCCGAGTCCGACGAGGAGCTGCGCGTGGCGCGCTTCGCGACCGTGGCGCTCGGCGCGCTCGCGGTGGCGCTCGGCATCTCGCTCGAGGGGCAGAACGTGGCCTTCATGGTCGCACTCGCCTTCGCCATCGCCGCCTCGGCGAACTTCCCGGCGCTGGTGCTCGCGATCTTCTGGTCGCGGCTCACGACGTGGGGCGCCGTCGCGAGCATGGTCACGGGCACGCTCTCGACCCTGCTCCTGATCTGGCTCTCGCCGACCATCCAGGTGGACGTGCTGAAGCACGCGGAGGCCTGGTTCCCGCTCAAGAACCCCGCGCTGGTCACGATCCCGCTCTCGTTCGGCGCCGGCATCCTCGCGTCGCTCCTGCGTCCCGAGCCCGCCGCGGAGGCGCGTTACCGCGCCCTCGCGCGCCAGATGCACCTCGGGCACGACGCGGAGTGAGCGGCGCGGCCCGGCGCAACCAGGCATCTTCGACAGGCATCTCAGCAACGGAGCCAGGCAGCCATGACGAACGCACCCCCCAAGCTCGACACCGACCAGGCCGTCCGCGAGCGCTACGCCGCCGCCGCGCAGACGCGCGAGGCCGCGCTCTGCTGCCCCGTCGACTACGACGCGCGCTACCTGGACGCCCTGCCGCCGGAGGTGATCGAGCGCGACTACGGCTGCGGCGATCCCTCGCGACACGTGCGGGCGGGCGACGTCGTCCTCGACCTCGGCTCGGGCGGCGGGAAGATCTGCTTCATCGCCGCGCAGGTCGCGGGCAAGGAAGGGCGCGTGATCGGCGTCGACGTGAACCGCGAGATGCTCGCGCTCGCGCGCGAAGCGGCGCCGCGCGTCGCGGCGAAGGTCGGCTACGCGAACGTCGAGTTCCGGCACGCGCGCATCCAGGACCTCGCGCTCGACCTCGACGCGGTCGACGCATGGCTCGCGCGGCACCCCGTGCGCAGCAGCGAGGATCTCGCCCGGCTCGAGGCCGAGCAGGCGCGCCTGCGCCGCGAGGCGCCGCTCGTGCCGGACGCCTCGGTGGACCTGGTGGTCTCGAATTGCGTGCTGAACCTGGTGCGCGAGCAGGACAAGCGGGCCCTGATCGGCGAGATCTTCCGCGTCCTCGCGGTGGGCGGGCGCGTGGCGCTCTCCGACATCGTGAGCGACGAGGCGGTGCCGAGGCACCTGAAGGACGATCCCGAGCTGTGGAGCGGCTGCATGTCTGGCGCGTTCCAGGAGCTCGAGCTGCTGCGGGAGCTCGAGGCTGCGGGCTTCCACGGCATCGCGCTCTCGGAATGGAAGGCGGAGCCCTTCGCCGTCGTCGAGGGCATCGAGTTCCGCTCCATCACGGTGACGGCACGGAAGGGCAAGCAGGGCCCGTGCTGGGAGGGCAACCAGGCGGTGATCTACGCCGGCCCCTGGCGGCGCGTCGAGGACGACGACGGGCACGTGCTCGAGCGCGGCGTCCGCACCGCCGTGTGCGAGAAGACGTTCGGGCTGCTCACCAGCGAGCCCTACGCGGGGCAGACGATCGCGGTGCCGCCGCGGACGCCCGTCGCCGCCGCGGAGCGCACTGGCTTCGACTGCAGCCGCAGCGCGCCCCGCGATCCGCGCGAGACGAAGGGCCGGGCCTACCGCGAGACGCGCGAGCCCTGCGCCGACGGCGGCTGCTGCTGACGCCGCCCGCTCAGCCGTCCCGCTCCTCGGCGGCGGCGCGCATTGCGCACCGGGCCCGAAAGGCCCGCGTCTTCGCCGCGCTGCTCTTCAGACCCGCCGCTCGCGCCCAGCCCGCGTAGCTGCCGTCGAGCGCGAAGCGCGCGAGCAGCTCGCGGTCGTCGGGGCGGAGCGCGGCGAGCCCGCGCAGCGCCCGCTCGCGCCGCTCGCGCAGCAGCAGCTCGTCGAGGGGCTGCGGGCAGGGCCGCGGCTCGGCGTGTGCCGCCGCGAGCGCGAGCCGGGCGCGGCGCTCCTCGCTCCGCCGCCAGGCCAGCGCCTCGTTCACCACGATCCGATGCACCCAGGTCGAGGGCTTCGCGTCGCCACGGAACGTATTGCCGTGGCGCAGCGCCTTCTCGAGCGCGCTCTGCACGACGTCGTCCGCCGCGGCCGCGTTGCGCGTGATGCGCAGCGCCACGCGCCGCATCCGCGCGGTGCGGAGCGGCAGCACGGCCGCGCCTTCGAACAGGGGGAGCTCCGGGGTCGGGTCGCGTCGCGCCATCTGCTGCCAGTACGCAGCGGGCGCGCCTCCGGTTTCACGCAACCTTTCCGACGCCTCGTGCGTACTCGCGGAGTGCGGCAGCATGCGAGCCGTATGCCGGTGCCGGATCGCTCCGAAGACGAGCAGCGCTGGTCGGCCTGCATGGCTCGCGCGCTGGACGGAGATCGGGAGGCGTACGCGCAGCTGATGGCGGAGCTCGCCGACGTCGTCGAGTCCTACGTTCGCGCGCGCTTCGGAACGGCGCGCGAATCCGACTTCCTCGAGGACTGCGTGCAGGAGGCGCTGCTGGCGCTGCACCGCGTACGCCACACGTGGGATCGGCGCCTGCCGTTCCGGCCCTGGATGTTCGCGATCGTGCGCCACAAGGTGATCGACCTGTTGCGGCGCCGGGAGGTGCGCCGCACCGAGCCCGAGCCGGCGGAGGAGACCGCCGGGCCCGCGACGGATCCGTCGCTGCGCCTGGATGGTGCGCGCCTGCTCGCCGTGCTCGAGCCCGCCTACCGCGAGGCGCTCGTGCTCACCAAGCTCGACGGCTACTCGCTGGAGGAGGCTGCGATGCGCGCCGGCGTCTCGCCCGGCGCGATGAAGACCCGCGTGCACCGCGCCGTACAGATGGTGCAGAAGCGCTTGCGCGAGGAGGACCTCGCGTGAGGCGCCCGCGCGAAGAGCTGATTCGCGAGCTGGCCGATGACCTCGCGCCGAAGCCGAGGCTCGCGCCTCCGCGCGCGGCGGCGCTGGGGTGGCTCGCGATGTCTCTCGCCTTCGTGGCGCTCGTGACGCTGGCCGGCGGCCCGCTGCGGCCCGGCGTCGCGCGGCAGCTCGCTTCCGAGCCTGGCTTCTGCATCGACTTGCTGCTCGGCGCGCTGGCGGGAGCGGCGGCCTGCTTCGCCCTGATGAAGCTCCGCATTCCGGGCGTGGTGAGCGGCATGCGCAGCGCGCTGCCTGCGCTCGGGCTGCTGCTGGCCTGGGCGGCCTGGCAGCTGATCGAGCACTCCAGCCGCGCGGGGCCGCCCTCGATGCTCGGCAAGCGCGATGGCTGCATGCTCGAGATCCTGCTCTTCTCGGCGCTCCCGCTCGCGGCCGCGCTCTTCGTCGCGCGTCGCGCCGCGCCACTCGAGCGCGCCTGGACGGGCCTGCTCGCCGGCCTCGCGGCGGGCGCGTTGCCCGCGCTGGCGATGCAGCTCGCCTGTCTGGACGATCCGCTGCATGCGCTCACCCGGCACCTCGCCCCGGTGCTCGCCGTGGCGGCCGCCGGCGCGCCGCTCGGGCGGCTGCTGCTGCGCCGGGTCTAGCCCCGGCGCCCGCACCTTGGTCGAGAGATGCCGAGTCGGCGAGAAGAGCGCCCAGACCGCGGGAGACGCGTCTTCGTAGGGGGCCAGCACGGCCTCGAGCGCGCCGCTCTCGAGCTCGCGGTCGACGATGAAGCTCGGGAGCTGCGCGAGGCCGAGGCCCGCGAGCGCAGCCTCGCGTATGACGTCGCCGTCGTTCGCGCGCAGCCGCCCGGCGACGGAGATGCAGACCCGTCCGCCGGGACTCCACCTCGCGTACGAGCTGGACACAGCGCTCGTAGAAGACGCGCCCCGCCTCCGTGAGGGCGAGTGGTGCGCTGGAGGAGCTGCGCCCCCAGCCGGTCTTCGAGCTCCTTCACCTGCTTGCTCACCGACGACTTCGAGGTGCCGAGCCGCCGCGAGGTCCTCGGAAAAGCCTCCGAACTCGACGACGCGGACGAAGGCGGTCATGGCGGACATGCGATCCATCGAGTCGGCTCCCGTTGCGGTCGCGCCGGGCGACTGTTCGCTGATACGAAACGCTCCTTCTCCGGGTTTCGGATTCCCAACTGTGCGGGGCCATCGTATTCCCTACCGAACCCCACGAGAAGGAGACGCATCATGCGAGCACTGGTTTTCGCGCTACTGGCTGGGTTTCCGGGACTCGCCTCCCCCGGGGCAGCAGACGCCGGCGCCCTCTTCACGTCCCCGCTGCGAGGCAACATCGCGAACCAGTCGATCGCCGGGTTCCCGTCGTCGCGGGCAACGTGAGATCTCGACCGGGGGAAGGCCTCGCTGGTCCCGTTCGGCCACGAGCAGGTCGTAGTCGTGGTAGCCACGAAGGGCCTGATCATCCCGGCGATCGGGTTCAGCCCTTCGCCGGATCTGCTCGCGCGCGTCGCCTGCCACGACGCGGCCGGGACGCCCTCCGAGGGCGTCCGCACGAAGGCAGTGCCCTTCCCTAGAAGCGGCGACGCCACGCTCATCTACGTCGTGCCGATTGCGGGCGACTGCTTCGCTCCGATCGTCCTGCTCACGGGCTCGCGCGATCCCGATGGCAACCAGCCCGGCAACTGGTTCGCCGTCTCGGGCTTCTAGCGTCACGGATCGACACGAGATCGTGTCGACGGACGAGTGGATCGAGTCCTGATGCGGCTGCGGGACAGCTACGAGAGCTGATCGCTCCGCAACTCGGATCCCGAAGCCGCGAGCTTCCTCAGCGTCGGCGTGCCGCCGCGCATGTGGAAGGCGGTGAGGTCGAGCTTCCGCATCATCTCGGCGAGATGCGCGCTCTTGAGCCCGTATTCGCAGTAGAGCACGTAGCGCTGCTCCTTCGCGAAGCTCGGGTACGCCTCCACCGCGCGCGCCCAGTCGAGCCGGAGGGCGCCGGGCCAGTGCCAGCTCTCGTACTCGGCGCGCGTGCGGAGGTCGATCACGACCGCGCCGGGGGGGATCTCGGTCAGCTCGAGGTCGGCGAGCGCGCTCGCCTCCTCCGAGAGCGAGCGCAGGTCGAGCACCTCGCGCTGCGCGAGCGCGGCCTCGAGCAGCGCGGGGTCGAGCTTCGCCTCCTCGGCGAGCACGGCGTCGAGCCGCGCCTGCGTGGCGGGCCGGCGCGGCACGAGCGCGCAGTACTCGTCCACCACCGCCGAGAGCGGGCCGGTGCCGATGCGGTGCGCGCTGGCGACGATCTCGTCCTTGTTCATGCCGACCAGCGGCCGCAGGATCGGGAGCCGCGTGGCCTCGCTGATCGTGGCGAGGTTCACCAGCGTCTGGGACGACACCTGCCCCACCGCCTCGCCGGTGACGATCGCGTGGGCGCGCGTGTGCCGCGCCACCGCCTCGGCGGCGCGCAGCATCAGCCGCTTCAGGATCACCTGCCAGTAGCGCGTCTCGGTGTGGGCCTGGAGGTCCTGCGAGAGCGCGGCGAAGTCGATCACGTGCAGGCGCGGGCGTGCGCCGTAGGACCAGCGCGTGGCCAGCACCTCCATCACGCGCAGCGCGCCGAGCCGGTGGGTGAGTCCCCCGAGGTTCGCGAACACGTGGTCGAGCACGACGCCGCGGCGCTGGAGCTGCCAGGCCGCCACGGCCGAGTCGAAGCCGCCCGAGACGAGCGCCACCGCGCGGTCGCCGGTGCCGAGCGGGAGCCCGCCCACGCCGGGCACCACCTCCGCGAAGCTGTATGCGGCGCCGCCGTAGAGCTCGACGCGCGCGGTGAACTCGGGGTGGTCGAGATCCACGCCCGCCGAGAGCGGGCGGAGGCGCTCGCCCAGCGCCACCTCGACGTCGCGCCCGCGGAAAGGCAGCTCGCTGTCGCCCACCCGGCGCGCGCGCACCGCGAAGCGCTTGCCGCGCACCGAGTCACTGAACGCGGCCTCGCCCGCCGCGACCACGTCGGCGAGGCTCGCCACCGGCCGCCGCTCGGCCCGGGACGCGGACTGGACGCCGAACACGCGCGCCAGCAGCGCCGGGACGCGGGCGTCGGCCGTCTCCACGAGCACGCGGTCGTGGCGCCGCTCCACCGTGGCGGCGATGCCCTCGCTCGCGAGCGCGTCCTTGACGTTGCGCACGAGCTGCACCACGAAGGCGCGCCGCGTGGGCCGGGCCTTGGTGGACACCTCGCCCGACAGGCGCAGCAGGACGACGGCGCTCGGAGACGTCACCGGAGCAGGCTAGCAGCGGGCAGGGTACGCTCGGCCGCCATGTCCGGCCGCATCCACGTCGAGAAGGAGGGCGCGCTCGGCTGGCTGGTCTTCGACCACCCCGAGCGCCGGAACGCGATCAGCCACGAGATGTGGGAGGCGCTGCCCAAGGCGGCGCAGTCGCTCGACGAGGACCCCGAGGTGCGCGTGGTGGTGCTGCGCGGCGCGGGCGAGGTGGCGTTCGTGTCGGGCGCCGACATCTCGGAGTTCGAGGGCCGCCGCACGGGCAGCGACGCCGCGGCGGACTACGAGGCCACCACGGGGCGCGCGTTCGGCGCGATCTCCGGCATGGGCAAGCCCGTCCTCGCGATGATCCACGGCTTCTGCGTGGGCGGCGGCCTCGCCACCGCGCTCGCCGCCGACCTGCGCTACGCCGCGGACGACGCCCGCTTCGCGATCCCCGCGGCCCGGCTCGGTCTCGCCTACCACCCGGGCGGCATCCAGGCCCTCGCCGACCTGGTCGGGCCCTCCGCGGCCAAGGAGGTCCTGTTCACGGCCCGCCGGTACAGCGCGGCGGAGGCCCTGGGGCTCGGGCTCGTGAACCGGGTCTTCGCGAAGGCCGAGCTCGAGGCCGGGGTGCGCGAGATCGCGGCCGCGATCGCCGCCAACGCCCCGCTGACGCTCCGGAGCGCCAAGACCGTGGTCCGCGAGCTGGGGCGCGAGGGGCCGGCGCGGGACCGGGCCGCCATGGCCGAGTCGATCCAGCGCTGCTTCGAGAGCGCGGACTACAAGGAGGGGGTCCGCGCCTTCCTCGAGAAGCGGTCGCCCCGCTTCCGGGGTCTGTGAGCCCGGCTCCGGGGTGAATCCCCCCGATTGTGCCGAATCCAGAACGGTATTGCGGAGCGGCAAGCGAGTCCCGAGAATAGGCCGCCATCGAACATCCCCGGCGCGCGAGCGAGGGCGTTCCCGAGGCGGGTGCGCTCGGCCGACGCGGCGATCGCCGTACAGATAGTGGGAGCAAAGGAAAGCGAATGCGTCTCGGAAACTTCGGGTATCTGGCAGTTGCGACGCTCGCGGTCGCCACGTTGGCGATCGGCTGTGCGTCCTCGAGCGGAGACGACGAAACGGCGGCGCCGGCGAGCACCGGCAGCGAGTTCGTCGACAACACGGGTGGCGACACCAGCGGTATGACGAGCGAGGGCACGCGCGGCCTGCTCGAGAACGTCTACTTCGACTACGACAGCGCCGCGATCCGGAGCGACCAGCGCACGGTGCTCCAGAACAACGCCAAGAAGGCGAGCGCCAACGCGAGCTGGAAGATGATCGTGGTCGAGGGCCACTGCGACGAGCGCGGCAGCGAGGAGTACAACCTCGCGCTCGGCGACCGTCGCGCCGCCGCCGTGAAGCAGTACCTGGTCGACAGCGGCGTCTCCGGCGCCAAGATCGACACGGTGAGCTTCGGCGAGGCCAAGCCCGGCGTGCAGGGCCACGACGAGTCGGCCTGGAAGTGGAACCGCCGCGCCGAGTTCGTCGTCAGCCAGTAGCGACGCTCTCTGATCTGAACGAACGGGCGCCGGGCCTCGATGGCCCGGCGCCCGTTATCGTTTCCGAGGCTGATCGGTAGCGCCCGCCCGCCCGGCGTCGGGCGCCGACGGTGGGCATGCGCCACACTCGGCGCGTTCCCCCTCGGAGGTCCTTCCATGCCCGTACACGGCGGCAAGCTCGCGGCGCGCGCTCTCAAGCAGGCGGGCGTCGAAGCCATCTTCACGCTCTCCGGCGGCCACATCATGCCGCTCTACGACGGCTGCCTCGACGAAGGCATCAAGATCATCGACGTCCGCCACGAGCAGGCGGCCGTGCACGCCGCCGACTCGTGGGCGCGCTGCAACCCGGGCAAGGTGGGCGTCGCGGCGATCACGGCCGGCCCCGGCGTCACCGACGGCGTCACCGGCATCGCGAACGCCTGGCGCGCGAACTCGCCCATCCTGGTGTTCGGCGGCCAGGGCCCGTTCGAGAACCTGCGCCGCGGCTCGCTCCAGGAGATGGACCACCTCGGCGTGGTCCGCCCCATCACGAAGTACTGCGACGGCGTCTACCAGACGAAGCGCATCCCCGAGTACATCGAGCTTGCGATCCGCCACGCGGTGTCGGGCATCCCGGGCCCCGCGTACCTCGAGATCCCGATGGACGTGTTCATGGGCCAGGTCGAGTGGGCCGACGCGCCCATCCCGCGCATCCGCACCGAGCCGCCGCGCCTCTCGCCCGACCGCAACGAGGTGCGCAACGCGATCGAGCTGCTCGCACGCTCGCAGCGCCCGATGCTGATGGCCGGGACCAGCGTCAAGTGGTCGCGCGCCACGCGGGAGATGAACCGCTTCATCGCCGAGACGCACATCCCCACCTACACGAACGGCATGGGGCGCGGCACGGTGCCGCCGACCTCGCCGGAGTTCCTGAACCGCTCGCGGCGCGACGCGCTGAAGCAGCTCGACTGCATCCTGCTCGCCGGCACGCTGCTCGACTTCCGCATGGCGTTCGGCAAGACCATCCCGGCGAGCGCGAAGATCATCCAGCTCGAGATGGACGCCACGCTGATCGGCCAGAACCGCGAGACGGACGTGCCGCTGGTCGGCAACCTCGGCTGCTCCTTCGAGCTGCTGCTCGAGGAGATGAAGAACCAGGGCGTGCGGCTCGACTGGACCCCCTGGCGCGACGAGCTGCGCAAGATCGAGACCGCGGCGGAGCGCAAGGTCGAGGCGTCGCTGAACAGCGACGAGGTGCCGATCGACCCGCAGCGCATGTGCCGCGAGGTGCGCGACTGGCTCGCCACCCTCGACGACCCGATCGTGATCGGCGACGGCGGCGACATCGTCGCCACGGCCGCGAAGATCATCCCGGTGCAGGGCGAGGGCGCGTGGATGGACCCGGGCCCGCTCGGCACGCTCGGCGTGGGCGCGCCCTTCGCGCTGGCCGCGCAGCTCGCGCACCCGGAGAAGCGCGTCGTGATCGTCTACGGCGACGGCTCCTTCGGCCTCAACGGCTTCGAGTTCGACACCGCCGTGCGCTTCGGGCTGCCGATCATCGGCGTCGTCGGCAACGACGCCGCGTGGGGCCAGATGATGCGGCCGCAGGGCGCCATCTACGGCTGGGACCGGCTCGCCGCGACCGAGCTCCGCTACACGCGCTACGACAAGGTGGTCGAGGCGCTCGGCGGCCACGGCGAGCACGTCACCGAGCCCGGGCAGATCCGTCCCGCGCTCGAGCGCGCCGCCGCCTCGGGCAAGCCCGCGCTGGTGAACGTCGAGATCAAGCAAGAGCGGGTGTTCAAGGGTGGGACCTACGTCTGAGCCCCGAAGCGGGGACGTTCGTCAAAACGTCAAATTGTTCACGCGACCTCGGGTCTGAGAGATGCCCCAACGACAATTTGACGTTTTGACGAACGTCCCCGTCCTCCCCGCGGCGCTCGGCATCGCGCCCGGCGTGCTGGCCGCGTTCGCGGCGCGGCTCGGGCCGCTCGCGATCGTGGACCTCGAGACGACCGGCCTGTCCGCCGACGAGGGTGCGGAGCTGCTCGAGTTCGGCGCGGTGCTCGTCGAGCCGGGGCGCGAGGAGCTCGTGACGCTCGCCTCGCTGGTGCGGCCCGAGCGCGGGCTGCCGCGCGCGGTGGCGCGCCTCACCGGCCTCTCCGACGCGGACCTCGCGGGCGCGCCACCGCTCGCGGAAGTGGCGCCTGAGCTGGCTCGCGCGCTCGCCGGCCGCACCCTCGTCGCGCACAACGCGGAGTTCGAGCGCGCCTTCCTGTCGCGCTACGTGGACCCGTCGCTCGCGAGCGCGACGTACCTCGACACGCTCGACCTGCTCGCGCTCACGCATCCCGATGCGCCGGACCTCCGGCTCGAGTCGTTCACCCGCATGCTGCTCGCGAGCGAAGAGCGCCACCGCGCGCTCGACGACGCCCTCGACACGGCGCGCGTGATGGCGCTCGCAGCCCAGCGCTCCGCCGAGGGCGAGCCGCGCTTCGCGGCCGCGAGGCGCGCGTGCGAGAGCTTCGCGCCCGACTCGCCGTGGCTCCAGCTCCTCGCGAAGCCCGCCCTGGCGGAGACGCCCGCCCCGGTCGCGCCCTTCGTGGTGATCGGCGAGACCGCGGAGACGCCCGTCCCCTTCGACGCCGACGCGATCGCTGCCGCGCTCGAGGACGAGGCCCGCGGCCGCCGCCACTTCCCGGGCTATCGCGTGCGGCGCGAGCAGATCGAGCTGGCGCGCGCCTTCGCGCGCACGCTCGCGCAGGACGAGGTGCTCCTCGCGGAGGGCGGCACCGGCGTCGGCAAGTCGCTCGCCTACCTCGCGGCCGCGATCCCGTTCGCGATGGAGCGCGAGGCCGCCGGTGAGCACGGCCCCGTGCTCGTCTCGACGCGCACGAAGCTGCTCCAGGACCAGCTCGTCGGCCGCGACATCGGCGCGGCGGCCCGCTTCCTCGGCCAGCCGGGGCTGCGCGCGCTCGCGATCAAGGGCCGCGCGAACTACGCCTGCCAGCGCCGCCTCGACGCGGTGCTCGTGGAGGGCCGGGAGAGCAGCCTGTTCCCCGAGGACCGCGCGGCCTACGCCGTGCTCGAAGCCTGCGCGCAGACGCGTGCGCACGGCGAAATCGGCACCGTGCCGGCAGCGCTGCTGCGCCGCTACGGGCCGCTGCGCGACCTGCTGCGCCGCTCCGTCGCCGCGCGCGCCGAGCAGTGCACCCGCGAGCAGTGCGCCAAGGAGCGCGCGTGCCCCCTCGGCCGCCGCCGCGCCGCGCTGCACGAGGCGCACCTCGTGGTGGCGAACCACGACCTGCTGCTGCGCTGGCCGCCCGACTACCCGTCCTTCGAGCACGCGATCGTGGACGAGGCGCACGAGCTGCCGGACGTCGCCGACGAGGTCTACGCGCTCGCCGTGCGCCCCGACGAGGTGCTCGAGCGCATCGACGAGATCTTCGGACGCCCGGCGGCGCCGGGCCGGCCGCGGGGCGTCGCGCTGCTCCCGTCGGGCGCGCGGCGTCCGCTCGACGTCGATGCGCGCGCCTGGCGGCGCGAGCTGCGCGCCGACTTCACCGCGCTCGGCCGCGCGCTCGAGCCGCTCGGGAACGAGTTCGGCGACGTGCAGGTGCCCGAGTCGGAGCCGCCCGGCCTGGCGGCGGCCGCGAGCTGTGCGCGGACCGCCGCGGCGCGCCTCGAGGACGTGCTGGCTAGCGTGCCCGACGAGGAGCCGACGACGCCCGCGCTCGGACGCGCGCTCGCCGACCTGCGCGACGCGAAGCGCGGGCTCCTGCTCGCCTTCGAAGGCGCCGGGCCCGACGCGGTGGCGTCGTTCGAGGACGTCGTGCCGCCCTTCGACCGCTGGCGCCTGGTGGTGCGCCCGGTCGCCCCCGGCGCCGACTTCGAGCGCGAGCTGCTCGGCAAGCTGCGCTCGTTCGCGGGCGTCTCGGCCAGCCTGTTCGTGGGCGGCGACGCGTTCGCCGCGCTCGGCGACCTCGACTTCGAGGAGCGTGCGAAGGACCGGCTCGTGCGCCTTTCGGTGCCGAGCCCGTTCAACTACCGCGATCACATGCGCGTGGTGGCGCTGCGCGGCGGCGCCGACCTCGTGCGCGAGACCGCCGAGGTGCTCGAGACGTTGGCCGTCAAGCTCGGAGGGCGGACGCTCGGGCTCTTCACCAGCCTGCGGCGCATGGACGACGTGGCGAACGAGCTCGCGGCGCGCCTGCGCGACGAGGGCATCGACGTGATCGCGCCGCGCCGCGGCTCCGACGATCCGACCGCGCTGGTCCAGCGCTTCGCCAACGGCGCCGGCGTGCTGCTCGGCGCGCGCCGCTTCTGGCAGGGCATCGACATCCCCGGCGACGCGCTCCAGGCCGTGGTGATCGAGAAGCTGCCCTTCGAGGTGCCCACCGAGCTGCGCAGGCGACGCGAGGCGCGTCTCGCCGAGCACGGCATCTCGTCCTTCGAACGCCTCTCGCTCGGCCGCATGCTGCTCAACCTGAAGCAGATGGTGGGCCGCCTGATCCGCACCGAGAACGACCGCGGCATCGTGGTGATCGTCGAGGGCCGCGCCGACCGCGGCTACTTCCGCCGCCTGCGCGAGGCGCTGCCGAAGGGCAGCGAGGTCGTCGTATCGGAGCGCGCGCGGCTCGGCGAGCTGCTCGCCGAGGTGGGAATCTCGCAGCTGCCGGACGCGTAGTCTGTGGCGCGTTTCACAGCGCGCGCCCGCTCGACTGCCGATCCTGCGTCCCGCGCTCACGGAGGTTTCGATGGACAGCGAGCTCGGCGGCGAACGCCGCCAGCTGACCGTCCTGTTCTGCGATCTCGTGGCCTCGATGGAGCTCGCCGCGTGCCTCGATCCCGAGGACTGGCAGGACGTGTTGTGCAGCTACCACGCGCGCGCAAGAGAGGTGATCACGCGCCACGGCGGCCACGTCGCGCAGTACCTGGGCGACGGGCTGCTCCCCTACTTCGGCTGGCCGAAGACCTTCGACGCCGCCGCCGAGCGCGCGGTGCGCGGCGGCCTCGCGCTGGTGGATGCGGCGGCGAGCGTTCACGCGAACGGGCTGGCGCTTGCGGTCCGGGTCGGGATCCACACCGGTCCCGTCGTCGTCGGGGCGCTCGGCGGCGAAGGGCGGAGCGAGATGCTCGCGCTCGGCGACACCCCCAACGTCGCGGCGCGCGTGCAGGGCGCCGCCGCGCCCGGCACCGTGCTCGTCAGTGCGGCGACGCAGCGGCTGGTGGCGGGCGTCTTCGTCGTCGAGGAGCGCGGGCCGCAGGCGCTCAAGGGAGTGCGCGAGCCGCTGTCGCTCTACCGCGTGGTGCGTTCGAGCGGCGTGCGCAGCCGACTCGACGTCGCTGCGGGTCGCCTAACGCCTTTCGTGGGCCGCGGGGTCGAGCTGGCGACCCTGGTGGAGCGCTGGGAGCGCGCGCTGGACGGAGAGGGTCAGAACGTGCTGGTGCTCGGCGAGGCGGGCGTCGGCAAGTCGCGGCTCGCCTACCGCTTCCGCGAGCGCCTCGCGGAGGTTCCCCACACGTGGCTCGAGTGCGGCGCGTCGCCGTACACGCAGGGCACGCCCTTCCACCCGGTGATCGAGCTCGCCTCCCAGGCGCTCGCCTTCGCGCCCGACGACAAGCCCGAGCAGAAGCTCGCGCGGGTCCACTCCGGACTCGGCCGGCTCGCGTCTCCCGAAGCGGTTGCGCTCATCGTCGACTTCCTCGGGCTGCCCTCGCCCACCCCGCTCGCGATGAACCCGGACCTCCAGCGGGGCAAGACGATCGACCTGTTGGTGCGCTGGAACCTGGCGCAGAGCGAGCTGCAGCCGCAGGTCCTGGTGGTCGAGGACCTGCACTGGTGCGACGCGTCGTCGCTCGAGCTGCTGGGCCGACTGGTGGCGCAGGGCGCGACGGCGCGTGTGCTGCTGCTCATGACCGCGCGGCCGGGCTTCGAGCCGCCCTGGCCGGCGCGCGAGAACACGACGACGTTGTCGCTTCCGCGGCTCACGAAGCGCCAGGCACGCGACATGATCGCCGCGCTCGACGGCGGCAGCCTGCCTGCCGGCACGCTCGACGCGCTGGTCGCCCGCGCCGACGGCGTGCCGCTCTTCGTCGAGGAGCTGACGAAATCGCTCGTGCAACCGGGAGCGGCGCGCGGCGTCGAGGCGATTCCGGCGACCCTCGCCGACTCGCTGATGGCGCGGCTCGATCAACTGCCGACCGCCAAGGACGTGGCGCAGCGGGCGGCCGTGCTGGGGCGCGAGTTCTCGTATCCGCTGCTCGCGGCGGTCTCGGGCCTCGACGAGGCCACGCTGCGCAAGAGCCTCGCCCGCCTCGCCGACGCCGAGATCCTGTTCGTCCGCGGCGAGCCGCCCGAGGCCAGCTACGTCTTCAAGCATGCGCTCGTGCAGGAGGCGGCGTACGAATCGCTGCTCAAGCGCACGCGCCAGCGGCTGCACGGGCGCGTCGTCGACGTGCTGGCCGAGACGTTTCCGGCGCGCGCCGCGGCGGAGCCGGAGCTGGTGGCGCGGCACGCGGAGGCCGCGGGGCGCAGCGACGCCGCGATCGCCTCGTACCAGCGGGCCGGCGAGCGGGCCCAGGCGCACTCGGCGCACGAAGAGGCGATCCGCCACTTCGAGCAGGCGATCGCATTGCTGCTGGCGCAGCCCGAGCATCCGGAACGGGATGCACGCGAGGCGCCGCTCCAGCTCGCGCTCGCCGGATCGCGCGTCGTGGCGCTCGGCTACACGAACCCCGCGGTCGAGGCCGCGCACGCGCGCGCGCAGGTGCTGTGCGAAGCCGTGGGAGACGCGAAGCGGCTCGTCCTCGCGCTGAGCGGGCTCGCGGTGTTCTCGCACAACTCCGGTCGCGCGGAGCGGACCGACGACCCGGCGCTGCGCCTTCGTGCGCACTGCGACCTCGGGCTGATCGAGGTCTATCGGGGCCGGTTCGCGTCGTCTCTCGCCCATTTCGAGGACGCCTTCGCGCTGCACCAGTACGGCCTCGACCACGCGGGGCTGTCGGCCACGGGCAATCCGGGCGTCCGCGCGCTCTCCGGGAGCGGATGGGTGCTGTGCGCGCTCGGCTTCCCGGATCGCGCGCTCACGCGGGCCCGCGAGGCCGTGGCGCGGGCGCGAGAGCTCGATCACCCCTTCAGCGTGGCGCACACGCTTCTGTTCGAGACGGTCGTGCACAGCCTGCGGCGCGACCCGACGGCGCAGCGCGAACGGGCGGCGGAGGTGATGGCGCTGAGCACGGCGCACGGCTTTCCCTTCTGGATGGGGGTTGGCCGGACGTTCCATGCGGCCGCGCGCGTCCTGGCCGGCGAGCACGAGGCCATCGCGGAGGTGCGGGAGGGGTTCGCTCTCACGGCCGCGACGGGGAGCCGAGGCGGCGCCCCCGCTTCGCTCGCGTAGCTCGCCGAGGCGTGCCTGGCCGCGGGGCTGCTGGGCGAGGCGCAGTCCGCCGTCGAGGGCGGGCTCGCGCTCTCGGCGCAGACGGGACAGCCGTTCTTCGACGCCGTCCTCCACGAGCTCGAGGCCCGGATCCTCCTGGCCGGCGGCAGAGCAGCCGAGGCGGAGGCCGCGTTCCACCGCGCGCTCGCGATCGCCCGCTCGCAGGGGACGAAATCGTTCGAGCTTCGGGCAGCCACGAGCCTTGCCGAGCTGCTGCGCGATCGCGGCAGGCGCCGGGAGGCTCGCGAGCTGCTAGCGCCGGTCCATGGCTGGTTCAGCGAGGGCTTCGACACCGCCGACCTCGTCGCGGCGCAGGCCCTGCTCGACTCGCTCGCGTAGGACGGCGGCGGCTCCGCCACTGCCCTCAGGCGCCCTCGTTCACCCACGCCTCGAGGTCCTCGGGGATCTGCTTCGGGTCGTCGGCGATGCGCCCGAGACCCGGGCCCATCATGCTCGAGAACATCTCGTCGAAGTGCGCCTCGATGCGCGGGCTGAAGAGCCCGATCGACCGCAGCGTGGGGATGACGAAGCCCCGGACCGGTCCGCGCCGTCCGCCGCTCTTCTGGATTGCGGCCACCAGTGTCTCACGCTCCTTCGCGAGCTCCGCGAATGCCGTGGCGGGATCGACGCCGGCCGCGCTCCAGATCGACAAGACGGAGTCGCGCATCGAGATTCCGGCGCGCGAATCGAGGAGGAGTCGCGCCGACTCGAAGGCGAAGTCCTCGAGGTCCGCCTTCTCCTCGTCGGAGAGGGTGGGCAGGACGGCCGAGAGGTACTTGATGCCGTAGCCGGTGTGCCGCGCCTCGTCGCGGGATACGTAGGTGAGGAGCTGCTTCAAGAGAGGCTCCTCGGTGGTGTTGCGCATGTCGCGGAACGCGTAGAGCGCGAGCCCCTCGGTCACGATCTGCATACCCACCGCTTTGCGGAGCCAGCTCTCGGCCGAGAGCACGCCGTCGAGGAGCTTCTTCAGCCCCGGCGCGATCGCTACGACCTCGTCGAGCTTGCGGATGTACGCGGCGAACACCTCGACGTGGCGGGCCTCGTCCAGCGTCTGCGTGGCGGCGTAGAACTTGCCGTCGGTGTGTGGCACGGCGTTCACGAGCTGGGCCGCCACCATGAGCGCCCCCTGCTCGCCGTGCAGGAAGTTGGACAGCATGAAGGCGGCCGTGCGGCGCGACGCTTCCCAGCGTGTCTCGGGCGAAAGGCCCCGCCAGAACTTCGTCTGCTGGATCGGGATGCCACCGACCGAGAACGTCCGTGAGAAGGCGTCGCGATCGATCTCCCGACTCCAGTCGAGGTCGCGCAGCGCGATCCACTGGCGCTCCAGCGCGTTGGCGTACAGCGTACGCAGCTCGTCGATCTCTGCATCGTAGTTCCAGTTGTAGACCGCGGTGAGTGCGGCCTTCACGCTGTCACCGTGTCGGGGGTGTCTCGTCGGAAGCTCGGGTGCGGCGGCCATGGTTCTCCTGGGTTCGGGCGCGGGAGCGGAAGGCGCGCGGGGAACGGCGCGCCGTCTCATCCTCTGGGCTCTTTGCGAGCGCTACGAGCGCGGCAAGCGCGCGCGACTGCGTCGCGCGGAGGAAGCGGCGAACGGCTTCCTCGACGGCGGGCGCGTCGCGTGCCACTACGGCTGCGTCGATCTCACGGGCGGCGCGAGCCGCTGCGGGGGCGGGAGGGCGGAGGGCGACGCGGACGTCGCTCCGCTTCGCGAGCCGCGCGTGCACCGCGTTCCGCACCAGCTGGAGCACGAGATTCCCGCTTGCCTCTGCCATCAGCTCGAACAACGACTCGATCGTGTCGAGGAAGACCGCGTCGGGTGTGGTCGGAGCGCCGAGCACGGCCACCAGCCGGCGCGCGCGGGCGAGCGTCTCGTCGCTGCCGCGCTCCACCGCGAGCCGGGCTGCGCCGGCGATGAGGAGCTCGCGCACGTCGAGAATCTGCCGCGCCACGATCGGGTTGAGCCGGCCGCCGGACAGCAGGAGGTCCTGGACCACCTCCACGCTGGCCGCCTCGATCGGCCGCACGCGCGCGCCGCCACCCCGCCGGATCACGACAAGGCGCAGCTCCTCGAGCTTCTTGAGTGCTTCGCGGACCGAGCTGCGGTGGACGCCGAGGCGGCTCGCGATCTGTCGCTCGGCGGGCAGACGCTCCCCGGGCTGGAAGGTGCCGTCGAGGATCTCCTGGCGGAGCTGCTTCGCGATCAGCTCGGGGCGGGTTCGCGGAGTGGCCATCGGGCTCTCGTCGGGGCGTGGTGGTCGGACCAATTGTGGTCGGACCACTTCTACCCGACCCACCGAGGGCGTGTCAAGGTGGACCGCTAGCTCGAGGGCTTCACCAGCTCGAAGATCGGGAGCGGCGAGGGGATCGGCGCGCGCTCGAGCCCGAGCTCCTTCAGGAGGGCGCGTGCTTCGTGGCGCAGCTGGCGCCAGCTTCGGTCGGCGAGGAACGATTCGAGGCAGAAGGCCCCGACGTCCTCGGTCGAGGCGGTGCGGTCGATCGCCTCGAGACACTCGTCCAGGGGCCACGTGGCATCGCGATCTGGATCGTGCGCGCGACACCAGGCGGGCATGTAGTAGTGGAGCGCGAACGAGAGCCCGAGCAGCGGGTTGAGTTCGAGCTCTCGCGCTCGCGGATCGCCCCGCGAAGGAATCGCGGGCAACAGACGGCGTTGTCGCTTCGGACTCCCGGCGAGCAGGGAGAGAAGCATTCGAAAGAGGTGCTCGCCCCGGAGCCCGAGCCAAGGTCGGTCGAATTCGTCTTCGCGTTGGACGCCGTCTGCCACCTCACGTCCTTCCATGAATGGGGACCGAGCCCGACTCGCTGAAGTCACCGGCGATCTCGCAGAAGCGCCCGGTGATCGCGGGATCGCGAGCGTAGAAGAGGCCGTGATATTCCTCCGAGCCGCCCCCGTGCACGTACGTCTGAGCCCAGCCCACGCGCTCGCCGACGTCGCGAACGCCGCCGAGTGCGTCGAGCCGATCGAGAAAGTCGAAGGCGACCGCCGGCTCGGTGCCTTCGGGCACGATCAGCTGCGGCAGGTCGGCTTGGCCGCGACCTCGCCAGGTGATCGCGTCGAAGAGACGAGCGTCAGTGATCCGGTAGAGGCGCCGATCGACTGCGACCAGCGGGCGAGAGCTCGGGTTCCGCTGTGCCGCAACCACCTGCGCCCATGGCGCGCGCTGCCACCACAGAATGGAGGCCTCTGGAAACTCGAACAGCACGAGCGGAAAGCCATCGGACTCCCGGGCGAGCCGCCACGCGAAGCGCCCTTCCATGCCGTGGTCGTAGAAGAGCGCGAAACGGCCGAAGTCGTCCGGTCGAGTCACCCGCTCGTAGTGGCCCAAGATCTTCGTACGCCGATCGGCGCGTTCGGCGCGCGTGGAGAACGCTCGCGCAAGCTCGGGGTCGGCGGCGACGAATAGGTGCGTACGTTCCTGGTAGGTCCCGTACCAAGAGTGAAGCGACCACTCATAGTGCTCGGAGAAGAAGCGAATTCGGGCCTCGTCATTGCCTGGCGACGGGTAGGCCAAGAACGCGCGCGCCTTCTCCTCGCGGTCGGCGGCGGCGCTCGAACGAGGGGGACCCACGAGCGCCCAGTCGCTGCGGTGCCAGAGCGCGAAGAAGCGGCGCTCGGTTCGTCCTCGCGATACCTCGACGATCTCCTCGAGATCGCGAACCGGTTGAACGAGTTGCGGGGTGAGAAGCGTGGCGGGGGCCACGGCGGCGCTGCCGTGGAACGCCGCCAGGGTGTGCTGCAGAAGCCCTTCGCTCCCGAGCACGAGCACGAGATCGATCGGCGAAAGCGTCGCATCTGTCGCACTCATTGGTGAGATGCGCATCGGACCCGCGGATCGCTTTCCTGAGCTGGAATGCGCCTGCCTAGATCTCGAGCCGAGCGCGCAGCTCGCGTACGAGGGCAGCTGCGCCCTGGGGGTCGCGGGCCAGCCCGAACACCGCGAAGTCGGGGCGCATCAGCGCGACGGCCGCGCCGCGCTTCTCGAACCAGCGCGCGTAGCCGCCGTTCACGTCTTCGACCGGTCCGCCCGAGCCGACGTGCGCGGTGATGCCGCCGAGCGCGGCGAACCAGCGGGCGAGCTCGGGCTCGAGCGCCGCGGCGGGGTCGGCCGCCGTCGAGACGAGCGCGAAGCCGCGGCCGACCACGTCGTCGAAGCGGCCCACGACGCCGCGCTGGCGCACGATGTCCTGCACGAAGAGCTCCCGCGCCGCGCCCTCGGCGAAGCAGCCGGGCCCGAGCGGCGGCAGCGGGGCGTCGATCGGAGCCTTCTGCTCGCGCGCCTCGCCGATCATGCGCCGATCGCGTGCGGCGGCCTCCGCCGGGTCCGACACGCAGATCACGCGGCCGAGCGCGATCGAGAGCTGGATGACCGCCGAGACGTGCGGCGCGCGTTCGCTGGCGTATGTGTCGAGCAGCGTCTCGCTTGCCTCGCCGCGCAGCACGAGGTCGAGCTTCCAGGCGAGGTTCGCGGCGTCGCGCAGGCCCGCGCACATGCCCTGCCCCGCGAAGGGCGGCATCTGGTGCGCGGCGTCGCCGGCGATCAGCGCGCGAGAGCTCCGCCAGCGGTCGGCCCAGCGCGCGCGGAAGGTGTAGACCGCGTGGCGCTCGAGCTTCGCGTTGCCCGCGTGCACGCCCCACGGTCCCAGCAGACGCCACGCCGCCTCCTCGCCGTTCAGCTGCTCGATCGTCTCGTGCGGCAGGCGCATGAACTCCCAGCGCCGCCGGCCGGGCCCGCCCGACACCAGCGTCGTCGGGCGCGCCGGATCGCAGAGCTGCCAGTTGAGCGGGCCGCTCCAGCGCGGATCGCTCGGCAGCACGTCCACCACCAGCCAGTCGAAGTGGAAGCCGAGGTCG
>Ga0187892_10004391_pt1 | contig 23720 bp, 23 predicted proteins | sample MA1701073metaG_FD_139345 | JGI IMG/M metagenome (GOLD analysis project Ga0187892, IMG submission 139345) | Bio-ooze microbial communities from a basaltic lava cave in the Kipuka Kanohina Cave System on the Island of Hawaii, USA - MA170107-3 metaG ... | reverse complement strand
GGGATGCGGCGGCAGGTAGGGGCAGTCGGTCTCCACCACCAGGCGGTCGGCGGGCACGAAGCGGGCGACGTCGGGGAGCGCCCGCGCGTTCTTGTAGGTCACCGGGCCGGCCAGCGAGATCGCGAGGCCCAGGTCGAGGCAGCGCTTGGCCACCTCCACGTCGGCCGAGAAGCAGTGCATCACCCCGCCCACCTCGCCCACGCGCTCCTCGGCGAGGATCGCGAGGGCCCGCGGATGCGCGTCGCGGCAGTGGATGACCACCGGCTTGCCGAGCCGCCGCGCCATCTCGAGCTGGCGGCGGAACACCGTCTCCTGCGCGTCGCGGGGCGAGAGGTTGCGGAAGAAGTCGAGCCCCATCTCGCCCAGCGCCACCACCCGGGCCGACTCGCGGGCCAGCCGCTCCATCGCCTCGAAGTCCGCGTCGGTGGCCTCGCCCGCGTCGTGGGGATGGATGCCCACCGTGGCGTAGACGTCGGGCACGCGCTCGGCCAGTGCCACCGCGGCGGGATTGCTCTCGCGATCGGTACCGATCGTCACCATCCCGGTCACCCCGGCGGCCCGCGCGCGCTCCAGCACCGCGTCGAGGTCGTCCAGCAGCGCGGGGAAGTGCAGATGCGCGTGCGTGTCGAAGAGCGGCATCAGGCGCGCTCCGACCCGGCCTTCACCTTCATGATCCGCGGACCTTCCATGTCCACCACGGTCCAGTGATGGCCGGCCGCGTGGAGCGTCGCGCCCGGCCGCGGCACCACGCCGAGCCGGTGCAGGATGAAGCCGGCGATCGTCTGATAGTCCGGCGAGTCGTCGAGCGGCAGCCCGACCTGCTCGCGGAGATCGCGGATCGTCGCCGTGCCGTCGATGATATAGGAGCCGTCGGGCAGCCGGGTGACCGATTCGAGGCGCGGGCTGTCGCCCTCGTCGCGGATCTCCCCCACGATCTCTTCGAGCAGGTCCTCGGTGGTGACGAGCCCGACGACCTGGCCGTACTCGTCCACCACCAGGGCGAGGTGCAGCCGCCGGCGCTGGAACGTCCGCAGCACGTCGCTGACCTGGGTCGACTCCGGCACGAAGATCGGCGGGTGAAGGAGCCGCTCGAGCACCGGGGTGGTGCCCTCCGCCGCGCAGCGGAAGAGATCCTTGATGACCACCACTCCCACCGTCTCCTCCAGCGTGTCGCGGTAGACGGGCAGGCGCGTCTGGCCAAGCTCGGCCGCCCGTTTCAGCACCTGCTGCGGCGGGGTGTCGAGGTCGAGCCCCCGGATATTCGGCCGCGGCGTCATGACGTGGCGCACCGCGGTGTCGGTGAACTGGAACACGCGGTGGACGAGATCGCTCTCCTGGGTCTCGAACACGCCCTGGGACGCGCCCTCGCGCACGAGGTACTTGACCTCTTCCTCGGAGACCAGCGGCGCCGGCGGGGTATCGCGCTGCCCGATCAGGGTGAGCACGATCCGCGTGGACCAGGTGAGGATCCGGCCCGGCGCGGCCACCGCCCGGACGAGCCAGGCGACAGGCCGGGCCACCCGGGCCGCCCAGCGCTCGGGGTTGCGCAGCGCCAGCGCCTTGGGCGTCAGCTCGCCCAGGACGAGCGAGAAGAAGGTGATGAGCAGGATCACGATGCCGAGGGCCACCGGCCCGCTCCACCGCGGCGCCCCCGGCAGGGCGAGGCTCGCCAGCCAGGGCTGGAGCGCGTCCACCGCGGCGGCGCCGCCGACCGCCGAGGCCAGCGTGCCGACCAGCGTGATCGCGATCTGGAGGGTGGCGAGGAAGCGCTCGGGATCCCGCTTGAGCTCCGTCGCGACCGCCGCGCCCGCGAGGCCCTGATCGCGCAGCTCGGCGAGACGGCTCGGTCGGGCCGAGACCAGCGCGATCTCCGAGCCGGCGAAGAATCCGTTGGCGATGATCGATACGCCGATCAGGATCAGCTCGATCCAGATGCTGTCCATATCGTCCTCATCAAGGCGAGACGGTGAAGCGCAGGCGGCCGATCAGCTGGCCGGACGCGGTGACCACGTCGACCCGATAGCGGCCCGCGACGGGTGGCTTGAGATCCGTGAACCGTGAAAAGGTGCGGAAGCCCTGCCGCCGCCCGCCCATCACCGGCGTGGGCAGGGCCACGCGGGCGAGCCGCTCCCCGTCCCGCCACCAGACGTGCGCGATGGGCTGCCGCACGCCGGCCGGCGCATAGACCGCGGTGTAAGCCGCCAGCTCGCCCCATTCGAGCAGGGTGGCCGCGGCCACCACGCCGTGCTCCACCGGCTCCACCGGCTCCAGCTCGGCGACGCCGCGCGCGGCCACCGCGCGGGCCAGGAAGAGCGGCGCGGGCGGCACGAGCCCGCGTCCGAACCAGACGAGGGCCAGCGCGAGCACCGCGACGGCCAGGGCCAGGGCATGAGCCCGCAGCCAGCCGAAGGCCACGTCACGGCGGAAGGCGGGCGCCAGGGCGAGGGCGGCCACCAGCGCGCTCCCGAGGAGCGCCAGGATAGGCTGCGCTCCGACGAGCGGGAGCGCGACGTTCAGCGCGGCGAAGATCGAGAAGCCGAGGAGCGCGTGATCGAGCCAGGGTCGGCGGTGGACCAGGCGGCGATACAGAGGGTCGATCGCGGTGACCAGGGCGCCCGCGGCCACCAGGACCGGGAAGACCACGTTCGGGGAGTCGAGCGTGGCCGCCGCATAGTAGGCGGGAAGCACGAAGAGCAGCAGGTTGTGGTAGAGGGTCTGGATCGTGTAGTGGGCCGCGGTGAGCACGAGCCGCTGCCCCCGCTCGAGCAGCGGAGCGCGGAGCTGGGTGATCAGGACGAAGAGGAGCCACAGGAGCAGCAGGTAGCCCACGATCCAGCCCACGTGCGGCAGGCCGCGGCGAAAGACGAGCAGCGCGGCCAGGCCCAGGCCCAGCGAGATGATCGAGATCGGCCAGCCGCCGAGCCAGCCGACCAGCGGCAGGCGCGACGCGGGCGCCAAGCTCCGGTCGGTCACGTCGCGGCGGGCTCGGCCGGCGCCGGGATCCCCTGCTTTCGCCAGTAGAAGAGGAAGAGGGCGATCGTGAAGAGGGATTGCGCCACCGCCAGGATGCAGTCGAAGAGCACCCGGGCCACGAAGTGGTTGGCGCCGGGCAGCGCCCGGAAGGCCTGGCCGCCCGCGAGCGCGACCCCGAAGATCACCACGAAGAGCGCGGCGGCGGTCCAGAGAATGCTCCAGCGCTGGCCCTTGGTGAGCTCGGCGGCCTGCCGCCAGGCGGTGAACGGGGAGGCCCCGCCCAGCACCACCGCCGAATCCACGAGGGCGAAGCGCACGAGGAGGGCGAGGATGAGCAGGGTCAGCCCGATGAGGGCCACGCTCCCCACGAGCCGGAGCGCGGGCCCCGCCTGGTAGACGGCCAGCCAGCCGAGCGAGGGCAGCAGCAGCACCCAGATCACGACGAAGCGCACCAGCATGAGGCGCGGCCAGGCCCTGAAGCCCTCGGCGAGGGCCTGCCAGTAGGTGACCGGCACGCGGTGCTTGATGCGCGCCAGCGCGGACAGCAGCGCGCTCACCACGAAGGGATCGAGCACCACCTGCGCGGTGAGGACGATCCGGAGCGCTCGGCCGGCCGAGTCGTCGCCCGGGTCGAAGAACTCGAGATAGTTGAGCAGGAGGTGGGTGGGCAGCCACACCGTCAGGGAGATCAGCGTGAAGAGGTGCAGGTGGCTCACGAGGAGGCGGAACGTCTCCCCGAGCACGGCGCGCACTATTTGACCTTGGCGCCCGAGGGCAGGTCCTTGTCGAGGGTGAGCAGCGCCAGCGTGCCGTCGTGCTCGGCGGCGAGCACCATGCCGTTCGACTCCACCCCCATCAACGTGGCCGGCTGCAGGTTGGCCACGATGACCACCTTGCGGCCGACGAGGGCATCGGGCTCGTAGTGCTCCGCCACCCCCGCCACCAGCGTGCGCGTCTCCTCGCCCACCCGGATCGTGAGCTTGAGCAGCTTCTTGGACTTCGGCACCCGCTCGGCCGTGAGCACCTCGGCCACGCGCAGCTCCACCTTCTGGAAGTCGGCGATCGGGATCTTGCCGCTGGCCCCCTTACCCTCGGCCCCCTCACCCTGCCCTCTCCCCCGAGGGGAGAGGGTGCTCGAGGACTCCCTCTCCCCTTTGGGGAGAGGGCCGGGGTGAGGGGTCTTGGTGTCGACGCGCGGGAACAGGCCGGAGATCTTGCTCACTCGCGGCACCGCGGTCAAGCGGCCCACCACCGCCGCGTCGAGCGTGAGCGGCGCGCTCTGGCCGAGCGCCTCGCGGATCTTGCGGGCCGCGTCCGGCAGGAAGGCATCGAGCATGATGCCGAGGAAGCCGAGCGAGTCGGCGAGCGTGCACAGCACGCGCTCGAGCCGACGCCGCTTGGCGGGATCCTTGGCGAGGGCCCACGGCGCATTCGTGTCCACGTAGCGGTTCACCGCGCCGATGAAACCCCAGATCTGCCCCAGGGCCTTCTGGAACGCGAACTCGTCCATCGCGTGGCCCACGAGGCGCTTCGTCTCCGCCGCCGCGACGTAGATCTCCCGGTCCCCCGGCTCGACCGGCGCGGTCACCTGCGCGACCGAGCCGCCGGCCGCGATCAGCGTGGTGGCCCGGCTCGCGAGGTTGCCCAGGTCGTTGGCCAGGTCCGCGTTGAGGCGATCGACGAAGGCCTCCTCGCTGAAGCTCGCGTCGAGGCCGAAGTTCATCTCGCGCAGGAGGAAGTAGCGGAAGGCGTCGTGGCCGTACTTGTCGGTGAGCTGGAACGCCTCCACCACGTTGCCGATGGACTTGGACATCTTGCTGCCGCCGAGCGACCAGTAGCCGTGGACATTGAGCCGCCGGTAGAGCGGGATGCCGGCCGCCTTCAGCATGGTCGGCCAGTAGACCCCATGCGGCTTCAGGATGTCCTTGCCGGTGATGTGCTCGACGTGCTCCCAGAGCCCGCGCGTCTTCGGGTTGGCGGGATCCGAGACCGCCGAGTAGTAGTTGAGGAGCGCGTCGAACCACACATAGGTCACGTACTTGTCGTCGAAGGGCAGCGGGACGCCCCAGTCCACCCGCGACCGGGGCCGGCTGATCGACAGGTCCTGGAGCGGCTCGCGCAGGAAGCCCAGGACCTCGTTGCGGTACCGATCGGGCTGGATGAACCCCGGGTTGTCCTCGAGGTGCTTGATCAGCCAGTCCTGGTACTTCGACATCTTGAAGAAGTAGTTCTTCTCCTTGATGAAGGTGAGCGCGGTCTGGTGATCGGGACACTTGCCGTCCACGATCTCCTTCTCGGTGTAGAAGCGCTCGCAGCCGTAGCAGTACCAGCCGCCGTACTCGCCGAAGTAGATCTCGCCCGTATCGAAGAGGCGCTGCAGAACCTCCCGCACCACCTTCTGGTGCCGCGGCTCGGTGGTGCGGATGAAGTCGTCGTTGGTGATGCCGAGGCGCCGCCAGGTCTCCTGGAAGACGGCCGCGATCTCGTCCGCGTAGGCCTGGGGCGACTTCCCGGCCTTGGCCGCCACCTGGGCGATCCGCTCGCCGTGCTCGTCGGTGCCGGTGAGGAAATAGACGCGGTCGCCCGCGAGCCGGCGATAGCGGCACATCGCGTCGGCCATGATGGTGGTGCACGCGTGCCCGAGGTGTGGACGGGCGTTGACGTAGTAGATCGGGGTCGTGAGGTAGAAGGTGCCCATCGTCGCGGGTGGGCCCTCAGGCCGGCTTGATGTGGTCGCGCCCTTCCCAGGTGAGCTGGTGGAGCGGGACCTCCGCCTCGGTGCCGTCCGGGAAGCCGACCACCACCGACTGCTTGAGCACGCGAAGAGACCGCACCTTGCCGGTCATGCAGCCGCCCCCGCCGCAATCGGCGGAGCAGGCGCTGTTCACCCGCGGCAGTCGCGAGCGCAGCTCCTCGTAGGTCGAGAACTCGTAGAGCAAACAGCACTTGAGCCGCCCACAGTTGCCGAGGAGCCGGCTGTCGGTCAGCGGCATGTCCTGCGCCTTGGCCATCTTCACCGAGATCGGATCGAACTTGCGCAGGTGCGAGGAACAGCAGAGCTGGCGGCCGCAGGGGCCGATGCCGTCGAGCAGCTTGGTGGTGTCGCGCGCTCCGATCTGGCGCATCTCGATCCGCGCGTGGAACTCGCGCGCCAGATCCCGCACGAGGTCGCGGAAATCCACCCGCTCCTCCGAGTTGAAGAACACGGTGACGCGGCGGCGTGAGGGCTCGATCTCCACGTCCACGATCTTCATGACGAGCCCGCGCCCGCGCGCCATCCGCTGGCACGTCTCCACCCCCCGCACCTCGCGGCCCCGGCGGTCGCGCCACTCCCCCGCTTCCGCGGTGGTCGCCCGGCGGACGACCCGGCGGTAGACGCGATCGCGCTTGAACGCGGGCAGGGCCCGCTTGGGGCGCCGCACCTCACCCACCGCGGTACCGCCCCCCATGTCCACCACCACGAGATCGCCGACGTGGAGATCGGTGTCGGTGGTCAGGTGGTCCTCGGCGAGGAGCGGCTCGCGCAGCCGCACCCCGATCAGGTACTGCGGCGTCTCCTCGGCCACCGAGGCGGCGGTCGCGGCGGGCTCGAGCGGCTCGGTCATGTCAGGCGGCCTTTCCGGTGAGTCGGCCCAGGAGCACTTCCACGCTGAGCCGGGGCGAGACGCTCCCCTGCAGCGCGAACCACGCCTCGCGGCAATCGCGCAGCGCAGCCAGCACCTGATCGATCGATCGCGCGCCGCCCGCGCTCGCGGTGGCTTCGCCGAAGAGGGCCAGCCCCGGGGCGCCGCCGGCCAGCCGGCAGAGGAGATCGCGGTGCCAGAGCCAGCACGCCTCGACGAAGGCCTCCGCCGCCGGCCGGTCGCGGCCGACCTGATCGCCCAGGCGCAGGATGGCCTCGACGCCCTGCTCGCGGGCCTCGGCCAGCAGCCGCAGGCTGCCGGCGTGGCCCTCGCCCCGGACGTCGGGGAACAGGGCCGGCACGCCCTCCTCGACCCTCGGGCGGAAGCGCACCACCTGGCAGCGGGAGAGCACGGTGGCGGGCAGCGCGCGAAGCTGGGAGAGGATCAGGATGATCACGGTCCGCGCCGGGGGCTCCTCGAGCGTCTTCAACAGCGCCTGGGGCGTCGAGAGCGTCATCTTCTCCGCCTCGTCCACGATGAAGACCTTCCAGGCGGCCTCGGCGGGCTTGAGCGCGGCGCGCCGCTCCAGCTCGCGGATGGCTTCGATGCGCAGGGCCGGCGTGCCCTTCGGATTGCTCGGGGGGGGCGTCGGCCCCAGCCGGTGGACGTCGGGATGGCTGCCGCGCTCGACGCGAACGGCCGCGGGCCCGCCCTGCGGCGCGACGAGGGCGGACGCGAAGGCCAGCGCGGTGGCCTTGCGACCCGAGGCCTCGGGGCCGACGAAGGCCCAGGCGTGGGCCACCCGCTCCGTGGAGATCGCGCGCCGCAGCAGCGTCACCGCCTCGGCCTGGTCGCGGATCGCGTCAAGCTCCACGGACGTCTCCACGCCGCGCCAGCAGCTCGCTCGCCGCGCGGACGACGTCGGCGTGCAGGGCGTCCGCCGCGCGGGCGGCGTCCAGCACGACCACGCGATTCTTGTCCGCGCGGGCGATCTCGAGATAGCCCTCGCGCACGCGGCGATGGAAGGCGGTGTCCATCTTCTCGAAGGCGTCGAGCGCGCGCCCGCGGATGCGCCGCATCCCCTCGGCCGGATCGAGATCGAGCACCAGGGTGAGATCGGGCATGATCCCGCCCGTCGCGAGCATGTTCAGCTCTCTGATGGTCTGGACGTCCATGCCCTGGCCGTAGCCCTGGTAGGCGACCGTCGCGTCCGCGTAGCGGTCGGAGATCACCACCGCGCCCCGCGCGAGCGCCGGGCCGATGACGCGCGTGACGTGCTCTTGACGCGCGGCCATGAAGAGGAAGGCCTGGGTGAGCGGCGTGGGCGTGGGGCCGTCGGCCTCGAACAGGGCCCGCACCCGCTGGCCCAGCGGGGTGCCGTCGGGCTCGCTGGTCCGCACAACTTGGAGGCCGCGCTCCAATAAATGCTGCTCCAGCCGGGCGCACTGGGTGGATTTGCCGGAGCCCTCGACGCCCTCGACCGTGATCAGGACCGCAGGCATGGGCGTACTCTAACACACTGATTTGGCGGGGCGCCCATCGCCACCATCGCCACCGCAGTGCCTACCTCAGGGAAAAGCATTCCACACTTCGTGCCTCACCCTTCTTAACGCGAAGCAGCGAAGCGAGCGAGAAGCGCCGGGGAACCCGCCATTCCCGGGGAATGAGCGGTGGCGCGGCTCTTGCTCTTGAGTGGAACGCCCGAGGCGGAGCGCGGGTTGAAAAGGTGCGGTGTCCTCGCCACACACCGGTTCTGCGCGAGGATCAAGCCCGCCTCCGCCGTCGGGTCCAGATCGAGTTCGGAGGTCGAGAGAGACACATGAAGAACCTGGCGCTACAAAGTACGGGGATGCGCCGCCGTGGACTCGGCTGGCGAGCCGAGCACTGCGCGGACCCGCAAAGCTGTGAGCTTCACCTCTGTATCGCGGATGACCGGGGCAGCTTCTGGCACCCGGCGGATCCGCTGGCCTTCGCCCGCTGGCGAATCCGCGCCGACGTCGACGCCATCCCGGCCCACGTGATCGTCCGCCCGAGCCGCGGGTGGGAGGCGATCCGGCGCGGCATGATGCTGGGTGCCCTCGGCGTGGGCGGCACTGCCGCCGTGGTGGGCGGCATGTGGTGGGGCCGTCAGAGGCGCTTCTCCATGAAGACGCTGAGCGGATCGGAGCTGTAGTCGCCGAACGCATCCCGCTCCACGAAGCCGGCCGACTGGTAGAGCCCGAGCGCCTCCGGCTGGTGGATGCCGGTCTCGAGGCGCAGGCAGCCGAGCCCCTCTCGGCGCGCCTCTTCCTCGATCCGGTCGAGGAGCCGGCGCCCCAGCTTGAGCCCCCGGGCCTCCGGGGACACGAACATTCGCTTCACCTCCCCGTATCCCGCCGGATCGATCCGCAGGGCGCCGCAGCCGAGCGCCCGCCCATCCTGCCGCGCGACGAAAAACCGGATCCCCGGCGCGGCGAGGGCCTCCAGGTCCAGGAAGTGATTGCTCTCGGGCGGGTAGAGCCCGGCCTGGTAGGTGTCGAGCGCCTCGATCAGGCGCACCACGTCGGCCCGGCGGGGGGACTCGATCCGGAGCGTGATCTCGCTCATCCGCGGAGTCGTCGCTCCGCGCGGCGGGCAACCGCCCAGTAGCGAAGGGCCGGCGGCAGGAGCGGGAGGCCGCGACGCGTCGCGGCAGCCAGGAGGCGGAGGGCCCGCGCGCGGCGCCCGTCCCAGGGGAGGCCGTAGGCCGCGCGGATCGCGGGAGGCAGCAGACCGACCGCAGGCAGCGCGGCCAACCAGAGCGCGGGCCGGACGAGGGCCGGAGCGGGCGGCCGGATGATCTCGCGTGCGAGCAGCCGGGCCGTGTCGGTCACCTCGAGCGCGCCCCCCGCCAGCATCGCGGCCAGGTACTCGCGGAGCTCGCGCTCCGTTCTGGGCAGGCGGCCCGGCGGAATCCCCAGCGCGGGCTCGATGCCGCTGGCCTCCTCGCAATACCGATCGGCTTCCGCGGTCGTGACCGGCCCCACGAAGAGGCGATGGGTGAGCAGGAATGACTCGATCAGCGTGCCGTGCACCCAGGTGAGCAGCTCGGGATCATGGGCGCTGTAGGAAGCGCCCGGCGCCGGCCCCTCGAGCTGTCCGTGGACGCGGTCGTGAATGGCATTGATCCGCGCCGCGGAGTCCGCGGCCTCCTCCTCGGAGCCGAAGGTCAGCGCGAGCATGGCGGCGAGCGTCCGGTGCAGGCGCCGTAGCCGCCCCCAGGGCTCGGTCCTGAACCCGCTATGCTCGGCCACCCCCCGCGCCACCTTCGGATGGGCGATCTGGAGCAGGATCGCCCGGCCCCAGCCGGCCAGGAGCACCCGCTCCCGATGTATTCGCCAGGCCATGCGGCCCGCGACGACGACCTCGCGCGAGATCGACCGATTCATGCGAGCATTATGCGCGTGGCCCGGAAACTTCGGGAGCCCGTCGCCCGTTGTGTGGGCGTCACCCCTCATCCTGGAAAGGAGAGCACCATGCGTCGACTGACCCCGCTACTGGTCGCGGCCCTGCTGCTGACCGGCCTGATCGCCGCCGGACCGGGCCCGGCCACCGCCCTGGAAGTCGGCCAGAAGGCGCCCGACTTCACCCTGCCGGGCCCCGGCGGCAAGCCCGTGAAGCTGTCCGACCTGACCGCCAAGGGCCCCGTGGTCGTCTTCACCTTCATACAGGCATTCACCAATACCTGAACGAAGGAACTCCTCGGGTTCGAGGAGACCCTGCCCAAGTTCACCGCCGCCGGCGCCCAGGTCGTGGGAGTGAGCGCCGACCACGCGGCCACGCTGGACGCCTTCACCAAGCAGAACAAGATCAGCTACCCGCTGCTGTCCGACTTCCGCCGCGCGATGCTGCCCGGCTACGACGCGCTGGTCACCGACGAGAAGAGCCCGATCTTCCGCTACGCCAAGCGCGCCTACTACATCATCGACAAGAACGGCGTGGTCCGCTACATGAAGATCCAGGATAATGCCCTGGACCTGCTGGATCCCAACGACGTGCTGAAGGCGCTCAAGGACGCCGGCGCGTGAGCGCGCGGCGGCTCGCCGCGTCCATCCTGATCGCGGCGGCGCTCTGGGTCGGGGCCGCGGCGGCGCAGCCCGCCGCCGCGCCGCCGGCCTGGGCGAAGCTGGGCGTGCAGGCGTACGAGTCGCCCAAGTCCGCGCCCGCCTTCGCCCTGCTCGCGCTCGACGGGCGTACCGTGCGACTGGAGGATCAGAAGGGCAAGGCGCTGCTGCTCTTCTTCTGGGCCACCTGGTGAACGACCTGCCGGGAGGAGTTACCTTCCGTCAACCGGCTGTACGAGGAGTTCAAGGGCCAGGGGCTCGAAGTCTTGTTGATAAGCTTTCGTGAGAGCGCGGATCTCGTGAAGCGCACGGTGGCCGAGCGCGGCTACACCGCCCCGGTGCTGCTCGACGCCTCGGGCGACGTCACCGGGCGGGCCTACGGCGTCTTCGGCCCGCCCACCGCCTACCTGGTGGACCGCGAGGGACGCCTGGTCGGCCGCATCGTGGGCGGCCGCGACTGGCGCGGCGTCGACGCGCGCGACCTCATCCGCACCTTCGTCACCGCAAAACCACGCTGACCCGTCGCTCCCCTCACCCTGCCCTCTCCCCAGTGGGGAGAGGGTGTCTCGATCCCTCACCCCCGAGGGTGTCTCGATCCCTCGCCCCCGAAGGGGGAGAGGGCAGGGTGAGGGGGCGCCTAGCCGCGGCCGGCGGCCAGGGGCGGTGGGCCCGCTTGATCTCGGGCGTGGGGCGCCATCGCGACCAGCGCGGCGACCAGGTCGCCGAGAGCGGCGCGCGCGGCCGGATCGGCGAGCTTGCCGTCCTGGAAGTGGCTCGACTCGAGATACACGCTGGTCGGCACGACCAGCGCTCCGAACCAGGCGAGCACCGCCCGGAGCTGCCAGTCCACGCCCAGGTAGTGATGGAGCGTGGCGCCCATCGCCACGATGCCGACCGGCTTGGCCCGCAGCGCCTCCACCGGCGTGAGATCGAGCAGGTTCTTGAGCGCGCCGGTGAACGAGGCGCGGTAGACGGGGCTCGCGAGCAGGACCGCGTCGGCCTCCGCGATCGCGCCGACGACGCGCGCGGTGTCGTCGGTGAAGCGGTCGAGCGGGCGGCCGTCCGCGAACGAGACGCGATGCTCCCCCAGGCTCAGCACGGAGGCGGAGATGCCCGGCCCCTCGCCCGCGCGATCGGCCGCGAAGCGCACCGCCGCGTCGAGGCGCCCCGGCGGTGTCACCGCGCCCACGACGGCCAGGAGCCGCGTCACCGCGCGAGCGCCGCCGCGCGATCCCGCTCGCGCCGGGCCACCTCGGCCTGGACCAGGGGGATCAGCTCGCGGCCATACTCGATCGCGTCGTTGAGCGGATCGAAGCCGCGGATCAGCAGCGTGGTCACGCCCAGCTCGTAGTAGTCGAGCAGCGCCTCCGCCACCTGCTCGGGCGTTCCCACGAGCGCGGTGGTATTGCCCTGGCCGCCCACTGCCGCCGCGATCGGCGTCCAGAGACGCTTGTCGTGCACGTCGGCCTGTCGGGCGAAGTCCACCAGGCGGCGGGCGCCCACCGCCTCGGGCTGGGGGACGGCGCGCTGGCCCTGTTTGCTCTGCACCTGCTCCAGGATCATGTGCGCCTTGGCCCAGGCCTGCGCCTCGGTGGGCGCGATGATCGGCCGCAGCGACACGCTGAACCGCGGCGCGCCCGGCTCCCGGCCCGCGCCCACCCCCGCCGCGCGCACGGTCGCGATGCGCTCGCGGATCGCGGCGAGCGGCTCCCCCCACAGCATGTAGACGTCGCAGTGGCGGACGCCGATCTGGTGCGCGGCCTCCGAGGCGCCGCCGAAGTAGAGCGGCACGTGCGGCCGCTGCACCGGCTTGACGTCGGAGTAGGCCGCGGTGACCCGGTAGAACTCCCCGGCGTGATCGAAGGGGCGCGCCTCCGTCCACACCCGCCGCATCAGCCCGAGGTACTCGTCGGTGCGGCGGTAGCGGGTGTCGTGGTCCACGAAGTCGCCGTCGCGCGCCTGGTCCGCGTCGCTGCCGCCGGTGATGATGTGGAGCGCGAGCCGGCCGCCCGAGAGCTGATCGAGGGTGGCCGCCTTCCGCGCGGCCAGCGTGGGCGCGACGAAGCCGGGCCGGTGGGCCAGCAGATAGCCGAGCCGCTCGGTATGGGCGGCGGCATAGGCCGAGACCAGGAAGCCGTCCGCGGAGGTGGACATGTAGCCGACCAGCACCTTGTCGAAACCCGCCCGCTCGTGGGCCCGGGAGAAATCCCGGACCCATCCCATGTCGATCTCGCCGCCGATCACGTGCACCGCGGCGCCGTCGGCCCCTTCGGGCCGCACCCCGATCATCCCGATGAACTCGATGGCCATCACACCCTCCTGATCAGTCCGGGCCGGGGGCGCGTGGCGCGGGCGGCGATCTGGTCGGCGAGATGAGCGGCGTCGTCCCCGACCCCGCACAGCACCGACGACCTGAGCTTGTGCAGCCACGGCAGCCCCAGGAAGTAGAGGCCCGGGCAATCGGTGACGCCGCGCCGGTGGATCGGCTCGCCCCGGTCGTCGAGGACGGGCGGGTCGATCCAGCCGAAGTCGCGCCGGAACCCGGTGGCCCAGACCACCGACATGATGCCTGAAGCGGCCAGGTCCAGCTCGCGAATCGGCGCCCGCGGCGCCGCGCGGGGCGAGACGGCCTGGAGCGACCCGGGCGGCGGCGCCTCCGCCGGCGCCATGAGACCGGACCGCGCGATGTAGGCATCCACCGCGCGGGTGAACACCGCGACGCTCTCGTCGCCCGCGGCCAGCAGCGCCTCCACGTCGTCGGCCAGCAGGAGCCGCGAGCCGGAGACGGCCCGGAGGTGCCCCAGCAAGGTCACGCCGGCCGCCGCGTAGTCGCGCAGGTCGATCTCATGGCCGCCGCCGACTCCGGTGACGAGTGGGTTGGGCCGCTCCCGCGCCTCGGGGCGCTCCTCGAGCGTCTGGTCCAGCGCGCCGATCCGCTCCATCCACCAGAACATGTCGTGGCCGCGGTAGCGGCGCGGATAGCGGCGGTGGCGGCCCACCGCGAAGTACACGGCCCGGCCCGCGGCGAGCAGGTCCTCCACGATCTGGCAGCCCGAGGCACCGGACCCGACGACGAGCACCGCGCCCGGCGGGAGCTGGGCCGGATTTCGGTAGCCGCTCGAATGCATCTGGACGAGCCCCGACGGGAAAGCCTGGTGGACGGCCGGCAGGATCGGCTCCTGATACGGGCCGGTGGCGACGACCGCGTTGACCGCCTCGATCGGTCCCGCCGTGGTCTCGAGCCGGAAGCCGCCGTCGACCGCTCGAAGGCGGTCCACGCGAACGCCGGCTCTCACCGGCGCGTCGATCAGCTCGCGGTAGCGCTCGATGAAGCCGATCACCTCGTCGCGCGTCGCGAAGCCGTCGGGATCGTCCCCGGCATACTCCTGGCCCGGCAGGCGAAGGCTCCAGTTGGGGAACTGGAACATCAGCGAGTCCCAGCGCTCGCTCCGCCAGCGCTCGGCCACCCGCCCGCGCTCGAGGATCACGTGGGGGCGCCCGCGCCGGCCCAGGTGATAGCTGAGCGCGAGCCCCGCGTGTCCGCCGCCCACGATCACCGTCTCGTGCCGGGTCGCCATGACGCGACAAGGCTACGGAGGTGGGCCGGGCTAGTCAATCCGTCCGAGACTCTCCCGGCGCTCAGCTGGGGTCGAGCCGCGGCTCGAGCGGCATCCGCGTCTCGTGACAGCCGTACGCGTGCGGTGTCAGCTCGATCACGGTGTGCAGCGGAATGGCCAGATACGGGCAGCGCTCGCGCGGAATGCCGAGGAAATACGCGTAGAGCGCGCGCAGCACCGCGTTGTGGGCGACGACCAGGACCGGCTTGCGGGTACGCTCCAGCTCGATGATCACCGGGTCGAGGCGCAGGATCACGTCCTGGTACGATTCGCCGCGCGGATAGCGGTAGGTGAACTTGTCGCGCTTGCGCGCCGCGTACTCCTCGGGCAGCTGCGCCTGGATCTGCGCGTGGCTCATGCTGTCGCAGATACCGCCGTCGATCTCGTCGAGGGCACGCCACGGCCAGGCGGTGCGACCGAGCGGCGCGGCGGTCTGGACCGCGCGCCGCAGCGAGCTCGTCCAGATCGCCACCCCGTCGCGATCCGGCTCACGCCGGTCGAGGAACTCGGCGAGCGACCGGCCGTAGCGCTCGCCGGCGGGCGTCAAGTCGGGATCGCCGCCGAGCACCCCGGCCGCGTTGTAGACACTCTCGCCGTGGCGGGTGAACCAGATCGGCCGAGCGGTGAGATGCAGGTTCATGAGGAAGAACACGAGGCGCGCCGCCAGATAGCCGTCGACGTTGCTCACGGTCACGCCGCGCCCCGGGCCGGTGACGCGCAGGTACGCCCCCTCGTCTTCGTCGAGCGGCTGGTACACGCGCTGGTAGTGGGCGATGCGGGCCCGAAAGTCGGTCACCGCCTCGTCGGGATCGATGTTCTCGTAGTCGGGCGACGACAGCTTGGTGCTCCGGATATTGGCCTCGATGATGTCCGGGTCGTCACAACGGATCTCGATGAACAGCACCTGGAAGCCGGCGTGCTCGCAGCGCGCGCGCACCATCGCGCGGCGCGCGCGGGTGGTGTTGGTGGCGTCGTAGATCGCGACCTGCCCGTCGTCGGTGAGCCACGCCACCATGTCGTCGAGCGCCACCATCGCCGCGGCCCGGCGCGCCTCCTCGCCCCGCAGGTTGTCGGGATCGAAGAAGCTGTGCGGTACGTTGGCCCCGACGCGCGCGCGCCGGTACTCGCCGACATTGAACACTCCGGTGCGGTAGCCGAGCCACGACAGGTAGCGCTCGATGCGCCGCGCGGTGTAGCTCTTCCCCCGCGCGGGCAACCCGACCATCACCACCGCGATCCTGGAGCTGTCCGGAGCGATCTGCATGGCTTCACTCTACTCCCGCGACCGGGTGCGGGCGGTAGACAACCTGACTATACTGACCCCGTGTTCCACCCCCCCGTGTTCCATCCCGTGATCGAGTCGTGGTTCCGCGCCCGCTACACCGAGCCCACCCCGGTGCAGGCCGGGGCCTGGCCGCTGATCGCGGACGGCCAGGACGTGCTGCTGACCGCGCCCACCGGCTCCGGCAAGACCCTCGCCGCCTTCCTCGCCTGCCTCGACCGGCTCTTCCGGGAGGCGGCGGCGGGCCGGCTGACGGACCGGACCGAGATCCTCTACGTCTCGCCGCTCAAGGCGCTCTCCAACGACGTGCGGCGCAACCTAGACGAGCCGCTCGGCGAGCTGGCCGCGGCCGCGGTGGCGGCGGGACTGCCCGCGCCCGAGATCCGCACCGCGGTGCGCACCGGCGACACCCCGGCGCACGAGCGGCGGCTGATCGGACGCCGCCCCCCGCACGTGATGGTGACCACCCCCGAATCGCTCTTCATCCTGCTCACCGCCGAGTCGAGCCGGCGCTGGCTCGCCGACGTGCGCACCGTGATCGTGGACGAGATCCACGCGGTGGCCGGGGACAAGCGCGGCGCGCACCTGGCCCTGTCCCTCGAGCGCCTCGCGGAGCTGGTGGCCACGCGGGGCGGGCGGTTCCAGCGCATCGGCCTCTCGGCCACCGTGCGACCGATCCAGACCGCGGCGCGGCTCCTGGTCGGCGCGGACCGGCCGCTCCCCGAGATCGTCAACGTGGGGCAGCGCCGCGACATGGACCTGGCCATCGAGGTGATCGGCGACGAGCTCGGCGCGGTCTGCACCAACGAGCAGTGGGAGGAGATCTACGATCGCGTGGCCGGGCTGGCCCGCGCGCACCGCTCCACGCTCGTCTTCGTCAACACGCGGCGCCTGGTCGAGCGGGTGACTCGCCACCTCGCCGAGCGGCTCGGGGCCGAGCGCGTGGCCGCGCACCACAGCAGCCTGAGCCGGCAGCGGCGCTTCGACGCCGAGCAGCGGCTCAAGGCGGGCCAGCTCTCGCTGGTGGTGGCCACCGCGTCGCTCGAGCTCGGGATCGACGTGGGCACGGTGGATCTCACCTGCCTGATCGGCTCGCCCCGCTCGATCGCCACCGCGCTCCAGCGGGTGGGGCGCTCGGGCCACGCCCTGCTCGCGACCCCGAAGGGCCGGCTCTTCCCCCTCACCCGCGACCAGCTCGTCGAGTGCGCGGCGCTGGTGCGGGCGGCCCGCCGCGGCGAGATCGACCGGCTCGCCCTTCGCGTCGCCCCGCTGGACGTCCTGGCCCAGCAGATCGTGGCGATCTGCGCCTCGGAGGAGCAGGACGAGGACCGGCTCTTCGACCTCTGCCGCCGCGCGGCGCCGTACGCGGCGCTCGGCCGCGAGGACTTCGACGAGGTCGTGGACATGCTGGCCGAGGGCATCGCGACGCGGCGGGGGCGCTACGCGGCGCGGCTGCACCGCGACGGGGTGGCGCGGCGGCTCAAGGCCCGGCGCGGGGCGCGCCTGGCCGCGCTCACCTCCGGCGGGGCGATCCCGGACAATGCGAGCTACGAGGTCGTGCTGGAGCCCGACGAGACCACGATCGGCTCGCTCGACGAGGATTTCGCGATCGAGTCCATGGCGGGCGACGTCATCCTGCTCGGCAACAGCTCCTGGCGCATCCGGCGGATCGAGAGCGGCCGCGTCCGCGTCGAGGACGCGGGCGGGGCGCCCTCCACGATCCCGTTCTGGCTCGGCGAGGGCCCGGCGCGCACGCTCGAGCTGTCCGCGGAGCTGTCCGCGGTGCGCCAGGGAGTGGCCGATCGCCTGCACGATCCGGAGAGCGCGGCGGCCTGGCTCGAGCGGGAGACCGGCCTCGACCGCCGCGGCGCCCTGCTCGCCCGCGACTACATCTGGGCGGCGAAAGCCGCGCTCGGCGCGGTGCCTACCCGCGAGACCGTGGTGGTGGAGCGCTTCTTCGACGAGGCCGGCGGCATGCAGCTCGTGGTCCACGCCCCCTTCGGCGGCCGCATCAACCGCGCGTGGGGCATGGCCCTCCGCAAGCGGCTCTGCCACAGCTTCAACTTCGAGCTGCAGGCCGCGGCCACCGACGACGGGGTCTTGCTCTCCCTGGGCCCGCAGCACAGCTTCCCGCTCGAGGCGGTGTTCGAGATGCTGCATCCGAGCGGCATCGAGGAGCTCCTGATCCAGGCCGCGCTCCAGGCGCCGATGTTCAATACCCGCTGGCGGTGGAACGCCAATCGCGCGCTCGCGCTGCTGCGCTGGCAGAACGGGCGGAAGGTGCCGCCGTATCTGCAGCGCATGCGGGCGGAGGACCTTCTCGTCGCGGTCTTTCCCGAGCAGCTCGCCTGCCAGGACAACGCGGCGCCGGGGCCGATCGAGATCCCCGATCACCCGCTGGTGCGGGAGACGCTGCGCGACTGCCTCACCGAGGCGATGGACATCGACGGCCTGCGCGCCACACTCGCCGCGATCCGCGATGGTCGGATCAAGCGGGTGACCCGGGAGACGCCCGAGCCGTCGGTCTTCGCCCACGAGATCCTGAACGCCAATCCGTACGCGTTCCTCGACGACGCCCCGCTCGAGGAGCGCCGCGCGCGCGCGGTCACACTGCGCCGCGGGCTGCCCGCCTCGGTGGCCGACGACGTCGGGCGGCTCGACCCCGCCGCGATCACCGCGGTGGTGGACGAAGCGTGGCCCGATCTCCGGAGCGCCGACGAGCTGCACGACCTGCTGCTCGACCTGGGCGCCCTCCCCGAGCGCGACGGACAAGCCTGGGCTGTCTATCTGGAAGACCTGATCGCGGCCGGGCGCGCGGCCCGGCTCCGCCACCGGAGCCACGTCTTCTGGGTCCCGGCCGAGCGGCGCTCGCTGGCCGCCGCCGTCTGGCCGGACTCGCGCTTCGAGCCCGACCTGGTCGAGCCGCCCGCGCGGCGGGCCGCCGCATGGTCCGATCGGGACGGCGCGCTGGTGGAGGTCGTGCGGGCCCGGCTCGGGCTGGTCGGGCCCACCACCGCGGCGGCGCTCGCGACGGCGCTCGATCTCACACCCGGCGAGGTGGAGGCCGCGCTGGCCGTGGTGGAGGCCGAGGGCGGCGTGCTCCGCGGGCGCTTCACGCCCGAGGCCATCGCGGCGGAGCAGGCCGAATGGTGCGAGCGACGGCTGCTGGCGCGCATCCATCGGCGCACCCTCGACGGCCTCCGCCGGCTCATCGAGCCGGTATCGCCCGCGGTGCTCCTGCGCTTCCTCCTGGCCTGGCAGCACGCGCGGCCGGCGACCCAGCAGCACGGGCGCGACGGGCTGCTGCGCGTGATCGAGCGCCTGCAGGGCTTCGAGGCCGCCGCCGGCGTGTGGGAGCGGGACCTCCTGCCTTCACGGGTGGCCGGCTACCAGCCGGGCTGGCTCGACGAGCTCTGCCTCTCCGGCGAGGTGGCATGGGGACGGCTCGGCCTGCACGAGAGCGCGCGCCACGCCGGACGGCGCCTGTCCGCGACCGTGCCGGTGGCCCTGCTGCTGCGCCGCGACCTGGCCTGGCTGCTCGCGGCGCGGCCCGAGCCGGGTGCCGCCGCGGACCGGACGCCCGCCGGAGCGTCGCCGATCCAGCCGTCGGGCCCCGCCCGCGACGTGCTGGCGTATCTGGAGCGTGCGGGCGCGTCCTTCGTGGACGACATCGCCTCCGGCGTGCGGCGGCTGCGCATCGAGGTGGAGGAAGCGCTCTGCGAGCTGGTGACGGCCGGGCTCGTCACCGGTGACGGCTTCGCGGGGCTGCGCAGCCTGCTCCACGGCGAGAAGCGGCGCCGGCCGCGGCCCGGCCGACCGGCCACGCCCCGGCCCTCGCCTGGCACCGGGCGATGGGCTCGGTTGCTGCCACCGGCCACGCCGGTGGCCGACGATCTCGTCGAGGCCAAGGCCCGGCAGTACGTGAAGCGCTACGGGATCGTCTTCCGCGATCTCCTGCAGCGGGAGCCGGACGCGCCGGCCTGGCGGGATCTGCTTCGGGTCTACCGCCGGCTCGAGATGCGCGGCGACCTGCGGGGCGGGCGCATCGTGGGCGGCTTCGTGGGCGAGCAGTTCGCGGCCCCCGAAGCGCTGGAGGCCCTGCGTGCGATCCGGCGCGAAGAGCCCTCCGGCCAAACGGTCCGCATCTCAGCCTGCGACCCCCTGAACCTGGTCGGCATCATCACCCCAGGCCCCCGGGTACCGGCGGTACCAGGCCACCACGTCAACTACCGCGACGGCGTCCCGATCCTGGAAGAGAGCCAGACTCGCCCGCGCCGCAGAAGCCCAGCGGCACGCAAGCGCCGCTAGCGGGTCGCGCGGGAAGCCGGGCGGCGAGAAGGGTCCAGCTGCGAGGCGGCGCCCGAAGAGCCGCCCGCGAGGCGTACTCCTGTACGTTGAGCGGGCGGCCGAGGGCGCCAACGAAGCAGATGGGCCCTTCTCGCCGGCCGCCTCAGACTAGCGGCCCAGGCCTCGGTTTTGGATGCCCTGCGTGACGTCGCGGTCGAGGTCAGGCCGTCGTGAGGGGCCCGGCTGGACGTCCCGCAGCATGCGGTCGGTCCGCTGGCGATCAAGCTCCCGTACCGCCTGGGTCGTGTCTTCCTCGATCTTCCGCGGCGGTACCGGCCGGACAGCGGGGGTCCGCGGCTTGTACTCCAGGTCGAGCGGGCCCGTGGACTTCGTCTGGGCCGGCGCGATCCCGGCGCTCGCGAGCAATATCAGTACGGCCAGCGGCAGCGTCCTCATGGCTCCCTCCGTGCTAGAGCCTAGGCGCCCCCGGGCCGCCGAGTCAAATTTTGCCGCTGTGCGGCTAGGTTCCCCAGGCCCCCGGGTGGTGCCCAGCCCTCGATTCAGAGGGCCTCTGCCACCAGGGACTCCAGATCGTGTGCGCGCGCCTCGAACCACGCGAGCCGCTCCCTCAGCCGGACCACCTCGCCGATGACCGCCAGCATCGGCGGCGCGACCCGAGCTTCGCAGGCCCGGGTCACGATGGCGCCGAGCGTGCTGATCATGACCTCCTGCGCCTCGGTCGTGCCCCAGCGGATCAGCGCCACCGGCGTGTCGGGGGAGCGGCTGTGGCCGACCAGCTCCGCGGCGATGCGCGGCAGGCTCTGCGCGCCCATCAGCACCACGAGCGTGTCCACCGCGGTGGCGAGCCGGCCCCAGTCGACCGCGACGTGCTCCTTCGCGGGATCCTCGTGCCCGGTCACCACCGCGAACGAGGAGGAGAGACCCCGGTGGGTCACCGGGATGCCGGCATAGGCGGGCACCGCGACCGCGGCGCTCACGCCCGGCACCACCTCGAAGGCGATGCCGGCCTCCGCGAGCGCCAGGGCCTCCTCGCCGCCGCGGCCGAACACGAAGGGATCGCCGCCCTTGAGCCGGACCACGCAGCGTCCCAGGCGCGCCTGCTCGATCAGCCGCGCGTTGATCTCCTCCTGGGGCAGGCAGTGGCCGCCGGCGCGCTTGCCCGCGAAGAGACGGAGCGCTCCGGGGGGCGCCTCGTCGAGCAGGGCCGGGTTGACGAGGCGATCGTAGACGACCACGTGGGCCCGGCGCAGGACCTCGAGCCCGCGCACCGTCATGAGCCCGGGATCGCCCGGGCCCGCGCCGACGAGGTAGACGCGCCCCTCGCTCATCGGCAGTCCATCAGGCCGACTCGAGATTCCGCGCCAGCCGGGCCCGCGCCTGCCGGTAGCGCTTGTCGGCGATGAGCCGGCGCAGGCCGGCGTCGAGCGCGCCGCGCCAGCGGGCGGGGCCCGGCGACACGGCCCGCCGCCGCAGGTCTTCTCGGGCGTCGGCGGCCACCTCGACCAGCATCGCGTGGTCCTCGGTCAGGTAGCCCTCGAGCTCTTCCCGGATCGCCCGCGCCGCCGCCGGGCTCGCCCCGCCGGTGGACACCGCGACCACCAGCCGGCCCCGCCGGATCACCGCGGGCAGGATGAAGTCGCAGCGCGCGGGCTCGTCGGCCGCATTGACCCAGATGCCGCGCGCCCGCCCCTCCGCCGCCACCGCCCCGCTGACCGCCGGGTCGTCGGTCGCGACGAGAGCCAGCCGGCGCCCGGCGAGGTCCCCCGGCTGGTAGACACGCGCGAGGTGCTCGATCCGGCCGGCGGCGACCCAGCCCGCGAGGCGGGGCGTCACGGCGGGGCTCACCACCGTGACGTTTGCGCCGGCGGCCAGCAGGCCCTCCACCTTTCCCTCCGCGATCTGACCACCGCCGACCACGAGCACAGGGCCATTCGTGAGATCGAGGAAGACCGGATAGTACGCGCTCATGTCAGGGCTTGCTCGCCTCAACATTGCTCTCAGCCGTCGAGGCCATGGGGCACCGGGCCGGGGGAAGCGTCGCGGGCCACTTCCGCGACGGGAGCGCCGGCCAGGAAGGTCCGCAGCTCCTCGTCGGTACGCGCGGCGCAGAACGCGCGGAAGGTCTGGCCCGGGCGCCGCTCGGCGAGGTAGACGCGCAGCAGGCGCTCCACCGACTCGGGTACCGCGCTCGCGGGCACCCGGTAGCCGACGGGCCGGGCCACCGCCTGGTGCCGGCCGACCGCGCCGCCCACGCAGAAGTAGTAGGCGTCCACCAGGCGGCCGTCCATCTTGATCTTCTTGCCCTCGATGCCGATGTCGGCGATCCAGTGCTGACCGCAGCTATTGGGGCAGCCGGTGACGTTGATCCGGATATGCTCCTCGAAGCCGGGCAGCCGGGCCTCCAGGTCCTCGACGAGCCAGCGCGCGAAGCCCTTGGTCTCGGTTAGCGCGAGCTTGCAGAACTCGCTGCCCGTGCACGCCACGGTGCCCCGGCGGAAGGGGGAGGCGTCCAGCCGGAAGCCGGCGCGGTCGATCGCGCGCTCGAGCTCGCCGGCGCGCACCCGCGGCACGTTGACGAGGACGAGGTTCTGCATGGTGGTGGTCCGCAGCCCCCCGGTGCCGAAGCGCTCGGCGAGCCCGGCGAGGCCCCGCATCTCGTTTGGAGCGAGCCGTCCGCGCAGGATCGGCAGGCCCGCGTAGACGAGCCCGGCCTGCTTCTGCGGATGGATCCCCACGTGATCGCGATAGGACTCCTCGGGAAGGGTCTCGGGTATTGCCGGATCGAGGGGAAAGCCCAGCCGCGCCTGCAGCGCGTTCAGGAACCGGTCCGGGGTCCAGCCGTGATCGAGGAAGAGGAACTTCAGCCGCGCCTTCTCCCGGTTCTGGCGCAGGACGTCGCTGTCGCGGAAGATCTCGGAGACCGCCTTCACCACCGCGAGCACCTGATCCGGCCGCACGAAGGCGTTGAGCCGGGGCGCCAGATGAGGCTGGGTCGAGAGCCCGCCGCCCACCCGCAGCGAGTAGCCCACGCGCCCGGTGTAGCCGTCGCGCACCGCGGTGAGCCCGACGTCGTTGATCTCGGGATAGCTGCACCAGACGCGGCAGCCGGTGATCGAGACTTTGTACTTGCGCGGCAGGTTGTAGAACTCGGGGCTGCCGTTGATCATCGCGGTCGCCGCATGCACGAGCGGCGAGGCGTCCACGATCTCGTCGGCGTCGAGCCCGGCCAGCGGGCAGCCGGTGATATTGCGCGTGACGTCGCCGCAGGTGCCGAGGCTGCTGAGCCCACAGTCGCCAAGGGCGGAAAAAATCGATGGAAGGTCCTCGACCCGCACCCAGTGGAGCTGGAGGTTCTGGCGGACGGTGAGGTCCGCCACCCCCCGGGCGTGGCGCTCGGTCAGGTCGGCGAGCACGCGGAGCTGTGAGGCCGACACGATGCCGTTGGGGATGCGGATGCGCAGCATGAAGTAGGGCACCGCCTTCCCCTCTCCGCCCTTGCCCCCCACCGCGCCGACGCCGTCACCCTGGGTGTAGATGCCCCACCAGCGGAAGTAGGTGCCGAGCCACTCGGGGGGAATCGCGTCAAAGCCCTCCCGCGCGAAGCGGACGATCTCCGAGTACGCGGCCCACGGGTTCAGCTCCCGCTTGAGCCGCTCCACACGCTGTGCCTTGGTCTCTTTCACTGCCTCGCTCACTCGCGCCTCCCTGAAAGCACGAAAGCCGAGCGGCGGCCGCTGCGTCACGGCCCCCACTCGGCTTTGCGTCTCGGTGCTACGACGTTCGGCTGCTAGAAGGCCTCAGGCGGCGCCGGGACAACAACAGCGGTGCTGCGGCG
>Ga0187892_10004390_pt1 | contig 23724 bp, 22 predicted proteins | sample MA1701073metaG_FD_139345 | JGI IMG/M metagenome (GOLD analysis project Ga0187892, IMG submission 139345) | Bio-ooze microbial communities from a basaltic lava cave in the Kipuka Kanohina Cave System on the Island of Hawaii, USA - MA170107-3 metaG ... | reverse complement strand
GGGCGCGTCCGATGGCGAGCATCTGCTGCTCGCCGCCCGACAACGAGCCGCCGGCCTGCTTGGTCCGCTCACCGAGGATCGGAAAGTACCGGTACACGCGCTCGAGATCGGCGTTGAGATCGCCGTTCCGGCAGTAGGCGCCCATCCGGAGATTCTCCAGCACGGTCAGGCCGGCGAAGATCCGCCGCCCCTCGGGCACCTGCACGACCCCGCGCCGGACGATCTCATCGGGAACGAGCCGGGTCAGGGGCCGGTCATTCAGGGTGATGTGGCCGGCGGAGGGCTTGAGCAACCCCGAGATCGCACGGAGGGCGGTCGTCTTTCCCGCGCCATTGGCGCCCAGCAGCGCGACGATCTGCCCCTCGGGCACGCGCAGCGTGACGCCGCGGAGCGCTCTGATCTGGCCGTAGCCGACCTCGACGCCCTCGAGACTAAGCATGCGCGGCCACGTCTCCGAGGTACGCCTCGATCACGGCGGGGTGATTGAGGATGTCCGCCGGCCGGCCATGCGCGATGTTCCGTCCGAAATCGAGGACCGTGACCTCGTCACAGACGGCCCGCACCAGGGACATGTCGTGCTCGACCACCACCACCGTGATGCCGAGCTCCCGGTTGATCGTGCGGATGATCTCCGCCAGCTCGAGTGTCTCCTCCTCGTTGCAACCCGCGACCGGCTCGTCCAGCAGCAGGAGCTTCGGCTCCGAGGCCAGCGCGCGCGCCAGCTCGACGCGCTTCTGATAGCCGAACGGCAGGTGCACGACCACTTGCTCGAGCACCTCCCGCACCCCGAGCATCTCCGCGATGCGCAGCGCCCGCTCCCGCATGCTCGTCTCCCGACGCCGCCCCGACGGGAGCGACAGCATGGCGGCGACGGGATTTCCCATGTGCGCATGCATGCCGATCAGGATGTTGTCGAGCGTCGATCGAGAGCGGAACAGGTTGATGTTCTGGAACGTGCGCGCGACGCCCGCGGCGACGACATCGTGCGGCGCCGACGGACCCAGATCCCGTCCGCGATAGTGGATCGAGCCGACCCGATACTCCTGGAACCGGCTGATGCAGTTGAACAGCGTCGTCTTCCCGGCGCCGTTGGGCCCGATGAGCCCGTAGATGGAGCCCTCGGGCACCGCGGCGCTCACGCCGGCCAGGGCCCGGAGCCCGCCAAAGCTCACCTCCACGCCCTCGACCCTGAGCGAGTCCATCAGGAGACTCGTTCCACCCGCAGCGGCTCCCGGGCCGCCGCCGTGCGGCGCCGGGCGCGCGCCAGCAGGAATCGCCACCAGTGGGCGAGCACACCGGCCACGCCGGCGGGGGCGAAGCGCAGCACGGCGATGAGCGCCACGCCGTTCAGGATGTAGGCGAAGTCGCGCAGGGTGCCGAGGTAGTACGGCACCAGCACCACGAAGGCGGCCCCGAGAGCGGAGCCGAACAGCGAGGCCTGTCCGCCGACCACCACCGCCGTCAGGAAATCCACCGACAGCCAGGCGTCACCGAAGGTCTCGGTAGACACATAGCGGTTGTGGTGCGCGAAGAGCACCCCGGCGATCCCCGTCATGCTCGCGCTGATGGCGAACGAGACGGTCTTGTAGAGCCGCAGGTTGATCCCCATCGCCTGCGCCGCGCGTTCCGAGTCCCGCATGGCGATGAACGCCCGGCCGACCGCCGAGCGCACAATGCTCCATGAGGCGAGCATCACGAGAGCCATCACGATCAAGCTCACGTAGTAGAAGCCGACGTCCTGGATCGAGAAGCCCAGCAGCGTGTTCTTCCCGAGCTTGATGCCTTCTCGCCCCTCGAAGATGGGCCAGTTGTTCAGGATGGCGCCGACCGCGAGCGCGAAGCCGAGGGTGGCAATGGCCAGGAACGCGCCGCCGAGCCGGAGGCAGATGATGCCGAGAGCGAATCCGATGAAGCCGCTCGACAGCGCGCCGGCCACGAGCCCCGGGAGGACGGAGGTCCCCAGGTGCTGGCCCATCAGCGCCGTCGTGTAGGCCCCGATGGCGAAGAAGCCGCCGTGCCCCACCGTGACCAGCCCCGTGTAGCCGGTCAGGAGATTGACGCCGACCGCCGCGATCACGTACGTGAAGGTGAAGGCGAGCAGGCTGGCATAGAAGCTCGGGATCAGCGCCGGCAGCAGGGCGAGGCCCGCGAACCCGAGCGCCGTCAGCCCCACACTCCATGCGCGGTCCGACATCTCAGATCTCGCGGCGCGCCCGCCCCCCGAACAGCCCGCGCGGCTTGAAGGCCAGGACCAGCACGATCAGCACGAACGCGACGGTCACCTTGTACTGCGCACCGAGATACCCGCCGGCCAGGTTCTCCGCGACGCCGATGATCAGAGAGCCGATGACCGCGCCCGGCAGCGAGTACAGCCCGCCGAACACGGCGCCGACGTAGCCCTTCACCAGCACGGTGTCCATCATCTGCGTGCTGACATACACGAGCGGGGCGAGCAGGATGCCGCCGATGGCGGCCAGCACGCCCCCCACCGCCCAGGTGAGCAGGACGATGCCGCGGACCGGAATGCCCATGAGCTGCGCCGCCACCGGGTCCTCGGTGATCGCGCGCATCGCGATCCCGCGCTTGGTGTAGCGGAAGAACACGTACAGCAACGCGCCGGCCACGGCCGCGACCACCATGTTGAACAGATGCGCCTGGCTGATCAGGGTGCCGCCGATGGAGACCGGCGCCGTGGGGAACAGGACCGGGAAGGACTTGGTGTCGCGCCCCCAGAGCCAGCCGGCCACGCCGTGCAGGATATAGAAGACGCCGAGCGTCGCGGTGAACAGCGTGAGCCAGTCGGCCTGCTCGATCGGCCGCATGATGAGTCGCTCGACCGCCACCGCCAGCAGCATCACGGCGACGATGGCGATGACCACCGCGCTCACCAGTCCGACGCGCAGCCCCTCGAGAGCGGCGAGCGCGACGAACGAGCCGATCATGCTGAAGTCGCCCTGGGCGAGGTTGATCGTCCGCGTGTTGCGGAAGATCAGCACGATCCCGATGGCGGTCAGCGCGTACAGGCTGCCCGTGGCGAGCCCGCTCACGATCTGCTGGGCGAGCATGGCGTCCCCTCAGCGACCGATCGCGCGCAGGATCGCGCGACCACGTGGCCGGCGGGCCGGCGGCTCGTCCACACACGCCGCCAGCCGTTGTTGCCGCTCCAGCTTGACCAGACGGCGCATGCGGCTGAGGTCGCCGGAGACCGTCTGCGAGCTGCTGAGAAGCCGCACCGCGCGCAGGATCGACCGGGGCAGTGGCTGACGCCGCGCCGCCTCGGAGATCGAGTAGAAGACGAACGGGCCTTCGCGACGCGAGGTCAGCAGGCCACTGCGGCGGAGCTGGCCCAGGTGGCGCGAGATACGGTACTGCGGCAGGCGCAAGATGGCCACGAACTCGCACACGCAAAGATCCGGAGCCTTTCCGAGCAGCGACAGGATGCGCAGACGCGTGTCATCGGCGAGCAGACGGAGAAAGGCGACGCCACTGGGGGGAGTCTGGACATATGCGTCGTCGCGCATACCCATTTGCGGGATGGAGCATATGAGCCCACGCCAGCCGTGTCAACCCCCACCCGCTCGTCGTCTGCTCAGCGGGCTAACGCGTCGCGCCAGCAGTCTATTCGACCATTCTTGCGGCGCTGCCTACTCGCCCACTACGCCATGGAGGTTCCGCTTCGAGCGCCGGCTTCGCCGGCGCAACCTTTCCTGGGGGAGGTTTCGGAGGGGGCCGTCGAGGCCCCCTCCGATTGGCTAGCGCCAGGGAAACCGGGTGGCGAGCGCGCGCCAGATCCCCCACCCCAGCGATCCGCCGATCAGGGGGGCCACCACGTACACGGTCAGCCAGCCGCCACGCGGACCGGGGATCGCGATGACGCCCCAGCCGAGCGCGTAAGCGACGAGCCGCGGGCCGAGATCGCGGGCCGGGTTGAGCCCGGCCTGCGTGAGCGGAGCGATCACCGAGATGATGGCGGCCACCCCGAGACCGATCACCAGCGGTGCCAGACCACTCGACGGCCGGCTCGGGTTGCGCGCCTGGGTGACCGCGCAGATGAGCAGGGCCAGCATCGCCGTGCCGATCATCTCCGCCAGGAACGCGGAGCCGGGCGTCACGATGCGCCAGGCCTCCTCGGCGGTCCCGAACAGCGCCGGATTGGGAAAATATTCGCCGAACAGCATGGCCGACAGCTCACTGCCCGGACCGCCGCGCAGCAGGCCGTGCTTGCGCTCGAGCTCCAGAATGGCCCCGGAGAATAGCGTGTAGAGCACCAGCGAGGCCGCGGCCGCCCCGGCGGTCTGCGCCACCGCGTAGGGCACGACGCGCCACCACGGAAAGCCCTCGTACACGGCCGCCGCCACCGTGATGGCCGGGTTCAGGTGCGCGCCCGACAGCGATGCCGCCGCATAGATGCCGAGGCTGACCCCGACCGCCCACACCACCGCCACCTGCCAGAGGCCCTGCTGCGCTCCGGCCGCCACGGCCGCGTTGACCGCCCCCACTCCGAAGAAAACGAGAATGAAGGTCCCGATGAACTCGCCGGCCAGCGCGGCGCCGAGCGGGGGTGATCCCGGCGTGACTTCCGCCGGCTTCGCGGCCAGGCTTTCCTCCGAGTCGGCCCTCGTCGTCACCGGGTGGCTCCCGTCAGACCGGCCGGGGCGCGCCGCGCGGCGCCGAAGAGGGCGTCGGTGGTGTCCGCGCCGGAGAAATCCGCGCCGCCGAGATCGGCCTGCTCGAAGTTCGCGCCGACCACCATCGCCTGCCGCAGGCTGGCCCCGGCCAGGTTGGCGCCGGTCAGCTGCGCGCGGCTGAGGTTCGCGTTCGCCAGGCCGGCGCCACGAAGGTCCGCCCCGTACCCGCGCAGCCACACGAGCGTGGCCTTGGAGAAGATCGCGCCGGCCGCGCGCGTCCAGCTGAGATCCGCCCAGCCGAGGTTGGCTCCGGAGAAGTCGGCGCGCTCCAGCACGGCTTCTCTGAGCGTGGTGTTCAGCAGGTTGGCCCCCGTGAGGTTCGCGCGCGTCAGGTTCGCGCCGGCCAACCGAGCGCCGCCGGGCGCCGACTCACCAACGCGGGAGGCGCCGAGCATCGCCCCGACCAGGCGCGCGTCGGTGAGATCGGCCTGGCTCAGATCGCTCCCCGACAGGAGCGCTCGCTCGAGATTGGCGCGCACCAGCCGGGCGCGGACGAGCCGCGCGCCCGGAAGGAAGGCGTCCACGAGCCGCGCCGATGACAACCAGGCGGCTTCGAGTGTCGCGCGCGACAGATCGGCCGCCTCGAAGTTGCTCTCGCGGAGATCGGCGAGCGTGAGATCCGCCGCCCCGAGTCGCGCCTGCCGGAAGTCCGCCCCGCGCGCATCCACCTCGCGGAGGTAGGCCTCGCGGAGGTCGGCGCCCCGCAGCGTGGCCCCGGTCAGTTTCGCGCCGACCAGCGTGGCGCCGGTGAGCACGGCGCCCTCGAGGTTCGCCTTCGACAGATTCACCCCGCGCAGGTCGCGGCCGGCAAAGTCCTGTCCCCGGAGATCCCGTCCCTCGAGATTGGCGCCCGGCTGGCTGCGCTCGTCGCCATGGACGAGCCCGGACAGAGCCACGCTCAGCGAGAGCGCGCTCGCCAGGATCACGGCGCGTGAGCGGCTCACTGGGCGACGTTCTGCGGGAGGAAGGACAGGCGCCGCACCCGCTCGGACGGCGGGCCGATCCGCCGGATGGCGGCCCACACGCCCTTGTAGTACGGGATCGTGGTCGTCGGATCCACGTGGTCCGAGACGAGATCACCGACGGCGCCGCGGGGCTGGCCGAAGAGCATGAAGGTATGCCCCCGCTTGACGGCCGTGGTCAGGTACGCCATCGCCTGGACGCGTCCGACGTCGTTCGCGAGCTCGATCAGGTCACCGGAGGCGATCCCGAGCTTGGCCGCGTCCGCCGGGTGCATCTCCACGTACGGGAGCGGATTGTGGTCGGCGTAGAACGGCACGTGCTGGTGATGATAGAGGGTCTGCCAGATGTGGTTGGTCCGGCCGTTGTTCACCCAGAACGGGAACTGCGTCCGCTGCGCGGTCACCTTGGCCGCATAGCCGGGATACGGCAAGGGCGCGGCGATGAACCGGGCGCGCCCCGACGGCGTGTGGAAGCGCCCATCCTCGTAGAGCCGCACGGTACCCACCGGAACGCCGTTCACGACCCGCGTGGGCGTCTGGATGCCGTTGGCGCCGAGCCGGCGCAGGAGGTCGTACGTGACGCCCGCGTAGCCTTCCATCGGATCCCGGGCGTCTCCCTTGAACTGATAGCGTGCGTGGACGAACACGTCCTCCTCGGTCCGCCAGTCGAAGTCCAGGAAGCGATTGGCCACCTTCGGATTGCGATCCTCCAGGTACAGGGCGCGCAGGCGGCGGCCGAAGCGCGCCATGATCTCCCAGTCCGGAATCGCCTCGCCGGGCGGATCCATGAAGCGCTGGTACAGGCGCAGCCGGCGCTCTCCGTTGATCGAGGTGAGGTTCGTCTCGCCCCACTGAGCGGCCGGCAGCACGAGGTGCGCGTACCGCGCGGTGGCGGTCATGTAGATGTCCTGGCCCAGGAGGAACATCCCGCCCTGCTTCAGCGCGTCGACGATCCGGGTCACGCGCTCACCGACCGGCCGGCCCTCCGTGCGATCCAGCACCTCGCGGACGGCGGCCCCGCGCTCCTTGAACGTCGCCTCCATCGCCTCGGCGTTGAGCGTGGTCAGCACCGGGTTGCAGCCGCCCACCCAGTACGCCTTGACCTCGCCGCGGCGCACGGCCTCGTCGACGTTCAGGGCCGGGCGCCCGCCGGGATAGGGCGGGCGGACGTAGGCTTCCTGATGCCCGCCCATCCGGCTGCACCCGGTGCCGGGCTTGCCGAGGTTGCCCGTCAACAGGGCGAGATCGACGATGGCCGCGACGTTCTCGTAGTTCTTGAGGCCCCAGATCAGCCCCTTCTCGTAGTGCAGGAGCGTCCGCCGGCGGGCGCCGTCCGCCTTCGGCGCGGCGATCCACTCCGCCGCCTTGTGGATGAGCGCGGCGGGGAGGTCGGCGAGCGTCGCCGCCTCCTCGACGACGACGCTCGCCGGCCGGTCGACGCCGAGCGTCGACCGCTGATAGGCCTCGAACGTCTGCCATTCGGTGTGATCGCGGATGAACGCCACATCGTGCCAGCGCCGCTCGAGCACCACCCGGGCGATCGCGTTCAGCACCGCGATGTCGGCGCCCGGCTCGATCTGCAGATGCAGCACGCGGTCCTTTCCCGCGGCGGCCTCCGCGGTCGCCACCGTCATGGTCCGCCGGGGATCGACGATGATGATCCGGCCGGGCTCGACGGGCTCGCCGCCCAGCGCGTCGCGCTTGCGATCGACGGTGCTCCCGGCCAGGTTCGGAATCATGTGGGCCAGGAAATAGTTGGTCTGCGTCTCGTACGCATTGCTGCCGACCAGCAGGATGGTGTCGGCCAGCTCCGCATCGGCGTAGGCGCTGTTGAGCGGCGCCACCCCGGCGTCGGCGGAGGCGTGGACCTCGCTGTTGTACGCGGGACGGTTGTGGATCGACGCGGTCCGCGTCTGGACGCCGCTGAAGAAGAAGCGGCCGACCGCCCAGTTGTTCTCGAAGCCGCCGCCGCCGCCGCCGTGATCGAAGAACTTCATCCCGACGGCATCCGGCCCCCAGCGGTCCATCACAGCCTTGATCACTCGCGCGCCGAGATCCACGGCGGCGTCCCACGCGATCGGCTCCTGCCGGTCACCTCGCGCGACGAGCGGCGCCGACAGCCGGGCCTTGGTCGGCCGGTCGGCCGCGTACAGCGTGAGGGCCTGCCCCCCGCCGCGCACGGAGGACAGGCCCTCGTTCACCACACAGGCCTTGTCCGGCATGATCACGACGTTGTAGCGCCGGCCGTCGCGATCGGCGACGACCGAGTGCATGGCGGACGAGATCCAGTCGGAGAGCGGCGGCAGCGGTCGCGTGTAGTCGAGCTGGAGCGCGTTGCGCGCCGGCTCGGGGCCGCCCTCCTGCCCCACCGGCCACTTGAACACCTTGTAGCCGCACCCGACGATACAGAACTGGCAGACCGTGTGAAACCGCTGCGCGTCCGGCGGCGGGAGGGGAACCCGGTCCATCGAGACCTAATCCTGCTGCCGCGACCGTCCCGCCCGGAAGGACCTCACAAGCTAGACGATGTTGGTGTGGCGCCCGTAGATCAAGCCGGAGACGCCGACCGCCTGCACGATGCCGCGCTCGAGGCGCAGCTCGATCTGCGGGAGATTCTGGCTCGCCTGGCCGATCACCAGCACGCCGCCCTTGGCGGGATCGAACGTGCTCCAGTGACAGGGACAGATGATGAGCTTTCGGTCCGGCCTGTAGAGGACGGGGCAGCCCTTGTGCGTGCACAGCGTCGAGTAGGCAACGACCTCGCGATTCGGCCCGATCCCGCCCAGCGCGGGCTCGTGGAGCCGCAGCAGGATGGCGGGCGCGCCGTCGTCCGGATACGTGAACGGCAGCATGCCCCCGCGGGCGATGCGCTCGATCGGCGCGATCGACACGACCGGGTAGCGAGCGGCGGGTCCGGGCGCGGCCGGGGCCGCGGTCGGGGCGGCGAGCCCGACGGCGCCCAGCCCGCCGAGCTTGATGAACTCACGGCGAGTCGGCATGGTCTGTCCGTTCCGGCGGCGGTACGTTGCTATCTAGCGGGGGCATCGCCGCCCGTGTCAAGAAGATATATTCATTGTATATTCATGGCAGGAGGGCCCGCATGCCGATCTCGATGGAAGAGTTCGAGTCGCTCGTGTCCAGCAAGGCCCCGGGAACGCCCCTGCCCGAGATCCTGGGCGTCAAGGCGGTCTACTGGAGCGGCAGTCTCGCCGACTGCATCTATCTGGTCCCCGACGTGATCGGCGAGACGGCCGCCATCGTCCCCGCCGGCCTGAAGCAACGCTTCGCCACCTGATCTCACCGCGACGGTCTCAACCGGACCGCGGCCCGGCCTCACCGGGCTCGGACGCCGAGCGGCGAAGGCCGTAGCGCGCCATCTTGTCGGAGAAGTTCTTCGCATCCATGTCGGCGTGCCTGGCGGCCGCCGTGAGCTTGCCGCCGTGCGCCTTCAGCAGTCCCGCCACGTAGGCGCGCTCGAACTCCTCCACCACCCGGGCTTTGGCGTCCCGGAACGGCAACGACAGGTCGACGGGCGCCTGCGCGCCGGTGGCCAGGAAGCGCTCGACGTCCGTCAAGGTATCCCCCGTGGCCACGATGACCGCCCGCTCGATCACGTTCTCCAGCTCGCGGACGTTGCCCGGCCAGTGATACGCGACCAACGCTTGGAGGCTCTCCGCGGCGATGCGGCGCACGCTCTTCTTCGTCCGGTGGTTCGCCTGCTCCAGGAAGTGCGCGGCCAGGAGCGGGATGTCCTCCGGGCGCTCCCGGAGGGTGGGAACCCGGATCGGCATGACCGAGAGCCGGTAGAAGAGGTCCCGACGGAACGCGCCGGTCTCGACCTCGGCCTGCAGGTCCTTGTTGGTGGTGGCGATGAAGCGCACGTCGATGTCCACGGGACGGTCGGCCCCGACCGAGATCACCTTGCGCTCCTCGATCGCGCGCAGCAGCTTGGTCTGCAGGTGCAGCGGCATCTCGCCGATCTCGTCGAGCAGCAGGGTGCCGCCATTGGCCACCTGGAAGAGCCCGCGCCGGTGCTCGGTGGCGCCGGTGAAGGCGCCCTTGCGCGAGCCGAAGAGCTCGGACTCGAACAGCTCGGCCGGGATCGCCGCGCAATTCATCGCCACGAACGGGCGGTCCCGCCGCGCGCCCGAGAAGTGGATCGAGCGGGCCAGGAGCTCCTTGCCGACGCCGGTCTCGCCGTAGATCAGCACGGTGGTGTCGAGATCGACGACGGAGCGCACGTCCGCGAAGATCGCCTGCATGGCGGCGCTCTCGGCGATGATGTTGCTGAAGGTGAAGCGCTCCTGGTTGCGGCGCACGCTGCGCCGGTTGGCCGCCTTGAGTTCCTGGAACTCCATGGCCCGCCGGATGACCAGCAGCAGCTCGGCGACCTCGAAGGGCTTGACCAGGTAGTCCTCGGCGCCGAGCCGCATGGCTTCCACGGCCGACTCGATGGTGCCGTAGGCGGTCATGACCACCACGGCGAGATCCGAATGCTCCGCCTTGACGTGGCGGACGAACTCCACGCCGTCCATGCCGGGCAGCCGCCGGTCCGTCAAGACCAGGTCGACGTCTTCGCGCTTGAGCGCCTCCAGGGCCTCCTCGCCGCTCTGCACCGGCAGCACCTCGTAGCCCTTGAGCTCGAGCGTGCGGTGGAGCGGCCGCAGGAACACCTCGTCGTCCTCGACCAGCAGCAATCTGCGCTTCATGTGATCTCTCCCCCGACCGGCTGCGCCGCCGCCACCGCGGGCACGGAGACCCGCACGCGCGTGCCCTGACCGGGAACGCTCTCGATGACGATGTCGCCGCCGTGCAGATCGACGATCTTCTTCACGATCGACATCCCGAGTCCGGTGCCCGATGGCTTGGTGGTGAAGAACGGCAAGAAGATCTTGTCGCGGTCCTCGGGCGCGATGCCGACGCCGTTGTCCGCGACCTCCACGATGGCCCGGTCACGCTCGGCGAACAGGTTCACCTCGACCCGGGCGTCGGGCGTGCTCGGGCCGACCGCTTCCAGCGCGTTCTTCATGACATTGGTGAATACCTGCCTGAGCTTCTGGCCGTCGACGGCCGCCGTCACCTCGCGGTCGACTCGCCCGTAGCCCACGTCGATGCCGCGCGCCCGACCGTCCGCGGCCGCCGCCTCGACCACCGGGTGCAGGATGCGCGCCAGCTCGTAGTCGTTCCGCTCGAGCCGCGTGTCCCGCGTGAAGTCGAGCAGGTTGTTGATGATGCCCTCGATCTCGGCGATGCCGGACAGGATCGAGCGGGCCATCTCCTGCGAGAGCGGGCTGCCGTCGACCTCCGGGGAGGACAGCAGGTTGGTCGCCATCTTGATCCCGCCCAGCGGGTTGCGGATCTCGTGGGCGACGCCGGCCGCCATCTCGCCGAGGGAGGCCAGCTTCTCGCGCTGGATGAGCCGACGCTGGGTCTCGACCTGATCGGTGAGGTCGCGGAGCACGCCCACCACCATCCCCATCCGCTGGCCACGGGCGTCGAAGATGCTCGTCAGCGCCAGGTGGGCCGGGAAGGTCTGGCCGCGCCGCGTGCGTCCGACGATCTGGCCGCTCCAGCCGCGGCCGCTCTCGACGGCGGTGGCGATCGCCTTGCCCTGGCGGCTCTGGTCCTCGGCGCCCAGCAGATCGCGATACCGCAGCCGGCCCACCTCGCGCTCGGAGTAGCCCAGCAGCCGGCGCCCGGCGGGATTGACGGTGACCAGACGGCCGTCGGTGGCCGCGGTGAAGATGCAGTCCTCCACGCTCTCGACCACCGAGGCCAGCAGCCGTTCGCCCCGCCGCACCTCCTCCTCCGACACGCGGAGCGACTGCTGCATCTGCTGGAACGAGGTGACGAGCTGCTGGGCCTCCTGCTTGGAGATCGTGAACTGGTCCTCGACGATGATGCGCGCGGCGGCCGCGCCCAGCGAAGCGGCCAGGAGCCGTTCGAAGCGGATCCGGAGCTCGAGCAGCTCGGGCACGGACAGGTCCGCGGCCGACTTGCCGCCGAACAGCTCGGTGACGATCGCCTCCGCCTCCGCCTCGCCGACGTAGTGGTGCACGAGCCGCTTGATCTCCGTCGGCGAGAGGATGCCGGACGCGCCCGGCGGGCTCTTGTCCTCGATGGCGCTGCCGACGAAGGCCGCGGCCTGGGAGCGGTCGTGCGCATCCTGCTCCGAGAAGAGCGAGACGATCACGAACAAGCCGACGTTGACGAACAGCGACCAGAACACCCCGTGGCTGATCGTGTCCAGTCCCTCGAGCCCGAGAAAGGCGGTCGGGCGCAACAGCCACAGCCCGAACGGCCCGTGCTCGAGGATCGAGTCCGACATCACGCCCTGCTTGACCAGGGCGGGCACGATCAAGGTGTAGAACCACAGGAAGAAGCCGGCGGAGATCCCCGCGTACGCGCCTTTGCGGTTGCCGCGCCGCCAGTAGAGGCCGAGCAGGATGGCCGGCGCGCACTGCGTGACGGCGATGAACGAGAGCAGGCCCATCTCCACCAGCAGGAGCTGGCCGCCCTCCATGCGCGCCCACACGAACCCGAGCGCGACGACACCGACCATGGCCAGGCGCGTGTAGAACAGCGTGATCCGGTAGATATCCTCGGTGTAGCGCCGGCGCAGCAGCATCGGCAGGATCACGTCGTTGGTGATCATCTTGGACAGCGCCAGGGAGTCGACCACGATCATCGCGGTCGCGGCGGAGAACCCGCCGAGGAACACCACCACCGAGATGAAGTCGTTTTCGAAGTGGATCGGCAGCCGCAGGATGAAGCCGTCGGCCTGGGCCCCGGCTTCGGGAAAGACCAGCAGGCCCGCGAAAGCGATCGGCAGGACGAACAGGTTGATCAGCAGCAGATAGAGCGGGAAGGACCACGAGACGGCGCCCACGTCCCGCTCGCGCGGGTTCTGGACCACCAGCACGTGAAACTGGCGCGGGAGGAACATGACGGCCATCATCGAGATCAGCAGCATGGCGGTCCACCGCGCGTACGACGCGGTCGGCGCCTCGCCCAGCGTGAGCAGCCGGGACCAGTCTGGATTCGCCGCGATCCGGCCGAACACATCGCCGAACCCGTCGAACAGCCACCAGGTGGTGTAGGCGCCGACGAGGAGAAACGCGAGCAGCTTCACGCCGGATTCCACGCCGACCGCCGTCATGAGCCCGGTCTGCTGCTTGGTGAAGTCCAGGTTGCGGGCGCCGAACAAGATGCCGAAGACCGCCAGGATCACGGCGACGATCAGCGTCGGGTCGAAGACGTCCAGCAGGGACTCCTCGTGCAAGATCATCTTGAACGAGGCCGACACCGCCTTGAGCTGCAGCGCGATGTACGGAATCATGCCGCAGACGACGAGCACCGCCACCAGCGTGCCGAGTGTCGCCGACTTGCCGTAGCGGCTCGAGATGAAATCCGAGATCGAGGTGATGCGCTGCTCCTTCGAGACGCGGACGAGCTTCCGGAGCAGCACGGGCCACAGCAGCGCGATGCACGCCGGCCCCAGATAGATCGTGAGGAATTCGAGCCCGCGGTTGGCGGCGAGTCCGACGCTCCCGTAGAAGGTCCAGGCCGTGCAGTACACCGACGCCGCCAGCACGTAGGTGAGCGTGCGCACGCGCCCCTTGGTCAGACGCGGCGCGAAGGCTTCGGCGGCGGAGGCGACCAGGAAGAGGAAGAAGAGATACCCGAGGACGATGGCCAGGAGGGAGGTCTGCGACAGCCAGCTCATCCCTCACCCTCCGGAGGGCCCACCCGTCGCACCACCAGGAAGGTGACCAGGACGATCGCGCCCCAGACCGCGAACAGGTACAGCACGAGCGCGGGAACGCCGGCGATCAGCGCCGGCCGGTTGGCGATCGCCAGGAGGGGCCAGACCAGGCACGCGGCGAAGAGCAGGAAGCACGCGAGCGCGAGTTCCGCAGCCTTCATTGGCTGCCCCGGATTATACGCCGGGAGGAGCCCGGCGCCACGCGGGGTTACGTGGCGAAGCGGCGGGCGACGAGCTCCGGAAACCGCGCTTCGAGCTCGTCGGCGACCGCCCGGGCCACGCGGTCGGGCGGACCCGCGCGCTCCCCCTCCGGCCCCTGTCCCCAGGACTCGAGGTACGCATCCGACTCCGACCCACCTTCGCGCATGGCCACGGCGTCGATCAGGTCCTGGAAGCGCGGCGAGAGCGGCAGCCGCACCATCTCGTCACCCTCGAACGCCTCGACGACGGCCGGGATCTCCCTCCAGTGCACGACGCGATAGCGGGCCATGGCGGCAACGCCGTCGATTGTATCGAAACGTCGCGCCCTTGCTTGACAAGCCTCGGCGCCGCCCGTAGCCTCGGCCCAGGAGGCTCACCATGCTCGACACGAAGACGGCGGATCGCGAGCTCGGAACCTATCTCCGGCCGCAGACGTTCCCGGTGGCGATCCGGATGCTCAAGCTCGATGAGCCGATCCCCGAGCGCGCGAAGCGGCCGGCGCGGGACTTCAAGAAGCTCAGCATGTCCTGCCAGGTCATCGACATGGCGCGTCGCTATGGGTGGACCATCGCGCTCACGCGCGAGGACCACATCTGCTCGCTCGGCATCACCGCGATCGGGTTCGACAAGCCGCTGCCGATCTACAACGTCGGCACCCTCTGCGAGGGCATGTACACGGAGACCAAGGAGGCCGGGCAGCGCTCGGAGGCCGCCATCGACAAGTTCGCGCCCGGCGAGTACGCCTGCCTGCTGGTGGCGCCGCTCGACCGCGCCACGTTCGAGCCCCATGTCGTGTGCATCTACGCCAACCCGGCGCAGGTGATGCGGCTCGTGCAGGCCTCCCTCTGGAAACGCGGCGGGCGGCTCCCCTCCTCGTTCGAGGGACGGGCGGTGTGCGCCGACATCGTCGTGACCACGATGAAGACCGGCGAGCCGCAGGTCATCCTGCCCTGCTCCGGCGACCGCATCTTCGGGCAGACGCAGGATCACGAGATGGCGTTCAGCATCCCGTGGGCCCGGATGGACGAGATCATCGAGGGGCTGCGCGGCACCCATCAGGGCGGCATCCGCTACCCGATCACCCAGTTCATGGAGTACGAGGCCAAGCTGCCGCCGCGCTACATGGAGATCAACAAGCTCTGGGACGCGGAGAAGGGCAAGACGAGCCTCACGAACCGGGATCGCGTGGTGGCGGCGTACAGGCGCTCCTTCGCCGATCGCGTGCCGGTCTACCCCATCGTGGCCTCGTTCGCGGGCACGCTCGACGGCCAGAGCATCGAGGAGTATTGCACGAGCCCGACCAAGGCCATCACCGCCATGATGAACTACTTCGAGCGCTACGAGCCCGACGTGGTGCTGGCGTACAACGACCTGGCCAAGGAGGCGGAGGCCTTCGGCTGCCAGGTCAAGTACTCCGACTACGTGGTGCCGTCGATCGAGAAGCACGTGCTCGAGGACAAGTCCAAGCTCGCCACGCTCGCGATGCCCGATCCGTACCAGACCGCGCGGCTGCCGGGCTTCCTCGAGCAGTGCGAGGCCCTGGTCAAGGCGGCGCCGCCGACGGCGATCGGGGCGGTCGCGGTGGGCCCGTGGACCATCGCCATGCTGCTCCGCAACCCCGAGATGATGCTGCTGGACACCTTCGAGGATCCGCAGTTCATCCACGATCTGATGCGCCTCACCACCGATTTCTGCAAGCTCTGGGGCGACGCGATCGCGAAGACGAGGATCGGCCTGAGCTTCTCCGAGCCGACCGCGTCGATCAGCCTGATCTCTCCGGACAACTACCGGGAGTTCATCGCGCCGTATCACAAGGAGCTGGTCGAGCATTTCAAGGCCCAGAAGGTCGGGGTAACGACCCACATCTGCGGCACCACCTACCCGATCTACGAGGACCTGATCGGCTGCGGGTTCACCACTGTGTCGTTCGACCTCGACCAGCAGTCCGACCCCAAGCTCTACGTCGACCAGCTGACGCGGTTCATGGAGGTCGCCAAGGGGCGCGCGGTCGCGATCGGCAACGTGGACGCCACGAAGTTCGAGAAGGCCACCCGCGCGGAGATCGAGGCCGAGGTGCGCCGGTGCGTGGACGCGGCGGCGCGGCACTCGGCGTTCATCCTCTCGACCTCGTGCGAGATCCCGCCGCGATCCAACCCCGAGATCGTCAAATGGTTCATGGACGCGGCCCACGACTACGGCCGCTACGAGCGGGTACTCGGCTAGCGCGGACCATTCATGACGGCACCAGGCGCGAGGCGGCCGGGTTCGCACTGCGTCGCGCATGAATGGTCCGGGCCAGACTCCTTCCGCAGTTCGGCTGAGGAATCGCGGCGTTTCGCCTATTTCCTGACGGCCATTCGCCAGAATGTCAGCGCGAGAAGCGTATGACATAACGCGACCAGATCTCACCTGCGGTCATCGCTGAAATCGTCTTCGTCATTTCCGGATAGAGCGGCGCCACCCGCGCCTCGCCCCACCAGGCAATTGCGGGAATGAGGACCACGGCTGACAGCAGTCCCCCGCTCACCATCACCGTGCCGATACGCGGTCCGAGAATATAGCCCACTCCGAACAGCGCAGCCGACATCTCCGCACCGAGCTCACCCTTCCTCAGGCCGGGAATCGGAAAGCGGACCTCCTCGGGAAACGCGCGGATCCATCCGGCGAGGAGTTTGAACGTGGCTCCGACTCCGAGACCCCAGAAGACGTTGCGCGCTCTCGCGCCAGCGACTTGACTGGCGACGAGCACTTCGGCGCACGCGGTTCCCTCCGGGTACGGAAGACGCCCATGCTCGCGCACGATCAGAAGCCGGCGCAACGCGCCGCCGCGACGTAGGCAAACTCCCGCGAAGACGCGCCGACGAATGAGGCCACGATGCACAGGATGATTCCCGCCGTCAACAGCCGGCGGGACCCGAACCGGAGCACCAGCAGACCGGCCGGCAGCTGCAGCAGCATGTAGGGATAGTAAAAACTGGATGAGAGCGTCCCCAAGCCTGCATCGGTGAGGGAAAAGTCCACGACCAGACCGTGCCTGATGACGCTCGGCAACGATTGGAGAACGAATTGCCAAAAGATGAACAGACCCGCCGTCGAGAGAACGAGCCAGCTGGAGGCCAGCGCAGCGGGCGGCCCCGCCTCACCGACCTCGTGTTCAGCCTGCGGCTCTGCCTCTCGCGGGTCCGGTGAAGGCTCCATGGCACCTCGGCCGAAGTGTCAGCGCGGCCAGCCGCTCCAGAACCTCGAAGGGCTCGAACACCGGAAGAGGGGTCGCGTCGTCGCGCGCGGCGTCACGCGGCGTCCGCAGGCCCATACACGCGCTCGATCCGCGGACCGAGACCGGTCAGGATTTCGTAGCCGATGGTGCCGGCATCCGCCGCGATCTGGTCGACGGTGCAGTGCGGGCCGATGAGCTCGACCATGGCGCCTGGGTGGGCAACCCGATCCGGGACGGCGGAGACATCGAGCGTGATGAGATCCATGGAAATGCGGCCGATCACGGGAACGAGATAGTCGCCGATTCTGGCCTGGCCCTTGTTGCCGAGGCTGCGGCGAAACCCGTCCGCGTAACCGAGGGCAACCGCGGCGACACGGCCCTTGCCGGCGATCGCATGCGTGGCACCGTATCCAACGGTCATGGGGGCGTCTACGCCGCGGACCTGGAGAATCGGCGCGCGCAACGTTACGACGCCGCGCATCGGATTGGGCCGGCTCGGCGTCGGGTTGATGCCGTACAGCGCGGCGCCGGGACGGACCAGATCGAACACATACTCCTGACCCCAGAAGATGCCGGAGGAGTTGGCGAGGCTGGCCGGCGCTTCCGGCAGTCGTTTCAGGATGGCCTGGAATGCGCGCCGCTGTTCCGGCGTCTTGGGATGATCGGCTTCGTCGGCGCAGGCCAGATGGCTGATCCAGGCCCTGACGGCGATGCCGTCCAGCCTGGCAGGGTCGGCCGCGAGGAGATCCTGTTCCTCCGGCGAGAGGCCGAGCCGGTTCATTCCGGTGTCGAGATGGACGAAGGCCGCAAGCTTTTCGCCGCGCTGCCGCGCGCAGAGCTGCCACGCCTGGAGCGCCCCGAGATCATTGATGACCGGCATGATGGTTCGGGCTATCGCTTCCGCGAATTCCTGCGGGGTCAGGCCATTCAGGACGGCGACGGTTGCGCGCGGGAGCGCGGCACGCACGGCCAGCGCCTCGCCGAAGCTCGCCGTGAAGAAGGCCCGGCAGCCGTTCTGGAACAAGGTCCTGGCGACCGGCTCCAGTCCAAGGCCGTAGGCATTGGCCTTGACCGCCGCCCCGACCTCCGCCGGCTTGGCGCGTTCGCAGAGGATCTGGTAGTTGTCGGCCAGCGCCTTCAGATCGATCAGCGCGACGGGACCGGCCGGTTCGGTCATGGAGAGGTTATACGGGCAAGCGTCATTCCTGTCCAGGCGCGACCTCGATCGGGCGCGTCGGTCCGTCGATGCTCTGCTCGGCGAGGATGTCGATGACGCGTGAAAGATCGACGCGCGAAGGGCTCACGATGGAGCCGGTTCGACGGCGCGACGTCATGCCGCCGGCTGGGGGCGCGATCAGAAACCTGACGCCGCCCCCTGCTGCCTGCGGTCCGCCGCGCCGAACGGGCGTCCGGTGGTCGGATCGACCGAGATCGCCTGGCACTGGTTCCAGGCGCCGCGCTCCTCCACCAGGTGGCCGCGGGCGATCAGTGCCGTCCGCACGTCCTCGGGAACGTCCCGTTCCACCCACAGGGCCGACCCCTGGCTGTGATGGCGGGGGAAGTCCACGGCCTCTTGCACCGTCATGCCGAAGTCCAGGACGTTCACGAGGGCCGCCGCCACGCCGGTGATGATGCGCGATCCTCCGGCGCAGCCGACCGCCAGCCGCGGCCTGCCGTCCTTGAACACGATGGTCGGTGCCATCGAGGAGACCGGCCGCTTGCCCGGCGCGATCGCGTTGGCCGCGCCGCCCAGCAAGCCGAAGGCGTTGGGCACGCCAGGGGCCGTCGTGAAGTCGTCCATCTCGTTGTTCAGGACGATCCCGGTGCCCTGCGCCACCAGCCCCGATCCGAAGTGAGTGTCGATCGTCTGGGTCACGGCGACCACATTTCCCCAGCGGTCGGCGATGGAGAAGTGACTGGTGCCGCCGGGTAGGCCCGGCTTCCCGGACTTCACCTCCGGGGTGGCCTGGGCCGGGCTGATGCCCTTGCGCAACTCGCCGGCATAGCTCTTCGAGACCAGCCAGGCGACGGGCACGGCCACGAAGTCCGGGTCGCCCATGAACTCCGCGTGGTCGGCGTAGGCGCGCTTCATCGCCTCGGCGGCCAGGTGAATGGGCTCCGACGAGCCGCGCCCGAGCTTTGCGACATCGTAGCCTTCCAGGATGTTCAGGATCTGGATCACGTGCCCGCCCGAGAAGGGCGGCGGCACCGACACGATCTCGAAGCCCCGGTACGCGCCGCGAACCGGGGCGCGGTCGACTTTGACCTGGTAGCCCGCCAGGTCGTCCCTGGTCATGAGCCCCCCGTGGGCCTGGATGCTCCGCACGATGGCCTCCGCGATCTCGCCTCGGTAGAACGCATCGGGCCCGCGCTCGGCGATCAGCCGATAGCTCTTGGCGAGGTTCTTCTGGACCAGTCGGTCGCCGATGGCCGGTGGGCGCCCGCCCGGCAGGAAGATGTGCGACTCGGGAAAGCGACGGAAGAGGTCCTGCACGCGCTTGTCGCGGACAATCGTGGTGTAGTAGGGCGTCACCAGCGCGCCCCGCTCGGCCAGACGGATCGCCGGCGCCAGGACGGTCTTGCGGGACATCGTGCCGAATCGCCGCAGCGCCTCGTCATATCCGGCGACGAGGCCCGGAACCGCGACGCTGAGGGCCCCGTCCGTGCTCAGGCCGGGAACCACCCTCCCCTCCCTGAGGTACATGTCGCGATCGACAGCCCGCGGCGCCATCTCCCGGAAGTCCAGGGCGTGGACCTCTCCGCTCGCGAGCCGCACCAGCATGGAGCCGCCACCCCCGATCCCGGAGTGATACGGGTCCCCCACGCCCAGGGCATAGCCGACGGCCACCGCGGCGTCGATGGCGTTTCCGCCTCTTTTCAGGATCTCCACCCCGGCCTCGGTCGCCTCTCGGTTTGCGGAGGCGACCATGCCGCGGGTCCCGGTTGCGGGATTCGGCGACGCCGCGCGAGCGCATAACGCTGCGCTCAGCGACACGACGCCGACGACGGCCAACATCGCCAGGGTCGAGCGTGGATTCGGCGTCATCAGGCTTCTCTGGCGGCTTCAGGTCCGGTCGTCGCTCACTCCCGGCCCAGCTCGCGATCGTGGCAGCGACGAAATGCATTCTAATCGTCCGCGGGGGGAACTGAAAGGAGGCGGTTTCTCAACGCGCCGGCGCCTGCCGGCCGGTCTGGTGGTTGGCGCGTCGGCGCGCCCTCGGCGGTCCAACGGCTCTCCTGCAACGGCCCTCCTTGACAATCCGGCGGCGGCCAGTACAGCCTGAAATTGGGTGAGTGGACGAGCGCGGAGCGCGCTCCCAGAACGTAACAAGAAGACCTCCTCAGTCTGGCAGCTGGAGCATGGCATTGCCCGATGCACTCGCGAAGAAGACCCTGTGGTGGATGTGCCTGTTCATCGCGCCGGCCGCTTTAGCCGCCATCGAGCTGTTTCACCCGGCCGGCTTTACCCAGCATCCGGGCATGTACGAGTATCTGTCGAAGCCGGCGCCGTTCGATTCCCGATTCTCGGCCCTCGGCTACTTCGGGCCGCACTGGTGGTTCCTCCTCCACATGATCCAGACGCCGATGATGGCCTTGGTTGCGGTGGGGTTGTGGCTGCTGGTGGATGGAGTCGACGCTGCGGACGGTCGAATATCCACGCCAGCGAGCGGCGCCGCGACGGCAGCCATACCTGGCCGTACCCGGACGCGGAGATCCAGAGGCTCGCCGACCCCTCGATCAAGGGGCTGTTCGTGGTCGATCCGAACAATCCGACGTCCGTGGCGATTCGGGCCCGCACGATGGCGCGCCTGGTGGAGCTGGTGAAGACGAAGCGTCCGGATCTCATGATCATCACCGACGACGTCTACGGAACGTTCGTCAACGGCTTCCGCTCGCTGATGGCCGAGTTGCCGCGGAATACAGCGAGGTCGATCTGATGGTTTGGGCCAGGCATGAGTACGGCCAGGGCTTCGCCAGGTTCCTGCGTTGATCACTACGAGCCGGTGGACATCCTGTTCCGGCTGGCCGAGCGCTCGTCCATCGTCGTCTTGAATGGGGGCGGCTTCGCTGGCCCTCAGTGGTCTCTGCGGGTGTCCCTCGCCAACCTGCCCGACGAGGCCTACGGGGAGATTGGTCGGCACGTGGAGACGGCTGCGGCTGACTACACGCGCGCCTGGAAGGCCGCGACGGCCGGGCGGCGGGAGATGACGCCGGAGCAGAAACCCCGAAGGCAGCCACGCCCGAAGCCGGACGAGCGAGCAAGGCCGGGGCGCTCAGGCAAGAGATAGCGCAGGCGACGGGAACTGATCGTGTGCAGGCTCGCTCGATGGGAGGAGCTGAAGCCGGCCGAACGCATGAGGGGCGCGGTGGCTGTCCACCACGCCCCTGACATGTCGATGGTCAGCGGCTGAGTGCGGCTACCAGCGGAAGGGCTTCTTGGAGGGCGGTACCCCGTAGGCGACGCGGTCGCCGCCGCCGCCCGGCCTGCCGCCACCGGGGCGACCGCCGCGTGGACCGCGGCCACCGCCGCGGCCGCCGCCGGCGCCGGGCGCCCGCGGGGTGGACACGTTCACGGTGATCTTCCGGCCGTCGAGCTCCTTGCCGTTCAGCTCGGAGATGGCCCGCTGTGCCTCCTCGGCCGTGGCCATCTCGACGAAGCCGAAGCCGCGAGACTGGCCCGAGAACTTGTCGGTGACCACCGATGCTGACTCGACGGTCCCACACTGGGCAAAGTACTCGCGCAGGGTCTCGCCGGTCGTCGAGTACGACAGACCGCCGACATAGAGTTTCGATGCCATGGGGTCTCCTCCGATCACTCTTCCGCTTCGGTGAGCGCCCCAATACTCGGAAGAGCCAATATCGGAGGCGAGAGCGCCGCTCCCGGCGCATCACTGCCTACTGTACACCAATTCGCGAAGCCGAGCGACCACGAGATCACTGGTCGGGCGGATCAGACTGAGGGGGCGGCCCTGAACGCGACGACGCGCTCGCACCAGGCGGCCGCGGCGAGCAGGCGCGCCTCGGCGGTGACGTCGCCGACCAGCTGGAACGACAGCGGCAGCCCGGCGGGATCGAGGCCGCTCGGCAGCGCGATGGCGGGCAGGCCCGCGAAGCTCCACGGAGCGGAGAAGTACGGATCGCCGGTGGAGCCGAGCCCGCGCGGCGCGGGCGCCCCGACTGTCGGCAAGAGCAGCGCCTCGTGTCGGGCCGCGATCGCGCTCATCTGCTCGCGGAAGCGCCGGCGCTCCTGCTGGGCCGCCAGGTAGTGCACCGCGGACACGCCGCGCCCGAGCTCGATCGCCTCGCGGATCCTCGGCGGATAGTCGGCCGCGTGCTCGGCGAACAGCGGCGCATGGTGCGCCGCCGCCTCCGCCCGCATCACCGTCGCGCCTACCTCGTGGATGCCGCCGAACGACGGCGGCAGGCCCACCTCGCGCAGCAGCGCGCCGGCCGCGCCAAGCGCGCGGATGATCTCCTCCAGGTGCTTGGCCATCTCCGGAGTGGCCCGCTCGACGAGCTCGCGCAGCACGGCGATCCGCGGCGGGGCTGGATCCGCCGCCCGCGCCGCGTAGTCCTCGGGTGGGACGCTGCTCGAGAGCGGATCGGCCGGATCGAAGCCGGCCAGCAGCCCGAGGGCCCCGGCGCAGTCCTCGACGCTGCGCGCGAAAACGCCCACGTGGTCGAGGCTGGCCGCGAGCGGCGCCACGCCGGCGGCGCTGATGCGGCCGTGACCCGGCTTGAACCCGACCACGCCGCAGTACGCGGCCGGCCGGAGCACGGAGCCGACCGTCTGCGAGCCGAGCGCCAGCGGGATCATGCGCGCGGCGACGGCGGCCGCGGGGCCGCTCGAGGAGCCGCCGGGCGTGTGCTCGACGTTCCACGGATTTCGCGTGGGGCTCGGATCCAGGAACGCGAAGGCCGTGGTCGTCACCTTGCCCATGATCACCGCGCCCGCGGCGCGCAGACGCGCCACCGAGCTGGCGTCGGCGGCCGCGCGGCGGTGGGCGAACGGCCCGGCCCCGGCGGTGGTCACGAGGCCGGCGGCGTCGAAGATATCCTTGAGCGCGACGGGGACGCCGTGCAGCGGGCCGAGCAGCCGTCCCTCGGCCGCCTCGACCGCGCGCTGGCGCGCGACGCGCAGAGCCGCATCGCGGTCGAGATGCACCCAGGCCTTGACCTTCGGCTCGGTCGCCTCGATCCGGGCCAGGCACGCCTCCAAGAGGGTGACGGGAGAGAGCGCGCCCGAGCGGATGGCCCCGGCCGCGTCGGTCGCGCTCAGTCGGCTCGCATCGCTCAGGGGCTTCAGTGCTGCGCGTCGAGCACTTCGGCCACGACCTCGAAGCGGCCGAAGGACGGCATGAGGTAGGCGCCGGCGTAGCATCGGCGCACGTCGCGGAAGAGCGACTGCGCCAGGTCGATGCCGGCGCGCAGGGCGCGTTCCCCCGCATCGCGCATCCTGGCGCGTACGCCGTCCGGCACCGTGATGCCCGGCACCTCGTTGTGCAGGAACTCCGCGTGCCGAAATGAGTGCAGCGGGAGGATCCCGACGATCACCGGGATGGGCGAGCGAGTCCGCGCGAAAAAGCGCTCGAGCACGTCCAGATCGTACACGGGCTGGGTCTGCGCCCAGCGCGCGCCGGCGTCGACCTTGGCCAGGAAGCGCTCCATCTCCTGCGCCGGATCCGTGGCGGCGGGATTGAGCGCGGCGCCCACGCAGAACGAGGTCGGCTCCCCGATCGAGTTGCCCGTGGCGTCGAGCCCCCGATTCATGCCGGTCAGGATGCGGATCAGCCCGATGGCATCGACGTCGAAGACGGCGGTCGCGTTCACGTAGTCTCCCGTTCGGGGCGGGTCGCCGGTCATGGCCAGGATGTTCCGGACGTGGAGCGC
>Ga0187892_10004389_pt1 | contig 23729 bp, 21 predicted proteins | sample MA1701073metaG_FD_139345 | JGI IMG/M metagenome (GOLD analysis project Ga0187892, IMG submission 139345) | Bio-ooze microbial communities from a basaltic lava cave in the Kipuka Kanohina Cave System on the Island of Hawaii, USA - MA170107-3 metaG ... | reverse complement strand
GTCCCACCCTTGGCCCAACGTGCGTTTTCGCCGCCTTCACCCAAGGCAGGAGCCGTGTGCGGTAACTCCGCTCGCACGGATCTGTACGGGGGGTGCCTCGTGAGAGGCATCCCTACCGTAACTCTACTCGCCCTTGCGGCCGTAAACGCAATGGAGGTCTCGGCCGCAAGCGGCTTATGCCGAGCCTCGATGCGGATAAATCAACAAAACCCTCCCCGGAAGTAACACCTTTTGTTGGTTTATCCGATTCCATCGCAAGATCTGGCGGACGCTGACTCTGTATTTATTCGCTATTAGCGACAGCGAGTCTCCTGCCCGGATCGTGTGACGCAGGCCCGCGCGCCGCGACTTCACGGCAAGAACGGCGGGTAGGAAGTTAGGCGCGCTAGCCACATCGAGAGGGAGTCTTACCGAGTGGGCGATCTTGCGCTTCAAGATATCAGCGTTTTTCACCGGCAATGCTAATCTATGCGGCCCTGTTGGGCCGGTCGTGTCCTTGATCACTCCCGGATTCAGTCGCCGCAATTCGACCACACTCATTTGCGCCAGCGCCGCCGCGTGGGCCAGGCGGATGGGCGCGCCGATTTCGACTTCGGAAACGTAAGGCTTATTCGCGATTGGTTGGAGGCTGACGTTATACTCCGCAGGCGCGGCGACGATGCTCGACATCGCTAAGAGCTTCGGCACGAACTTTCTCGTTTCCGCCGGCAAGTCGAGCGACCAGAAACTCGTCGAGCGGCCCGCGCGGCGGTTGCGGTGGATGGCGGTCTGCACGGTTTTTTCTCCGCAGTTGTAAGCCGCTAATGCATGTAGCCAGTTCCCTTTGAAGAGGTCATGGAGGTTCTCCAGATAGTCAAGAGCCGCGCCGGTGGAGGCGAGGACATCGCGCCGTCCGTCGTACCACGCGCTCTGTCTAAGACCAAAGCGCTTTCCCGTTCCCGGGATGATCTGCCAGATGCCTGCGGCGTGGCGGGGCGAATACGCTTCCGGACGATAGGCGCTCTCAATGATTGGTAACAGCACGATTTCGGTCGGCATAGCGCGCCGTTCCACTTCTACAACGATGTGATGCAGGTAAGGACGCGCTCGGTCGGCCAATTGGTCGAGGTAGGCCTGTCCCAGCCTCGGCACGGACCCTTTCGATGGCGGGGCCGGTTGGGGTAGCGTGAATCCCTGTCGGATCCGTTCCCACAGATCATCATACAGTTGGGGGGCGAGGGGCGCCGCCACAAGGCGTTTACTCAGGCGAGCGCGTAATTCGTCGAGGTGCCCCGAGCGGTAGGCCGAATCGAATACGCCGGGGTTCGCGATGCGCGGCGGAAGAGACAGCGCTTGGTCCTCTACTTGCGGCACCGCCAGACAGCCGCTCAGGAGGAGGGGGGTGCAAATTATTATTATTGAACGATCGTTGCCCCGTCGCATTTGCAAGGATGCTAGGGAGGCCAAACAGGGGTGTCAACCCTTCAAGCGTTTGCTAAATCTGTAAAAAAATGCGATAAACAAGCTATAAGACGATGATTCAAGATGACATCTAGATACTTATTTTGGCGATAAGCGAGATTTATTAGCAGTCCTAATAAATGTCTTTCCACTGGCGCAAAGCCGCAAATATCTCGGTAGCGGAGCACAATGGCCGCCGCGCTTGCCTTTCGGCCGCGTGCTTGACCTCAGGCGTCGAACAGCGCACGAAGGGATTTGTTTGCCGTTCTACGTCTAAGGTCGAAGGCACAGTCGGCAAGTCTTGTGCACGCCGTGCCGCGGTCTCCCGGATGCGCGCGGCAATAGCCGCGTTATTGGGTTCGACCGCGCGGGCGAAAGCGAGGTTAGCGCGCGTATACTCGTGACCACAATAAAGGCGTGTCTGGGGCGGCAAGCTCATGAGCTTGGTGAGGGAGGTAGCCATTTGTTCAGCCGTTCCCTCGAATAGACGCCCGCAGCCGGCGGTGAACAGGGTATCGCCGCTGAACAACAACTCCGCGCCGAAGTAAGCGACCGCGCCGGAGGTATGGCCGGGGACGCCCAGGACCTTGAATGATAGATCGAGATCCGGAAACTCGATCGTGTCGCCGTCGATCACCCCATGACGGCATTGGGGGATGGTCTCGAGCTTCGGGCCATAGACGGGCACGCGGTAACGCTCGACCAGCGATTCAATGCCATTGACGTGATCCCAGTGATGATGGGTGACGAGTATGGCCGTGAGCTTGAGCCCCTGTGCAGCCAAGGTTTTATCGACGGGCACAGCATCGCTAGGATCGACGACCACGACGATGTCTCCGTTGCGAATGAACCAGATATAATTGTCTTTCAGTGCAGCGACCGGAAAGACATCGATCATGCTTTTATCTCCGCGGATGACCTTGATGCGGCCAGTATGATGCAGCCATTATACTGTTGCGACATGCCAGATCCATCATGGTTCTGATCAGCGACGATCGATCGCTTTCCTTGTGGACGCGTCTGGTGGAATGGTTTCAAGGGCCTCTCGGGCACTCAGTATTACAAGCGGAACGCGCCCAGCTCGGCCCGGTTTTATCGGGCCTGTTCGGTTTTCATATCGTCCAAATCGGAGCGCTCGGCGCGGCCGACCTGCTTGAGGGAAGCCGCATCGCGCATCGGATTGTGCTCAATATCGACCCGCAACTGCCTATCGCAATGCTTGGCCATCCGTTATGCGCGGCGGGGGCGCTACCGCTGCAAACCCGCAGTATCGATGTGATCGTCCTGCCGCATGTCCTGGAGTTCCAATCGGACGGGATGGACGTCCTGCGCGAAAGCGAACGCGTTCTTGTGGGCGAAGGTCACGTGGTGATCTTGGGATTCAATCCATGGAGCTTATGGGGGCTGTGGCGGTTTTGTAGCGCGTGGGGAAAGCGCGTACCTTGGTGTGGGCGGTTCTCGGCGATGGGACGCCTTCAAGCTTGGCTGCGCGATCTTGGATTTGATATTGTGCAATCGCACCGGTTCAATGTGCGCGCGCCCTGGGCTAACGCGCCGGCCGAGCGGCGATGGGAGATAAGCGAGCGTATCGGCGCTTGGCTCGGTTTCGGCGGAGTGTATCTCCTGGTTGGGAAAAAGCGTATCGAGGCGATGACGCCGATCGGGGCGCGGCGGCACGCGCAGCGTAGAGTGCTCCATGGTGGTGTCGCCGGCTCGTCCGTGCAGCGGGGCAGGCCTTAGCATGGCCGCTCGTCCAGGTTTTGCGCAAGAGACCTCGGAAGAAATCTGCGTTGAGATGTTTACCGATGGGGCCTGCCGCGGGAATCCCGGACCCGGGGGATGGGGAGTCTTGCTCCGCTATAAAGGAAACGAGAAGACGCTGAGCGGCGCCGAGCCGTTTACGACCAACAACCGCATGGAGCTCATGGCCGCTATTCGGGGACTCGAAGCATTGAAGCATCGTTGCGGAGTCCGGTTGACGACCGACTCGGTGTACGTAAAAAACGGTATCAGCGAATGGCTCCCGCGCTGGCAGCGCCGGGGATGGCGTACCGCGGATAAACAGCCGGTTAAAAACGTCGATCTCTGGCAACGGCTGGCCGCCGCGGCGTCGCGCCACGATATAAAGTGGCAATGGGTGAAAGGTCACTCGGGGCACGTTGAAAACGAGCGTGTCGATCGCTTGGCAAATCGCGCGATCGACCGGCTTTTGGCTGCTCGTGCAAGCGGCGATAGGAACGCGACGACCGACTAAGGAAGCTCTAATGCGCCAGGTCGTACTAGATACGGAAACCACGGGCCTCGAGCCGGGAGAGGGTCATCGAATTATCGAGATCGGCTGCGTGGATCTCGTCAATCGGCGAGTGAGCGAGCGCCGGTTTCATTATTATCTTTGTCCGGACCGGGACATCGATCCGGGCGCGGTGGAGGTGCACGGTATTACCCTGGCGCAGCTCAAGGACAGTCCACGATTCGCGGACATCGCGAAGGAATTTTTGGACTTCATCCGAGGCGCCGAGCTTATCATTCACAACGCCGCCTTTGATGTCGGCTTTGTTAACAGCGAGCTGAAGCGCCTCGGGCCGGAGTGGGGGCGGATCGAGGAAGTATGTGCGGTGATCGACACTCTGGCCCTGGCACGCGAGTTACATCCTGGACAAAAGAATAGCTTGGACGCCTTGTGCAAGCGCTACCAGATCGACAACTCGGCGCGCATACAGCACGGTGCCTTGCTCGATGCGGAGATCCTCGCCGATGTTTATCTTGCGATTACCGGCGGACAAGCCGATCTTCTCCTAGATGATTTCACGCCTGCGGTCAGAAAGAAACTAGAATCGGTCCACGCCGAAAAACGGCCGCCGCTACCCGTGATCGTTCCTAGTGAGGGGGAGCGGAAGGAGCACTGCAGGCTTCTGGAGATTATCGATCGCGCGAGCGGTGGCCGGTGCCTATGGCGGCGCGAGGACTCTTGCGCTATTCAATAATAGGATTCGCCTCATGCAAATACCTTGGTGGGCTTGGATCGTCGGTGGAATAGGACTAATGCTTATCGAGCTTTTAGGCCCGACGTTCTTCATCCTGTGGTTCGGTGTCGCGGCCGTGCTGGTGGGGATCGTGGCCGCCTATGTCGATCTCAGCCTTGCACAGCAGATTTCGCTCTGGGGAGGGCTGTCCGTCGGGATGGCCGTGCTCTGGTTCAAGCTATTTCCGGCGCCGCGCCGGACCCGGTCGGGCCTCTCAAAGGAGGCCGTTGTCGGGGAACGGGGTCTGATCGTCCAGGAGGTATCCGAGATGCAACGGGGTACGATTCGATTCCAAAAACCGATACTCGGATCGGAGACCTGGCCGGTGATCGCGGATGAACGGATTGCTTCCGGCGAACGGGCTAAAATAGTGGATGTGGTGGGGCAGACACTCAAGGTCGAAAAGCTTTCATAGCGGGGGAGGGACCGTGGAATTTACGGAATTTACACTGATTGCCTTTGCGGTATTCATTATTATCCTGGTCACCATCGCCAAAGCAGTACGCACCGTACCGCAAGGCGAAGAATGGGTGGTTGAACGGCTGGGGAAGTTCAACTCGACTTTGACGGCGGGGTTGCGGTTTCTGATCCCGTACATCGATCGGGTAGCCTACCGGGTGCCCACCAAGGATCTCATCCTCGATATACCTGAACAAGAGGTGATCACGCGCGACAATGTCGTCATCATTACCAATGCGATCGCCTTTGTGAAGGTGACCGACACCGTCAAGGCCGTCTACGGCATCACGGACTTTCGCGTCGGGGTCTCGAATATTACCCAAACCACGTTGCGGGCGATCATCGGGGAAATGGACCTCGACAATGCGCTGTCCTCACGCGATCGGATCAAGGTGAGACTGAAGGAGTCGATTTCCGACGACGTGGCCGACTGGGGGCTGACCGTGAAATCCGTTGAGATCCAGGACATCAAACCGTCGGCCACGATGCAAACGTCGATGGAAAAACAGGCTGCCGCCGAGCGAGAGCGAAAAGCGGCCGTCATCAGGGCCGAAGGGGAGAAACAGGCGGCCATTCTTCAGGCAGAGGCGCGCTTGGAAGCCGCGAAACGCGATGCCGCGGCGCAAATTACCCTCGCCAGCGGCGCGTCGGAAGCGATTAAAAAAGTGACCGATGCGATCTCGGATCGCGATTTGCCCGCCTATTACCTTTTGGGGGAACGTTATATAACGGCGATCAAGGATCTGGCGGCGTCACCCGGCAGTAACACCGTCCTGTTGCCTGCAGACCTTATGCAGGCCTTACAAGGTCTCATCGGCCGAAGCCGTCCGTAGTGGCGGTTCGCCCAAGATCATGGCCGCCACTTGAACCCATGACTTGACTTGCGTATAGTTCCCGCCCGCCGCCCTATTAATGATGCAATGCGCCCTTCAGCGGGCAATAACGCGGTAAGGAACCTGGCGGTCTCCCCCTCACCACAGCGGTAGCTGCCTATACAGTGTCTCCAAGCCTGCGATACCGGCGCCTCCCGGGCGCGGCTTCCGCGGATCCCCTGTGACTCGGTTCATAATACTTGGCTCAAGTTTCCGCCGGTGGTCGGTGGATGAGGATTATGCTTTGTCATTTCAAGAACTAGGTCTCGATTCTTTGCTGCTACGCGCTATCGAAGCCAGCGGCTTTCGTTTGCCTACCGAGGTGCAGCGTCAGGTTATCCCGCTCGCCCTGGAGGGCCGCGACGTCATGGCTTCGGCGCAGACTAAACGCGGGGCCGAAAACCTGGCCGGAACCCTCGAAGCGGATGGGCACGCGGCGGCTGCCCTACACGGGGACATGCGGCAAAGCGCCCGCAATCGGACCGTGGAACGGCTGCGTAGGGGTAAGCTGCGGGTCCTCGTTGCGACCGACGTGGCCGCTCGTGGGCTCGACATCAAGGATATCAGCCATGTGATCAACTTCGACCTTCCCATGGTTGCACAGGACTATATCCATCGGATCGGGCGCACCGGCCGCGCCGGCGTTACCGGTACCGCCATCTCGTTGGTCGGGCCGGGAGATGGGATTAAGCTCGGGCGCATCGAGCGGCTGACCGCCCAGAAACTGGACCGGCAGGTGATCCCGGGGCTCGAGCCCACCGGCCCCGAACCGGGGCGCGTAAATCCAAGTCGCTACATCGGGGTCAGAGCAGGCCGCGCGGACCTGCCGCTTCCGATGCCCTAAACAAGCACCGGCCACGGCCGCACGGCAAGAATGTCGGTTTCCGGCCGAGCCAGCCCGGACGCACATCGCGGAGGCCGAGCGGGATGAGGGGCTAAGCACAAAGCGTTGGGGTCGATCGGATGCCGCTGCTCATCCATGCCGGCGATTCGAGCTTGGCCCGAGCGTGGCGCGACGAAATTCAAGAACGGATTGATCGGCGTTCAAGGCGCGGAGGCAGGCTGGGTTTTGTGCATTGCCACCCGGCTTGGGGGTGGTGTTAGATTGGTGCTCATATTGAGATCAAATGCGACAGGAGGTCGCATCAAATATCACCGGTACTGAAACACTAGTATCCTGTCCCGATAGAAGCTTGCTAAGGTTTGCCCCTTCTCCCTCCGGGAGAAGGTTGGGATGAGGGGATTCAGAATCACGGTGTTAACCTCCCTCACCCTAGCCCTCTCCCTGAGGGAGAGGGAATTTTTGAAGTCGCTTTTAGGGAAGACATTAACGGGACACTACACTAGATACTTTCGCGAAGGGGTGCGAGTTTGAGTTGTTTGCTCCCCGCGCGGTGTTTTACGAAGCGGCAATTCCGTCATCGGAACCATGAGCGTCAAGCGACTCGCCATCGATCCCTCGACCGAAGCCGGCGGCGCGCTGTCGCGCTTTTTCGCGGCGCTGATCGCGCGGCGCTGGTGGGTGATTGCCTGCTATGCGCTGCTGCTTCCGCCGAGCGCCTACTACGCCGCCGAGGTCGGGCAGGACAACTCGATCGACAGGCTGATCGTCGCCACCGATCCCGACTATGTGGCCACGCGCGCTTTCGAGCAGGTGTTCGGCGGCGGCGAGTATGCGCTGCTGCTGATCGAGGCGCCGGACCCGCTCGCGCCCGAGGTGATCACCAAGCTCGACGCACTCGATCGCGCCATCCAGACCAACCCGCGCGTAACCACCAACTCGGTGCTGTCGGTGTACCGGCGCGCCAAGGCCGGCTTCGAGCCCACCCCCGAGAGCCTCACCGCCTTGCGCCAATTTGCCACCGGCACCGACCAGTTCCGCCGCCAGGGCCTGCTCGGCAGCGGCTACATTGCCCTGGCGCTGGTCTTCGAAGTGCACGGCAGCGCCGACCGCCTGCTGCTGCTCGACGAGATCGAGCAGGCGATCGCCCGTGTCGCGGCGCGCCTCGGTCCCATCGCCGGCCTGCACCGGCTTGGCCAGCCGTATGTCAACGTGTATCTCGACGAGACGCAGCGCTCCGCGCCTATCTACTTCCTGGCCTTCACCGCCTTCGTCATCGCGCTGAATGTCGCCCTCTACCGCTCGGCGCGCACGCTCGCCGCGTTCCTCATCACGCTCGGCGTCTGTCTCGCCGTCTCGATCGGTTACGTTGGGATCACCGGCGGCACCTTCACCATCGTCTCGCCGATGGTGCCGATGACCATCCTGGTCACCGCCACGGCTACGCTCGTCTATCTGCACTCGCGCTTCGTCGAGCGCCCACTGGCGCGGCCGATCGCCGCGCACCGGGTGTTCGCGCTCTGCAACAAGTTCGTCCCCTGCACGGCCTCGATGTTCGCCACCGCGGCCGGCTTCGCGGCGCTGGCGGTGTCGGACATCCGTCCCATCCGCGAGATGGGCATCTGGGTCGCCGTCGGCGTCACCGCCTCCTGGGTGATCGTGTTCACGCTCTTCCCGGCCCTACAAGCGGTGCTGCGCACGCCGACGCAGCAGGAGCGGCGCGCCGCGAGCCTCGGCTTTGACCGCCTGGCGGCGTGGCTGCCGCGCTTCAGCTACCGCTGGCGCTGGCCGCTGGTCGGCGCGGCGTTGGCACTGTCGGCCGTTGGCGCCGTGGCCCTGTTCGGCTTCCCGGGCTTGCTGGCGCCGATGCCGCTGCTTACCGACCCGGTCGAGCAGATGAATCACTCGGCGCCGCTCTACCGCGATATCAAACGCCTCGGTCCGATCACGCCCGGGCTCTCGGTCACCCACGTGTGGCTGCGCGGCGATCTCGGCAGCGTCTCCGAGCCCGACGTGCTCAACGGGCTGCACCGCTTCCAGCAGGCGCTCGAGGCCGATCCCAACATCGGCGCCGCGATCGGTCCGACCAGTATCCTGCGCCTGATCCGGTACATAAGCGGCGAGGGCGATGCCTGGCCGCAGGATCCGGCGGTGATCGAGAGCCTCGCCGCCGACCTCGAGGGCCTGGTGCCGCAGGAGCCGATGCTGCAGCGCTTCGTGCAGCCGCACGAGCTGGCGCAGGCGCAGGTGACCGTGATCTCGCACGTCGTCGACGATCCCGGCTTCCAGCGCCTCAACGCCTCGGTGCGGCGGATCTGGAGCGAGACGCTAGCGGCATCCCCGGCGCTCGCCGCGTTCGCGCTCGAGACCGTCGGCCTGGCGCCCCTCAACGCCAAGACGGCGCAGAACTTGGTGCCGACCTTGGTACACAGCTTCGCGCTCACGGTAGTCGTGATCTTCGGTGCTTTCCTGGTCGTCTTCCGCAGCGGCACCGCACGGCTGATGGCGATCATCCCGTCGATCTTCGCCATCCTGGTGATGTTTCTGTTCATGCGCGCTACCGGCCTGATGTTGAACATCGCCACTATCCTTATCGCCTCGACCGTGCTCGGCGCGTCGGTGAACGATCAGATCCACTTCTTCTACCACTACCTCGAGGGGCGGCGGGACGGCACGGTCGAGCAGGCGATGCGGCACACGCTGCAGGTGGCCGGGCGCGCCATCCTCTTCGCCACGCTGATTAACGCCGGCGGCTTCCTCGCCTTCATGCTGGCCGAGCTGCCGCCGATGCGCGAGTTCGGCTTGCTCGCCGCGCTCGCCTTCCTGCTCTCGATGCTGGCCGACTTCACCGCCCTGCCGGCGGCGCTGTGGATCCTCTTCCGCGCCCGGCCCGACGCCGACCCGCCGGCGGGTCGCGGGTAAAGCCGACTCGCCTCCGGTAGTTCCTGCCACTCGAAAGAGCGGCGGTTAAATTGAAGAGCTGGCTACCGCATGAAGAACCGAGGGCGGAAGCCTTGCGGACGCGGGTTCGATTCCCGCCGTCTCCGCGAGCCCACAAAGACCGGCGTCGTCTCCGGTCTTTTTTCCCGGAAAAGCCAATGATCGCGGGGATATGCGCCAAGCCACGGGTTGTTAGGCGCTCCCCAAGTGCCCTTTTGGGCTCCTTTTCATCGTCTCCCCCTCTCTTAGTCTCTGTTTTACTGTTAGGCGTTTAACAGCCCGTACCCAGCAATGGCGCGAGTTTTCGGACCATCGGTTGTAGTTGTAGGTTGGTGGGCAAGGGGGGTGAGGATGGACCGTAGGGCCTCCTTCCCTTCAGGCGAAGCGTGACTTCGACCTTAGTGCGTGGTTACCATACATCATGGCTGTGCGTCTGGTTCCCTCCAATACGCCACTTCCTCCACAACCGGAGTCCGAAGCTCTTGGTGCTCTTCTCCGGGACGGCGTCACCTGGGGCGACTCCGAGGTCTGGTTGCCCGCCCTGCCGGCTGACAGCATCGATCTTTGGTTCACCAGCCCCCCCTATGCGGACGCCCGCCCGTACAGCCGCATCCACCCAGACCGCTACGTCGAGTGGTTCCTACCATACTCCAAAGCCATGTTGTTGGCGACCAAGCCGAGCGGCTGGTTCGTTCTCAACATCAAGAACCGGGTGGCGAGAAGCGGCCCCTTGACGGGCCAACGTCATCCCTATGTGTATCAGCTCGTCCTGGCGCTCCAGCACCAAGGTTGGCGATGGATCGAGACCTACATCTGGGTCAAGCCCAACGCCGTTCCCGGCCGTTTCGGGCCTCGCACTAAAGACAGCTTCGAATACGTGTACGCCTTCACCAAGGGACCTAAGCCCTACTTCGACCTCGAGTCCGTTCGGGTCCCTTACCGGACCACTGCCGACGAAATCGAGCGTCGGAAGCTCGATGTCAATGGGCGGCGCAATACTGAAGCGGGCTTCGGTCGGGACCGCACGAAGACCTATCTGCATGGCGGGGCCGATCCCGGCAACGTGGTCAGCGTACCCCAGACGTATAACCAACATCGGGGTGTCGCTCACACGGCCGCTATGCCGGAAGGCCTGGCCGGGTTCTTCATCCAGGCTTGCGCGCCGATCGGGGGTGTGGTCATCGACCCGTTCGCCGGCTCTGGGACGACCATCGTGGTTGCGCGTCGGCTCGGCCGTCGAGCCGGCGGCCTCGAAATCCATGGCGATTATGTCGAAGAGGCGAAGCGCCGCATTGCCAACGACCGAGCAGACGACTCTCAGGGATCCCTCGAATTTGCCTTCTGAACATGGCGGCCTGAACGCATAGCCTTTTTCGAGTGTGGCCACCGTCGAGGACACCATCAACCTGATCGTTGGCGCAACCACGTGGGACGAACGGGTCAACCGGATGCGCCAGATCCCGGCCAGGCACGGTACGAACGAGCATGCGGGTATCCACGCTAAAGTAGCCAAACTCCTCTACGTCCCGCATCTCGCACTGGATTTCGCCTACATCCACAGGGCCGACTTCTATGAGCTGCCTCGCTTCCAGCTCGCTTACGACAAGGCAGCGGCTGCCACCGCCGAATTCACTAAGGTCTCGGTAGCCGATCTTGAGGCGGCCATCCGGGCCGAACCCTCAGTGTTGCTACCGCTGCGGGTCATCACCGGACTAACCAAAGGCGAATTCGCCGCCTCCTCGGTCTTGGTCGCGGAGCCGTTGGGGCTGAAGCCGTTAACATCGAGCAAGGTTGACTCGATGGAGCGAAGGGGTACCAGAACTACCGCCACCCAGGCACGGGTGGCGGCCGAGACCACAAGCCAAATCATGGCGCGGACCTTGTTCGGTGCCCCTCCGGGGATGCTGAAGTCCAAGCAAGACAAGCCGGACACCGTTGCCGGCTGGCCGACTGTCCAGAGCTACGCCGCCGCTGGCGTCCCTTACGCCGTGTTCCTGCACCAGCGCCATTACGGCGGAGCCTTCGGCCAGATCCTCAATGCCACCTCTGAGCTTCGTGGCAACCTGATCGAGGATGCCGTCGAGGCGCTGTTCGCGGCCAACAAGATCCCCTATATCCGCACGGGGCCACATAATCAGGCGGAGATCGCCGCACGGTTTGAGCTGACGGTAATCCCGGCGCCGGACTTCGTCGTGTTCGACGGCACGGACACCGTTCGGGCTGTGCTCGAATGCAAGGGCGCAAACGACGGCGGGACGGCACGGGACAAGGCGCTGCGCTTCGAGCGGCTTCGAGACGAATGCGTGCGCCTCGGGGGCCTCCCGCTCATCGGGGTTCTCGGAGGTCTCGGCTGGACCCGGGTTAACGACACGCTCGGTCCGGTCGTGCGGGACTGCGATGGTCGTGTCTTCAGCGTGGCCAACGTATCGGAAATGCTGACCGTGAATCCGTTCCCGTCCTTAATCGGCGTGGCGCCCTAGGCGTCCCGCCCGTCCTGCGGACCGTAATAGAAGTAACAGAAATCGCCGCTCGCGCGGCCCGAGATTCGCGCCTGGCCTTAGCCGTGAGCACCCGGTACAGCTCGCCCAAGGTTTGGGCGGGCAACACTACTGTCCACGGGTAGCGCGGCAATTCGAGCGACGCTACACGGCTGCCTCCTCCCCACGCCTTCGGCATAGGCGAGGATGTTGGTATCGAGCGCTAGCCTCAAGCGAGGTCCTCGTAAAGTTCCGCGCGCGTCCAGGCGCGTTGGCCGGTGGCGGGTTGGGTCCGTAGACGTTGCAGCAGGGTTTGCCGGGCGGCGCGGCGCAGGGGTTCATCGCGGGGCAAGGCGCCAATGGCGGCCACGGGTTTGCCGCGCGAGGTCACAATAACGGTCTCGCCCTTGGCGACCTCGCGCAGCACACTGGAGAAATGCCGGTTGGCGTCGCCGGCGGAGATAATCTTCATGTGCATTGCTCCCTAAGTAGTGTTCAGCACTACTTTGACGAAGCCAACTCGCCGGGTCAATCACCTGAGGCATTCAGCGTTCCTCGCGCCCCTGCTCGTCACGCACGAGCACGCCGATCGCGTTTACACCATTTTTATACCCTAGCCCCTATTCTTTTCACCGAGTTGATACCCAAGCTCGTAGTCTTCGCGCCGGTGTCATTCAAGTCGGAGGACCTATGGATATCGTCTGGTGTGGGTTGATCGGCGCGTTCTTTCTTTTAACCGTTGCGCTTGCGGTCGGTTGCGAGCGGCTGATGCCTCGGAGGAAATGATATGAGTGCGATCTATGTTATCGGTGCCGTGATCGCGGTGCTGTTACTAGGCTACCTCGTCTACGCCCTGATCAAGGCGGAGGATCTCTGAATGACCACTCAATCCTGGTTGCTGTTGGCGGCTTTTCTCGTCGTACTGTTCGCGACGGTCAAGCCGCTGGGCCTGTACCTGACCAAATTGATGGAAACACCGCGCTGGCAGCCGCTCGCGCGGCTCGAGAACGGTGTGTTCCGCGTGTGCGGGATCCAAGACGAAATGAACTGGCGTCAGTACGCGCTGGCCGTTCTCTTGTTCAGTGTGGTCGGCGTGCTCGTGGTTTACGCGCTGCAGCGCCTGCAGTTGTGGCTGCCGCTCAATCCGCAACAGATGCCGAACGTAACGCCGGATTCGAGCTTCAACACGGCCATCAGCTTCGCGACCAACACCAACTGGCAGGGTTACGGCGGCGAGGCGACGATGAGCTATCTCACCCAGATGCTCGGCCTGGCGGTGCAGAACTTCGTCTCGGCCGCAACCGGCATCTCCGTCGCGTTTGCCCTGATTCGCGGCTTCGCGCGTCACTCTATGCAAACCATCGGTAACTTCTGGGCCGATCTCTATCGCACCACGGTCTACCTGCTGTTACCGCTGTCATTTGTCTTCGCGCTGGTATTGGTGAGCCAGGGCGTGGTCCAGAACTTCTCGGCCTACCAGGAAGTCACCACGCTCGAACCGACGACCTACGAGGCGCCGAAGCTCGACGCTGCCGGGCAACCGGTGAAGGATGCCGCAGGCCAGGTGGTCAATGAAACCCTGACGACGACCAAGCAGACCCTGCCGATGGGACCGATTGCCTCGCAGGAGGCGATCAAGATGCTCGGCACCAACGGTGGCGGTTTCCTCAATGCCAACTCGGCGCACCCGTACGAGAACCCAACCGTCCTGACCAACTTCCTGCAAATGTTGGCGATCTTCGTGATCCCGGCGGGATTGGTCTATGCATTCGGCCGGGCGGCCGGGGACACGCGCCAGGGCTGGGCAGTCCTGGCAGCGATGACGGTGATCTTCATCGGCGCCGCGGTCGCGGCCATGACGTTCGAGCAGCAGGGCAATCCGCTGCTCGCCAAGCTCGGCGTCGATCAGACGGCGAGCGCACTGCAATCCGGCGGCAACATGGAAGGCAAGGAAACGCGCTTCGGCATCAGCGCCTCGGGGCTGTTCGCCACTATCACCACCGCCGCCTCGTGCGGGGCGGTCAACTCAATGCACGACTCCTACACGCCGCTCGGCGGACTGGTGCCGATGTGGATGATACAACTGGGCGAGGTGGTGTTCGGCGGGGTCGGCTCGGGCCTGTACGGCATGTTGCTCTACGCCATCATGGCGGTGTTCGTCGCCCAGCTCATGATCGGCCGCACGCCGAAATACCTCGGCAAGAAGATCGAGGCCTTCGACATGAAGATGGTCTCAATCGCGATCCTGGTAACGCCGGCGCTGGTGCTGCTCGGTACGGCGATCGCGGTGATGGCGAGCCCCGCCAAGGCGACCATCTTCAATCCGGGTGCGCACGGCTTCTCGGAAGTCCTGTATGCCTTTTCCTCAGCGGGCAATAACAACGGCAGCGCCTTCGCGGGCTTGGGCGCCAACACGCCGTTCTACAACGGCTGGCTCGGGCTCGCCATGTGGTTCGGGCGCTTCGCCGTGATCGTGCCGGTACTGGCGATCGCCGGCTCGCTCGCGGCGAAGAAACGCCTGGCGCACGGCCCCGGTACCATGCCCACGCACGGACCGCTATTCGTGGGACTCTTGGTCGGCACGGTATTGCTGCTGGGCGCGCTGACCTATATCCCGGCCCTGGCCCTTGGGCCGGCGGTCGAGCATTTGATCCTGTTGGCCGGAAACTGAGAGTTTGCGAAAAAACCTACTGCGCTCGGGATGCCGCGTTCCGGCGGTGCTCGGAATCCTCATGTATTTCAACATACACTCCGGTTCCTGCGCTCCGGCGGAACGCGACCTTCCTTCGCTCGCGACGGTTCCTTCACAAACTCTGAGGTGACCAATATGACGACAAAAAGACTTTCCATGTTCGATCCGACCCTGGTCACGCCGGCCCTGGTCGGCGCCTTCCGCAAGCTGGATCCACGGGTTCAGCTCAGGAACCCGGTGATGTTCGTCGTCTTCATCGGCAGCCTGCTCACCACCGGGTTGTGGGTGCAAGCGCTCGGTGGTCAGGGCGAAGCACCGGCGTGGTTCATCGGCGTCACGACCCTGTGGCTGTGGTTCACGGTGCTGTTCGCCAATTTCGCCGAGGCGCTGGCCGAGGGCCGGAGCCGAGCCCAGGCCGCGGCGCTGCGCCGAGCCAAGAAGTTCGTGGTGGCCAAGAAGCTGCGCGAGCCACGCCATGGCGCTACGGTGGATCTGCTGCCGGGCACGGAGCTGGGACGCGGCCACGTGGTGCTTGTCGAGGCTGGCGACATGATTCCGGCCGACGGCGAGGTCATCGAAGGCGCTGCCTCGGTTAATGAAGCCGCGATCACCGGCGAGTCCGCACCGGTCATTCGTGAGGCGGGTGGCGACTTTTCGGCCGTCACCGGGGGCACCACGGTACTGTCCGACTGGATCATGGTGCGCATCACCGTCAACCCCGGCGAGGCCTTCATCGACCGCATGATCGCGCTGGTCGAGGGTGCGAAGCGCCAGAAGACGCCGAACGAGATCGCGCTCACCATCCTGCTGGTGGCGCTCACCCTGATTTTCCTGCTCGCGACCATCACGTTGCTGCCGTACTCGCTGTTCAGCGTGGAGGCGGCCAAGGCCGGCCAACCGGTGACGCTTACCGCGCTCGTGGCGCTGCTGGTGTGCCTGATCCCGACCACCATCGGCGCGCTACTCTCGGCCATCGGCATCGCCGGTATGAGCCGCATGCTGGGGGCGAACGTGATCGCCACCTCCGGGCGCGCGGTGGAAGCGGCCGGCGACGTGGACGTGTTGCTGCTCGACAAGACCGGCACCATCACCCTTGGCAATCGCCAGGCGGCCGCGTTCCTGCCAGCGCGTGGCGTGACCGAACAACAGCTCGCCGACACCGCGCAGCTCGCCTCGCTCGCCGATGAGACCCCCGAGGGGCGCAGCGTCGTGGTGCTGGCCAAGCAGCGATTCAATTTGCGCGAGCGCGACATCCGCGCGCTCGGGGCGACGTTCGTGCCGTTCTCGGCACAGACGCGCATGAGCGGTGTCAATCTCGAAGGCCGCCAGTTTCGCAAGGGCGCCGCGGATGCCATTCGCCGCCACGTCGAAACCAACAGCGGGAGCTTCCCAAACGAGGTCCTGCATCTCGTGGACGACGTGTCGCGGCGCGGCAGCACCCCACTCGTGGTCGCCGACGGCGTGCGTGTGCTCGGGGTGATCGAGCTCAAGGATATCGTCAAGGGCGGCATCAAGGAGCGCTTCGCGGAGTTGCGCCGGATGGGCATCAAGACCGTGATGATCACCGGTGACAATCGGCTGACCGCGGCCGCTATCGCCGCCGAGGCCGGCGTGGACGACTTTCTCGCGGAGGCGACGCCCGAGGCCAAGCTCGCCCTCATCCGCCAGTACCAGGGTGAGGGCCGGCTGGTGGCCATGACCGGCGATGGCACCAACGATGCGCCGGCGCTGGCGCAGGCCGACGTAGCGGTCGCGATGCACAGCGGCACGCAGGCGGCCAAGGAGGCCGGGAACATGGTCGACCTCGATTCGAATCCGACCAAGCTGCTCGAAGTTGTGGAGGTCGGCAAGCAGATGCTGATGACGCGCGGCGCGCTGACCACCTTCAGCATTGCCAACGACGTGGCCAAGTACTTCGCCATCATTCCGGCCATGTTCGTAGTGACCTACCCGCAACTGAACGCGCTCAACGTCATGGGACTGGCGAGTCCAGCCTCAGCCATTTTCTCGGCCGTGATCTTCAACGCGTTGATCATCGTGGCGTTGATCCCGCTGGCACTCAAGGGCATCAAGTACCGCCCGCAGGGCGCGGGGGTGGTGTTGCGGCGCAATCTCGCGATCTATGGTCTGGGCGGAATTCTTGTCCCCTTCATCGGAATCAAGATCATCGACCTGGGCCTCGCGGCCTTGGGTCTGGTGTAAGGAGGAAATGCAATGAAAGCTTTGCTACGTCCCGCTTTGACATTGTTTGCAATACTCACCGTGTTGACAGGAGTCGTTTATCCGCTCGCGCTGACCGGTGTCGGCCAGCTGCTGTTCCCGTACGAAGCCAGCGGTTCCATCGTGACGGTGAAGGGAAAGCCGGCCGGCTCGGCGCTGATCGGCCAGCAGTTCACCTCGCCTGGGAATTTCTGGGGCCGGCCCTCGGCCACGGGTCCTTATCCCTACAACACTGGCGCCTCCAGCGGCTCGAACCTTGGCCCGCTCAACCCGGCGCTGACCGACGCGGTCAAGGCAAGAGTCGCGGCGCTCAAGGCCGCCGATCCGAGCAACGACAAACCGGTGCCAGTTGATTTGGTGGCAACGTCCGCGAGTGGTCTCGACCCGGACATTTCGCTCGCGGCGGCTTATTATCAGGCAACGCGCGTGGCCAAGATACGGCGCTTACCGGTCGAACAGGTAAAGACGTTGATCGAGCAACACGCCGAGCGCCCCTCGTTGGGTATCTTCGGCGAGCCGCGCGTCAATGTGCTCGCGCTCAACCTCAAGCTCGATGGCACCCGATAACAGCGGTACATGACCCAAGACGATCGCCGCCTGAACCCCGACGAGTTGCTCGCACGCGTCCAAAACGCGGAACAACAGGCACGGCGCGGCAAGCTGAAAATATTCTTCGGTGCCTCGCCCGGCGTTGGCAAGACCTACGCGATGCTATTGGAAGCGAAGCGCCTGCGCGCGCAGGGACTTGATGTGGTGGTCGGCGTTGTCGAGACCCACGGGCGCAGCGAGACCGCGGCGCTGATGGAGGGTTTGGAGCTTCTGCCGCGCAGGGAGGTCGAGCATCGCGGGCGCCGATTACTAGAATTCGACCTCGATGCGGCGCTCAAGCGCCGGCCGCCGGTGCTGTTGGTCGATGAGCTCGCGCATTCGAACGCACCGGGCTGCCGCCACCCCAAGCGCTGGCAGGACGTCGAGGAACTGCTGGCTGCTGGCGTCGATGTGCTCACGACCGTCAACGTGCAGCACATCGAAAGCCTGAACGACATCGTCGGCGGCATCACCGGCATCCGCGTGTTCGAGACGGTGCCGGACCGTGTGTTCGCGGAGGCGAACGAGGTCGTGTTGGTGGATCTCACGCCCGACGATCTGCTGGTGCGGCTGCGCGAGGGCAAGGTCTACCTGCCCGAGCAGGCCGAGCGCGCGATCCAGAATTTTTTCCGTAAGGGAAATCTGATCGCGTTGCGCGAGCTGGCGCTGCGCCAGACCGCCGACCGCGTCGACGATCAGATGCGGGCATTTCGCCGCACCACCACGGAAGCACAGGTCTGGCACACGCGCGACACACTGCTCGCCTGCGTTGGACCGAGCGACGTGGACGAGAAGGTGGTGCGCACCGCCGCGCGCCTCGCCGCCAAACTGGACGCCACGTGGCACGCGGTGTACGTGGAAACGCCCGCGCTGCAACGCCTGCCGGAGCCGCGGCGGCGCGCCATTCTCAAGACTCTGAAACTCGCCCAGGACCTCGGGTCCGAGACCGCAACCCTCCCGGCGCAGGATGCGGTCGAGGCAGTGCTCGATTACGCGCGGCGCAACAATCTCGCCCAGATCGTCATGGGGCGCAGCACGCGCGCGCGGCTCCGCTGGTGGGGACGACAGTCGTTCAGCCGGCGGCTGAGCGCGCAGGCACCGGACATCGACCTCATAGCCGTGGCGCGCGAGGAAGATCGCGCGCGCCGTGAGACCAGCGTTGAGGTGGAGCCGCGCGAGCACGGCAAACGTGCGGCGCGCCTTTTTGGTTATTTGTACGCCGCGCTGACCTGCACCGCGATCACGCTTTTCGCGACGCCGCTGCGGCATTACTTCGATCTCGCCAACATCGTGATGCTGTTCCTGCTGGGCGTCGTGTTCATCGCCTACCGGTTCGGGCGCGGCCCGTCGGCGCTTGCCGCCGTGCTAAGCGTGGCTTCGTTTGACTTCTTCTTTGTATCGCCGCGGTTCACCTTCGCGGTCAGCGACGTACAGTACCTGGTCACGTTTGCGGTCATGTTGATTGTCGGTCTGGTGACCGGACACCTCACCGCCGGGTTGCGCTATCAAGCGCGGGTGGCAGGCTATCGCGAAGAGCGCGCCCGCAACCTAAGCGAGATGGCCAAGTCGCTGTCCTCGGCCTTGGTAGAGACGCAGGTGGTCGAGATCAGCGATAAGTTCGTGGAGTCGAGTTTTCGCGCCAAGGCAGCGATCCTGCTGCCCGATCTGTCCGACAGGCTGGAAATGCCGCCCGCGCATGGCGCCATGCCGGCCTACGACCTGGCGGTGGCGCAGTGGTGCTACGACAAGAACGAGCCGGCCGGAGCTGGCACCGACACATTGCCGGCGAACCCGCAGCTTTACCTGCCGCTCAAGGCACCCATGCGGGTGCGCGGCGTGCTGGTGGTCGAACCGAGCAACGCGCGCCCGCTCATGATCATGATCCCCGAGCAACGCCGCCTGCTAGACACGTTCGCGGCGTTGGTCGCGATCGCGCTCGAACGCATCCATTTCGTATCGGTCGCCCAGGACACCTTAATTAAGATGGAATCCGAGCGGTTGCGGAACACGCTGTTGGCGGCGCTCTCGCACGACCTGCGGACTCCGCTTACGGCGCTGGTGGGCTTGGCCGAAACACTGTCGTTGGAATTGGCGGCGGCACAATCGGATCATGCCGACAAGGCCCGCGTCATCCGCGAGCAGGCCTTGCGCACCAGCAAGCTGGTGAGCAATCTGCTGGAGATGGCCCGGCTGCAATCCGGCGAAGTCAAGCTGCGCAAGGACTGGCAATCGATCGAGGAAATAGTCGGAAGCGCGCTGCAGGCGCTCGATCCGGCGTTGACCGAACGCCCGCTCAAGCTGGACGTGCCCGCAAATCTTCCCTTGGTGAGATGCGACGCGCTCCTGATCGAGCGCGTGCTGGTGAATCTGCTCGAGAACGCGACCAAGTATACGCCGCCTGGAACGACCATCGGCGTCACGGCAACCAGGGCGGACGAAGTCCTGCGCGTCGAGGTCTGGGACGAAGGTCCGGGTCTGTCACCCGGCCGAGAACGCGTCATCTTCGAGAAGTTCGCGCGTGGCCAAAAAGAATCCATCATTCCCGGCACCGGCCTGGGGCTCGCAATCTGCGAGGCGATCATCGCGGCGCACGAGGGAAAAATCTGGGCGGAGCATCGCACGCCCCACGGCGCGCGATTTATCTTTACCCTGCCGCTCGATGAGCAGCCGGTCGTGGAGCCCGAAGCGCGGCCATGAATCCGGGAGAGGGCCGTATCGAAACGCACAGCGCTGTTCTGATCGTCGAGGACGAAAAGGAGATCAGGCGCTTCGTACGCCACGCCCTGGAAGCGGAAGGCTTCCGCGTGTGCGAGGCGGACACCCTGCAACGCGGCTTGATTGAAGCCGGCACGCGCAAGCCCGATCTCGTCATTCTCGATCTGGGTCTGCCTGACGGTGACGGCGCGGACTTCATTCGAGAGGTACGCGCCTGGAGCACGATGCCCATCGTCGTCCTATCCGCGCGGGTCGAGGAGCATGATAAGGTCGAGGCGCTTGACGCCGGCGCGGACGACTACTTGAGCAAACCCTTCGGCGTGGCCGAGTTGCTGGCGCGGGTTCGTGCGTCGCTGCGCCGTTCCGTCCGAGCCGGGGAAGAGCAAGGTCCCCTGGTGCGGTTTGGTGACGTAGTAGTAGATCTCGCGAATCGCCAAGTCTCCAAGGGCGACCAGGGCGTCCACCTGACCCAAATCGAGTTCCGTCTGCTCGCGGTCCTATTGAGCCATCCAGGAAAGGTGCTGACGCACCGGCAACTCCTGCGCGACGTCTGGGGACCGGCCTATGTGGAGCGCAGTCACTACCTGCGCATCTACATGGGGCACCTGCGGCAAAAACTCGAAGATGATCCGGCACGACCCAAGCAGCTGATCACTGAGACAGGCATCGGCTACCGCTTCGTCCCTGCCTAATCGCCAATCGTGTGGCGGGTATGAGGTGCCCGTTTTTTCAGCGATTGTAGGGATTTATCAGTAAGCACTACATGGATATCACAGCGGCGATTCCCGGATTACCGCCTTCGGCCTCCATCCGGGCTAAACTTGCTGCAAGTTGACGATACGGAACTTACGCATTATTCTGTCAACCGTTGGCGTATTCGTCACGTTAGTCTTTTCCGTCAACCTACCGGGGGTTCAATGATAGGCGAACGGCTGAAACAGGCCAGGCTCGGTGCAGGTTTTTCCATGGACGCACTGGTGGCCAAGATGGACCACTTCCTCACGAAGCAGGCTATTTCCAAATACGAAACCGGCAAGAGCGTTCCGGGCTCTGACGTGCTTGTGCGTCTGAGCAAAGTGCTTGGCGTCAAGACAAGCTACTTCATGCAGGAACCGAAGGTTGAGGTGGCGTTCATCGCCTACCGCAAGCACAGGCGCTTACCCAAATCCGAGGCGAACCGTCTACAGGTACGGATCACGCATCATCTCGAAAACTACTGTTGGTTGGCAGGATTGTTTCCCGCGTCCGGCGAAAAGCCCGGGCGGCACGCGGCGGTCGGCATTCCAAAACCCAAACAGGCAAAATCCGTCGAGGATGCCGAACGAATTGCCAAGGAGCTCAGGGAGGAATGGAAGATCGGCATGGACCCCATCGAAAACATGGTCGAAACACTCGAAGATCATGCAACGGTGGTGTTGGCTCTGGACGCCGATGCGCGGTTCGACGGCATTTCCGCCTGGGCGAAGGTTCACGGTGACGATAAACGAAAGGTTCCTGTAGTCGTAACCAACGCTGGTATGTCTGGAGATCGGCAAGGATTCAACCTTGCCCATGAATTGGGGCATTTGGTCATCGAATCCAAGACGGCAAAGGAAGAAGAGGATACCGTCCATCGTTTCGCGGCGGCGTTTCTCGTACCGGATGATGTGGCCTACAAAGAGCTTGGCCGGTCACGCAGTCGGATCGAATTCGATGAGTTGCTGCTGCTCAAGCACAAATACGGGATGAGTATGCAGGCGTGGCTGCGCCGTGCCAAAGACCTTGGGATTATTTCTTTCAGTTGGTACAAGAACACCTTCGTGACATTCCGTAAGCGCGGCTGGCATAGAATCGAACCCGGCAAGCAAGTGGCATCGGAAGAACCGATCCGTTTTAGACAGTTGGTCCTTCGAGCCATGGCGGAGGGTGTGATTTCGCGTGAGCGCGCAGAGGAACTCTACCCCGGCATTGTTTCGATTGACGGCAAGGACAAAAAAATGGCTAAGGCGAAGAAGATTGCCGCACTGCCACTCGACGAGCGTCGTAAACTACTCGAAGCGGCGGCGGAGCGCGCTGCACACGAGTACGAAACGGACAAGGAGTTGACCGCCTTCACGGAACTCGACGCGGCGGTTAATGAGTAACAGGCTGCTTAAAAACGTCGCGAGCGAAGACAGAACGCGGCGCGCGCAGGCCGAGAAACCGGAGTTTACACGGCAGTAAATGACGATTTCGAGGACGCGAGCAACAAAGTTATGGCGAGCGCAGCAGTTTTTCAGCAGTCTGTTAGCCGCGGGGAAGTGTGGCTGGTCAACCTCGATCCGACCATCGGACAAGAAATCAAGAAGACCCGACCCGCCGTGGTGGTGAGTTCCAACAGCATCGGCAGGTTACCCCTGAAGATCATCATCCCGATCACGGACTGGAAGCCACCCTACGCCAACTATCCATGGATGGTTTACCTTGAGCCCAACAAACAGAACGGCCTGTCCAAGAAATCAGGGGCCGATACGTTTCAGGTACGTTCTGTTGACCAAGCTCGTTTGATCAAGAAGCTGGGGCATGTCCCTGAGCCGGTGATGGAGGAGATCGCGGCGGGCGTTGCAATCTGTATTGAATACAGATGAGTAATACTGGAAATTGGATCAACCGGAACGCTGTACAGGTGGCTTGAGCAACGAAATCCCCTTATTTCCATCGATCCCAGACCGCTTGCGGCTTGCGGCAAAGCAGGGAACGTTGATCCCGTTCATCGGCGCGGGCGTTTCAGAGCTTGGCGGCTGCCCAGGGTGGGACGAGTTCGCTAATGCTACGTTGCGCTTCTTCGTCCTAGAAGGAAAATTGAGCCACGCGCAGCTGGACCAGTTGTCGAGCCTGTCCGCCCGGGTCAAGCTTGCTGTCGCTCTGGGGCTCGAACAGGAGCACGGGTTGTCAGTCAAGTTTGGCGAATTGCTGCGTCCACCCGCTGACCACCGCAAAGAGCTCGGCGATCGTCTCTACACCAGCTTGTCTAAGCTCGCATCCACCTTCGTAACTACAAATTACGATGAATGGCTCGACAAGATGCCGAGTGGATTGTCGATGGCGTCCGGCGCATCGGCTAGCCCCGCTTCGAACCCGCCAAACACGTTGCGCAATGTTATCTACAAACCGGAGGAGTTCGACGACGAAAAGCTGAACACTCCCAACACGGTTCTGCATATTCATGGATCGGTGCGTGATCGCAAGAGCATGGTGCTGACGACCACCCACTATCTGGAGCGTTACCGTAGCAGCCGGGGTACGTTCACATTCACTACTGGCCGGCTTTGGATTATCTGCAGGCATGTGCAAAGCAGGCTGGGGAGCATGACGACCTCCAGCTAGCCCGGATTTCTCACCAATGATGTAGTGGAAGAGCCAAACGCACGGATCATTTATACCACGAAGCAAACAGCTTGGATCCACCGCGTTGGTGGAGAGGCCAGTGCGGTAGATCGAGTG
>Ga0187892_10004388_pt1:0-22500 | contig 23747 bp, 26 predicted proteins | sample MA1701073metaG_FD_139345 | JGI IMG/M metagenome (GOLD analysis project Ga0187892, IMG submission 139345) | Bio-ooze microbial communities from a basaltic lava cave in the Kipuka Kanohina Cave System on the Island of Hawaii, USA - MA170107-3 metaG ... | reverse complement strand
ACAATCCTGTCGAAGCCGAAAAATCGTTCCGCCGCGCGCTCGAACTCAATCCGCAAGCCACGCGCGCGCGCGCGGGACTGGCTGAGATTCTGCTGAGCGGCGGAAAGCGCGCTGAGGCAATCGCTGAAGCGAAGGCCGCGATTGAAGCAGGCGATGATCGCGCGACCACCTACTCGCTACTCGGCGAAGCGCAAACGCTCGCTGGAAAATATGAAGAGGCGCTGGCCAGCCTCAACGAGGCGATCAAACGCGAGCCGAAGAATGCCATTGCGATCCGCTACCGTGCCGAAGTCTATCTGGCGCGCAATGACTTGAAAGCCGCTATTACAGACTTGCGCGCTGCCGTGGAGATTGAGCCGATCACTTCAACCAGGCTTCGATTGGCTGGAGCGCTCGCTTCAGCAAAGCAATATGATGAAGCGATCACGCTTTACCGGTTGATTCTCCAAGCCGAGCCGTCGAACAATGAAGCGCGGACGGCTCTGGCCGCGGTGATGATCGAATCGGGCAAAGGCGCTGAAGCCATCGCGCAGTTGGAGTCGCTCGTCAAGTCCGAGCCGAACCGCGCCGATTTGCGCGCGCAACTGGCCGAGCTTTATTTGCCGTCTCAGCCGGAGAAAGCTTTGGAGCAATACATCGCCGCAGCAAAGCTCGAACCGTCACAGCCAAGTCATCAAATCGGAGTGGCTGCGGCGCTGGTCAAACTCAAGCGATTTCCAGAGGCCGTCGGCGTGTCACGTCAGGCGCTCGCGCTGAACCCGAAAGAAGACTTGGCTTATTTCGCGCACACGAACCTGGCTACGGCTTTGTTCGAGCTTGACGATTTTCAAAACGCCGCGCGCGAATTCATCTGGATTCTCGATCATCAAAGCAAGCGCGGCGATCAGAAACGAACCGCGATTACGCTCTATTTCCTCGGCATCTGTTTCGACAAGCTGGGCGATTACCAACAAGCGTTGAAAGCCTACGAACAATTTATGACAATCGCTTCTTCCGGCAACCAGCTCGAAATTGATAAAGTGAAATTGCGGTTGCCTTCGCTCCAAAAGCAGATCAAAGAAGGCAAAGGCAAACGCAAACCATGATGCTTGTATGACGAACGGAGGTTTCAAAACTATGCCGTCCCCCCAATTCCAGCTTTCGATCTTTCGCGCCTTCTGTTTGGTGGTCATCGCCTCAACCCTCTCATTCGCGTTTTCCTTCGCTCAAACGCAGAAACGCGATCATCTGAACGAGCAAGAGGTTGACCTGATCCGTGATTTTCAGGAGATTGACAAACGCATCGAGATTTTCGTCAAAGCCGCTGAACGTCGCCTGCTCGTGCTCGCCAATCCGAACGCCACGCAGAAGAAGAAGGAAGAAGAGGTGTGGGGGCCTCTGCCAACAGGCACAAAGCTGGAGTTGTTGCAGGATTACAAACACATTCTCGAAGAAGCCGAAGAGAAGTTGGATGATTGGTACAACCGGGGCGGGAAGGACAACCTGTTGCCGAAAGCGCTGAGCAAATTCAAAGAGGCCGCCGCCCGGCACGTCGCTCAACTGCGTGCGCTGGCCCCGCAGATGACCGACAAACGCGAACAGCGCGCTTTGGCTGAAGCGATTGAGGAAGCCGAGTCTGTGACCAAAGCCTCAACGAATTGATCGCCAACCCCGGAGGCGGTTTATTGATCCACGCGTCCGCCGCCAGGAAAACTTTTCAAGTTTGCCAACCGCTCTTGATCAAATCCGGAAGTTGGCGAACAATAACGCTGCTCTCAACGAGAGGGCACAGCCACATCGAAGTATTCAACCAACAATCAGCTTACCCTCCAGGAGGAAAACTATGAAAAGAATCGTTACAGTGATTTGCGTCGTTCTGCTCTCGTCCGTCGTGTCGTTTGCCCAGGCTGCCCAGCCAGCGCAGGGCGGCGAGATGATGAAGAAGAGCGAAAAGAAGGCGGAAAAGAAAACGGAAAAGAAGAAAGATACGGCTCCGAAGAGCGACGCCGACATCCAGAAATGCATCACGGATAAATTGGCCGCTGCGGAGAAGTTGAAATCGCAGGGCTTCAGCGCAACGGTCAGCGGCGGCGCAGCGACTCTCACTGGCAACGCCGCCAACGCCGGAAGCAAAGGCGCAGCGACACGGATCGCCAAAAGCTGCGGCGCCACACCGGTGACCAACAATATCACCGCGCCTCCAGTAGCGAAGCCGAAGAAGGACGAAAAGAAGGAAGAGAAGAAAGGCTGAGCTACACGCCCTTCTCACTGACGTTTGGCGAGCTGCGCCGTTTCCGTTGCGAGGCGGCGCAGCTTTTTATGCGCCGGAACCGGGCGGCCGCTCCGGAATTGCGGCGTTGCGGTAAAGCTCTTGGCCGCGCGCGAAGCTCTTTTCGGTTGCGCCTGCAAGGAATTGCTTCGTCACAATGCGCCCGGCTTCCAGAATTGCCTCACGCGATAGGCGCCCCCGGTAGCCGGCCACGATGTCCTCCAGACTTTCTCCGGCTGCCAGCCTCTCCAATGTGCCCGTCACTTCGATGCGCGTGTATTTGAAAGTCGGACGCCCGCCGCAAACGCCGATGGCGCGCACGACATACTTGCCCAGGGGGTAGTATTGATACGGCTCTCCCCCTACCGTTTCCGTGACCAGTTTGCCATTTTTCTTGGTTCTGTTCGTCATCGGCCGTATGGTAGAACCTCAGCCCAACCTCGTCAATTTCCATGCTACAGCCGTCGCGCCAAGACCACTTCCCGCTGCCGTCGCGCAAAGTCGAAGAGCGCCGGCTCATGACATTTCAATTCATAGCTGAAAAGCAAAAGAAAAAGTTGACACAAATCAGGCTGAGCCATATTATCGCCGCGCGAGTTGGACTTCCAAAGTTTGACTACGTGACAACGAGGAATTGGAATGTATTGTCGCCCTGTTGAGGCGCTTGGTCTTGACGATGAAGGGTGGCGCTCAAATCCGTCACACAGTCGAAGCTCTGCGGAATCGCCGCCAGGGCTTTTTATTTTGCCCACTCGCAGTAACCGGCAGAGGCTGATGCTATCTGCCTCCTCAAATCCCGCTTTCACGCCCTGCGTGAGAGCCAAGCAAAGGAGCTTTAACGTGACATCTTTAACCCTCTTTGAAGCGGCTGGTGTTTCAACCGGCCAGTCTACTTTCGACCTTCACATCTCTGATCCGGCATCGTTACTGAACGAGGTCGCGCGTCGATACAACTCAACCGAGCGCATCCTGATGGAGTATGTTGACAACGCCCTCGACGACGCCGAGAAGCTTTACCGCGAAAACGCAGACGCCTACCCGTTTGAAATCCGCATCGAGATCATCGTTGACTCACAACACCGCTACGTCACCTTACGAGACAATTGTCGCGGCATGCGCCGGGAGACGCTCGAACGCATTGTGGTCAACGTGGGTGAATCGCAAAAGAAAGGCATCACTTGGGTAAACGGGCAATTCGGTTTCGGCGTCCACGCTTTCCGCGCGGCGGCTGAGGCCATCGAGTTCCGCACGAAACACGCCGCTGGAAGGCATTTAATGCTGCGGCTGCAACGCAATCAGCACCGCGACATCCAACGCCCCTGGGCCATCGCCGAGCCTTTCCCCTCAAACACTGGCGCGGGCACGGAAGTCATCGTCGGCTCCTTCGACGAAGAGTGGTTCGAGAATGTCACTGCCGCCTCAATCAAACAAGAGGTCGAATGCCATTTCGAGCGTCTGCTGGCGCGGCCCAACCTCTCCATCACCGTGCGAGAGACCGGCGCAACGCCTGTTCGCTGCGAGCCATTCGACTACCACCAGATTCCGGGCGAAGACTTCAACCGCGTCATAGACCTTGAATTCGGCGGACGCATCCATCCGATTGAAGTCCATCTCAAGGTCTCTGAGGTTGAAGTTCCGGGACGCGCGGCGCGTTTCTTTGCGCGTGGCCGGCGCATCAACGAAGCGGCGGATATCAAATCTTTCGTCAAAAAGTCCGCCCATCGCACTAGCGTCTGGGGACATCCGCATCTGCTCGGATACATCGAAGTCGGCGACATCGTGCGTCCGGTCATCACCCGCGACGATTTCGACCGAGCCAAAGGACGCGCCGCCTTGTACGACGCGATTCTCGACCTCGAAGACGAGATCAAAGCCGCGCTCAATCGCGTCAACGAAGCGCACCGCGACACCACACTGAACCGCCTCGAAGACGTGCTGCGCGATGTGCTGGAGAAGATGTCGCGCGAAGACCGCTTGCGCTTGCGCTCCGAACACACTGCGGGCGATGAAAGAGGCCGCGCCATTGACGGCGGCGGAGCCGAGGGTGGCGAAGAAGGCGGCCCGCTGCGTGAAGAATCGGAAACCGGCGGCGGTCGGGAAGGCTCTGGCGAAGGTTCGGATAAAGGCCCGAATCCGCAAGCCCCCGGCACGCAAAGTGGACAAGCTGAAGGCGGCCATCAAATCGTTGATGACCCGGCGTTGGCTGAAGGGACCAGACGACATCGCAATGGCTTCGACATCAAATTCGGCGAATTGCCCTCCGACATCGAGGGCGCGCTGCGCCGCTCACGTCTGGTGGACGGGACTATTTGGATCAACACCGCGCACCCGGATTTCCGCCATCGCCTGACGCAATCGCGGCAAGGCCAATGGAAATTCAATGACCGGCTCGGCGCTTATCTTGCGGCGACAATCTCGATCCATTACAAAGATCAATTCTACGAGCGCTATCGCTGCCAGCCGGAACGCCGCGACCAGATGTTCGACGAACAGGTCGAATTCATCTGCCGCTTTGAAACCGCGCTCCGCCCTCACCTGCCCGCGTTGCAGCAGGAGTTCAACGGCGGAACCGGCGAGGAGGTATTTTATGAAGAAGCAGTCTGACAAAGCTTCGGCGCAGAGCGTCAATCTCGGCGGTCTGATTGAACAACTCGGCCCGCTCAATAACCACTGGCGCGATTGCAGTCAGGCCGATAAGGTTTTGACGCTGTGGGATATGGGCGAAGTACTGCTGAGGTCGTCTCCCAATCCGTCGGACGCGCTGCTCTGGGAGATTCAAAGCCGCAGCTATCTCACCCGCAATCTGCTGCGTTACGCGCTCATCGTGCGGCGCGGTTGGGAAGACCGCAACCGGCTTGAAGAACTGACGCTCGGATTGCGCAACTTCACTGTCTTCCGCGAGGCGTTGCCATTCCTCAAGGGAGACCGTGAAGGAATAGACGACGACACATACGCCCAGGTCATCTCGCATCTCGGCAATCCGGATACTCGCGCGGCTATCCAGTATCTGAAGAAGCTCAAAGCGCACAAGATCGGACGCCAGCACACGAAAGGCGCTGGCGTCACGGCCATCCAGGATCAGTCGGTTCGTTTCGAGCGCGCGCTGGCCGCGCTCGAAAACGAAGCCGTTCAAGACCAGCCTGCAAAGGCGCCAACATCTGCCGGCGCCTTGATCGCTTTGAGCCAGATCACGATGGCCATCGCAACTGGCGATGAGATCAAAGAACTGCCGGCAGCAATTGCAACCGCGCCAGACCATCTCTCATCGCTTGCCGAGCCGCTCATCACAGCGGCTCGTGGCGGGCGCGCGAGCGTAGCCGCTTTTCGCAAAGCCGTGGGCGCGGAACGCCTGATGCTGGCGGCTGATTTGCTCAATTCAATGCGGAGCGCAGAAACGCTGGCCGAATGGCGCAGGCGGCGGGGCATCAAGCCCCCGCCGCTACTCCAAACGAATGCGTCTCAACCATAAGATTTGCGACCATGCCTAAGAACAAACTCGACAATACTCCGAACGCGCGCAAGCTGCTCGACAGCTTGCGCTACCTGGGCTACGACAACCTCTACGCCATCAGCGATCTCGTAGACAATTCGCTCGACGCCGAGGCCCAACACATCTACATCACCACCAAACGCGCGCTGAATGCTGATGTCGTCATCCAGATTGCCGATGACGGTTTGGGTATGACCGAAGACGTGTTGGATCAGGCGTCGCGCTTGGGGAGCGAAACCCCGCGCAACACGGCGATTGATCTTGGCCGTTTCGGAATGGGACTGGTCACAGCTTCGCTCAGTCTGGGACGGCGGCTAACCATCATCACCCGCTCGCGCAAAGGCGAACTGCTGGTCAACGTCACCGACATTGACCACATGATCGAAGCCAATCAATTTATCCGCGAATACTTCGGCCCGGCGCGCGAAGCCGAGAAGAAAATCTTCGCCGAAGCGCTGGGCGACGCGCCCTCCGGCACGGTCATTCAGATCAGCAAATCGGACGGCTTCAAACGCAAATACACCAAAGCCTTCGAGAAGGAACTGACACAGCATCTGGGTCAGGTCTATCGGATGTTCATCCGCTCCGGGCGGGAGTTTTACGTCGGCGAGCAGTTGGTTCCCATCAACGACCCGCTCTGGCTGGAAGAGGGAAAGAATGAACCGTACAGCGACGAAACTTATGATCTGGAGTTCGGTCCCGAAGGCGAGAAGCAGACCGAATCTGTCCGCATCCGGCTGGTGATGCTGCCCGACCACGGCAGCACGCAACTCAACAAGAAGCACGGTTACAACATCCAGAAATCCGGCTTTTACGTGCTGCGCAACAACCGCGAAATCGCCGCCGCCCAGTTGCTCGGCCTGAATTCGCTCAGCCGCCATCCCGACTTCATCCGCTTTCGCGGCGAGATCTTCATCTCCGGGCGGATGGACGAGGCGATGGGCATTGAATTCACCAAACGCGACGTCAAACCGACGCAGAGCATCCGCGACCAACTCGACGCCGCGATTGGCGGCGACCTGGTCTCCATCCGCAAACAACTCAAAAAGCGCGCCGCCGTCGCCGAAAGCTACGACGTGGATTACGCCGCATCCGAACGCCTGATTGACAGCAAATCGGCGCTGTTGATCAAACCGCCGCCACAACCCGAACCTGAACCGGAAACGCAGAAGCCCGAAGCAAAGGAACCCGGCAAGCCCGCGCCCGGCGCCGTCCAATTCAACGTCGGCCATTTCGAGCGCGAAGGCCCGATCTACGCGGCGGAACAGCGCGGGCGCACGATCTATATCGAATGGAACGCCGACCATCCGTTTTACCAGAAGGTGATCCTGGCGAACCGCGAGAACCGGGACGTGATCAATGCGGTGAACGCGATGGTCTTTTCGATGGCGGCGGCGGAATTGAGAGCTTCAGCCGATGCTGATCCAGATTTGATGGAGGAATGGAAATCCGTTGTCTCCGCCAACCTTCGCACGTTATTTTCTTGAGCCAGCAGATCGCATCATCGTTTTCTCGAAGCAGGTGATTGATGAAAAATCTCGACAGCTATCTTGAACGTTTTGCCAAGCTCCATTCCGATTCCAGACGGAGCAAATGGACTGCCGCGACTTGTTATCGAGCGCCGCACAAGCCTCTCTTGCTGCTGTCGGTAATGGATTTGATCGCGGAAGGAGTCGCACCCTCAAACTTTATTGAGATCACGCCGGATCTTGGGGAACTGTTCACCCTTTACTGGGCAAAGGTAATGCCTCCAGATCAGCGGGGGATTCTGGCCTTGCCTTTCTTCTTTCTAAAAAGTGATGGCTTCTGGCATTTGATTCCTCAGCCTGGCAAAGAAGCTGCCCTCGCTGCGACTCGTCATATTCGATCAGTCAATCATCTGAAGGAACTGGTTGTTGGCGCGAGATTGGATGAAGAATTGTACCAGCTACTTTGCAATGACAAATCTCGTGACCAGCTTCGCGCCGTTCTGATTGAAACCTATTTCGCACCCGAATTGCGCCCAGGGTTGATGCAGCAAGGAGTCATCAATCTTGAGGCTTACGGCTACAGCCAAAATTTGCTTGAACAGGCCAGGAAACAAAGAGATTCCGAGACTCTTTCGGTTGGGCAACCGGCGCGACCAGCAGCGCGTGATCAAGGATTCCGGCGCGCTGTGGTGATGGCCTATGATCACCGCTGCGCTGTTTGCGGCGTGCGTATGCTGACGGCTGACGGACATACCGTCGTGGACGCTGCTCATATCAAACCGTGGAGCGTCAGTTTCAATGACAACCCGCGCAATGGCATGTCTCTCTGCAAGCTTTGCCACTGGACATTTGACGAAGGGATGATCACAGTTACAGCTATGTACGAAGTGCTAACATCTCCGCAAATAGCCGCCAATCACAATCTTCCTGGCCATGTCCTCACGCTGAACAGCCGCCCGATTATCTGCCCCGAGGAGCAATCACTCTGTCCTGATCTGGAAGCTTTGAGTTGGCACAGGCGTGAAATATTTCGAAGTCGCTGATACCTTTGCCAATCACAGATCGTTCGTTTGCAGATTGAGAACTACCCTATTTTTCAGGTGCTTCTGTTCCTTGACGCCTACTCAGCCTCGTCTTCAGAAGGGACAGCATCATTGGCGATCAATTTTAAGTCTGCCTCCTTAGGAAATGTCCGCTTCTGCAAATTTAGTAATTCAGCAAGTAGTTCGATGGCTTCTTGCGTTACTCGCCCGCTGAAAATGATTCGCGCCTTGCTATTCTGCGAGATGTTAAACTTAAGCTCTGTCTCATCCTCACCCAATACATTACTTTCTCTCTTATGAGTTGGTTGTTTCGCTAGCAGTCCCTTGCCTGACGGAAGAGCAGGCGTGTCAGTATCTACCCCCTTCCATTGCGCTTCGTTTTTTACTTCATCGCTGGTGTTATCAGATAAATCCAGTTTTGCGAATGCAATAGTGCTTCTAAATTGGGCGATAAAATTATCAACAGAATCTTCGTTGAATTTTCGCTCAAAAACAAGGTAGCTTCTGATAATTGAATCTGCTGGTAAATCTCCTCGATACTTGCTCCAAAGTTCTCCATGCAACTCGGGCTTGATGGCCGCCTCTTTCAGCAGTGCGTCTTGGTCCGGATAGCCGCCCAAAATCTTGCGTGCAGAGTCGGTGACACGCAATCGTCGGTTTTCCCTTTCTCCGGTCACTTCAATGAGTCCAAATGCTTTAAGTGCAGCTACGGTTTGATCTCCCGCCGCCATTTTATAATTCCACATTTGGCGGGCAGCGGACACAGGGATAAAGTGGAGTTTGCCATGTTCATGAATCGTCGCAGTTTTTTCCAATGCTTTTTCGAGCCCGATAGCGGGATAGTTTGGGCTACGGTGTTTAATCTTCTTTAGCTGTGCTATTCCAGTTGCTGTATTTTTTTCTTTTGCCATAATCGCCTCCAATTCGCCGAGATTATACAGCGCCGTTATCGGAAAGGCAATAAAATTCATCACTCTGCTATTGACAAGCCGGCAATGGCTCAATAGTATGAGAAAACAACAAAGGCCAGTGAAAGTTGGATCTTTCACTGGCCTACTGTTCTTCTCATCAATGGAAAGTGTCCTGTGTTCTGGCGAACTTAAAGGGCTTCCTATCCCAAAGGGATGCTGTGATGGCAGCATCGGGTTCGATTCCCACACTTTCCGCTTTGATTTCAAGCAGCCTTGATAAAGCTGGAACTTTCGTCAAGACTGAAGATCACACAACAGAAGCTACGTGATCTCGCGTATTTATTATCGGACTTTTCTTGGTGGACATCAAGAGATAGGACAGATCAATAAATCAAAATGAACTGGCGTCCGCTGACCTGTCGCAGCGACCACAGCAAAGCAAGGGCGAAGAGCTGGCGCTCTCCGGCTGAAAACGCCGACAGGTCGAGCGCGCGCCCGTCCGCTCCGCGCAGTTCAACGGTGAAGAGTTCGGGGCTGATGCTGACCTGCTCGATCAGATGCTCTTTGCGGCAGATGGTGTTGAAGCTTGTGACCAGGGCCTTTTCCAATGCGGCGACACGCTGGCGCAGCAAAGCCTCGTGGTAACTGCGCAGCGCGCGGCGGCAGCGCGCGGCGGCTGCGTTCGGCCAATTGCGTTTGCCGCTGGCGCGCCTGGGCGGCGGCAAATTTTTCGCCGATGCGCTCCAGCTTTCTCCTGGTTTCGGTGTGTTGAAATTGCGTGGCGCCGGTTTGTTCCTTGAGTTCGCCTTGTTGCAAGCGCAGTTGTTCAAGCTCGGTTTGCAGGCGCGTGATTTCAGCGTGAATCGGGGCTAGCGTGACTTCATCGGGCGCGCGCCGCAGATCGGCTTCAATCCGCGATTGTTCCTCCTGCAAGGCGCGCAGCCGTTCGCCGATGAACGAGGTCTGTTGGGGCACGACGTGTTGCGCTTGCGTGATCCAACTCTGCAAGCGTTCGCGTTCCGGCTCAGCCAGTGGATGAAGGACGGAGGCTTGAGCGGCTTTTTTTGCTTTGGCGGTCTTGCGCAACTTTTTTATCAGTCTGTCGGCGAATCGGTCGCGGTTGAGATACGAGATTTTTATATCCTTCCAGAGATCGTCAGCTTCAAGGACGCTTTTCAGATCGTCCAACTGCTGTTCGAGTTGTTCGTCGGACTGCGCGCCGCCGAGAGAGGCCTCGATTTTGAGCCTGTCGCTCAAGCTCGCGCAGAGTTCCGGGACGAGCGCAAAAGGCAAAAGTTCAGCGCACATATCGCGCAACTGTGTGGACAACTCTTCGATGTCGCGCTCGACGGTTTGCAATCGCTCCTGCATGGCGGAACGGCGCGCGGCGTAGGAACCGCCCTCGGCCACCAGCCGCCGCTCTTGAGTGGCGAGCGATTCGACTAGATTCTTCTCTTCAGCGAGGAGCTTTTCCGCCCGCTCCTTCAGTTCTTCCAGTCGCGTCTCCTGTTCTTTGAGCGATGTCTCCAACTGTTCCTTTTCCACGCGCAGCTTGTCGCCTTCCTTGCTGCCGCCGCCCTGCAACATCAGATAGCGATCGAGGTCGTTCTGCAACCGTTCGACAAGATCGAGACCGAGCAGCCGTCGCAGCGTGACGCCGAGCAGTTCGCTGTAATGTTCCGGGTGGGAGAGCGCTTCGAGCTTTTCGGCGTCGAAGAAACAGACGGCGGCGAGTCCGGGCGGGAAGAGATCGTTGAGCCAGTTCTGATAATCTTCGGCGGCGACTTCCGGCTCCTTGCCGTCACAGAAAACCTTCAGCGCTTCGGCCACCTGTTCGCCGCTGCGTTGCCAGCGGCGTTCGACCAGAATGCGCTGCGGTTGGCCTGATTGCACGTAACGAAAGCTGAGCGAGACAGCGGCGTCATCAATCGTAATAGGCACGCCAATTCCCATCCGCCGATGCAACCGGCTCAGCAGAAAATCGCTGTAGGCTTGGCGGCTGACCTGGTCGCCCAGCGCCAGCGAGCCGTGCAGCGCCAGCATCAACGCCTGAAACAGCGTGCTTTTGCCGACGCCATTCTGCCCGCTGATAACCACAAGCGGATGCATCGCGTTCTCCGCATTGCGGACGCGGGCTAGGTCGTCACTCACAGGCGTGAGGTCAAAATCGTGCCTGCCGTAAAAGACCCCGAAGTTCTGAATTGTCAGGTTGAGTAGTCGCATGCTCCGAACGAGGTTGTCAGTTGTTCAGTCGGTTTTACGAAGCCGTTTGCGCGGTCAGAATTTCTTCTTCGCTGCGCCATTCTTCGGCGAGCACCCGCTCCAGCGCTTTTTGAATTCCGGCGCGGCGAGCCATTCCATTTGCGCGACGCTCCTCTTCCAGCATTCGCGCAATCAGGTCAAAAGGCGCATCATTCTCTTCGCAGATGCCAGCGAGCAGCTTTTTCTCTTCATCGTCGAAGTGGCCGTTATCGTCTACCGGCCAATCCAGATTGTAGCCATTGATGTCGCGGAAGATGCGCGGGACGGAATCTTCCCAATCCTGTCGCTCGGTGCGCCAGAGGCGGCGGATTTCGTGAAGCTCTTCTTCCTCGATCAAAGTAGCTTGCTGGTCTGGCCCCTTGCGGCGAACCTGTTGCTGGATGCGCAGAACTTTTTCGAGCATTTGCCGGCTGGTGTCCAGTTTGTAAGTGCGCGCCATGATTTCTTTCGTGCCGGTCTTGAATTTTACCTTGCCGTCGCGCCCTTTGATGTCGCGGAACTCGCGTTTGCGCGCCGGGTCAATCGTCAGCATCAACCAGTCGCGGAATTCGAGCAGCGGCTCCAACCATTCTTCACCGCTGTCAATCATCGCCTCCATCGAAGTGTCGCGCGAGGCCACGGTGCAAACCCAACAACCGAAACGCGAATTGCCGCACGAAGGCGTCGAATCGTCAATCACCAGCGGGCACTCACCGGCGCTGGCGTTGCGGTAAAGCGCAGCCAGATCGCGGTTGTTGCTGCCCCAGGGCGAAGGGACTTGCAGCAGGTAAGTCCACACGTCGTCGGTAGAGAAGTCGGCGATAGGCGCGTAAACATACGCGCCGGGCAACATCGAATGACGGCGCAGGAAGTGATCTCCAATTTGGTTGGTCCGCATCAACTGCATCCGCGTCGAGCTTTCGGTCTTGCGTACGCCCAGCACCATAATCACTTCGCCATACTGCCCGACCTTCTCGGCAATGAATCGGTTGGCCGGTTCGATCTTCAATCTTTCCGTACACCATCGAAAGCGCGATGTCGGAGCCGGATAGCCTCGTCCAATCAAGTTGACCCAGAAGCTATTGTTGAGGGTGGGCAATACCTTCTCTGCGCGAAAGGGCATGCCTGTGGGTGCGGCTGCATCGTTGATGCGGCGCAGCGTGTTGTCAATGTAATCCACGATGACCGGCGTTTCGACCTTGGTGTCGGAAGCGATAACGAACACTGGCTTCTGGCGCTCTTCAGCCGGCAATTCTTCCAGCGCCTTCCAAATCAGTTGCAGCACAGTAGTGGAATCTTTGCCGCCGCTGTAGCCGATGACCCAGGGTTGCGGGTAGCGGCGGTATACATCGCGGATTTCGTCGTAAACGTTCTGGATCGTGCGACGCTCGAAGACCGAGCGTTCATTGGGCAAACCATCAGCCATAAGTTTGAGACCGCAGCTTACACTTGATCAGGAGCTTTCATCTCCCCTGAATTTTGTTTCTTGAATTCAAGTACAACAAATTGTGGTTAGAGTTTATCGCATGTAGGCCAGGTTGAGGAGATAGATTCTGAGAAAAAAGCTTCTTCGCCATCAGCCGTCGCAGTGTGATTTCTACGCGGCGCTCTCGGTCAATTCCATCGCCAGAATCGGTTCTGCCGTCATCTGCTGGCAGAGGAATTCATCAGGATGCAGCGCGCTGATTCCATAAGCTGTCAGGACTGCGGCGGGGAAGTCGCGCAGGTTGTACGTGAGAACGATCTCCGCTCCGGCCTCAATCGCCGCCGCAAGAACATGACGGTCGTCCGGGTCGGGCAGGTTCAGGTTTGCGATGTGGTGCTCATAGCTTTCGATCAAGTCGTGGTTAATCGCCTGACCTCCCTATTCGTAGGCGGTGACGATACCGGCCAGCCGTCCGTTTTCCACCACTGGCAAGCAACCGACCTTGCGCTGGCGCATGATTGACAGGGCTTCGAGCGCGGGCGTTTCGGGCGCGACGGTCACCAGGTCGCGGACCATAATTTCCTTCACGGTGACTTCCTTTGCGCTGCGGCTCAGCAGCCCTTGCGCGAGCAAGCGCAGAAGGTCGCGGTGTGAGATCAACCCGACCAGCCGGCCTTCATTGTCTTCCACGGGCACGTGGCGGATGTGCCGCCAATCCATCACGCTGGCGGCTAGATCGACCAGATCGTCGGGTCGCACCGTGAACAGGTCGGTTGGCACCAATTGAGCCACGGTTCGACAACTCTGACTCCAACTGGCCGGTCTGCCGAATGTGGCCAGCGCCCAACTAGAGACGGGCGCTTCGCTCCGTTGTTGTTCCAGCATCGCTTCGGTCAACGCGCGCAATCGCATCTCGCGCGTGCTCAGTTGATCCATCGCCGCCAGCGAGCGCAACGACCAGAGCGCGCCGGTTTGGTCGCGTTCGACTCGCTCTTCGATCACGTCCAGATAACGGTCGCGGTCTTCCGCGCCCACGCCGGACTGCTTCAAACCTTCGCGCGCCAGCGGCAGCAGATGGTCAAGGATCAGCGTCGAAGCCTTCGCCGAAACTCACGCGGGGTGGATGGCTGCGCGCCTGCCGGGCGCTCGAACGTTCGTCGGTCGAACCTGGAAGCTGCAGCAGCAGGCTTCGAACATGATGTTGTCGTGCGTGACGTGCAGTTCGTCGAGCCCTTTGATGTGAATGTTGAAAGCGCCGCCGCGCATTTGGCTCATCGCGCGGTTCAGTTCGTGGTAGCGCGGAATCGGCGTCAGATTGTCGAGCGTCAGGTCGGATTGCCGGATCGTTTGCCGATCTCAGTCGTCAGCCGACAATCGTTGGCGTTTTTCAGGACATCGACGGCCACCGGCGCTGGCCGCATCGCGTGGTCGAGCAGGAACATCTCCTGTTCGGCGCCGATGCGGCGCACGCCGGTTTCGATCCGGCCCGTTTCGATCATCCGCTCCAGCGCCGTCACGTCGGCGAGCAGAGATTTCCTAAAGGTTTGGGATTGACCCGTAATGTGTTCGGTCGAGACGGTATGCTCACCCATTGCTCCTCCGGGATTTTATGTTCGCATTGGAAAAGAGAATGAGGGCAATGAATGTGCCAGGCAAAAACAGCCGAATTGGAGGGATTGAGATTGCCTACTTGCGGAAAATGACCACAGAGGTGGGGGACTTTTCGCACTACCGAGGGATCGTGATATGGCTTTGCGTAAAATGTCGAACAGAAAAATGCCGGGCAGAGAAATCAGTACTTCTCGTAAACCAACCGTTCAATCCATCCGCCGTGGCAATCGCGTCGTAGACTCGCTAAGGTGTAACACAGGCCGTACCGGTATTTCTTGAGTGAATAGAAGGCGAAAAGCCGCTCACCGCTGCGAGTTGCTCGAGCGGCGGCGGCTCTTCCCAATGCCAACGACGTAATCCATCACGATTGATTTGCGTCAGATATTTGTCAATGGCGTTTCTGAAGGCGACAGGTTGCTCTGAGGTCAATCACTTGCCCGTGCTGCTGACTTTAAGCTGATTGATAATGCGCTTGACGCCCTCTGTGTCCCTGGCTACACGCTCAGCCGCGATCTTCTGCTCTGCATTCTCCACTGTCCCACGCAATGTAACGACGTTGTTGACCACGTCTACGTTGATCATGCGCTCCGGCGTCGCGGAATTACCGATGAGCTTGGCGACGATCTTCTTGTGGATCCAGGCGTCATCCAGCGAGGCGCCTATCTTCTCGCCAGTCCCTTTGGCTTTCTCCCGTTCTTCCCGCGCCAGCTCCTCGGTGTATTCTTCTCGCGTCAACTCACGGGGTTTGACCACGATCTTGTCGGTGAGGATGAGACCTGAGTGCGCCTCTTTGGCCAAGGAGACTGCCCTGGTGCGCAAAGCCTGTGTCTCAACCGTGCCAGAGATAGAGGCCTCGTTTTTGTCGGCGTCGGCGCTGACGCTAAGGTTCGCCGCCTTGAGCTGCGCATCGGAATCGAGCTTGACCTTAATTTTGTTCTCCATTTCCGAGTCGGTCAGCTTCGTCTTCGGGGCGCTCGCTGTTTCGCTCGTATCAGACGCCACGCAAGCCGACAGAGCCAAGCCGAAGGCCATGATAATAAATGAAGTCAAAAACAGTTTTCGCATATCTCCTCCCAGATTCAATTGGTTGAATTGGTTGATGAGGAGACCTGTCAGGGCCGCGTTCGGAACAGACCGCCTCATCCAAAATTGCCAAAAATCGCAGGGACAGCAATGCTGTATTTGTCTCGCGCGCTATTCTGTTGGTTTTGCTTTGCGGGTTGAATAACGAGCCAGGGTTTGCGGATATTGAAGCACCGCTTCCGGCGCGTTGGCCTTGTTCTCCTTCAACACTTCTTTGGCCGTGACTCCTTCGCCATACACGTCATGCATATCGCCCTTATCAGGAGAGATCACGACGCCCTTCAATTCCAGCCCGGCGAACAACCCTCGACTGCGCGAATATGAAAGTATCTGGGCTTTCATCGCGGCGTCTGTTTCCGCTCCAGCCTGACGTCCCACAGGTCCGGCGGCGACCGACGCGTCGGCTCCCAGCGTGAATTTGTTCGAGAGCAGGCTGCTCAACCCGTCCCGGTTCATAAACAGCAGGATGAAATCGGTGGCCTCGGCTCCGATTTGCAAACCGATGCTGCCGCCGCCCAGGTTGAAATAAGCGGGAGCGCTCCAGCCAGTGGCGGTGCGACAACTTGCCACTCCGCGTCCGCCGCGCCCGCCGACGATGAAACCAGCCTTGATCACCGACGGAAAGGTCGCCACGCATTCCGCTTTGGCCAGCAGGTCTTCAGGAATCGCCTGATCGGGCGTATCCATAATCTCGCGGATGACACGCGCCGCTTTCACCGATTGATCAGCTTCATCCTCGAGCTTTTTGCTGACTTTATCTTGAGCGAAGCCAGCGATGCTGAGAGATAGAATGACCGATGCCGTCACTGCCCAAATTGATCGTTTAAACATTTCTCCTCCTCAGATTGATTGTTTTGACCGGCCACCGTTTATCTCGGCGAGCTGGCCCGAATAAAAAGCTGCGTGCCGGCGAAGCGTCAGACCAGTCGCGGTCAAGGTCTAGTTGTGCGACATCAGAAACACGGTCATAAACGCTGCGCGACACGACCGCCTGATTCAATCGCTCCGTGTAAAGACTGCGCGTGACGCGCAGACTGCGGCCATCGTACAACGGCTCGAAAATCACCTCGTAATCGTTGCCCTGGTCGCCCCGGCTTCTCACCAGAAGCCGTTCGCCATACAGCGCGGCGTGGGTGCGGCGCTCGCGGCCATTACGCAGCGTCTCGATGCTCTCACGGCCATTGGCCTCGAATGTGACTTGCGGCGCCCGCGAAGAAGCCAGCGTCACTGTCTGCCCACGCCGATCAATCGCCAGGGTATTCGGCGCTTCCAGTCGGCGCATCAAATTCTCTTGCGCGCGCTGCCGCTCATTCAGGTTGAGATTGCGTGTAGCGCGTTCGGCCACTGCGCGCGCATTGTCACTGCGACTGGCGTTCAGCCGCCACGTGCCTGATATGCGGTTGTTCAAACGATCTGGCCGCGACTGCGCTGAAGCCGTCAGCCCCAGGCTGATCAGCGCAAGCAAGACCGCCAGTGTGCTTCCCGATGTTTTGGTTAGATAGTGAGTCATAACCTCCCTCCCGAATATTGGTGATTGACCAGAGCGGCGATTGGCCTCTATTTCCCTTACTCGGCCAGCCCCGGCAATCTCCGGGATTGTTTTTGGAAATCCCGGAGATGCGATCAATCACACTTCAGTCCTGGTCTTTCTTCACAGCATCCTCAATTTTCTCTTTCGCCTCCTCGGCTTTGCGGCGCGCTCGGCCGACGCCTTCCTGCACCCAACCCTCAACGCGCTCCGCTTCACCCTCAGCTTCAAGCTCAGGATTGCCGATTATCTCGCCCACCTTGTCTTTGACCTTCCCCTTGATCTGTTTGCCTTTGCCTTCAAGCTCATCTTTATTCCACATACTTCGTCTCCTTCTGTTGTTTCATGTTTGGTCAGAGACGGCGATCGCACGTTTCCATCTGTAACCTCGATGCGCCGTCGCTTGATTTGCTCTGCCTCAGTTCAACTGGCGCCGCCAGTCACGCTTCAGCCATGGGCCTTCTTCAAGGCCTCCGCAACTTTCTCTACCGTCTCCAGCTCTCCGTGGCGCGTTTGTCTGACGCCATCTTGAGTCCGGCCATCAACGCGATCCTGTTCGCCCTCCGCCTCAAGTTCGGGAATGATGACTATCCCTCCTGCTTTATCTTTATCCTGTTCCTTATCCTGCTCCTTGATCCATTCGCCATTGTCTTCGAATTTATCTTTATCCCATGCGCTTCGTTTCCTTTTGCCCTTCTGCATACTTCGTCTCCTTCTGTTATGTGATGTCTGGTTCGCGACGGCGCGGAAGCGAATTGCACAACTCCATTAATTCCTCCCTTGCGCAACCGGCTGATCCGCGCCGCCACTTCTCAACGAGAATAACGGGTATCAAGCAACCGAAATGCCACGGGAGATGAACCGCTTCGTGGGTGAAAATAAGGCTTTGTTCAAAAGTAAGTTACCCGCTTTGCCTCGCCAGGCGCGAAATTACCGCTATTTTCGGGTCTTTTTGAAGAAGCGGACGGCTTATCTTGAACAAAGCCTAAGCAGAGCCAGCGCAACTATAAATGTTCCGCCAAACAGTGGTCGCCGGCTTGTAGCTGGGAGAAACAATGATTGTGGTTGTCTGCCACAGATTGCCCATCGCTTGTTACGGATGTTAGTGAGAAGTTGCCGGTGTTACGCTCACTTGGGTTTCCGGCTCGGCTACCGGTTTGATTCTAGCCAGTAACTTGGCCAACTCGTCAGCGTGTTCCTCCTCCGTCGCCAATATCTCCTCTATCAGACAGCGCGAAGTCGGGTCCTTCTCACCGAAGAAGCTGATGATGTTACGATAGGTTTCAATCACGATCCGCTCCGCGACCAGGTCTTCGCGAATCATCTCCGACAGCGATTCGCCCTCTCTATATTCGCTGTGGCTGACATGAGTGATGACCGCCGGATTCATCTCCGGATTGCCCCCCAATTGCGTGATGCGTTCGGCGAGCCAGTCTGCGTGTTGCTGCTCTTCGTTGGAATGATTCAAAAACTCCTGCGCGATGCCAGCCGAGTCGATGCCGCTGGCGACGAAATAGTGATAGCGATAGCGCAGCATGCAAACGATCTCGGTGGCGAGCGCCGCATTGAGGATCGCGACTACGCGCTCCCGATTCAGATTGTAGTTTTGTGTGATGGCTCCGTCTTCGATCTGCTTGCGCGCGCGGGCGCGAATCTCTTCGTGATTGATCAATAAGTTCATGGCTTCTCCTCCAATTACCAACGATTGATCTTTACCGATGTTTTATATCGGCGAACCCATACTGACGTTATCGCCAAATGTATCGGCGGCGACTGAACAACCCGATCAACGCCACAAACAAAGCTGATCCGATGATGGACCAGATGATCGGGAACGTCTTCCCGCCGATGTTCACTGCGAACATTTCGCGCATACCGAACGCTCCTGCCAGCCAGATGCCGATCAGGGCGCCGATAAAGCCGACGGCGATCGAGACCAGAAGGCCTCCCCGAAAACCGACAATCGCCTGGCCAATCGCGCCGCAAATTCCCGCAATCAGCAACAGCATCAAAAATGCAAACAGTGTCATAGCTTTCCTCCTCGCAGAGTGAATGTTGATAGTGTGTTAGTAGGGATAGCGGCGCACGACGACGTCACGGTCAACGAACAGGTTGAGCAGCAGACCGATCAGCGCCGAGCCGATGACTGACCAGAGTATCGGGAACGACCATCCGCCGATGTTGAGCGGGAGCAGTTCGCCCAGTCCGAGCCTCCCGGCCAGCCACGATCCAATCAACCACCCAACGAAACCAATCACAATGCATCCCAGAATTCCGCCGCTCCAATTGCCCGAAATCGCCTGGCCAATGGCCCCGCAGATTCCGACCAGCAACAATAAAATAAGCAGTGATTCCAGCGACATTACTCATTCCTCCTTCGTCAAAGCTGAATCAAAAATGCCAGCTCGCGCCCCATAAAAGTTCGGAAATCAATTGTCTTCTTTCCGCATCGTCAAGCCGCAGCTCCGTCTTCGGAGAAGAGTTGAATAACCAAAATCAGCGTCGCCACCGCCAGCAACAGGTGAATCAGCGTACCGCCCAATTGCCCAATAACGATCAATGCCAGCGTTAGCGCAATGACCAAAATTGTCCACAACATAAATCCTCCTCCGGCTTCACGCCTCTTACGGATCGCCGCTGTTATTCTTCAACTCACTACCTCCACTGCGCATAGTGGCAAAGCCCGTGCCGCGCGATTTCATTTTGTAACTCAGTAGACTCCGGCAGTTTTACTCTTGTTCTTGTCAGAATTGTGGCGAGCGGAAACGCTGTGTGTGGCTCTTTTCCACGTCCTGGTAGAAGGAAAAGTCCGCCGACAAAAAAGGGCGGAACATCTGTTCAATGTTCCGCCCGTCAAACTCCGACGACTTGACCAAGTAGTTGTTTCGTCAACGGACAAGAAATCGGAGATGATGCGCGATCACTACCCCATCGCCCAGTGTGATCTGGTTGATCGGGATCATGAGAGCATCATTCACGCGCAGCACAGTCACTAAATCCAATTCCGTATTGATCATCATTTGCGTTACCGTGCCCAGCTTTATGCCAGTATCAGTCTGCGCCAGCCAGCCGGCCACATCCCGGCCATCGTATTCAACTTCAGTCTGTTCAAGTAAAGTCAATGACAACATCATCAGTTCCTCTCTGCCTCTTGCGGCGGCCTTGCGTTGCCTATCCGCAACTAGCCGCCTGCAATCCTCTCGTTAGTTCAGGTAGCAAGCGGCGTGCCTTAGCGGTTGATTTCTCGGTGGTTGATCTCGATGAATACGGAAACCTGACGATGAAAGTGGATCCCCGGCCTTCCCCCAGACTCTCCGCGTCAATCGTTCCCTTGTGCAGTTCGACCAACTCACGCACGAGCGCCAATCCAAGACCCAACCCTTCGCCGCTGCGCGAGTCGGAGGACGGAGCCTGGCGGAAGCGTTCAAAGATATAAGGCAGAAAATCGGGGGCAATGCCACGACCAGTGTCTCGGATGATGAGTGAGAGTCGCTCGCCATCGCGCTTGAGTTCCAGCTCCACGCGCCCACCCTGCGGTGTAAACTTGATCGCATTGGTCAGCAGATTCCAGACGATCTGCTGTAAGCGCCCCGGATCGCCATGGATCTGGCCTTCGTCCGGAGCGAGATGATCGTAGAGTTCGACCCCTTTGCGCTCTGCCATCGGGCGCGCCATTTCCAGCGCCGTGGCGACAACTTTAGACAGTTCAACTGACTGCGTAACCAAGCGCAGTTTGCCACTGCGGATGCGAACCATATCGAGCAAATCCTCGATCAATCGTTCCTGCATCCTGGCGCAAAGCACGATGGCGCCGGCGGCCTGCTTCGTTACTTCCGCGTCATCCTGCTTTGACGCCAGGACTTGGCTCCAGCCAAGAATCACATTGAGCGACGACCGGAGTTCGTGTGAAACGATCGCCAGAAATTCATCTTTCGCGCGATTGGCGGCTTCAGCGGCTTCGCGCGCCGCCCTCTCTCCGGCCAGGAGTTCTTCGCGTTCCGCCTCTTGCTGTTTGCGCACAGTGATTTCCAATCCCAGTCCAATCATCTGCTGCGGGCGACCTTTCCGATCATAAAGAACCCAGCCTCGGTTCTGCGCCCAGCACAGGCTGCCGTCGGGACGAAGGATACGGTACTCACCCTCGAAATCTCCTCGTTCATTGAGCGCGCGTTGCAGGTCTGCTTGCACCTGCTTTCGATCATCGGGGTGAATGTAGTCGAGCCAGTGGCCATCGGATGGCCTCAGCCCCAGCGCTTCGCATAATTCATAAGAAGAGTAGATTTCTCCGGTCGCCAGGTCCCAGTCCCACGAGCCGGCGCGCGCTGCGCACAGCGAGAGCCGCAACTGATCTGCGCTTCCCACCGGGGATCGTCGGTGGGCTGGAAACTCCTTCTCCTCGCCGTTCTTCGTCAACAGGTAATCCATAAAGTTCACGAGGTTCATTTATTTTCTCCTTGCTTAAGGTTTGTTATCAGCTTAAAGCTTCTGCCCTCCATTCCGTCGAATATCAGGTGGCAATCTTTATGCCGCATCATCCGTGTGAAGAAAACCTCCTTCCACAAGGTACGATCGCGCTTTCCAGCCGGGCCAAACGCTGTCGCCCACAAACGGGCATCGCAATTGCTTGGGGAGAAGAGCAACGAAGAATGTGGCGGATGGCTACAGGCAGCGCGGATGGTATGCACAGGACGTGGCAGTAGCCCGACCGTGAGGGAGGGCGTAGGCTCCGTTCACGCCCTCCCTCACGGTCGGGCTACTGCCACATGCACTCGAGGTATGGCGTTTGCTCAAAGAGAAGAGAATTGAATGATATTTTTCCAGAGGAGATGAAAGTCATGACTGACGAAAGCAAGCTGACCGCTGATGAATACAACCGCATCGCTCAATACGAGGCCGTCAAGGACAAAGTCCAACGGGAGATCAACACGGAAATCGCGAGTCGCGCTGACCACCTGGATGAACATGAGCAGGCGCAAGCCGAGGCGGCCGGCGAAAGGTTGAAGAGCAAAGCCCTGACCGAAGTAATCAGAACGGAGTCTGAACTGGAACGGTCGAAAAGAGTCGCCCGATTCTCACAGGTCATTGATTACTTGTTCTATTTGATCTACGGATTGATCTCTCTGCAAATCGTGCTCGATCTGCTGGGCGCGAGGAGAGACAATGGCTTCAGGAATTTCATTGACACTATCTGCGCGCCGCTGCTGGTGCCGTTCAACAGCCTGATGCCCAGTGTTGGCAGCGGGAGCTTTCAACTCAGGCTCTCTTACGTTTTCGCGCTGATCGTCTACCTGTTACTGCATCTGGCGATCAATGGGTTATTGAGATTGCTGGGTGTCCTTGCGGCAACCGTCCATTGACGCCCGGAAATTCACCCACTTCATTTTTTGCCCCCACGCTCAGACATCTCCCATTTCGGTAACCGTGCATGATTTGTGATGGCCGTTTCATTT